>Ga0209390_10000064_pt1 | contig 161844 bp, 151 predicted proteins | sample BON01_FD_187212 | JGI IMG/M metagenome (GOLD analysis project Ga0209390, IMG submission 187212) | Freshwater microbial communities from Lake Bonney liftoff mats and glacier meltwater in Antarctica - BON-01 (SPAdes) (version 2) | ecosystem: Environmental > Aquatic > Freshwater > Ice > Glacier... | reverse complement strand
CGGCAGGCTTGTACAGTGGGTGCCCAGTCGCGACATCGCCCACTCTGCCCTGCACTTGCGCGCACATACCGTCCAGCATGGGTTGCATCATCTGTCGCGCCTCCGGCGTGAGCTCCGCGCCTTGCAACTGCTCCATAGCACAGGACTTCACTTTCTCACACAGCGCCTGTGCCGCAACGGCGAATTCTTCCGCGCGGGCAGAAGAAACCGTTATCAGGCACAACAGAATACCCGGTAATCCTATCTTTAACATCGTTTGTCTCCTCACTTCGGCTGGCTAGAATAGCGCGAATCATGCCGATTAGGGAGCCCCTTGATCGAGGTGGTCTACAAGCAAAAAAGACTGGACTAAACGTCGCCCTGTTGACGATCAATGATTAAGCAGGCCTACATACTATGTAGTGCTGCATTTCTTCCACCGGGTCATTCAGGGACTCAACTTCCCAGCCTGTATTCTCCAAGAGCCTCAAAGCATGCGCTCTGGAATACATTGCAACTTTTAGTGGCTGATCGGCCACCATATCTACGAAATCTGGTGGTCCTTTATTTTTCAGCGCATTAATAAGGTGCTGTCTGTATTTCTCGGAGGCAATAATATCAGCGGACTTCAGTCTGCGTGCATAAAAATCTATATACCCATGGCCGCCACTTGTCTCTTCATTAACGAATACAGTGTAGAACAGCCTGCCATCTGGCTTGACATACGCACGGAGCATCTTAAGCATTGCAACATAATCATGTGGAGCCAGATGAGTGAACACTGAAAACAGGCAGATAAGATCGAATTTATCCTCGCCAATGGGTAACTTGGTTTCTGCTGTAAGCGGTTCACCGTCGTTATTATACATTTCGTTGTGGGTGTTCAGGTGGTGGAAGCTGAACCGGGGGTCGTCCACGTTTGACTGCAGAAACTCGATCATTTCGGCATAAACATCTATACCCACGTACTGGCCTATCGGCAGGTTTCTGTCGAGGATAGCCTGCGTGAACTTGCAGCCGCAGCCTATATCCAAGAGCTTGGTGGCACCAAGATCTGCGAGGCCAAAATGTTGACTCATGTGCGCGATGAGGTCGACGGCAATTTCAACTGAAAACTGCTCATCGTCGGCTCTATACCCTCGCCGAAGATTTCGAGGAACCTTAAAGGCTAAACCTGTCATCGTATATCCTCAGCAGGAATTTGGGCCCATAGGCAATTTCTTACCAACGAAAGCTAGCATCAAATGGACCAGCTTGAAAGTTAACCTGCCCTTTGCATGGCTGGCAACTTCGGCATACTCCAGTCGCAGAAACACTGGTGAGGGAAAGCCTGATACTTTTTTTGAGCCCGGTGACACCCTCAATGTTTCACTGGGGCCTCACAAATCAGCCATTCTTCCTAGTGGGCTGCGCCAGCCAGTCCTTCTGCCATGGACCAGATGGCGACTCCCAGCCGCTTGCCCAGAACGCAAACGGTTTCCGTCTGGTTCAAATCCGGCTTCGTGCGCAGGGTCTCCCGAACGGCGGCGACCGTCTCTGCTGGCTCGTTGCGCATCAGGTGCACGCCCGCCAGGGCCAACCGAGGCAAGTACAGGCGGTCATCCTCTTGGCATGCGTTGGTGGCGGATTCGAGCGCGCCATCCAGATCGCCCTGTGCCAGCTGTGCCAGCGCCAGCGCCGTTCCCCAGACGGACAGGCGGCTGTCCGCAGGACTGTAGGCCATGCCCTCGGCCAGCAGTCCTGCGGCGGCTTTGTAGTCTTGCTTCATCATCAGCGCCGCGCCAAGTGCGGTCTTTGCATGGCCGTTTTGCGGCCCCGCCTCAATCGACTTGTACAGAATCGGCAGCGCGCGCTCCAACTGCCCCACATCAGCCAGCGCGCAGCCCACTAGCCCCAGCACGGTGGAGTCCTGGCTTTCCAGATCGAGCGCCCTTTCTGCGGCCGCAAGAGCTGCGGGTACCACCCGGTCATCGTCACGCAACAACCCGACCCGATGCCCCAGCGCCTTGACCAGCGCGAGATAGGCATGCGCCAGAGCCAAGCCAGGCTCCAGCGCGACAGACCGCTCAATAAAGTCGGTGGCCTCGACAAAGGTGGCTCGGTTCCATCCGCGCAAGGCGAGCAGCCCGATAGCTTTCAGGAGGCAGGCGCGGGCATCAGCACCCCCACCTGGCAACTGCATGTCGGCCACCATGGCCTGCATCAGCCGGGGTTCGATGCGACGGATCACCTTGCACATCAGGATTTCCTGATCACCGGGCCCATTGAGCGTTTCGAACCGCTGGGCCCAGATTTGAAGCCCGTTGCGCGTTTCGGTCAGCGCCGCGTCGGCCGTGAGGGTGTTCTCTGTCCGCTGAAGCCGCAACTCGAGCAAGTAAGAGATGGCGAAGCGGGCGCGCAGCTCACGCGGATCGGTCACCTCGTCTGCCAGATCAAACGGCGAGGCGATTTGCAGCAAGGGTATGCGCGCCAGGATAGACGCGGCGCGCGCACCTGTTGCGCGGGCCAGCGGGCGCAGCGCCGGGTCGTTCATCGCGTCAACGCAGCGAACGTAGAGCACGGGCTGTGCGCCAGTGTCGGCATGCCAGCTTTCAGTGTCAGCACACACCGGCTTACCTGATTCAACCGGCTCGAGCGGCATGACCCACTGGATACCGCGCCTGCGGACGGTCCGTATGTATTTTTGGTCCCGTCCTGTGTCGCCGACCGCCTTGCGCGCCAACTTGATGGCGGTGGAGATGCTGGTGTCTGACACGATCCGCCCCTTCCAGACCTGCGCCATCAAGGCATCGCGACTCACCACCACGCCTGGCTGCTCCAGCAGCAGCACCATCAGATCCAGCACCAGGGGTTCAACCGCCACTAGCGCCGAGCCGCGGCGCAGTTCAAACGCGTCGCGGTCCAGAACGAAGCCGTCGAATCGAAAATTCATGGCCATCCCGTCCTCCTGTGGCTCGGGAAGGCCAAGCACCTTCCCTCATGAAAAGCCCACTTTACCCTCATCCAGGCCTCAAGCAAAACGCGCTTCATGGCCGCAGGCTGTGGTTCTCGCCCGGTACTTTCGCCGCAGCGATTAACCACCGAAAGGAAATCATCATGCCATTAGTCGACATTCACGTAATAGAAGGCGTCTTTAGTGCCGCCGACAAACAGCAAATGATCAGCAAGGTCACCGACACCATGGTCGCCATCGAAGGCGAAAACATGCGTGGCGTCACCTGGGTTCGCGTCCATGACGTGCCCAGTGGGCAGTGGGGTATCGGGGGCAATGCCCTTACCACCGCCGATGTCAAAGCGCTGCAAGCGGGCAGCTGAATAAAGCTGGAACCTCATGAGGGCCGCAGGGCGCCCCAGGCCGGGCAACATAATGTGTCGTCGCACAGGCAGCTATCGGCGTGATGCCGTTGCTGCTGGCGATTGCAACTAATCACCAGCGTAACGCGCGACTGTTATGGCATTGTCGCGGTTTAGTAAACCCGTAGCGCTCTGGACGGCCTTCGCGATTACTGAATTTGGCCTTGTGCAGGCCGGCCCTAGTATTATCCGCCATATTCACCCGAGAGGGAAAAACACAGTCTGAAACGTGCATGGAAACAATAACACTGCGAGTATAAAGAGGCCGGGAGTTACCCATGCTGAAATCCGTCAGCTCTATTCTGATGAGCGTCGCGCTATTGCTGCTCGGCAACGGCCTACTCAATACGCTACTCGCATTGCGCGGAACCAGCGAGGGCTTTTCAACACTCATGCTTGGCTTTGTGCTCTCAGGATACTTCTTCGGCTTTATTTGCGGCACCTGGGTGAGCGGACGCCTGATACGACGGATGGGCCATATCAGAACCTTCGCATTTTGCGCGTCCCTGTGCGCCTCAGCCGCGCTCCTACACGTGTTGTGGGTGAACCCTTGGGTTTGGGCTGGTATTGAGGGTCATCTGCGGACTGGCGTTCGTAACGGTGATCACCGTAATCGAAAGCTGGCTAAACAGCCAAGCCGCCAACACCGAGCGGGGACGACTCTTTGCGGCGCACATGGTGACCAATCTTGGTGCACTGGCGATCGCACAGCAGGCACTGCGGCTAGGCTCTCCGGAGGAGTTTACGCTTTTCGCCATTGCCGCCGTCCTGATCTGCTGGGCCGTAATTACACTCTTCTTTGCCTGGGGCGGGCTCTCGCTTTCCCTGTACCCACTAGCTGTGGTACAGCTGATCGACCAGCTGCATCCAGACAAAATCATCTCCGGTACCGCCGACATGTTGGTCCTGCACGACGCGGGCTGCGCAGCGGCGCGCATTTTGAACCGATGGTACAGACAAGCTCCGAAGCGCTAGCGGTGATGCTTGAAGAACAGCAGGAGGACCTGTTCAACGCGCAGCAGCCGAAGCCTGACTCATGACAAGCGGGCGTGCTTTTCAGTGTCCAGCATCCGGCTAGAGATCAATTCTGGTGATTTTTGACCCCTGTATACCAAGACCCGCCATCAATCCTTCCTGGCCAAAGATGAAGGCGTAAACATCCTCTTTGGCCGTTGTGGTGGAGAGCGTTTTGGCGACACCATCGTCCACCACGACCAGGCTTGGCCCTATACCCACTTCCCAGCCATTACTGCTATCGAGGTACTCTCGGGCTGCATCGGTCATCAGGAACATGGCATAAGCGAACGTCTGTGCGCCCGCCTGAAGACCATAGCTTGCTGCGGCTATGTTGTAGTAAGCCACCACTTCACCGTCTACAAACAACGCTCCATTGCCGCCCTGACCACCAATAATCAAGCCAGCCTTGAGAATGTGAGGGAACACCAATATGGCGTCTGCCGTTTCACTGAGTTCCTTAGCCGTAGGATTTGTCTCGTACAGTCTGGTGAGGGCGTCTCGTGCTTCAGACTCGATTTTTTTGGCATCGGCTGCTAGCGATTGACCTGAGGCAACGAGTATCGCGACTGTCAAGGCACAAAAGATGAAGGTACGAGCAGTATTGATTAGTCGATTCATAATTAATTCTCTGTGGATGATAGCGTTGCCAATGAAACACCGACACGTCTCCAACCCATTTGTAAGGTTTTTCGGGCGGATGTCAAATAGAACATAGCCGGCTATTTGTCGGATGCGGCCTCTGCCTGGACGGGGAAGCGTGCCCGACACACTTTTTATTTCTGTAGACTAAACGGTGAATTCACCGGGACAATCAGCTCACCACACACCGACAGCACCTGATCGATACGGCGCTCCCAATAGAGGTAAATCCTTTGGCATTAACACGGATCGGCGAGCTGCTAGCGTGCATCGTTTGTTTTGCTGTTGGCAATGCCCTAGCGGCTCCCTCCACGCTTTCCATAGCGCGCGATGGGTGGGACTTCACGCTAGGCGCCGGCGAGCTGACTGCCCTCTGCGATGCTACCGTGGCCAACGCACAAGACGCTTTTGAGCTGCTCGAACGCGACACGTCACCCGCCACGGTGCAAAGTGTTTACGGCCCCTACGATGCTATGCAGGTCATGCTGCAGTCGATAGATCACGTCTGGTATATGAAAGCAGTGCACCCCGACACTAATGTGCAGGCTGCCGCAGAGCAATGTGTGACTGACTACACTGATTTTCTTGTCGCGGTGAACCTCTCGCCGACATTTTACCAACGGGTTGCTGCGATAGACCTGCAGAGCGCCAGCGAGTCCGAGCGCTTTATGATAGAAAAAAAGCTCAAAGCCTTTCGACAGGCGGGCGTAGACCGCGACCCCGCAACGCGCGCCAAAGTGCGCGCGCTGACCCGCACTATTACCGACCTTGGCAGCACCTACGAAAAAGCCATCCGGGTGGATAAACGCTTCGTCGATACAACTCCGTCGCAATTGGCAGGATTGCCACAGGATTTTGTCGATCGCCATAAACCAGACGACAACGGTATTATCCGCATGTCAACGGACTCTCCAAACTACCTTCCTATCCTGCATTACGCAGCAAACGATGACCTGCGCTATCGGCTATTCAAGGCCGCCAAGAACGTCGCTACGCCTGCGAACAGCGAGACACTCAAGGCACTCATCACGCGTCGTCACGAATTGGCTATCCTGCTCGGCTATGACAGTCACGCCGCCATGGCAATGGACGGGCTGATGGTCGGCACACCCGACACGGTGCAGAATTTCCTCGCGCAAGTGGGTGCGGCGGTGCAACAACCAGCCAACAGTGAACTAAATAGGCTATTGGCCAGGCTGCACACCGTCGAGCCGCAGGCCAAAGAGGTGCAGGCGTGGCAAGTGGACTGGCTGGAAAATCTTGTAAGGCAGGAAGACTTTGCTCTGGATAATAAAGAAATACGCGCCTACTTCCAGTTCGAGCATGTACAGGCGGGCATCTTCCAACTGATCGAGGACATGTTCGGCGTGCAGATCGTACCCTGGCAGACACCCTCCTGGCATAAAGACGTGAGCGCCTGGGAGATTCGTGAAGGGGGCAAACCCATTGGTCGCTTCTATCTGGATATGCATCCTCGGGACAACAAGTACGGCCATGCCGCGCACTGGGTTCTGCGCACAGGCCTTAAAGACGGCCAGCTGCCCCTGTCAGGCATGGCCACTAATTTCCCCCGTGGGCTCATGGAACACAGCCAGGTCGAATCCTTCCTGCACGAATTCGGCCATTTGTTGCACAATATGTTTTCCGGCACCCAGCAATGGCTGGACATCTCGGGGATGTCCATGGAGCGGGATTTCGTAGAATCTCCGTCACAGATGCTGGAGCAGTGGGCGTGGAATTATGACACGCTGCGCGAATTCGCCGTCAATAAAAAGGGAGAACCCATCCCCCCCGAGCTTGTTGCAAAAATGAACGCGGCGCGACACTTTGGCGAAGCCGTAAATGTTGCAGCACAAGTTTTCTATGCCAACCTCGCTCTCAATTACTACAACGCTGATCCCGACCTCTTCCAGCTATTACCTCTGCTGCAAACATTGCAGGCCCAGTATTCACCTTTTCCATACGTTAACGGCACGCACTTTTACAACAATTTTCGCCACCTCAACGGCTACTCATCCAACTACTACACCTACCAGTGGTCGCAGGCCCTTTCGATAGACATGTTCAGCCGCTTTCAGCGCAGCGGATTGCGGGACAATGCCACCGCGCGCGCGTACCGAAAACAAGTGCTGGCTCCGGCCGGCAGCAAGCCCGCCGCGCAACTGGTGGAGGACTTTCTGGGCAGGCCCTTTGCGCCCACCACCTATACTGAGTATCTGAAGCAGCTAAACTGAGACAAACCCGTCGCACTGGCGCGCCTAATAAGTTGACGCCAGCAATTATGCTCGTATGCTTCGCTCTCGCATGCCGCTAATAAGAGAAAAAGCTATGCAACAGTTATCCGGACAAGACGCTATGTTTCTGCACGCCGAACTGGACGGTCTGCCGCAACATATTGGCGGTGTCAGTGTCTACGACCAGTCCACGGTGCCGGGTGGCAAAGTCCGCTTCAAGCAGATACTCGACATGCTGCAAAATCGCGCCCACCTATCGCCCATTTTCCGACGCAAGCTGGCCTTCGTACCCTACAACCTGGGCCGGCCTTACTGGATAGAAGATCCGGATTTTGACATGGAATACCATGTGCGTCACATCGCCCTGCCCAAACCCGGCGACTGGCGGCAGCTGTGTATCCTGACCGCTCGTATTCACTCGCAGCCGCTACGCCGGGATAAGCCTTTATGGGAAATCTACGTCATCGAAGGACTCAATAATATCGATGGTTATCCGCCCGGCTGCTTCGCCCTGCTGATGAAGGTGCACCACTGCGCGATGGATGGAGCCACCGGCACCCAGTTTATGAACATCGTGCACGATCTTACCCCCGAGACGCGAAATGTGGGCGAGGCGCCGCCATGGCTTGTGGAGCGACCCTCCATGGCGAAAATGCTGGGCAAAGCCTATATCGACGCCTGGCGCAAACCCGGGCAAATATTCGACATAATAAAAGAGGCCGGCCCGACGTTCATGCGGCTGCGCAAGGGTAAGCAGGACAAGGATTTTCACAACCTTGAGGACAAACCGAAAACCCGCTTCCAAGGCAAGATTTCACGGCACCGCGTGGTGGAAGCGCGCAAATTCGACTTTGAAGTGATACGCGCGATCAAAAATACGCAACCGGGCACCACTGTGAACGATGTGATGTTGACCATCGTTGCGGGCGGCATGCGCAAATACCTGGATGGCAAAGGCGAGCTGCCGCAGCAATCGCTTGTCACCGGCTGCCCCATTGATGTGCGCTCCGTAGAGGAACGCGCCGCGGGCGGCAACATGGTGGGCTTTATGAACGTAGCCCTGCGCACCGATATTACTGATCCCTGCGAACGCCTGGCAGCCGTACACGCGGAATCTCAATCCGCTAAAGCCTATGCCGAAGCACTGGGCCCGCGCTTTGCCGTAGATCTCACCGACGTTATGCCGGGCAACGTATTGTCGCTGGCCATAAGGACCGCAAGCGCCACGGGCCTGGCAGAGGCGAGCACCGTATTTAATACCATCGTCACCAACGTGCCCGGCGCGCCGTTCCAGCTCTATATGTGTGGTGCCGCGCTGATCGATTTTATTAGCCTCGGCCCGCTACTGCCCAATGTAGGCCTGTTCCATATTGTGTACAGCTCGGTGCAGAACAAGAAGGGCAGCATCAACCTGTCGTTCACCGCCTGCCGGGATATGCTGCCCGACCCTGCGGTCTACGCCGACTGCTTGCAGGCGTCCTTTGATGAGTTGCGCGACAGCTCGCTGAACGTGAAGAAAAAGCGCAGAAAAGCAGGCGCGAAGTAGTACGTGGACTGCGATTCAGGGCGACGGTTCAGGACAACAGGGACTCAGGACCGGCAGCACTCAATGCAGTCTGGGTTCACGATAGCCAGCGCTGCATAAGCTGGTAGACGTTAACGCGCGCCTTCAGACGCGTCGCCAGCAAAAACATGCCCGCGACCTTGCGATGAAAATAGACCGCGTCCGTGGGTGGCGCACGCCAGGACTCCCGAAAGCCACTGATATCTTCCGCCAGTGCCGATAGCTTTCGTGCCATCGTGGAGCGAGCAAAGTCATACTCGACGTCAGTGCACACGGGCTCTAGTGCGATGAGCAACAGCTGCAGTACCATATCACGATACTGAGGTGTATCGCCCACGGAAAAGCCCAGCCGCTCGGCGCAGGCTATGACTTTCGCTTCATCCCCGGCGATAGCCGCGCGCGCAAGTTTCTTATAGTTGTTAGCAAAACTTGCCTTGAAATGGCGGGTAGCACCAAAATCCAGCAACACGATTTCGCCGGTCTGGCGGCGATATTGGTAGTTCGCGAAGTTGGGATCAGTCTGCACCATCTTCAGTTCAAACAGCTCCAGCAACATGAGTTCGATCAGTGCTGTCATCACCCGGTCACGCTCCGCCTGCGGCAGGTCGATGATGGTCTCGATAGGGCTGCCGCTGACATAGGTCATAGCAAGGACGTTGCGGTGGGTCAGCTCAGGCAATACTTCCGGCAGCAAGAAGCGCTTGTCCTTACCAAGTACCTTGCCAAAGGCCTGTAAAAACTTCGCCTCCTTGAGATAGTCTGCCTCGTCCTTGAGCTGTTCTTTCGCATCGTCCAGCAAAGGCTGAATGTCGACGCCCGCGGGCAGCAGGCCCGACAGTCGCAGCAGGCTGGCGATATTGTCGACGTCGCTATCGATACTGTCTGCGACGCCCGGATACTGCACTTTCAATACTATCTCGCGACCGTCCGGGGAGATAGTCTTGTGCACCTGCCCGATAGAGGCAGCTGCCAGTGGCTTGGTATCGAAGCCATAGAACAGGCTCTCCCAATCAGGCCCGTAGGCTTCACTCATCGCGGCATGCAGCTGTGCTGCGGGCATACACCGGGCGTTATCGCGCAATGTCGCCAAAATATCGGCGAGTTCGCGCGGCAGAAACTCACCCGTATCCATGGAAAGAATTTGTCCTACCTTCATCGCAGCACCGCGCATGGTCGCCAGCTGTTCTGCCACACGCCGCGCATTGCCGGGTGTCAACAAAAGGTCTCTGGCCGTGGGGCGTTTGCCGGCACGCAACTGGCGCGAGCCCTCCGCCAACATGCCGCCTGCCACACCGCCAGCCATGCGCGCCATGCGCGCGAAACGCCCCGCCCGCGAAGTCGGTATCGCACGTTCGTTATCGTCCTTGCCCTTACCTTTTTTCGGCACGTCGCCCTCTTTCCCGCCAGCGACGGATATGGGAGTGGGCTATGTCGTACGCGTTGAACTCGGCGTCCAACTCAGCAATAAAATTGAACACGCCCGTAAGCTTGCGTGCAATCAAGGCAAAATCCCTTGAAGGGGTAGTGAAGTGGCGACTGGCTGCTGACTGGGCAGCCATCTTGCCTGCGCGGCGCATCAAATGTGATTTACCCCAACAGTATTCGCCCTTATCGTTCAGATATTCTGGGGGCAACTTCTCCGGAGAACGCAGCGGTTCGAGCAAATGCAGGCAAAATTGCGCAAATAACCTGCGCCCTTCTTCGCTGGCGTCGGGCTTCAGACAACCTAGCCCAATCAATCCATCCGCCAGTTCAGAGACATTCTGGCGCTGACCCGCATCAATAGTACAACGCAGGTGTAGCAGGAAATCGTCGGGACATTCAAGTACTGAGCCGAAATCCAACAGTACCAGTTCATCCTGCCCTGCTCGCTTGCGTCTATCATCCAGGCGCAGCAGATAATTGCCAAAATTGGGATCGGTCTGCAACAGTCCCCACTGGTATACCTCGTAGAAGAACAGCTCCAGCATGGCCTTTGCAAGTGCGTTGCGACGCTCCAGCGACAGGTTGGCAACATCCGGGTCGACCACTGACACTCCGTCAATATATTCCATGGCCAATATAGAATCGGTGCAGTAACGCTCATACAAATGCGGCACCTGATAACTCACCCCAACGTCATGGATGCCCAGCAGCAGAGAACCCATTTCCTGAGTGTAAGCGGCTTCACGCTGGTAATCGATTTCGTTGTGTAAATGGGTGCGCATGGACTCTAGCCAATCATCCAGCTCGCGGCCCGCTTTTACCCAGCGGGCGAGCAGCAACATGCGCACCACCGAGTCGAAGTCTGAATCAATAACCTGCGCGAGACCCGGATATTGCACTTTCAGGCAAATCCATTCGCCGCTGGCGCGAATCTTTGCCAGATGCACCTGCGCCAGTGAAGCAGCGGCAATTGCCTGCGGATCAATGTCCAGCTCGGGGTAAAGATCGCCCAGACTGTCTCGCACGGATGACTCAAGTGCATCCCAGTGCAGAGGCTCGGTCTGATCAGATAAGTCGCGAAGCGATACTACCAGCACCCGTGGCAGAAATTGCTCGCCGAACAGGGCGAGCATCTGGCCGATCTTGATATAGGTGCCCTTGAGTTTGCCCAACTCCTGCGCAAAACGCTTGGCCTCGCGCCGGGCAAACTCGGAGTCCTCATCGTCCGGACCACCGCGCCCCATCATACGCTGCACAACGCTATCCACAGCCAGCGCTCCGCCTGCGCGGATACCGGCCAAAGATACGGAGAGGCTGCGAGGCAGGGCGTTACCCTTCAGGCCGCGATATTTTTTCACCATGGTGGATGCTTTTTTCTACGAGATAACGAAGCAGTTGTGTCAGGCCGGCATTATATACGAAGGGGATAGGTACATGCAGCGGAAAAGGGGCAATAACTTCACAGCAAATTTGTCCCGAATGGGACTGCCTTGAGCGGCTAGATCGGCAGTGACATCCAGTGCGCCCATATTTCCGGCAGCAGCATCCCAAGCCCTAAGAGCCGCTAACCCAACAGCAGGCTAGCCAATCGTTTGCGATGGTGCTGAGCGTCGCCGAATTGTTGCTGGCTCCACTGCGCCCGGCGGATATATAACTGCGCATCGCAGTCGTAGGTAAAACCCATACCGCCGTGAAACTGCACAGCCCGGTCACCGGCATACAACAGCGTCTGGCAGGCATGTGCCTTGGCCATGCGGCAGGCGATTTCTGCATCGCGATCCAGTGGCTCATCTCCGACCAGTGTCGCGCCGTGGTAAATGAACGAGCGTGCTGAGTCCATCGCTATGAGAATATCCACGGTCGGATGCTTGAGCGCCTGATAAGAGCCAATCAACTTGCCGAACTGCTTGCGGGTTTTAAGATAATCCACAATCGTATCGAGGCAGGCGGCAGCGCTGCCGGCGGCCTCCGCCGCAACTAATAACGCACCGAGCAAGCGCACATCACGCAATGCCTGGGCGACCTTGGGCCCGGTGATGACATTGTTTTCATCCACCCTCACACCGCTGAAATCCACATTAGCCGAACGCTTGGTCTGGTCGATCAGGGTATTGGGGCGCACTGCGCCATCAGCCAATTGGTCCGCACGCACCACCGCGAGCGCCAGATCGCCGCGATGCATCGCGGGTACCACGAACAGCGCGGCTACGGATGCATCCGTTACGTATTTTTTGGCACCCTGCATTATGCGCTCGTCATCGAGAGCTAGCTCGACGGTCTCAGCGCCCCAATCGCCGTTCTCCAATAATGCCGACGTCGCCGGCGCGCCAGCAGCGATGTCCGGCAGCAGTCGTTCCGTCTGCTCCATGCTCCCCGCTCTCAGCAGCAACTGTGCCGCGAGCGCGCTGCTGATCAACGGAGTACCCAGCATGGCGCGACCCATGGACTCAATGACCGGCACCAATGTTGCAATGCCCATCGCCGAGCCGCCCACCAATTCGGGCAGGGCGATGCCGGCCCAACCCAGCGCTACCATTTCGTCCCACAGCGCCGACTCATAGCCGGTGTCGGTTTCCAACTGTGCGCGCACTCTCGCGATGGGCGATTTATCGAGGCAAAACTGTCTGGCAACATCCAGCAGCATGGATTGCTCTTCACTGAAGCTGAGCGTGGTATTTCCAAGGACTGACATAACTGCTCCCTACTTCGGCAAGCCGAGGATGTGTTCCGCCACGATATTGGCCTGCACCTGGCTGGTACCGCCGCCGATGGTCGCGGAAAAACTGTTGAAGTATGCGCGCTGCCAGAAACCACCCTGGCGCGCCTCGTCATCCCCTACGTAGAGTGCTCCCTGCGCTCCTTGTAGGTTGATCGCCAACTGCCGCATGCGCCGGGTCATCTCGGTTGCTCGCAACTTGTTTGAAAGCGGCAATGAACCGGGATAATCGCTGGTCAATGCGCCGATATGCGAGCGCCTGTCACCGAGGATCATGGCCTTCTCCTCCATGATGGCCTGCACCAACTGGTCGCGTACCACGGGGTCCTTGAGCACCGACTCACCATCGCGGGTGACGCCATCTAGCTGACTGATCATATCGTCCACCGTGACACGCACCATGGATTGCCCGCCCGCCGCGCCAGCTTCCGCGCCGCGCTCGTACTGCAGTGTCTGCATGGCGATTTTCCAGCCCTGCCCCTCTTCACCCATCAGGCAGTCGGCGGGAATACGCGCATCAGTAAAGAACGTTTCGGTAAAACCGAACTCGCCGGTGATCTTGCGGATGGGGCGCGTCTCTATGCCCGGCACGTCCATGGGTGACAGAAAGAAGGACAAACCATCATACTTGCGCGGCGCGTCCGGGTTAGTGCGCGCTAGCAGGATCATGTACTTGGCGAAGTTGCCCATGGTGGTCCAGATCTTCTGGCCGTTGAGGACATATTCGTCGTCGTCGAGTACCGCGCGCGTCTGCGCATTGCCAAGATCGGAGCCGTTCTCGGGCTCGGAGAAGCCTTGGCACCAGACATCCTCGGCGGTGAGTATGCCCTTCAGATACTTGGCCTTCTCTTCCTCAGTGCCGATATCATTGATTAGCGGGCCAGCCCAACCGAGGCCGATGACGTTGAAGCAGATCGGCACACCGGCGCGCCGCATTTCCTGATCTGCAACGCTCTGAAACACGGCTTCAACACCGCCGCCACCATATTGCTGCGGCCAGGCCAAACCCAGATATCCGGCCGCCCATACCTTGTGCTGCCACTCCCTGAGGAATTCCAGCTGACGCTCGTCGCCTACTTCCATGAACGTTTGCGGCAGCAGGAAACCGGGGTCGAGTGGGTTATTGTCTTTCATCCAGGCCGCAACCTCTGCCCGAAATTCCTTCAATTCACTTTCACTTGCACTCATTGTTACTCTCCTCTGTCGGGCAACTGCAAGGGCTCGCCCTGCTCCTCGGCGCGTTTAAAGGCGGGCCGCTCCATCAAACGCTCTAGATACGCAAGCGTCTGCGGCTTGTACTTCTGGTGCAGCTGGATAGCGCGGCCCAGATACAGCGCGTAGGTGACCGCAATATCGGCAATGGTGAAACGGTTGTCGACCAAATATTCATGCGACTCCAGATGGGCGTCCAGACGCCGCAGTCGCGAGATGTACCATTTGGCGTAATCATCGGCCACGGCCTGCTTTTCTGGAGTGGGTTCCAGATAGTAATAGCGCATGGAAATGGTTTGCGGGAATGTAAGCGTCGCGTCGGCATGATGCAACCAGTTGAGGTAGGCTCCGTACTCGGGGTGCGAAGGTTCCAGCCCGAAGTCATAACGCTGGTAGCGATCCACTAAAAACTGGCAGATACCCACAGACTCAGTCATGTGCGTATCACCATCGACAAAGTACGGCACCGTGCCCAAACTGTTGACCTCCAGATACTCGCGCTCAAACAGGCGCGGCGGAAAAGGTAGGATCTGCAGCTCGTAATCCATCCCCATCTCCTCCAGCGCCCAAAGCGGACGCAGGGATCGCGCACTAGCGCAATGCCACAATTTCATACTTATACCCCGTATTGTCGCGCGGCTAGGTCGCGCATGATTTCCTCTGAGCCACCGCCGATGGCGTTGACCCGCACCTCGCGGTAAATTCGCTCCACTCTGCTGCCGCGCATATAACCAATGCCACCCAGAATCTGCATCGCCTCGCGCGCGCAGAACTCCATGGTCTCACTGGCCTGTATTTTTAGCAGGGCGATATCGCCGGGAACCGCATTACCCGCCTCGATAGATTCATAACATACACGGATATAGGCCTGCGTGGCGTTCAGGCGCTGCTTCATCTGCGCGATCTTGTGCCTAATGACCTGATGATCCGCCAGCCGTTTGCCAAACGTTTTGCGCTCACGCGCCCATTCTACGGCCTCCTCCAGACAGACCCTCGCCAGCGCTTCCATCGACGCTGCCATTGCCATGCGCTCACTATTAAAGTTGGTCATGATAACGAGGAATCCTTGGTTTTCCTCACCGATCAGATTTGCAACCGGCACCCGCACATTATCAAAATACAGGGTGGCGGTGTCCGAGGCCCACCAACCCTGTTTTTTATCCAGCTGCGTGCGACTGAAGCCCTCCGCATCGGTGGGAATCAACAACATCGAAACACCCCTTCCACCCTCTCCGCCTGTGCGCACCGCCGTAGATACCCAGTTGGCGCGCATACCACCGGTGATATAGGTTTTGGAGCCATTCACAATGTAGTGATCGCCGTCGCGCACAGCTGTGGTGGCCAGCTGCGCCACATCTGAACCGCCGCCCGGCTCAGTAATACCCAGCGCGATATGCTTGGTACCTGCCAGCACCGGCGGGGCGACCATCTCCTTGAGCGCCTGTGAACCCCAGTTGATCACCGGAGGCAAACCAATGCCATGCACCATCAGGCTGGCCGGTATGCCACCCACACCGATGCGCGAAAGTTCCTCATTGGCGATCCACAGGTGCCAGGAGTCGATGCCTTCGCGCGTTCCGCCGAACTCTTCCGGGTAGCCAAGCCCCAGTAAGCCGACAGCCGCAGCCTTGGGCCATAACTCAATAGGGATATGACAATCCTCATCCCATTGCTCGGCGAAGGGCATGATTTCAGCATCAATAAAGCGTCGTAACTGCGTGCGCCACTCGTGGTGATCTTCCCGCAGGTGGGGATTGGGAAGGCGGGCGCTGTCGAAGTCCAGTGACATAGGGAGCTCTCGGAATTGTTTACAGAATTTTCACGCCACCATACTAATGGAGAGCGCGACGAAGTGCATGCTCTACCGCGCTATTGGAATACTTTTACGCTTGGCGCAAACAACCGCAAAGCGCTCTATCGCAATACCCGTGCTTAAAGAGATTGCTGCTGTGCTGTGAGCCTTGCAAATACCGTTAGAATCCTCAACGAATCTCAATATCGCACTCTGGTCTATTTTGAATTTTACACGTTTATGCAGCACACTATTGACGGCAAAATTATTGCTATGGCAACGGCGACAGAAATACCAATAACGATTTTCTGATCCACGGGTATTACGCTCGCAATGAATTCACGCCCGTTGCTTTCTGTGGAAGCGAACAAATACTTCGCCCGCCGCGCGTGCAACGCCGCCCATCTGCGAGCTGCAGGGTTCCGTGACGCCTTCGACAGCACTGAAATCAAAGTTATCCAGCAAAAGAGTCAAAAGCACTTTGCACATGTTGTGTGAGAATTTCTGCGCCGGACAGGCGTGCAATCCGTGCCCGAAGGTACTGACGGCTTCCCTGCCCTGTTCGATCAATTTCGGATCGATTTTTCGCCCCTGGTAATGGTCGGGGTCAAACTGTGCGAGCTCAGGTGTTTGTGTATTGGTGACGGACAGCATTGTGGTGATGTAGACGCCGGGTTGAATCGTATACACAGCATCGCCGCAGTCGAACTGGATTTCCTGCATTACTTTACGCAGCGTGATAGAGCGCTGGGCGAGGCGCACACTTTCCATCAACAGTTGTTCGCAGAAGCGCATGGTATCTAATGCTGCCTGTGACTCGTAAAAGTGCTCACCGAACTGCGCTTTGGTACGGGCAATCTCGGCCTCAAGGCGCGCTTGCGTCTGCGGATGCTGCTTAAGGTTTATCAGCGTCCAACTGAGTGCCGCGTACAGGTTCGATAGAAAACCCTGATTGGCGTTGATCAGATTATGGGTCAGCTTACGCAGAGTGACTTGCGGGTCTTCAGACTTGAATCGGTGATAGAGGAAAGTGAGAGTGTCGTCTGGCCAGGCATCTTGCGCCTGCCGGTGCGCCAAAATATTTCCCACGAGCGCCATGATCTGCGCCACCGCCTGCTTTTCTTTCGCCTTGCCCGTGGTTAACGTTTCCATTGTCAGCTGTGGGCTGACGAAGGCATTCTCCTGCGACAATACATCGAAGTGTTTCTTAAACTGCTGCCACAGGCCGTCCTGCGCCGCCTCTTCACCGATCCACACCTTGAAGCCCACACGCTGCTCCAGTGTGCGCATTTCGTCGAACACATTGACCTGGCCGACTGCACCCCAGCCGGCAATAACTTGCGCAACGACATCCGCGAAGTCTTTGACGTAGACGGCCACCTTGTCGGGCACCAAAAGTTCGTAGAAGAGATCGATATCCGCGTCCACAAAAATGCCCAGCGGGGTTTTGAATCGGAGCATGTCGAAGGTCGCCATACCAAAGCTGGCCTCGTCTTCCGCTAAGGCGTAAAGGCTTTTGAGGCCCTCGGGCGAAAACACACAAAACAATTTGTAACCGAACACATCCACCAAGAAGGTGTCGCCATACTCCCTGCGCATGTCGGACAAAAAATTAGTCGGGCTTTGTGCGAAGCGCAAGCCCGCGCCAATGTGTGCCAGCTCATCATAAACAATTGGCGGTGTGGGAGTAATAAGATAGCGTTGATCGTAGCTGGCTGTCAAAGTCGCCTCATGTGTGAGTGGCACTTACTTATGCTGCTAGTCCGGAGTCAGTACTTCTGGCGCCAGGCCTCATAGCCGCCATCAACACTGTAGACTTCCTCGTAGCCCTGTTCGACGAAATAGTCCGCTGCGCCCTGGCTGGAATGGCCATGGTAACAGTAGACGATCAGTGGCTTGTCTTTGTCAGTATTCGCCAAGAAATCCTGCACACTGTCCTGCTGCAAGTTGATGGCATTCTGGATATGGCCTAATTCGTGAGCCCCCGCGTCTCTTACATCGGCGATGGTTACGCCGCCATTATCGATCAGTACTTTGGCTTCGTCGATCGAGATACGTTTAAACATCATGTTTACCCTCTAAGGTCAAAGACTGGTTTACCGAATGGCGCGTCCTTACGCTTCAAAATCGGCGCCAAATTGAATGGTATTGGGCTAGGGCCCGCCGTGAACCTATACCCATAAACAGGGGCAGGCCCTCCATGAGGGCCTGGGCCGCGGATGGCCGCCCCGCGGATGGCCGCCCCGCGGATGGCCGCCCGGTTTCTCCCGCCTAACACAGTCCCACCTCGATACCATTCGCTGCGCCGCCTACGTGCCACCTTGGGCTTAAAGCAGTGCCGTTCCTGATGCAGCCATAGTCAGTCTAACTCAATGATCGCCACAATGGTGTACTTGAACCATGGCACGGACTACATCCAGATCGTCCGGTATCAGCCATTGCGCGCCGAAGTATTCCCCAGCAAGCAGGGCGACAATCGCCAACAGGGATGTCAGCGTGTCTGCCACAACATGCAGGTAGGCGACAGTCTCACTGCGGCACACGGAGCGATTGACGCCGGCACCGCAGTGAAGACCTGCAACGTCTGTCACGCACCGGGTAGAATGCCGGATGTCATTGTGGTTCACGGTCTGCAGTGAATCGTATTCCAGTGGGCGTCACTTCAGGGCTACCGCCATCGACCAGCTTCTGGTTTGGGGAGTTGATTGAGTGAACGCGTGCGAACGGAGTTTGTGGAGCTGAAACCCCCGGCGCGCCCAGCAGCATCCGTTACTTGGCATGGAGCCAGCAAACGTATATCGTGCCCGGCATGAAATACATCGGCACTAACAATTTTGACCATGAGCAGCAAGCTCGGGTGGGCATACTGCTGACCAACCTCGGCACACCCCAGGCACCTGAGCGCGCGGCTCTGCGAACCTATTTGAAGGAGTTCCTCTCAGACCCGCGGGTGGTAGAAATACCGCGCTTGTTGTGGTGGTTTATTTTGCACGGCATTATTCTCAATATCCGCCCCGGCCGCTCCGCCCACTCTTATCGCAGCGTCTGGACTGAACGCGGCTCTCCCCTGCTGTTCCACACGCAGGACCAGGCAGACGCTTTGCGTGAACGCCTCAACAGCGAGCACGGAGAGGCCGTCATGGTGGAGTTCGCCATGCGTTATGGCGAGCCCTCCATACCTGATGTATTGCAAAGCATGTTGCAGCGCGGCGTACGCAAACTCTTGGTGTTGCCGCTATATCCGCAATACAGCGGCGCCACTACCGGCTCGACCTTTGACGCGCTGGCAGCGGACTTCACGCAGCGGCGCTGGCTGCCAGAACTTCGGTTTATCAGTCACTATCACGATCACCCGGCGTATGTCAGCGCCATCGCCGAGAGTATCCGTGCCCATCGCGCACAGCATGGCACTGCGAACCTGTTGTTGTTCTCCTATCACGGCGTGCCGCAGCGCTACCTCGATGAGGGGGACCCGTATCACTGTGAATGTCTGAAGACGTCACGTTTGGTAGCCACCGAGCTAGGATTGCAGCAGGAAGACTACAAGACAACGTTCCAGTCACGCTTTGGCAGGGAGGAGTGGCTCAAACCCTATACCGATGCGACCCTCAAAACGCTGCCTGGCGAAGGCATCAAATCAGTGCAGGTTATCTCACCGGGCTTCTCCGCAGATTGCCTTGAGACATTGGAGGAGCTCGCGGTAGAGAACTGTGAATACTTTATGAAGGCAGGCGGTGAAACCTACCAGTACATACCTTGCCTGAACAGTTCACCGGCCCATATCGATGCTCTAGAGAGCATCGTCAACGATCATCTGAGGGGGTGGTTGGACCGAGCTTGAGCCTGTGCAGGCGCAACCCGGCCAGGCGGCTTACTCGACGCTGGGCATTAACACCGCAATCATTAGTCTCAGCTCTTCGTCGGTGAGCGCCTGATTAGCCTCGTGCCGCTTGTTCTCTGGCGCTTTGGCTTGCACTACAATCTCATCCAAGGTCATCCCCGCCCAATCTTCCATGGGTTCATGACACTCCAGACATTGCTGGGGATCGGTATCAGCGGCAATAACAGGTAGCGCTAGACTGTAGGCTGCTACGAGACATACACTGGCCAGAATATTCTTATTCATATGTTCTCCCGGATAATGGAACTAACATTTCACCACTAACCCGCCACCGATGTTGCTAGCGCGGGCACTCCAGACAGATTAGCCGCTTTTCCAACTAAAGCCAACGCCTCACACGATCACAATAAGCAGGGTACGTATCCGGGAATAGCTCACGCAACATGGCCTCCTCGAAACGAATAAATCGCAGCTCGATAATCACTGCGAACACCAGTGATACCAGCAAGGCTGCGGAGGACCCCACGGTGATCGCACACCCCAGCAGCACATTGAGCATGCCAAGATACATAGGGTTGCGCGTAAATCGATACACGCCGTCGGTAACCAGTGCCGACACATTACGAAAAGGAATGATGCCTGTTCCAGCGCGTGTAAAAAGCCCATTGGCCATCACCAACAGGACCAGCCCGACAACTATCAGTCCTCCACCCACCCAAAGCCCTAGCGGACTAGTAAAACGCGGGCCCGGGAAAAACTCATTGCAGGCAAATATGGCGACCAAGCCAAAGACCAACCAGATCGGCGGATAAATACATCGTTTAACCATCGCTAGTGCTTCCCTTTAATGCGTTGTCAGATGAATACCCGCAGGCTCCACGCTGCCTATTGCATAGGCGATCGCTATTCCCAGCAGAAACGCCAAGGTCAACTTTCCCCGATCGTGACTGTGAAAGTGTACCTCAGGCAGCAGATCGCTCAAGGCGATACAAATAAATGCGCCGGCTGAGAAAGCCAGTGCCGCTGCCACCAGGTGATTGCGGCTGTCCGACACCATATCCACCCCAAAATAAAAAAGCAGCGCACCCAACGGGCACAGCAGGGCAAAGCCAAGATTCGCAGTCATACGCGCCCGCGTGCTCCATCCGCCGGCCTGCATCAGGGTGACAATAGACATGGCATCCAAGGGCTTGTGCAGCAAAATGGCAAGGAACACCCCAATACCGAGTAGCCCGCCATCGTGGCTACCCGCGTGCATCACTGCGCCAAGGGCAACACCGTCGATCAGTGTGTGTACGCCGAGACCCATTGCGAGACCGACCCAGCTGAGGCCATGAACAGGGGCGTTATGGCCAGTCGTGTGAGCAGGGTCTTGAGAATGACCGGCATGAGAGTGAGCGGCATGCTGATGAGGATCGTGCTGCGGGCCTTCTTCGCTACTGAAATCGTGCTGGTGGAAGTGGAACACCCGCAATAGCAGCAACATGACAATCAGCCCGACCATCAACCACCATACGGTGGTATCCACGCCGCCCGGGCCAGCGCCCAGAGCCACGCTGTGCGGCACCAGGTGGTAGAACGCGACGCCGAGCATCAATCCAGACACCAGGCTCATCACCAGTTGGGTGCGGGTATGCGTCATCCTGATCCAGTTCGGCAACAGGCCGCCGACGAGCGAGAAACCCGCAATGCCCAGACAGTAGAGAATCAATAATAAGGTTGGCGACACTGGTAAGCGCTCAGTAAGGGTTAGGTTGCGACGCCGCGCATTATTCCACATCCGACCCGACTTGTAAGCGCAGGCTTGCACGTCGCGATGACGCCAAGGGCCGAAAACTGTCTCCGCGTGACGTTATTGGTCAGTCCTCACCGGCGCAAAAGACATTGACAGCTAAACTAGCGACCATTAGTTTAGCTTCTTTACAACAGGAGGACGCCATGTCTATCTACGAACCGATCGCATCCGATGACTCCCACCGCCGCCTGCAGCTGCGCAGCCCGGTCACGATGGAGCCTATCGGTGAATTGATTTGCGCCAATGCCGAGGAAGTGGCCGCCGCCATTGCAAAAGCAAGGGCTGCACAGCCCGCCTGGGCTGCCACCCCCATGAAAGATCGTGCGGCTATCGTAGAGCGCGCGCTGAAAATCGTCCTGCAGCGGCAGGACGAGATCATCGACACCGTGCTGAAGGAGACCGGCAAGGCGCGCACTGATGCGATGAGCATGGAAGTGTTCTCGGTCGCGGATCAGCTGTGTTACTACGCAAAGAATGCGGAGAAATTTCTCAAGCCTCGTAAACGCAGGGTGCACGGCATTCTGGGGCTGCTCAAGCAGCTGCGCATTCTTTACAAGCCGCTCGGCGTAGTCGGCCTGATTACCCCGTGGAACGGGCCCTTTGTGTTGGTTATGAACCAGGCGACGCAGGCGATGCTCGCCGGCAACACGATTGTGGCCAAAGGTTCCGAGGTCACTCCCTACTCCGCCAAGCTGGCAGAAGATATATTCCGCCAGGCAGGGCTGCCCGAGGGTGTACTACAAGTGCTACTGGGTGATGGCGAAACCGGCGCAGCCATCGTAAGTGGCGGCGTGGACAAGGTTTCCTTTACCGGCTCAGTCGCCACCGGCCGCAAAGTGGCCGAGGCCAGTGCCAGCCAGTTGATTCCCTGCACGCTGGAACTGGGAGGCAACGATGCCATGATCGTCTGCGCCGATGCAGATCTGGACCGCGCAGCTGACGGCGCCTGGATTGGCTCGTGCATGAACACCGGGCACTACTGCTGCGGCACTGAGCGCATTTATGTCGTAAAAGAAGTGTACGACGAATTCCTGCGCCTCGTGCTGGACAAAGGCAAGGCACTGCGTCAAGGCTCCCAGTACGGCTGGGAGGAGGATGTCGGCGCGGTGTTCTGGGACCGGCAGATGACGATCATCGAAGCCCATGTGGAGGATGCCCGCGCCAAAGGTGCCAGCATCCTGATGGGCGGCCGGCGCAATCCCGACCTAGCGGGTCTTTATTACGAGCCGACGGTCGTGACCGAGGTAAACAACACGATGGATATCATGGTGCTGGAAACCTTTGGCCCAATACTGTGCATCCAGAAAGTAGATAGCGAGGCTGAGGCCCTGGCGCTGGCAAATGATTCCGAGTTCGGACTCAATGGTAACGTATGGACCAAGGACAAGGAAAAGGGCTATCGGCTGGCAGCGGCACTAGATACCGGCGCCTGCAGCGTCAATGATATGGCGGTGAGTTATGGCATTCCCGCCGCGCCTTTTGGCGGCCGCAAGAACTCCGGTGTCGGCCAAGTCAATGGCAAAAAGGGCATTCGCGGCTACTGCCATGAGATGCCGATTGTGATCGACCGTTTCGGCGGCAAACTACAAAGCGGCTATCCCTATAGCGCCAAGAGCGCCGAGGGCATGAAAAAGCTGATGGACTTTCTGTGGGTAAAAACGCCCATCGGACGCTGGCTGAGCTAAGGCTGCTGCCAGACGGAAGCCCCGGCTCTGCGCAGAGCCGGGTAAGCAATACGCGTTTTACAGCAGTACCAGGTTATCCCGGTGGATGAGCTCCTCATCCAGCTGATAACCCAAAATACCTTCAATATCCCTTGAAGGAGAGCCCATGATGCGCCGCGTCTCGTCCGCACTGTAGTTGACTAGACCGCGTGCGATTTCGCGATCCTGTGCGTCGCGACAAGACACCATATCACCGCGCGAAAAATTCCCGCGCACATCGCGCACACCAACGGGCAGCAAGCTGCGCCCGGATTCACGCAGCACTCGCACTGCGCCCTCGTCCAGTTCGACACTCCCCGATGTTTGCACCATACCTGCAAGCCATTGCTTGCGGGCATTCTGCGGCTGCTTGCCGGTGCGTAGCCAGGTGCCAACATTGTCACCGGCGACAATACTGCCGAGCACGTTTTCTGTGCGGCCCGACGCTATCACTGTTTCGGTACCCGAGCGCGCCGCCAAACGTGCCGCGCGCAACTTGGTCACCATACCGCCGCGCCCGAGAACACCACCCTCTCCCGCCATGCTATCCAGTTCCGGGTCCTGAACATCGCAGCACTGCACCAGTGCAGCAGCGGGGTTGTGCCGCGGGTCCTCCCGAAAGAGGCCTTGCTGATCAGTCAATAACACCAGGACTTCCGCATCGATAAGGTTTGCAACCAGAGCGGCCAGCGTATCGTTATCGCCGAATCGAATTTCATCCGTTACCACCGTGTCATTCTCATTGACGATGGGCACGACACCCAATTTGAGCAAGGTCTTCAACGTACCGCGCGCGTTGAGATAGCGGTCCCGCGCGAGCACATCGTCATGCCCCAAGAGCACCTGTGCCGTTGCTATATTGTACTGCTTGAAAGCAGCCTCATAACTCTGCACTAGAATCGACTGCCCCACCGCGGCGGCCGCCTGCAGCTCGTGCAGCAAGTGAGGACGAGACGCCCATCCCAGACGCACGATGCCGGCCGCGACAGCGCCACTGGAAACCAGCACGACTTCACAGCCTGCCGCTCGCAAGTGCGCCAGCTGACTCACCAGCGAGGAAATAACGCCCTCGTCCAAACCACGTCCATCATTGGTCAACAGAGCGCTACCCGCTTTGACTACCCAGCGCCGTGCTTTGGAAATTTCGCTTCGGTCAATCATCCGCCTTCCTAAAGTCGATACTCGACTTCAACGTCAAAATCGTCATCGTCGTCATCATCGTCAAAATCTTCGTCATCACTGGACCGAGCCCGCAGCGTCGCCCGTAACTCCTCGATACGCTGGCGAGCTTCGTCCTGCATGGCGTGCTGCAACGCTCGCTCTGCCACCAACAATTGCGGGTCCGCCGCCTCGCGGGCGCGGCACTCCTCCAGATAAGTCATCAGATCGCCGCACAGGGGCATCGTACCTTCAGCCTTGATTGCCGATATCGAATACACCGGGCCCTGCCAATCAAGCGCTTCCAGTAATGCACTGCGGCGCTCGGCGAACGTATCAGCGTCCAACAAATCACTCTTGTTCAATACCAGCCAGCGCTCGCGCTGCGCCAGAGTCGGACTAAAGCGCTCCAGCTCCCGCAGGATGGTCAGCGCCGCTGCGGCCGGCTCAACGCCATCGTAGGGCGCCATATCCACCAGGTGCAGGAGGATGCGATTGCGCGTCAGATGCTTGAGAAAGCGGATACCCAATCCCGCACCTTCCGATGCGCCCTCAATCAGTCCGGGGATATCTGCCATCACAAAGCTGCGATGGGACTCGATACTGACCACCCCCAGATTGGGCACCAGCGTGGTGAAGGGGTAATCTGCTACTTTCGGTTTGGCAGACGATACCGCGCGTATCAACGTCGACTTACCGGCATTGGGCAAACCTAGCAGACCCACGTCGGCCAGTACCTTAAGTTCGAATTTGAGGCTGCGGAATTCCCCCTCGCTGCCTGGTGACGTCTGCGTCGGGGCGCGGTTGGTGCTGGATTTATAGCGCGTATTGCCGAGACCGTGAAAACCACCCTGGGCCACTATCAAGCGCTGCCCTGGCGCCGACAGGTCACCCAGTACCTCACCGAGGTCCTCATCAATGATCGTGGTCCCCACCGGCACACGCAGCACCAGATCTTCAGCGCTCTTGCCGGTGCAGTTGCGACTGCGGCCAGATTCACCGCTGTCGGCGCGATGATTGCGCGTGAAACGATAATCCACCAGGGTATTGACGGATTCATCGGCCTCGACCGTGACACTGCCGCCATCACCGCCATCGCCGCCGTCGGGGCCGCCTTTTTCAATGTACTTCTCGCGCCGGAAGCTCAGACAGCCGTTGCCGCCCTTGCCAGCATATACATTGATACTGACTTCATCTACGAATTTCATTTTTACCTCTGACTAAAGCGAGATCGCGCTTTGTCATACGTTTTACCCGACGACTGAAGAAGCGGTTTATCCCCACGGGACCCGCCGTGAACCCATCCATGAGGGCTTGAGCTCGACATCCCTGTCTCGCACAGTCTCGTGGGGATAAACCTCTCCTTCAACTGCCACTCAGTTTCATTGAAAGCACTACAGAACCTCGTCCACAGTAATGCTCGATGCTCCAGCCCATGAACGGAACCACATGGAATCGTCAATGATGCCAGAAGGAGAATCGGAGGGCATGGGTTTCAGGACCGCGGTGAGGCCATGGAAGGCCGAACCCGAGCGCACATGGACGCGCTTGCAGCGTGTCCTGAAGCCCATGCCCTCCAATTCTCCAGGCCCGACGCTCGATACCCAAACTCATCCTGCGCATAAAAAAAAACCCCGTCAATTGACGAGGCCTCCGATCTGCTGGCGGGAGCCGCCCTCTCAGGCGCTAACCACCTGCACAAACTTGCGGCTCTTGTCACCGCGAACAACAAATTCCACTTTGCCAGCAGCTTTGGCAAACAGCGTATGATCCTTGCCAATACCCACGTTTTCGCCGGGGTGAAACCGCGTACCCCGCTGACGGACGATGATGTTACCCGCTTTTACTGTCTCACCGCCAAAGCACTTGACGCCCAAACGCTTGCTAACTGAATCGCGTCCGTTACGGGTACTACCACCAGCTTTCTTGTGTGCCATTGTCCGAGCCCTCTCTTAAGCCTTGATACCGGTTATCTTCACTTCAGTAAACCACTGGCGATGGCCAGTCTCTCTACGATAGTGCTTACGACGGTTGAATTTGATGATTTTGATTTTCTTGTGACGGCCTTGTGCAATTACTTCGGCAGTCACTTTGCCCCCTGCAATCAGCGGAGTGCCAATTACGATGGTATCACCGCCAACCATAAGAACCTTATCAAATTCGATGGTCTCACCGGTGGCCACTTCAATTTTTTCCAGCTTGAGGGTCTCACCCTCAACGACACGGTGTTGCTTACCACCGCTTTCTATCACTGCGTACATATCATGCTCCGTTTAATTAGCCTGCTCGCAATCAGAATAAACCCTTGTAAATCAAGGGGGCAGAGTCAGGCACAAACAGTTGGGTTAGCCCGTGACGACAGCGATATTACGCAGCCTCCCCGGAGGCGCAAGATGTTACGCAAATCGGGCTAGCGGGGCAAGGGTTAATTTTTCAGGAAAACAATAACTTGCGCGTGTTCCCGCGATGGGATGGAACGACCTGCGCGGCTTGACACGCCAGTGGTCGCATCCTAGCATGCGCGTGCACTTTTTTGATCCCCCATTCCCCTATGCAAGAGATACGCGCCACAGTCGCTCCACAATTCGAGCTAGTCAATCGGCTGATCATCGAGCAGTTGCACTCGGACGTCGACATGGTGGCGAACGTTGGGCACTACATTGTCGACGCCGGTGGCAAGCGACTGCGTCCTCTGCTGGTGCTGCTAAGCGCTTCTGCGCTCGGTCGCTGCGACGACGCCCATATCACGTTTGCCGCCGTTATCGAGTTTATCCATACCGCCACCCTGCTGCATGACGACGTTGTAGACATCTCCACGCTCCGACGCGGGCGCCCCACAGCCAATGCCGAATTTGGCAACGCCCCCTCCGTATTGGTGGGCGATTTTCTGTATACCCGCGCATTTCAGTTGATGGTTCAATTGGGCAATATGGATATCCTGAGCCATATGGCCGAGACCACTAATACCATCGCCGAAGGCGAGGTGCTGCAACTGACCCGTGCGGGGAACCCCAGCACCAGCGAAGCGCAGTATCTTGATGTGATTACGCGTAAAACGGCTATTCTGTTCGCTGCGGCCTGCTACGGTGCCGCCACGCTGTCCGGTCAAGATGAAGAGACACGCAAAGCCTTGCAGGAGTTTGGCCTCAACCTGGGTATCGCCTTCCAGATGATTGATGATGTACTGGACTATGACGGCGATCCGGCCCAAATGGGCAAGAACGTTGGCGATGATCTGATGGAAGGCAAGGTGACCCTGCCGCTGATACACACGCTGCTGCACGGAGACGACGCAGAACAGGCCATCGTGCGGCAGGCCATCAGCACCAAAAGTGCTGCGCAGATTGAACAAATAACGACTGCCGTAAAGCGCTGCGGCGCACTGGAGTACACGCGCGAACGAGCAAGACACTACCACGACCTGGCGCTGGAAAATCTGGCTAAGGTACCAGACAGCGATGCTCGCAGCGCCCTTGTATGCATGACGCAACTGGCCATAAATCGTCAGCAATAAGCCGCAACACGGCAACTTTGCCACGGCCAGCCCCTTTGGATTGCGCTGGCAAACAGCTCTTCCTATACTCGACCCTCGCATTCTTCACAGTGGAACCCGCTAATGACTGTCCACACACTCCTTTCTGATTTACCCGCCTACACGGAGTTGGAGGAGCACGCTGCAACACTGCAATACACGTCCCTGGAACATCTCTTTAATACGGACAAGACCCGCGCAGACACATTCGCAGCTACTGCAGTCGGCCTGCACCTGGATTACGCCAAGCATCTGCTGGATGCTGACGCATTGTCTTCCCTGCTACGTTTGGCGGAGCAGGCCGGCATCACTCAGGCTATCGCAGATTTGTTCAATGGTACGCACGTCAACAACACTGAAGATCGGCCAGCGTTGCATACATTGCTGCGCGCTACCACCAGAGGAGGCGCACAAGAGGCGCGATTTCAGGAAGTGGTGGCAGCACGAGAGCGCATGAAAACGCTTACAAAGAAGCTTCACAGTGGCCAGCACGCTGGTTATTCAGGTGCCGCCATTACCGATATCGTCAACATCGGGATTGGCGGATCAGACCTTGGCCCGCGTCTGGTGACGCAGGCGCTCAAGCCCTATCACGGTAACGTGCGCTGCCACTATGTGGCAAATGTGGATCCAGCGGACATCGGGGGCACCCTATCGAACCTAAACCCCGCCACCACAGCATTCATCATCTGCTCTAAATCTTTTCGAACCGAGGAGACGCTTGCCAACGGACTCGCTGCGCGAGCGTGGCTACTGAACGCGGGCGCCGACAGCGCAGACCTCAACAAACACTTTCTCGCCGTGACTACTAATATAACTGCTGCACACGAGTTCGGCATTCCTGCCGAGAATTGCCTGCCTATGTGGGATTGGGTGGGCGGACGCTACTCGGTGTGGTCTGCTGTTGGCCTTAGCTGTGCCATTGCCGTTGGCTGGGAGCGCTTCGCTGAGTTTCTGGCAGGCGCTGCGGCAATGGACGAACACTTCCGCGACAGCAGCGCCGCCAACAACATGCCGCTGCTGATGAGCCTGCTCGAGCTGTGGTACTGCAACTTTCTCGGTGCGGGCAATCATGTCGTGTTGCCGTACGACCACAGTTTGCAGCGCTTCCCCGACTACCTTCAGCAACTCACCATGGAAAGTAACGGCAAGCGTGTCAGTCGCGATGGACAGCGACTGGACTACACCACCGCTCCGGTGCTCTGGGGTTCAGCCGGCACCATGGGACAACACTCTTTTCACCAGTTACTGCATCAGGGAACTGCGCTGTGCCCGGTAGATTTCGTACTGCCGCTAACCAGCCATACTGAGGCCGAGGAGCAGCACCGCATGCTGGTGGCAAATTGCCTGGCACAGAGTCGCACGCTGATGGTGGGACGTTCACTTGAAGCGGCTAAAAACGCTTTGTTGCAGCGTGGACTGGAGGAGGAAAAAGCCACCGTTCTGGCCCCACATCTGGTAATGCCGGGCAATCGACCCAGTAGCGTTATTACGATGCATTCGCTGACACCGAGGACGTTAGGAGCACTGCTGGCACTGTATGAACACCGCACCTACTGCAGTGGACAATTATGGCGCATTAACTCTTTTGATCAATGGGGTGTAGAGCTGGGCAAGGAGATCAGCACCGATATACTCGGGCGACTGTCAGGCGCCGACGGCATCGCAGCCATGGACGCGGCAACGCAGAGACTGATCGACGCCTGGCGAGACGCTCAGTGCTGACGCCTTGCTAGAGGAACAAAGGCGCTAATATCAGGCGTCGATCAAAGCCAGCAGTTCTGCCGTTCTGGCCTCCATCAAAGACTGATCGCCGCGGCTCTCCACATTGAGACGCACAACTGGCTCGGTATTGGACATGCGCAGATTAAACCGCCAGTTGCCCATGGACATGCTGAGGCCATCAACATACTCCACAGATTCGGCACTCGGCTTATACACTGCTTCTATTTTTGCAAGCACTGCTGCCGGATCCTCAATGGTACGATTGATTTCTCCACTACAGGGAAAGGCCGCCATACGCGCTGCCACCAACTCAGAGAATGGCTGGCCGCTAGCGCTGATCAAACCGGTTACCAGCAACCAGGGAATCATGCCGCTGTCGCAGTAGGCGAAATCACGGAAGTAGTGATGCGCGCTCATTTCACCGCCATAGACAGCGTTTTCCAACCGCATGCGCTCCTTGATAAAGGCGTGCCCGGTTTTACTTTGCACTGCCTCACCACCGTGTGACGCCACAATATCGACCGTATTCCAGGTCAATCGCGGGTCGTGCACGATGCTGGCAGGGCCCTGCTGCTTCAGAAATGCCGCTGCGAGAAGACCCACGACATAGTAGCCTTCAATAAATTCGCCCCGCTCGTCGTAAAAAAAACAGCGGTCAAAATCACCATCCCAACCCAGCCCAAGGTCGGCACCATGCTTGCGCACAGCGGCTATTGTAGCCGTGCGGTTTTCAGGGAGTAGTGGATTGGGTACGCCATTGGGAAAGTTACCATCAGCTTCATGATGGAGCTTGATAAACTCAAACGGCAGATGCGGCTCCAATAGATCCACGACACGGCCAGCACCGCCATTCCCAGCGTCCACAACGATCTTCAGTGGTTTCAAACTCGCAACGTCGACATAGGATAACAAGTGCTGCACGTAGGCTTCAGAGGTATCCAGTGGATATAACTGACCAGGCTTCGCAGCGGGCGTAAAGTCATCGCGCTCTGCCAGGTCCTTGATGTCAAACAAGCCGGTGTCGCCAGAGATCGGGCGCGACTCTTCGCGCACAAACTTCATGCCGTTGTAATCTTTAGGGTTGTGACTGGCAGTGACCGCTATGCCGCCGTCCATACCTGCATGCGATGTAGCAAAATAAATTTCTTCCGTACCGCACAGACCAATATCGTAAACATCGACACCCTGTTCCAACAAACCCTGCGTCACAGCCGCCTTTATGGACTCGCTGCTTAGGCGTATGTCGTGCCCCACAACCACCTGCCGCGGTTTGACCACATCGGCATAGGCGCGGCCAATGCGGCGAGCGATGTCTTCATTCAGCTGGTCGGGGACTCTTCCACGGACATCGTAGGCTTTGAAACAGGTGATTTCTTGCACTTGGATCTCGCTTAATTGGGCTGATAGTAGTTTTCGTAGACAAAATTGGTGGCCTCTACAAACCCGGGAACACTGCCGCAATCGAAGCGCTTGCCCTTGAATTTGTATGCCATCACGCAGCCTTTCTCAGCCTGGGTTTGCAGCGCATCGGTGAGTTGAATCTCGCCATTGGCACCAGGCCCCGTTTCGCGAAGAATATCAAAAATATCCGGCGTCAGAATGTAACGCCCGATTATCGCAAGATTAGAAGGCGCGTCTGCAGGATCGGGCTTCTCGACCATTTTCTCTATCCGATAAATGCCGTCCTTGAGACTCTCGCCGCCAATCACACCATACTTGTGGGTTTGATCCGCAGGCACTTCCTGAATCGCCACGATGGAACAGCGAAACTGTTTATACAGTTCAACCATCTGCTCCAGTACACCTGGACCTTCGTTAAAACACAAATCGTCCGACAGCAGCACCCCAAACGGCTCATTACCTATCAACGCTTCACCGGTAAGAATGGCATGACCCAGGCCTTTCATTTCTCGCTGGCGCACGGTGGTAAAGATACATTGATCCAGTACATTGCGGATACTACTCAGATAAGCCTCCTTACCCGTACCTGAAATCTGGTGCTCCAACTCATAGCTGATATCGAAGTGATCGGCGATGGCACGTTTACCGCGACCAGTAACCAACGCGCAGGTCGTCATTCCAGCAGCCAGAGCTTCCTCTACGCCGTACTGCACCAGCGGCTTGTTGACCACCGGTAACATCTCTTTGGGCATACTCTTGGTGGCAGGAAGAAATCGGGTGCCGTAACCCGCTACAGGAAACAAGCATTTCTTAATCAAAGCAGTAATTCTCCATCTTAAGTCCCCTCATTGGCTGCGTCCGTAGACGTCTTCAAAGCGCACGATATCGTCTTCGCCAAGATAGGCACCTGTCTGCACCTCGATTATTTCCAATGGGATGTGCCCTGGATTTGCCAGCCGATGCTTGTGGCCCAGCGGAATGTATGTGGACTCGTCCTCTGCCAACATGAACACCTTGTCTTCGCAGGTCACCTCGGCAGTGCCCTTAACGACAATCCAGTGCTCTGCCCGATGATGGTGCATCTGCAGCGACAACCTTTGCCCTGGACCAACCACGATACGCTTGACCTGAAATCGTTCGGAGGAGACCAGCGATTCGTAAGAACCCCAGGGGCGCGAAACTCGACGATGCAGAGATGCCTCCGTGCGCTGCTGTGTTTTGAGCATCGATACGATGCGCTTTACGTCCTGCACTTTGCTTCGATCTGCGACCAGGATCGCATCGGTGGTTTCTATCACGACGAGATTCTCCACACCGGTGGCGGCCACCAGGCGAGAATCACTGCGAAAATAGCTGTCGCGGCAGTTGTCGGCTATCACATCACCGCGACACACGTTACCGTCCGCATCGCGCTCTCCCACCTCCCATAAAGCAGACCATGCGCCTACATCACTCCAGCCACAATCCAAAGAAACCACGCCACCGGCGTCCGTTTTCTCCATCACAGCATAGTCGATACTATCGCTTGGGCATTGGCTGAACAGCTCCACTTCGGGGCGTATAAAATAGGAGTCGACCGTGGCAGCATTCATCGCCTGCTCGCAATAGGAAAGAATATCGGGCGCATGTTTGCGCAGTTCTTCCAGAAAACTCTTTGCTCGCAGCAGGAACATACCGCTATTCCAAAGGTATCCTCCGCTGTCCATATAGTTCTGCGCCGCAACTAAATCCGGTTTTTCGACAAATCGTTCCAGCTCGTAGAGTTCATCACCAACCGACTCGCCACACTTGATATAGCCATAACCCGTCTCGGGCGCCGTCGGAACTACGCCGAAAGTCATCAGGCGGCCCTGGCTGGCGAGCGGCAACGCCCGACTCACCGCCGCAACGAATGCCTCAACATCCTTTATGAGGTGATCCGCGGGCAGTACCAGCAGTATGGCTTCAGGGTCTGCATTCAAAGAGTGCAGAGCTGCCAGTGCCACAGCCGGTGCCGTATTGCGCCCTTGCGGCTCGAGGATCAGCGCGCCCGCCTCAACGTCCAGCTGTCGCAACTGCTCCGCCACCATAAATCGGTGCTCTTCATTACACACCACCAATGGCGCTGCTGCCACAAGGCCCACGGTGCGTCGCAAGGTGTCCTGCAGCATGCTAATGTCGCCAATCAGGGGCAAGAATTGCTTGGGATGTGCTTCACGCGAAACGGGCCACAACCTGCTGCCGACGCCACCGGATAAAATTACGGGTGTTAACATCTTGATCCCTTGTAACCTGACAATATAATTTGAATTGTTATCGTTCCGCACCGCACAAATGCGTATGAATACAGATGCGTAATGTTATCCGAAGGCTGGTTTTTTGGCCAGTCAAAAGCCCCCGAGTTTGGAGCGCGAACGTGAAGAGGCGCACCCTTCAACCCAAAAGCAGGCTTTAATCGGCACGATTTGTGATGCACGGCACATGATGCGCGAATAATCCAATATAGGGGCTGCTGCAGGTGAATAACGTCAGCTTTAAAGCGGAGGTTCAATACCGCTCACAAAAAATGATAGAAACCCAGCGCGTTAAGGACATTAATACAGCCTAGTCTGGCGCACGCCAATGACAGCGATATGGCACGCCATGATGGAGCTTTTTGGAATCAGACATGAATGATGCCTACTCTAGCCCAAGCGTCGCGTATAGGTGTCAAAGCGAGTAGAGATTGAAGGGATCGCCTGAGGTTGTAGAGGGTGGGGCGGCCATCCTCGGGGCGAGCCTACAGGAAGAGTCCGCCCTGTTTACGGTTGGATATTGATGGCGTGTCCCGAAAAGCTCTACTCGGTTTGGCACCGGGCTAGCACCTAAAGTAAGTGCCGTTCGGTTCGGGCACAATAAACCCGCGAGCTGGACCGCTTTTAATATGGCTTTCGAAGAAGCACGGCAAGACTTTTCCTAACGCCCTGCTCACGCCATCGAAATTACGGCAAACGACTGGACTTGTAAGCCATAGCTATTAGAATGACGGCCACCAAGCCATAATATAAAGTCTGATGCTCGCGCTCCATGAGTTTCGTGACGCAACATGGGAAACGTGGCTAGAGGGAGCAATGCCCGGCGTACTGTAATCCCCTCCTATCCTCTACTGGAAACTCTATGACCGGCAAAAGCAATTACTCCAAAGAAGAACTGGTTGCCTGTGGTAACGGGGAGCTCTTCGGCCCCGGGAATGCCCAACTCCCCACAGACAATATGCTAATGATCGATCGCGTTACCAATATCAATTCAGATGGCGGCAGCTACGGCAAAGGTGAGATAGTCGCAGAACTGGATATTCGTCCCGATCTCTGGTTTTTCCAGTGCCACTTTCCCGGCGACCCAGTGATGCCAGGATGTCTTGGACTGGACGCAATGTGGCAACTCGTGGGATTCTTTTTGGGATGGCGGGGCAATCCAGGACGCGGACGCGCACTGGGATGCGGCGATGTAAAGTTCAGCGGCCAAATACTGCCCAGTGCCGGCAAAATAGTTTATAACATTAATCTCAAACGGGTTATCGAACGCAAGCTGATTATGGGGATTGCCGACGGCAGCCTCTCGGTCGACGGAACTGAGATCTATACAGCAAAAGACTTGAGAGTCGGTCTGTTCAAATCTACGGAGGCTTTTTAGGGCGATGAGTAAACGAGTAGTCATCACAGGGCTGGGCATTGTCTCCTGCCTGGGGAACAACGCAGAAGCTGTATCACAGTCCCTTTTTGAGGGCCGCTCGGGCATCACCCGAAGTCAGGAACAGATTGACGCCGGTATGCGATCACATGTGTCAGGCGGGCCTAACATAGACGTCGCAGCGCACATTGATCGCAAGCAGCTGCGCTTCATGGGCAATGCAGCAGCCTACGCCTACATCGCTATGCAACAAGCCATTGATGATGCCAATCTGCAACCGGGGGTCGTCTCCAATGTACGTACCGGAATTATTGCCGGCTCTGGCGGAGCGTCGTCTGCCAGCCAGACGGAAGCCTCCGACATTATGCGCGAGCGCGGCCTGCGCCGCGTTGGCCCTTACCGGGTCACTCAAACGATGGGGAGCACGGTATCGGCCTGCCTCGCAACACCCTTCAAAATTAAAGGCGTCAATTATTCTATTTCATCCGCCTGCTCCACCAGTGCGCACTGCATCGGAAGCGCCATGGAGCAGATTCAGTTGGGCAAACAGGATCTCGTTTTTGCCGGCGGTGGCGAGGAATTGCATTGGACCCTAAGCTGCCTGTTCGATGCTATGGGCGCGCTGTCTACCAAATACAACGACACACCAGAGCGCGCCTCGCGTGCCTATGACGCCAACCGTGACGGCTTTGTTATTGCCGGCGGCGGCGGCATGCTGGTCGTTGAGGAGCTGGAGCATGCCAGAGCCAGAGGCGCTAAAATTTACGCGGAACTGGTCGGCTATGGCGCCACATCTGACGGCTACGACATGGTAGCGCCATCGGGCGAAGGAGCCGTGCGCTGCATGCAACAGGCACTGAGCACCGTCGATGGCCCAGTGGATTACATTAACGCCCACGGCACCAGTACACCGGCAGGTGATATCCAGGAATTGAAGGCGGTTCATGCCGTTTATAAAGGCGCGCCGGCTATCCCTGTGATCGGCTCCACCAAATCACTTTCCGGGCATTCGCTGGGCGCCGCTGGTGTGCAGGAAGCGATTTACTCGCTGTTAATGCAACAGCGTGGCTTTATCGCTGCCTCGGCCAATATTGAAGAGCTGGACGCTGAGGCAGCCGGATTGCCAATAGCACTCACACGCCATGACAATGTTGATTTGCAACGCGTGATGTCCAACAGCTTTGGTTTTGGTGGCACTAACGCCTCGCTGGTATTTCAGAAGTATTCCGATTAGCGGCTATTAGCGGACAGTTGTCGGCAGATTTGCTTGCTTGCGCGCGGCTGAGCAACGCAACCGTTTTTTTTGTTATGCAAAAAACATTGGGACTCAGACAGTGCTCGCAGAAAGCCCCCAAAAGCGAGGGCAAGCTTAAACAACGGCTCCGTTGTCGGCACTGGAAGATGCCTGCCTGCGCCTCCGCCATCACATTAACGAATCTAGCAAGATTACTTCCACAGCATCACCTTGCTTAATGGTTACGCCAACCGGAATAATGGCAAGAGCGTTGCTGTGGCTTACTGAACTGAGCACGCCGGAGCTCTGATTTGAATAGGTGGAAGCTTGCAAGCCCTCCGGTGTATTCACTAACTTCACACGCAGATACTCTTGTCGCGTTCCGGGTTTTGCGACTGCAAATGCTGCCCGAGCTTGCAGGCGCAAAGTTTCCGGCTCGACGGCACCCTGCAGCTTGAGCAGGAAAGGGCGCGCAATAAGACAGAAGGTCACGAACACAGACGTGGGATTGCCGGGCAGTCCGATGAATGGCGTGTTGCCGATACTGCCGAACGCCAGTGGCTTGCCCGGTTTGATGGCCAGTTTCCAAAGATCCAGTGTACCCAAACGCTCGACCTGTTTTTTAACATGATCCTCCTCGCCGACGGATACCCCGCCAGTGCTGATCACACAGTCTGCGCAGCTGGCAGCATTCAACAGGGCGTTCGCTGTCGCGTCTGGGGTATCGGCAACGATTCCACAGTCGACAAATTCCATCTGCAGCGCGCGCAACAAACCTCCCAACGTGTAGCGGTTAGAGTTGTAAATCCCGCCCTCGGGCAATGCGCCACTGCCGGGCTCAGTCAACTCATCGCCCGTCGACAGAACTGCCACACGCAAAGGGCGGTAGACTTTTACCGTGTTATAACCGATCGACGCCAGCAACCCCATGTCCTGGGGGCGCAGCACCCGGCCGGACTTGAGAACGATTTCACCGGCAGCAATATCCTGCCCTCGCGGTCGTATATTCTGGCCGACACTGACGGCACCCGATGCCGTCACAGTACCTGATAATTCTGTACAATTTTCCTGCATCACAACCGTATCAGCACCAGGAGGAATCGGTGCACCGGTAAAAATTCTGGCGGCAGTGCCGTGCACTAGAATCGCGCCAACGGCTCCGGCTGGGATACGCTGGCTCACGGGCAGAGGTTGCCCTGCTTCACTGGCGCGCAGTGCATAGCCGTCCATCGCGCTATTATCTGCAGGTGGAACGTCAACGGCGGATACAAGATCATCCGCGAGCACATGCCCGAGGGCGTCGAGTAGCGGTATCTCAATACGCTCTGATGCCGGCCGAGCGCCAGCGAGGACACGCGCCAGTGCCTGCTCTACCGGCAGCAGGTTATTCACTCAGTATCTTCTCGCACACCGAGTACACCGACAAAATTACAGGGGCGGTGACGGCTGTCGAGTTGTTCACGGATTATGCCCTCCCACGCCGTCCTGCAGGCACCTGTAGAACCTGGCATGCAAAACACAACGGTGTTGTTCGCGTAGCCAGCCAGGGCGCGGGACTGCACTGTAGAAGATCCGATCTCGACAAAAGAGAGCGCTCGAAACACTTCACCGAAGCCATCTATTTCCTTGTCGAATAACGGGCGCACCGCTTCGGGAGTGGAGTCTCGACCGGAGAACCCGGTACCTCCTGTAATGAGCACCGCGTTAACTGTAGCGTCGGCAATCCACGCGGAGAGCGTGGCGCGTATCTGGTAAATGTCATCACGCACAATCGCCCGTGTGGCAGAGCGATGCCCTTCCGCTAGCAGCGCCTGAGTCAGATAATCGCCGGATGTATCATCCTTGCCAGTGCGTGTGTCTGACACCGTCAAAACACCTACAGACAAACGCTGCACGCTGTCGTCAACCAAACTAGCCATGGGCGCCCTCCTGCTGTCGCTCATAATAATGTTTAACCAAATCACCAATCGCACTGCGCCAGGGAACCTGCCTGATGGCGAACGTATTGCGGATCCTGCTGCAATCCAGCGTACGGCTTAACGGCGGGAGACCTTCAGACTCTGGCTCCAATTGCACCGCAGAGGAACTGAACTCAAAAAATTGGGAGGCCGCAGCAAGCAGCGCTTCGGCAAATTCATAATAGGTGGCGGTATCAGAGCTGCCATAATGATAGACACCCCATGGCTCCACACCGGTACCCAGCTGATCCAGCAAGGCGAGTAAGACGCGTGCGCCGTCATCAGCTGCCACGGGGCAGCCGCGCAGGTTGTTATCCAGAATCAAGCTATCGCCCTCGCGCAGTGGGCCCAGCATCTGGGTAATGAGATTCGTGCCCTCGTTGGAAAAGACAGGCCCAAGACGCAGGATAAGGTGCCGAAGACACGCTTCTGCGACCAAATGCTCGGCACGCACCAGCAGCTGGCCTACAGCTTCTTCGTTATCGGGGAGGTCCTGCTCTATATACGGTCGATCCAGCTGGCCTGAAAAGACTCTGGAACTGGAGATAAACAGATAAGCCGTATCGGTTCTCTGGCAGGACTTGGCAACCCAGTGACACCGCTGCAAATCCAGTTCCTGAATCTGTAGCCCACCGTCACCCGCCGCTTCAATTCGCACATCCACGACGATATCGCTTTTGGCGCGCGCGACACTTTTTTTGGCCTGGCGCTCGCTCTTCCAGCGGCAGGCGGATCGACTCAGTGGCACGATATCGTGGCGTCCCAACAACGCCTGACGCTCAACGAGCGCGACGCCTAAAGGTGTATCGGATCCCAATATGAGTACACGCACAGGGCTTCTCTACCCACCGAGTCCTAAGGATTTGTCATTCTGCGTTATTCCCTTCAGAAGGGAATATCGTCGTCGAAGCTTTCATAGTTGCCAGCGGGGGGACCGCTGCTCACTGCCGCTGCCGGCGCACCCGATCCGGCAGCCGCACCTGCTGATCCTGCTAATCCTGCGCTAGACCTCGGTGCACTCTGGGAATACTCACCAGCAGACTCCTGATTCCCATCCTGGCCTGCACCGCGAGCGTCCAACATCTGCATTTCACTGCCCACGATTTCCGTTGAGTAGCGATCCTGGCCCTCTTTATCCTGCCATTTCCGCGTGCGCAAACTACCCTCAACATAAACCTTGGAGCCTTTACGCAAATACTCGCCGGCAATCTCCGCGAGTCGATTAAAAAAAACGACCCGATGCCACTCAGTGCGTTCTTGCGGCTGCCCGGTCTGTTTGTCCTTCCAGGCATCGGATGTCGCGATCGATAGATTGGTAATAGCGGCACCACCCTGCGAATACCGAATCTCCGGATCGTTACCGAGGTTACCTACCAGGATCACTTTGTTAACGCCCCGTGTGGCCATATATTTTCCTCAACTTTTTCAAAATTTCGGTACTGGAATGAAGCGTGACTATAGCAACCCGCTTCTTCAAATGCGACAGCATCACCTGCCAAACTACACCAATTGCGCCTGCAGCGGCGCCCGTTCTGGCACATTACGAGAGGCGGATTCTCCCCTCAGACACCCTGCAGCAGACTAGAGTTGGTTTTCCCACCACTCGCGGGATCCGGCCCCCGCAAGACAAGTAGCCACCAGGCTGCGGCCAGGAAGAGACAAACACCGCTTAGTGCGTACTCCCCATAGTGTTGCAGCAGCCAACCACCGCCCGCGCCACCGCCGAAGGCACCCAGGAACTGACAGGTGGAAAAAACACCCATCGCAGTCCCCTTGCGGTCTGCGGTCACCGATTTGCTCAGCAGAGAGGGCAGTGTCGCCTCAAGGTAATTGAAACCCACGAAGAACAACCATAAACCGCCATAGAACAACACACTACTGGTTGCCAAATCCAGTGTGGCAATTGCGGCAAACACCAACGCTATACCCAACAGGAGCATCTGGTGCAGACGGCCTCCCCGCTCTGCCAGAATCATCAGTGGCACCATGCCGACAAGCGACAATAGCAGCACGGGTAAATACACCATCCAATGCTGCTCCCGGTGGACCCCGAACGATTGTTCCAGCAAGCCAGGCACCACCAAAAAACTGGCTGTCAGCACGAAATGCAGAACAAATACGCCGAAGTTGAGCCGCAATAGCATCGGGCTACGCATAACACGGCGCATAAGCCCCAGTCTGGCTACCGTTTCGGAGTGATGTGAAGAGTGCTGCAAAGAGTGCAGAGTGTCGATGGCAGGTGGAGATGGCACCAGAAGAAGGACAATGGCAATACCCGTAAACGCCAGGCCCGCAGTAAACCAGAACACTCCAGGCAAGCCCCCGAAAGATGCCACGACGGGGCCGAGAACCAGCGCTACCGCAAAGGACAGCCCGATGCTAATGCCCACCACCGCCATCGCTTTGGTACGCTGCTCCTCCCGCGTGAGGTCCGCTACCAAGGCCATTACGGTACTCGCGATCGCACCCGCACCCTGCAAAGTGCGCCCCAGAATAATGCCGCCCATTGTGTCTGACAGGGCCGCAACGACGCTTCCCAAAGCAAATAGCAGGAGTCCTGCGACAATGACAGGCTTGCGACCAATGTGGTCAGACAGCCAGCCCAGCGGGATTTGCAGTAGGGCTTGCGTGAGGCCATAGATTCCCAGTGCCAACCCGATCAAGACCGGGGTGGACCCGGGCAAATCTCCCGCATAGAGGGCCAGCAGGGGCAAGACCATAAACAGCCCGAGCATTCTGAAACAGTACAGAAGTGCCAGTGAGCCGACGGAGCGACGCTCCTGCGCTGTCATGGGGTGTTCAGTAATCACCAGAAAAGGTTCACCGGAAAGCTGAGGGGGAAAACGACCGAGAATGGTACCAGTTACTCAACACCGAGGACACCTTGCGGCTCCGCCGGATGAAATAAAGGCGCGGTTTTTGCAACGTCCATGACTCAAGGGCATATACTGTTCGGTTTCCGTTTCAACGCAGCACCAGAGGTCTTATGGACACCATCCAAGTACGCGGGGCACGCACCCACAATCTCAAGAATATCGACCTCGACATCCCGCGAGACAAACTCGTTGTCATCACCGGCCTGTCCGGCTCCGGCAAGTCTTCTCTGGCGTTTGATACGCTTTACGCCGAGGGACAACGTCGCTATGTGGAATCCTTGTCCACCTACGCCCGCCAATTCCTGTCCCTCATGGAGAAGCCGGATGTGGACCATATCGAAGGCTTATCACCCGCCATTTCCATCGAGCAGAAGTCGACCTCACACAATCCTCGCTCTACTGTGGGGACAATTACAGAGATCTACGATTACCTTCGTCTACTGTACGCGCGAGTAGGAGAGCCGCGCTGCCCCGACCATGGCCTGGATCTGCAGGCTCAAACAGTCAGCCAGATGGTGGATACGGTGCTGGCCATGCCGGAAGACACCAAGCTGATGCTACTTGCCCCGGTCGTGCGAGATCGCAAAGGCGAACATCTACACCTGTTTGAGGAACTGCGGGCCAGCGGTTTCGTGCGTGCTCGCATCAACGGCATCGTGACCGATCTGGACGATGTCCCAGAGCTGGACAAGAAAAAGAAACATCGCATAGAAGTGGTGGTCGACCGCTTTAAGGTTCGCAACGACCTGGGTATCAGGCTGGCAGAATCATTCGAGACCGCGCTCGCACTCACCGAGGGCCTTGCGTCCATCAGCTACATGGATGAAAAGGGCAAGGATTTGAGTTTTTCCGCGCGTTTTGCCTGCCCGGAGTGTGGCCACAGTATCGATGAACTGGAGCCGCGCATGTTTTCATTCAATAACCCTGCCGGAGCCTGCAGCGGTTGTGATGGCCTGGGCGTGAAAAGTTTTTTTAACGAGGAACGACTGGTACTCTTTCCCGAGTCGAGCCTGGCCGAAGGTGCCATTCGTGGTTGGGATCGACGCAATGTCTATTACTTCCATATGCTTAATTCACTGGCGGAACACTATGGGTTTGACGTCGACACACCCTTTAATGACTTGAGCAAAAAACACCGACAGATCATTCTGCATGGCAGCGGCAAACAGGAGATCGCCTTTGCCTATATCAATGATCGGGGCGATGTCTTCAAGCGCACTCACCCATTTGAGGGCATCATCCCCAACATGGAGCGCCGCTACAAGGATACCGAATCGCAATCCGTGCGCGACGATCTTTCCAAGTTTTTGGCAACCCAACCCTGCCCAGAATGCCAAGGCACACGCCTGCGCCGCGACGCCCGTCACGTATTTATGGACGGGCACGACCTCCCGAGTATTACATCCATGCCGGTGGGTGAAGCCGAACTGTACTTCGCACAGCTAAAGCTCAAAGGCAGGCGCGGCGAAATCGCCGACAAAATCCTCAAGGAACTGCGCGCGCGCTACCGCTTCCTGGTGGACGTGGGCCTGAACTACCTGACACTCAGTCGCAGCGCTGAAACACTTTCCGGTGGCGAGGCGCAGCGTATTCGACTGGCCTCACAGATCGGCGCGGGACTGGTTGGTGTGATGTACATCCTCGATGAACCTTCCATCGGACTGCACCAGCGCGATAACGAGCGACTGCTGGCTACGCTAACGCACCTGCGCGACATGGGTAATACGGTGTTGGTAGTGGAGCACGACGAGGAAGCGATTCGCAATGCCGACCATATCATTGACATTGGTCCCGGCGCCGGTATACGCGGGGGGCGAGTAGTCGCCTCCGGTACGCTTGCGGACATCGTCAACTGCAAAGAGTCGCTCACCGGCGCCTACCTCTCAGGCGCCAAAGAAATCAGCATCCCTGCCCGGCGCACACCACGTGATCCAAAGCAGCAGTTGCGGTTAAGCGGGGCAACTGGAAACAATCTGCAGGGGGTCACACTGGAAATCTCCCTCGGTTTGCTCACCTGCGTGACAGGCGTTTCGGGCTCGGGGAAATCATCGCTGATCAACAGCACGCTCTATCCGATTGCTGCCACGGAGCTCAATGGAGCAACCACGCTAACGCCTGCGCCGTATGAATCAATTACAGGCATGGATTTGATCGACAAGTGCATCGACATTGACCAAAGCCCCATTGGCCGAACACCGCGCTCAAACCCAGCGACGTACACCGGGATCTTTACACCAGTGAGGGACCTGTTTTCGAACACGCAGGAGGCACGCTCCAGAGGCTACAAGCCCGGTCGCTTCAGTTTCAACGTCAAGGGTGGACGCTGCGAAGCCTGTCAGGGCGACGGCGTCACCAAAGTTGAGATGCATTTCCTGCCGGATATTTACGTGCCCTGCGATATCTGCAAGGGCAAACGTTACAACAGAGAGACACTAGAGGTTCGCTACAAAGGCAAAAATATCCACGAGGTGCTGGAGATGACGGTAGAAGATGCACTGCCATTTTTTGGGCCAGTGCCGGCTATCGCCCGTAAATTGCAAACTTTAATGGATGTTGGGCTGTCTTACGTGAGACTCGGTCAGGCGGCTACGACACTGTCCGGTGGCGAAGCCCAGCGCGTCAAACTGTCGCGAGAGTTGTCCAAGCGTGACACGGGTAAAACTCTGTATATTCTGGACGAGCCGACAACGGGCTTACATTTTGAAGACATCAAACAGCTGCTGGATGTACTCCATCGGCTGCGAGATCACGGCAACACCGTTGTCATCATTGAGCACAATCTCGATGTCATCAAAACGGCAGACTGGATCGTCGACCTCGGTCCTGAGGGCGGCAGCGGCGGCGGCAAGATCATCGCCACCGGCACACCTGAAGATGTCGCCAAGGTCAAAGGCTCTTACACTGGGCAATTCCTAAAGCCGGTGCTCAAAAAGCGCGGTACGAGCACGAAGGCGGCAGCGTGAAAATGCTACGCCTGGCCTCTTGAGATTTGTAGTGCATCAGAGGGGATGGCGCGTCCATAACCCCAGCGGTGGCAGTTAGGCATGATTTGACTGGTGCCGAGCTGCGAGACTGTATGAGGCGGGAGAAGACCTGTGTGCGGCGAGCCTAGATACCCGTAAATGACCTCTGCCCCCGCTTATGGGAATAGATTCATTACGGGACCAAAACCAATGCCGGCCGAGGCATCGTCAACCTTAAGTCTACTCAAATACCATTCAATTGGGAGGGATTTTACTTGTCTGGAAGGAGAACAGCGGCGTCAGACAGGACCCATCGTGACCCTACTGTGCCCAACCCGCTAAGGGGTCGGGCATGCTGGAATAACTCTATTATTAATCTTCGTCTTCTACAGACTCAGGTAGGGGACGATCAACCAGCTCTACATAAGCCATGGGGGCTTTGTCACCGGTACGAAAGCCACACTTAAGAATGCGAATATAGCCACCGGGACGCTCCTGGTAGCGCGGGCCCAGCTCCTTGAACAACTTGCCAACGGCAGCGCTGTCCCGCGTGCGGTCAAAGGCCAAACGGCGATTTGCAACGCTGTCCTCCTTGGCCAAAGTAATTAAAGGCTCGGCATAGCTGCGCAGCTCCTTTGCCTTGGGCAGGGTTGTCTTAATCAACTCGTGCTCCACCAGCGACACGGCCATATTGCGAAACATGGCCTTGCGGTGAGAACTGTTGCGGTTAAGTTGACGTCCACTGTGACGATGACGCATTTTAGCTTTCCTATTCTACTGTGCTGTCTCAGCACTGCTATCTGTTGATCGGGTGGCTAGGCGCCCAAAACCCGATCATCGTTTTTGAGGCTGGCTGGCGGCCAATTATCGAGGCGCATGCCCAAGGACAAACCGCGGGAAGCAAGCACATCCTTAATTTCGGTGAGCGATTTCTTGCCCAGGTTCGGCGTCTTAAGTAACTCAACTTCAGTACGCTGCACGAGGTCGCCAATGTAGTAAATATTCTCGGCTTTGAGACAGTTGGCGGAACGGACAGTCAGTTCCAAGTCGTCAACTGGACGCAACAGTATCGGATCAACTTCGTCCTCTTCAACTACGGATTCCGATTCGGACTCCCTCTCAAGATCAACAAAGACGGCCAACTGCTGCTGCAAGATAGTGGCTGCACGACGAATCGCTTCCTCAGGATTTATGGTTCCGTTCGTCTCTAGGTCAAGCACCAGCTTGTCCAGATCAGTACGCTGCTCTACGCGCGCTGCCTCGACAACATACGACACGCGATAAACCGGAGAGAATGAGGCGTCCAGTTGCAGACGGCCAATTGAACGTGTTTCTTCATCCGGATTAACGCGAGAATCGGCGGGAGAGTATCCTCGGCCGAGCGCCACCGTCAAACGCATGTTGATTTCTGCGCCTTCATTGAGGTGGCAAAGCACGTGCTCCGGATTGCGAATCTCAATATCGTGATCCACTTGAATATCGCCCGCGGTAACAACACCCGGACCCTTCTTGCTCAGGGTGACTTCAGCTTCCTCTTTGCCATTCATCACAAGAGCGACGCCCTTCAGATTAAGCAATATCTCGATAACATCTTCCTGAACACCTTCAATCGCACTGTATTCATGCAGCACACCGTCGATTTCCACTTCCGTGATGGCGCAACCGGGCATAGACGAAAGCAGGATACGACGCAAGGCGTTACCCAAGGTGTGGCCAAACCCGCGCTCAAGAGGCTCCAGCGTAACTTGGGAGCGCGTGCTGTTTTTCTCGTCAACATTAATAACGCGGGGAGTCAAAAATTCGTTCACTGCACTCTGCATTTGGGCACCTGCCTTTTAGGTTGGTCCTTAAGTGGATTACTTAGAGTAAAGCTCGACTATAAGGTTTTCGTTAATCTCAGAAGACAAGTCCTGCCGATCAGGCACTGTCTTGAATACTCCCTCCAACTTCTCGTTATTGACTTCTATCCACTCAGAATCGCCCCGGTGAGATGCCAAAGCCAACGCCGACTGAACTCTCAGCTGTTTCTTGGCTTTCTCACGGAGCGAAACAACATCTCCTGGCTTGACCTGGAACGATGGGATATTTACAACCGCACCGTTTACCAGGATCGACTTGTGAGAAACCAATTGCCGTGCTTCTGCTCGGGTGGAGCCAAAGCCCATACGATAAACGACATTATCTAGCCGGCACTCGAGCAGCCGCAGCAAGTTCTCGCCTGTTGCGCCCTTCAGGCGGGCAGCTTCCTGATAATAGTTGCGAAACTGCTTTTCGAGTATGCCATAGATGCGGCGTACTTTTTGCTTCTCGCGCAACTGCACACCGTAATCTGACAAGCGGCCCCGCCGAGCGCCATGCTGCCCCGGGATCGCCTCTATCTTGCACTTGCTTTCCAATGAACGAACGCCGCTTTTCAGGAACAGGTCTGTTCCTTCACGACGGGAAAGCTTGCACGTGGGTCCAATATATCGAGCCATGTCAATTCTATCCTGTAAGCGTTATACGCGACGTTTCTTGGGTGGACGGCAGCCGTTATGAGGAATCGGCGTCACATCTGTGATATTGGTGATCTTGTAGCCGCAGGTGTTCAGTGCACGCACTGCAGATTCACGACCAGGGCCGGGCCCCTTCACCTGAACATCCAGGTTTTTCAGCCCATATTCCTTCGCCGCCTCCCCCGCTCGCTCAGCTGCAACCTGCGCTGCAAAGGGCGTACTCTTCCTGGAACCACGAAAACCAGAGCCTCCGGAAGTTGCCCAACTCAACGTATTACCCTGACGATCGGTAATCGTAACAATCGTGTTGTTGAAGGACGCATGGACATGCGCGATTCCATCAACAACTGTCTTGGTGATTTTCTTACGAGTGCTTTTTGCACCGGGCTTGGCCATACTTTGTTTCCTGCTTTAATATCATCACTGCACTAGGGTACAGCTACACTAAAAAGGACTCGCAGAGCGTGTTGCTTACTTGCGAATCGGCTTACGCGGCCCTTTACGGGTGCGGGCATTAGTCTTGGTCCGTTGTCCTCGCAGAGGGAGGCCCCTGCGATGACGAAGACCACGGTTGCAGCCTAGATCCATCAGACGCTTGATGTTCATGGAGAGTTCACGACGTAAATCACCCTCCACCATCAGTTCACCGACCTTGGCGCGCAGAGAGTCCATCTCCTGGTCAGTCAACTCGCTTATCTTGACAGTTTCCGCAACACCGGTATCCGCGCAAACGCGACGCGCCTGGCTACGGCCCACACCAAAAATATAGGTCAATGAGATAACAGTGTGCTTGTTATCTGGTATGTTGACGCCGGCAATACGAGCCATTCAACTCTCTCCAATCATGTGTCGTCGCTGGTAGCTAAAACCCTGTCCGAACCCCGATTCCTGACGTGACCGTCTTTCCCCGGAGCTGCACAAAAGGCGCAGCAGTTTAGCGACATCGTTACTAAAAATCAACCGCGAAGGGCCGACCCTATCCCTGACGCTGCTTGTGTCGTGGGTCCGTGTTACAAATAATACGAACAACGCCTTTTCGACGAACCACCTTGCAGTTTCTGCATATCTTCTTTACTGATGCACGTACTTTCATTACGCCAACTCCATACTTAACTTAGGAAACCCGAACCGAACCTGTTATCGGACTCGCCCGCTTCCACCATAACTCTTCAAATTCGCTTTCTTCATGACAGAGTCATACTGATGCGACATGAGGTGACTCTGCACTTGCGCCATAAAATCCATGACGACCACTACCACGATAAGAAGGGAGGTACCGCCCAGATAGAAAGGCACATTCCACATCACCACGAGGAACTGCGGCATCAAACACACGAGAGCAATATACGCCGATCCAAACACTGTCAATCTGGTAAGAACACCATCAATATAATCGGCGGTCTTTTCACCCGGCCTGATCCCGGGCACGAAAGCCCCTGACCGCTTCAGGTTGTCGGCAACTTCTACCGGATTGAACATCAGCGCCGTGTAAAAGAAACAGAAAAACACCACAAAAACGGTAAACAACAAAATATTCAGCGGCTGTCCGGGGCCGATTGCCACGGCCAGATCCTGTAACCAATCTGCAGAGCCGCTGGAGCCAAACCACTGCGCAATCGACGCGGGGAATAGTAATATACTGCTGGCAAAAATAGCCGGGATCACACCCGCCATATTCACCTTCAACGGCAAATGGGAACTCTGCGCCTGGTACATCTTTCGTCCCTGCTGGCGTTTGGCGTAGTTCACCGTGATCCGCCGCTGACCACGCTCAATGAACACGATCATGTAGATCACAGCGATCGCTAACGTCAGAATGAACAGCAGAATCAAAATATTCAGCTCGCCCTGCCTCGCCTGCTCCAGCGACTGCCCTATAGCCGAGGGCAAACCTGCGACAATGCCGGCAAAAATCAATAGCGAGATACCATTACCAACACCTTTTTCGGTAATCTGCTCCCCCAGCCACATCATGAACACAGCGCCAGTGACGAGAGACGTGATGGCAATCACGTAGAACAGTATCGAGGTATCGTAAGACATACCCTGATTCGCCATACCCACGGTCATACCCGTGGCCTGAATTATGGCCAAAACCACAGTCAGGTATCGCGTGTACTGACTAATTTTGCGACGCCCGGACTCGCCCTCTTTCTTCAACTGCTCTAACTGCGGCGTCACTGCCGACATCAACTGCATAATAATGGAGGCAGAGATGTAGGGCATGATGCCCAACGCCAGGATACTCATCCGTTCCAGAGCGCCACCAGAAAACATATTAGCCAGACCGAGAATGGTTCCCTGGTTCTGGTTAAACAACGCCGCCAACTGAGCAGGGTCGATCCCGGGAACGGGAATATGTGTCCCAATCCTATAAACGAGAATGGCAAGCAACACAAAACGAAGGCGCGAGAAAAGCTCTCCCAAGCCTGGCTTATTTACTGATTGCGGTTGCCCTGTTGCCATTTATTCCTCTACTTTCCCACCGGACTTCTCAATGGCTTCTCGTGCGCCCTTGGTGACAACCAGACCCTTTAGCGTCACGGCTTTCTTGAGCTCTCCGGACAGAAAAACGCGCGCTCGCAGGACGTTTTCCTTTACCAGATCAGCGCTCTTCAGAGCTTCCAGATCAACAATATCACCCTCCACCGCGTTCAGCTCACTCAAGCGAACCTGCGCAGTAGTGCGGGCAATACGCGACGTAAAACCGTACTTTGGCAGTCGCTTCTGCAGTGGCATCTGACCACCTTCAAAACCAGGCCGCACTTTTCCGCCTGACCGAGCCTTCTGGCCTTTGTGACCGCGGCCTGCTGTTTTACCATAACCACTACCAATACCGCGGCCGACGCGCTTGGCACTCTTTTTGGCACCCGGCGCAGGACTCAGGTTGTTCAGTCGCATTACGTCTGTCATAAATTACTCCTCTACCCTAACAAGGTAGTGAACCCGGTTGATCATTCCTCTAACCGAGGGGGTATCCTCTACCTCAACAGTATGTCCAATGCGGCGCAATCCGAGCCCCGCTACACACTGCCTATGATTCTTTAGGCGCCCATGGGTACTTCTAACCTGGGTTACCTTAATAGATGCTTTAGCCATGACCAGCCAACCTAATAGTTAATTCAGAATTTCTTCGACAGTTTTACCGCGCTTGGCAGCAATACTTGCGGGTGAAGACATATCGCGCAGACCATTAAACGTCGCTCTCACCACGTTCACAGGATTGGTCGAGCCGTAGCACTTCGCCAAAACATTGTGTACCCCGGCAATCTCAAGCACAGCCCGCATCGCGCCTCCAGCAATAACACCAGTACCTTCAGATGCTGGCTGCATGTAGATCTTGGAAGCCCCGTGCGCCGCTTTAATCGCGTACTGGATAGTACCGTTGGTCAGCTCAACACTGATCATGTTGCGGCGGGCTGCCTCCATCGCTTTCTGGATGGCGACCGGGACTTCACGCGCTTTACCGCGACCAAAGCCTACTTTGCCCTTGCCGTCGCCGACCACTGTCAGAGCCGTGAAGCTAAAGATTCTACCGCCCTTGACCACTTTGGCCACACGGTTCACCTGAACCAGCTTCTCCTGAAAATCGCCTTCCTGCTGCTGCTTTTTTTGATCGTTAAATGCCATATCTACACCCTAGAATTCCAGTCCGGTTTCACGAGCAGCGTCGGCCAGTGCCTTCACGCGTCCATGATACTTGTACCCACCACGATCAAAAGCGACCTTATCAACACCGGCTTCTTTCGCCCGCTTGGCTACCAGTTGCCCGACCGCAGTCGCAGCGGCAATGTTGCCGGTCGCACCCTTGCGCAAGTCAGCATCCAGTGTAGACGCACTGGCGATCACTCTGTCTCCTGCGGGCGCGATAACCTGCGCGTAAATATGCCTGGGCGTACGGTGCACACTCAACCGATTCATTCCCAAATCACGTATACGGGTACGAGCACGACGAGCGCGACGCAACCTTGAATCATTCTTTGCACTCATCTTATCTCACCTACTTTTTCTTGGCTTCTTTACGACGGACGAACTCATTAGCGTAACGAATCCCCTTGCCTTTATAGGGCTCCGGTGGACGGAAACTACGCAGTTCAGCTGCAGCCTGCCCGACGGCGTGCTTGTCTATTCCTTTCAAAACGATTTCCGTAGGGCTTGGGCTCTCGGCAGTAACACCCGCGGGTAACTTGTAATCCACTGGATGCGACAAGCCCACAGTCAAGTTGACAACATCGTCGTTGACTTTCGCTCGATAGCCGACACCGTTCAGCAACAGTTTCTTCTCCCAACCCTCGCTGACACCATGAACCATATTGTTCACCAGCGATCGAGTTGTTCCGGCCATCGCACTCAATCCGTCCTTAGCATAGGACACTCTCAACACATCACCGTCTTGGCTCAGCCCTATACCCGGTGTCAGCACCAGCACTAAAGTACCTTTCCCACCCTTTACGGTGACGTCATTACCATTAAGCTCTACGTCTACACCCTTGGGCAGCTCAATTGGATTCTTTGCGACTCTAGACATGTTTCAATACTCTTTGAATCAAAGCGGATTCTAGTAAACAGTGCAAAGCACTTCGCCACCGACGCCGGCCGCGCGCGCAGCGCGATCCGACATAACACCCTTGGAAGTGGAGATAATCGCCACACCAAGACCTGATCGCACCAGCGGTAACTCATCGCTACCGCCGTAGCGACGCAATCCTGGACGACTCACACGATCTATTTCAGCGATAACAGGCTTGCCCAGATAATATTTCAGATCGATGGCCAACCTAGGCTTACCGCCTTCACTGGTAGCACTGAAGCCACTCACATAACCTTCATCGTGCAACACCTGAGCTACCGCAACCTTAAGCTTGGAACCTGGCATTTCGACACGAGTCTTACCAGCCATCTGGGCGTTGCGAATACGGGTCAGCATATCTGACAGGGGATCTTGCATACTCATAATCTATTCATCTCCGTAGAAAAATCTCGCCAACTACCAGCTCGACTTAACAAGACCGGGCACGTCGCCCCGCATTGCTGCTTCACGTAACTTGTTTCGGCAAAGGCCAAATTTTCGATAAACTCCATGCGGGCGACCCGTTATCTGGCACCGACGTCGCTGGCGTGTCGGGCTAGCATCGCGTGGAAGCTTCTGCAACTTAACCTGTGCGTCCCACTTGTCCTCGTCAGAAACTTTGGTATCACCCAAAGTCGCTTTAAGTGCCGCACGCTTGCCTGCGTACTTTGCCGCAATTTGTAAGCGCTTTTTCTCGCGCGCGATCATTGATTTCTTCGCCATGGATAAAGCCTCTTAATCCTTCAGTGGGAAGTTGAAGGCCCGCAGCAGAGCGCGACCCTCATCGTCCGTACGAGCTGAGGTTGTAATGGTGATGTCAAGACCACGCAGCGCATCCACCTTATCGTATTCAATTTCAGGGAAAATAATCTGCTCGGTCACTCCCATCGCAAAATTACCGCGCCCATCAAAAGATTTAGGGCTTATGCCGCGAAAGTCCCTGATGCGTGGAATAGCAATGCTTATCAGACGCTCCAAGAATTCATACATACGATCTGACCGCAAAGTGACCTTACAACCGATCGGCCAACCATCTCGAACCTTAAAGCCTGCGATGGATTTTCTCGCTTTAGTCACTACCGCTTTCTGACCTGCGATTCGCTCCATATCAGCGACGGCGTTCTCTAAAACTTTTTTGTCGCCCAACGCTTCACCCACGCCCATATTCAGCGTGATTTTTGTAACTCGTGGGACTTCCATTACATTCGCTAACCCAAGTTGCTCCTTCAGCAGAGGAACTAACTCGATCTTGTACTTTTGTTTCAACGTTGCCATGTCTTCTACCTGTTGACCATTCCGCCACTAAAGGCTTAGGAGTCAATCTCCTCGCCGCTGGACTTGAAAATTCGGACCTTGCTGTCACCAGTTACCCTAAAGCCAACACGGTCTGCCTTATTGGTACCCGGATTAAAGATCGCTATGTTAGAGATCTGAATCGGGCTCTCGTGCTCAACAATACCGCCCGCCACCCCCGCCTGAGGGTTAGCCTTGGTATGCTTCTTAACCATATTGATACCGGAGACCAGAACACGACTGCCATCCAGTACCCTACGAACCTTGCCGCGCTTACCCTTGTCCTTGCCGGCCAGGATTATTACTTCGTCTTCGCTTTTGATTTTCATCACTTCTCTACCTACCCCTTTTCCGGTGGACTAAATAACTTCCGGAGCCAAGGAAATAATCTTCATGAACTTTTCACCACGCAACTCACGGGTTACTGGCCCAAAGATACGAGTTCCTATCGGTGCGTCCTGCGCGTTTAACAGCACAGCCGCATTATCATCGAACTTGATGAGCGAACCGTCCGGGCGACGAACGCCCTTCCTTGTACGCACAACGACCGCCGTCATCACCTGACCCTTCTTGACCTTGCCACGAGGGTTAGCCTCTTTCACGGTCACCTTTATCAAGTCGCCAACACGAGCATAACGACGTTTGGACCCGCCCAGAACCTTGATACACATCACCCGACGTGCGCCACTATTATCTGCGACTTCCAAATACGACTGTGTCTGAATCATCTCTTACTCCCACTTGCGGCAGTGCCGCTAACCCCTAACTGCTGAACTACCGATCAGACCTGGGTGGCGCTCTCAATTACTTCCAGCAACTTCCACGTTTTACTTTTAGAAATCGGACGTGACTCGGCGACACTCACTGTGTCCCCTACACCACACTGATTACTCTCATCGTGGGCATGAATCTTGGAAGAACGAGTAATATACTTGCCGTAGACCGGGTGCTTTTCACGGCGCTCTATCAACACAGTAATCGTCTTATCCATTTTGTCGCTTACAACTTTACCGGTAACGACTCTTGTACGCTTCTCCGCACCTGACATATTCAATTACCTGCCTTTTCTGTGATTACAGTCTTCACACGAGCAATGTCACGCTGATTCTGCTGCAGCAGGTGCGTTTGCCCAAGCTGACCGGTCACTCTTTGAATGCGCAACTTAAATTGAGCTTCGCGCAACGTCAACAGCTCTTTAGCCAATACTTCAGGGGACTTCGCACGTAATTCGCCTGCTTTCATCACATCACCGTCCGTTTAACAAATTGGGTCGCTATCGGAATCTTGGAAGCTGCAAGCGCAAACGCTTCTCGCGCCATTTCCTCAGACACACCCTGCAGTTCATAAAGAACTTTGCCGGGCTTGATCTGGGCAACCCAGTACTCAACGTTACCTTTACCTTTGCCCTGGCGAACTTCCAGCGGCTTACCGGTAATTGGCTTATCAGGAAATACCCGAATCCAAATTTTTCCACCGCGCTTGATATGTCGCGTCATAGCACGACGGGCAGCCTCGATCTGACGAGCCGACAAACGGCCTCGACTCACCGCTTTTAAGCCGTATTCGCCAAAACTCACTTTGCTACCACGATTAGCCAGACCGCGATTACGGCCCTTCATCATTTTGCGAAATTTTGTACGCTTTGGTTGTAGCATCTGCGTAACCCTTAATTAGTTGCTGTCTTCTTGGCGCCGTCAGCATTACCTTCAGTGCCGATGACTTCGCCTTTAAAAATCCAAACCTTGACACCCAGAATGCCGTAGGTTGTCGCAGCCTCGTATGTGGCGTAGTCGATATCAGCGCGCAGTGTATGCAAAGGCACACGACCTTCCCGATACCACTCACTGCGAGCAATCTCTGCGCCGCCCAGACGACCGCCAATCTGCACCTTGATACCCTCGGCGCCCTGACGCATAGCGTTCTGAACTACCCGCTTCATTGCGCGACGAAACATCACGCGACGCTCCAGCTGCTGGGCAACATTCTGTGCTACCAATTTGGCGTCGAGATCCGGCTTGCGAATCTCTTCGATATTGATATGCACCGGAACACCCATCCTTTGAGTCAGATCCTTACGCAGCTTATCGACATCTTCACCCTTCTTACCGATCACGATACCTGGTCGGGCTGTGTGGATGGTAATGCGGGCAGTTTGGGCCGGTCGCTCAATCACGATACGGCTAACCGATGCGTGATCCAACGCCTTCTCGATGTAGGCGCGTGACTCGAGATCGGTAATCAACTGCTTGGCATAGTTCTTGTCGGCATACCAGATAGAGGTATGATCCTTAACTATTCCAAGGCGGATGCCGGTTGGATGTACTTTCTGACCCATTTAGTCTTCTCCTGAACCTAACGGTCGCTGTCGGCAACTTTAATAGTGATGTGACAACTACGCTTCAAAATACGATCCGCACGCCCCTTGGCTCGCGGACGCAGTCGCTTCATAGTCATACCTTCATCTACAAAAATGCTGGACACCTTTAACTCATCGACATCCGCACCTTCATTATTTTCAGCATTAGCGATCGCTGAATCGAGCAGTTTCTTCACAATATGCGCGGCTTTCTTGCTGCTAAATTCCAGCAACCCGAGAGCTTCCTCTACACGCATACCTCGCACCTGGTCCGCAACCAAACGGACTTTCTGTGCTGAAATCTGTGCGCCTTTCAATCTTGCTGCTACTTCCATTTCCTAAACCTCGCTAACGATTCGCGTCTAACGCTTCGCTGCCTTGTCCACAATGTGGCCGCGGAATGTGCGGGTTGCCGCAAACTCCCCAAGTTTATGTCCGACCATATCCTCATTAATGAGAACCGGTACGTGCTGCCGCCCATTGTGTACGGCGATAGTCAGACCGACCATATCAGGCGAAACCATCGAACGACGCGACCATGTCTTGATCGGCCGGCGATCGTTACTCTCGACAGCTGCTTCGACTTTCTTCATCAGATGAAGGTCGATAAATGGACCTTTCTTTAGTGAACGCGGCACAATATATTCCTCTAATCTCTCAGTTCTAACGACCGAACTTATTTCTTACCACGACGGCGCACGATCAAACTATCCGTACGCTTGTTTTTACGAGTCTTGTAGCCTTTGGCAGGAGTTCCCCAAGGGCTAACAGGATGACGACCACCTGAGGTCCGACCCTCACCACCACCGTGTGGGTGATCGACAGGGTTCATTGCTACACCTCGCACTGTTGGCCTGACACCGCGCCAACGAACAGCGCCGGCCTTACCCAATTTACGTAGGTTGTGCTCGGAGTTGGACACTTCACCCAGCGTTGCGCGACAATCAGAAAGCACCTTTCGCATCTCACCGGAGCGCAGACGCAAAGTCGCGTACTGCCCTTCGCGCGCAACCAACTGTACCGACGCGCCAGCAGAACGCGCTACCTGAGCGCCCTTGCCCGGCTTAAGCTCAATACAATGCACAATCGAACCGACCGGGATGTTGCGCAATGGCAGGCAGTTTCCAGCCTTGATTGGCGCTGCAGAACCCGACTGCAGAACATCACCCGCTTTGACACCGCGGGGCGCTATGATGTAGCGGCGCTCACCGTCAGCGAACAACAGCAGAGCAATATGCGCTGTACGATTTGGGTCGTACTCGAGACGCTCTACCTTCGCGGGAATAGCATCTTTGGTGCGCTTGAAATCAATGATGCGATAGTGCTGCTTATGACCACCACCGATGTGACGCGTCGTAATGCGCCCATTGTTGTTTCGGCCACCGTTCCTGGTCTGATTCTCCAACAACGGCGCATAAGGAGCACCCTTGTGCAAATCGTCGTTAACCACCCGGACGACATGGCGACGACCCGGCGAGGTGGGCTTACTTTTTAAAACTGCCATTTCGCTCCTGCTCCTTAATCCGCCACGGCAAAGTCAATATCCTGACCTTGCTCAAGCCTTACGTATGCTTTTTTCCAGGTCGACTTGGTACTGAAGCCAAACTTATTGCGCTTGACCTTGCCCTTGACCCTCAAGGTATTTACTTCGCTGACCTTGACTTTGAAAAGCTGCTCGACAGACTTCTTGATCTCTGCCTTAGTGGCGTCAATCGCCACCTTGAATACATATTGATTGCTGGCATCTGCTATAATGGCCGCCTTCTCGGAAACATGCGGGCCTACCAGTACCTGGAATATGCGCTCCTGGTTCATCCCAGCATCTCCTCTATCTTCTTCACAGCATCCACTGTAACTATGACCTTATCGTGCCCTATCAGGCTAAGCGGATCGATACCAGCAACATCGCGCACATCTACTTTGTGCAAATTCCGCGCTGCAAGATATAAATTCTCATCAATTTCCGCAGACACTATCAGTACATTGTCTACGCCAAACGCGCCTAACTGCTGCGCTAGCAGCTTGGTTTTTGGTGCTTCCAGACTCAGGCTCTCAACAACCATCAGTCGATCCTGACGCGCCAGCTCTGACATAATCGACTGCATTGCAGCGCGGTACATCTTACGATTCACTTTCTGCGAGTGATCCTGCGGCTGCGCTGCAAATGTTACACCACCGCTACGCCAGATAGGTGAGCGGGTGGTGCCCGCGCGAGCGCGCCCCGTACCCTTCTGCCGCCACGGCTTCTTGCCGCCGCCACTCACGGCAGCACGGTTTTTCTGCGCCCGGGTGCCTTGTCTTGCGCCTGCTAAGAAGGCAGTAACGACCTGATGAACCAGATCCTCATTGTATTCACGAGCAAATGCAGTATCGGAAACTGACACAGTCCCCGTTTCGCTGCTACCCGGCTTGAAAACACTTAATTCCACGTTAGAGACCCCCTAACCTTATGCTTTGACCGCAGGACGAACAATCACGTCACCGCCGGGTGCGCCAGGTACGGCCCCCTTAATAAGTAATAAATTTCGCTCGACATCTACCCGGACTATCTCCAACCCCTGAGTAGTGACGTTGGCAGAACCCATATGACCGGACATCTTTTTGCCCTTCCACACGCGCCCTGGCGTTTGGTTCTGACCGATAGAACCCGGCGCGCGATGCGAGAGCGAGTTGCCGTGCGTGGCATCCTGCATCGAGAAATTCCAGCGCTTAATAACACCTTGGAAACCCTTGCCTTTGGATTTGCCAGCCACATCCACTTTTTGACCAACAGCGAAACGCTCCACCGTGAGCTCCGAGCCTACCGCGGGAGCCTCATCGGCCTCTTCCAGGCGAAATTCCCACAAGCCCCTCCCTGCTTCAACGCCGGCCTTAGCAAACTGACCGGCCTGGGCCTTGCTCACTCTAGAGGCTTTTCGAGTACCCGCTGTAACCTGTATCGCTCGGTAGCCATCGCTATCGATTTCTTTGATTTGAGTAACGCGGTTTGGAGGTACCTCCACTACGGTTACTGGGATTGAAACGCCGTCCTCAGTGAAAACGCGCGTCATGCCGGATTTACGTCCGACTAAACCAATAGTCATCTTACTATCCTCTCAGTGTACGGGGCTGCACCCTCTATGGCCGCCCCGCACTTTTAAAAAGAACTAGGCGTTACACACTCGGAGCTCCTGCCCCAAGCAGGTCTTGCTACATTTTTTTGTAGTTAACCAAGACTAATCTGTACTTCCACACCTGCTGCCAGATCCAATTTCATCAATGCATCAACAGTCTTTTCTGTGGGCTCCACGATATCCAGCAATCGCTTATGAGTACGAATCTCATACTGATCGCGGGCATCCTTGTTAACGTGCGGAGACACCAAAATAGTGAACTTTTCCTTCCGGGTTGGAAGTGGAATCGGGCCTTTCACCAGCGCACCCGTGCGGCGTGCTGTTTCTACGATCTCTTGAGTAGATGAATCTATCAATCGATGATCAAAAGCCTTTAGGCGAATTCGAATGCGTTGACTCTGCACCAGACTTAACTCCAAGCAATAAAAAAACCAGGGATCCGCAAGGGAACCCCCCGAAAAAGGAACGCGAATATTAAAGACGACTCGCTGCTCTGTCAAGCGGGGTTTCGAACTAATTGTTCAGAAAAGAAAGGCCGTTACTGGATAGGCGGTGAATTGAGTGCCATTGGGCTGGGACTGCGCTAGGCAGGATAGCCTGCCGCTGTTTATGGGCACGGGTTCACGGCGGGTCCCAGCCCTATACCATTCAATTTGCCGCCGAACCCGACGCTGAGGTAATGCCATTCCGTTCTGACCCGAATAGCGCTTACTTGGGCTGCTAGGTCGGCGCCAAACCGACTATAGCTTTTCGGGACAGGCCGTAAATACATCACGGTAGGCTCGCCCCACGGATGGCCGCCCCACGGATGGCCGCCCCACGGATGGCCGCCCCACGGATGGCCGCCCCACCCTGCATAGCCCCACACAGCCCCACACAGCCCTTCAATCTCTGTTCGCCCTGACGACTGTGTGCCTCACTTCAACTTAAGTAAGTTCCATTCTGCTCAGAGAGAAAGACCCAAAAATACTAATTCGTTATAACCAACGGTGCCACCCTGCGCTGCGCTTAAAACGGCCTCAGCTCGCTCTCGCCTCACCAGCGCAGCCAAGGCAATGCAGCGCCTCGGGCATAGCCTTCAACCGCGCCAGATCAATCGGCTCGCCGCAGGCCTCACAGTCACCGTACGCTCCGCTCTCGATACGCGCCAGTGCTGCCGATATCAGGACTATAGACCTGGCCGTCTCGTTACCCAGGGCATCTACGACCTCGTCGTTCTCGCGCTCCTGCGCCTGCTCTGACGAATCGCCCGAATGGGATTGGGTGGCATCAGCTTTCAGCTTCAATAAGCGTGACTGCAGGCTGCGCAGACGCTCTTCCAGTTCTGGCTTGGGGAATTCATCGACCATCTGTCATTCTCCTGCTGGTCAATCGGCTTTCAACAGGCGGTACAACTCGTCTTTAAGGGAGAGACGACGCAGCTTTGATTCCTCCTCGGTACGGGTTGCAACCGGGGTAACCTCGTCTTCCATCTTCTCAATACTGCGAGTCAACACATGATACTCGTCGAACAGCTTGCGGAAATGTGCGTCACTTATTTTCAGCTCGTGAATACGATCTTTGAGTGTTGGAAACTCGTGGATAAGGTCGTGATGATCAACTGACATACTAACTCCTCTAGGAAATCTAACAGCGCTTGAACTAGATCTTAGCGCCCACACCAAAGAGTGCCATGATCCACATCAGAAAACAGGATTTTCCCTGTAATTTGTCATCTTGACCCGAATGAGGCCAGCCCTGACTATGCGTGTGAAATATAAATTCTTATAAGGGAAATGCTTTGGAATCAGCCCAGCGCTCGCATTCAGTTTGGGTGGGTTATCTTTTGTGGATCTTCGGGTTCATTGGTGCCCATCGCTTCTATTACGGCAAGCAAGTCACCGGGGTCATCTGGTTCTTTACACTGGGCCTGTTTTTTATCGGCTGGATTATCGATCTATTTCTGATCCCTTCCATGGAACGCGGAGCCGACCGGCGCTTTGTGGCGGGCCCGATCAATTACAACCTGACGTGGATACTGCTCACTTTCCTGGGCCCGCTCGGCATTCACCGTTTTTATATGGGGAAGATTTTCACCGGCATTCTTTATTTGTGTACCGGCGGCTTGCTACTTGTTGGCGTGCTTTACGACTTTCTTACCTTGAATGAGCAACTCTCCGACATTAACAGTGATTACTAATTTCCTACGTCCATAAAAAAGCCCGACACTAGGTCGGGCTTTTTTATGGAGACAAATAAACCGGGGACGATAAACCGGGGACAGACCCCAATTTCCCCTGGGGAAATCGGGGTCTGTCCCCGGTTTATCACGGTTTATCCGGTTTGTTTACTCAAAAATCTTTGCTACCACTCCGGCGCCCACTGTGCGGCCACCCTCGCGAATCGCAAAACGCAATCCTTCTTCCATCGCAATCGGTGCAATCAACGTCGCAACCATCTGCACGTTATCACCCGGCATCACCATCTCAACACCTTCAGGCAACTCGCACGCGCCAGTCACATCCGTGGTCCGGAAGTAAAACTGTGGCCGGTAGCCCTTGAAGAACGGCGTGTGACGACCGCCCTCTTCCTTGGACAGAATGTACACCTCTGCCTCAAACTTGGTGTGCGGATTCACTGAACCGGGCTTCGCCAGTACCTGACCGCGCTCCACGTCTTCACGCTTCGTACCACGCAGCAGTACACCGACATTCTCGCCCGCTCGGCCTTCATCCAGCAACTTGCGGAACATCTCAACACCTGTACAGGTGGTCTTCTGTGTCGCGCGGATACCGATAATCTCGATTTCTTCGCCAATCTTCACAATGCCACGCTCAACACGACCGGTCACTACCGTACCGCGGCCAGAAATAGAGAATACGTCCTCTACCGGCATCAGGAAAGGCTGGTCAATCGCACGTACTGGCTCGGGAATATAAGAATCCAGAACCGCTACCAGCGCCTTCACTGCAGTGATACCCAAACCGTGCTCGTCTTCACCGTTCAGCGCCATCAGCGCTGAACCACAGATGATCGGCGTGTCGTCGCCAGGAAAATCGTACTGATCCAGCAGCTCACGCAGCTCCATCTCTACCAGTTCCTTCATCTCCGCGTATTCTTCCGATTCCGCGCCGCCGCAGTCGTCTGCCAGCAGGTCCGCTTTGTTCAGAAATACCACAATGAACGGAACGCCCACCTGACGTGACAGCAGAATGTGCTCGCGCGTCTGCGGCATCGGGCCGTCAGTAGCGCCACACACCAGGATAGCGCCGTCCATCTGCGCAGCACCGGTGATCATGTTCTTCACATAGTCGGCGTGTCCCGGGCAGTCAACGTGCGCGTAATGACGCTCCGCTGAGTTGTATTCAACGTGAGACGTCGCAATGGTAATACCACGCGCCTTCTCTTCCGGGGCGTTGTCGATACCGTCGAAGGCGACAATTTGTCCACCCCAAGTCTCCGCGCAAACCTTAGTCAGCGCCGCCGTTAGTGTCGTCTTACCGTGGTCAACGTGACCAATCGTCCCGACGTTAACGTGCGGTTTTGTGCGCGCAAATGCTTCCTTTGCCACTGTTATTCACCCCTTCTCATTTAATCTGGATATCAGTTAGTTTGATTTTTGGAAATAATTTCCTGCGCGATGTTATTCGGAGCCTCCGCATACTTCGCAAATTCCATCGTGTACGTCGCGCGGCCCTGAGTTGCAGAGCGCAGGTCGGTCGCGTAGCCAAACATTTCTGCCAAAGGCACCTCGGCCGTAATCACCTTGCCCGAGCCATTCTCGTCCATACCACCGATCAAGCCCCGGCGACGGTTAAGATCGCCAACTACGTCACCCATATTTTCTTCCGGCGTGACGACTTCAACCGCCATGATGGGCTCAAGCAACACTGCACCACCCACCTGGGCCAGCTTCTTGGTTGCCATGGAAGCTGCAATCTTGAACGCCATTTCATTCGAGTCGACATCGTGGAATGAGCCATCAAATAGCGTTGCCTTCAGCCCCAGCAGCGGATAACCCGCCAAAACGCCATTCTTCATCTGCTCCTCAATACCCTTCTGAACAGCCGGTACGTATTCACGTGGTACGGTACCACCGACCACCTCGTTAACAAATTCCAGGCCTTCTGCATTTCCGTCTTCTGCTGGCTGAAACCTGACCCAGACATGGCCGTACTGACCGCGACCGCCGGACTGGCGAACAAACTTACCTTCTATCTCTGTGGTGGTGCGAATTGCCTCGCGATAAGCTACCTGCGGCTTACCAATGTTGGCCTCAACATTGAACTCGCGGCGCATGCGGTCGACTAACACGTCAAGATGCAATTCACCCATGCCCGAGATAATCGTCTGGCCGGATTCTTCATCTGTCCTCACTCGGAAAGAGGGATCTTCCTGAGCCAGTTTGCCCAGAGCGACGCCCATACGCTCCTGATCGGGCTTGGACTTTGGCTCTACCGCCACTGAAATTACCGGCTCAGGGAAAATCATACGCTCAAGGACGATAGGTCTGTCTATATCACACAGGGTATCGCCGGTCGTTACATCCTTGAGTCCGATCGCTGCCGCGATATCACCCGCCAACACTTCCTTGATTTCCTCACGGCTGTTAGCGTGCATCTGCACCATACGACCAACCCGCTCTTTCTTCTCCTTAACGGAGTTGTAAACACCGGTGCCACTCTGCAGAGTGCCGGAATAGACTCGGAAAAAGGTCAGTGTTCCTACAAAAGGGTCAGTGGCGATCTTGAATGCCAGTGCTGAGAACGGAGCATCGTCGTCCGCCAGACGTGTGTCAGGCGTATTGTCCTTATCCAACAAGGTGCCTTCAATGGCCTTGACCTCAGTCGGTGAAGGCATGTAATCGATCACCGCATCGAGCATGGCCTGCACACCCTTGTTTTTGAATGCAGAACCTCCTAATACCGGAACAATCTCATTGGCCAGCGTACGCGCACGAATCCCTTTCTTGATTTCCTCTTCGGTGAGCTCCCCACCTTCGAGGTACTTCTCCATGTACTCGTCGTTAGCTTCAGCCGCGGCCTCGATCAGGTATTCACGCATTTCTGCCACTTCGTCAACCATGTCCGCCGGCACATCCGCGTACTCGAACGTCATGCCTTGATCTTCTTCGTTCCATAAAATTGCTTTGTTCTTAACAAGATCGATAACGCCCTTGAAGTCTTCCTCGGCACCAATCGTCATCTGCAGAGGGACAGCATTAGCACCGAGGCGCTCCCTCAGTTGCTTCACAACCTTATGAAAATCGGCGCCTGCGCGATCCATTTTATTCACAAACACCAGACGAGGGACCTCGTATTTGTTGGCCTGCCGCCAAACCGTCTCTGTTTGCGGCTGCACGCCCGACGAACCACACAACACCACTACCGCACCGTCAAGTACGCGCAACGAGCGCTCCACTTCGATAGTGAAGTCTACGTGCCCGGGGGTGTCGATAATATTAATGCGGTGGTCTTCAAACTGCGCATCCATGCCCTTCCAGAAACAAGTGGTAGCGGCAGAGGTAATCGTAATACCACGTTCCTGCTCCTGTTCCATCCAGTCCATAGTGGCCGCACCATCGTGCACCTCTCCAATTTTATGAGAAAGGCCAGTGTAAAAAAGCACACGTTCCGTAGTTGTCGTCTTTCCAGCGTCAACATGCGCACAGATGCCAATATTTCGGTACCGGCTGATAGGAGTCTTACGTGCCACGATTAAATCCCCGATAAAAGGTTGTAGAGCAAAAACTTAGAAACGGTAGTGCGAGAATGCCTTGTTGGCCTCTGCCATACGATGCACGTCTTCACGCTTCTTGACGGCATTACCTTTACCTTGTGAGGCATCGATAATCTCGCCCGCTAGGCGTTGACGCATGGATTTCTCTCCGCGATTACGCGAATATTCCACCAACCAGCGCATGGACAGCGCCACTCTGCGCGACGGCCGGACTTCAACCGGTACCTGGTAGGTCGCGCCACCGACGCGGCGGGCTTTTACTTCCACCATGGGGGCGATATTTTCCAGCGCTTCATCGAATGCTTCGAGGGGGTCTTTGTTCAGTCGCTCTCTAACAATATCGAGCGCACCGTACACGATGGTTTCTGCAACAGACTTCTTGCCGCTCACCATCACGTGATTCATAAACTTGGCCAAAGTCACGTTACCAAACTTGGGGTCTGGCAGTACTTCGCGCTTGGCGACTATTCGTCTTCTTGGCATGATATATAACCTTCTCTCTCTTCAGGTGACCCGAACACCAACCTGCCACAATTGCGGGGGAGGCAGGGTTTCGGCCTTACTTACTTCGTTAGCGTCATTTACGCCAGTAGAACTCGCTTACTTGGGACGCTTGGCACCGTACTTGGAGCGACCATTACGGCGGTCTGAAACTCCTGAAGTATCGAGGCTTCCACGAACCGTGTGATAGCGCACACCCGGCAAGTCTTTTACACGACCGCCGCGAATAAGCACCACACTGTGCTCCTGCAAGTTGTGCCCTTCACCGCCGATGTACGAGGAAACCTCGTATCCATTGGTTAAACGCACACGGCACACTTTGCGCAGCGCAGAGTTCGGCTTCTTCGGCGTGGTAGTGTAAACACGGGTACAAACCCCACGTCGCTGCGGGCAGCTCTGCAGGGCGGGAACGCCGCTCTTTTCTACTTTGCGTTTCCGAGGCTTACGAACCAATTGATTGATCGTTGCCATCTATTTAAAACTCCACATATATAGTTACTTTCAGTGACCCTTATGGTCCAGACCCCATTTCGGACAGGGCGGTTGGCGCATAAACAAAGGAATACACAAACCTGCCCCAAAAAAGAGGAAGCGGCATCTTATAGACGCTGCAGGTTCGAGTCAACCCGCCGCCGCTCAAACCATAAAAAAGGGGCGATGGTAATTACCCATCGCCCCTGCACGGCTTAATCTCAAGGATTAATTATCCGCCTGAAGCGCCTCAGTCAGTGCCGCTTCGATCTCTTGCGCCGACACGGTCACCGCTTTCTGGCTTTCACGCACACGCTTGCGCTCGGCGTGATATGCCAAACCTGTGCCCGCCGGGATCAGTCGTCCTACAACGACGTTCTCCTTGAGTCCGCGCAGGTAATCGCGCTTGCCGGTTACCGCCGCTTCCGTCAGCACTCGCGTGGTTTCCTGGAACGACGCCGCAGAGATAAAGCTTTCCGTTGCAAGAGAGGCCTTGGTAATACCCAGAAGCTCTCTGTCACCCGTTGCAGGCACCAGATTTTCAGCCATCAGACGCTCGTTCTCTTCCAGCAGGGTCGTAAATTCTACCTGCTCACCTTTAATCAGGTTGGAATCGCCGGATGAGGTTATCACCACCTTGCGCAGCATCTGACGAACGATAACCTCGATGTGCTTATCGTTGATCTTCACGCCCTGCAGACGGTAAACCTCCTGTATTTCATTGACAATATACTTGGCCAACTCCTTGATGCCCTTCAAGCGCAGAATATCGTGCGGGCTAGGTGCGCCCTCCGACACCACTTCGCCTTTTTCTACGTTCTCACCCTCAAAAACGGACATATGACGCCATTTGGGAATCAGTGCCTCGTAATGGTCAGAACCGTCAGCCAACGTAGCGTTGTCGTTCGGTGTAATCATCAAGCGTCGCTTGCCTTTGGTTTCCTTGCCGAAACTGACGGTGCCGGAAATCTCAGCCAGAATTGCCGGCTCCTTCGGCTTGCGTGCTTCGAACAGGTCGGCAACCCGGGGCAGACCACCCGTAATATCGCGGGTCTTCGATCCTTCCTGCGGGATACGCGCAATAATATCGCCCGTGCTGACTTTCGCACCGTTTTCCAGGTTTACCTGAGCAGCCGGGGGCAGGAAATAGTGAGCAGGTACATTGGTACCGGCCAAACACAGCTCCTTGCCTTTACCATCTACCAGGCTAATGGCGGGACGAACGTCCTTCCCTGCAGCGGGCCGCTCACCTGCGTCCATCACCGAAATACTGGACAAACCCGTCAGATCGTCCGTTTGACGCTTGATCGTAATACCCTCTTCCATGCCGCTGAACTTCGCGGTACCTGCCACCTCGGTGATTATGGGATGTGTATGGGGGTCCCAGTTAGCGACGATAGAGCCTTTGGTCACTGACTGGTTGTCCTTGACCTTCAAAAGAGCTCCGTACGGCAGTTTGTAGCGCTCACGCTCTCGCCCGAGAAGATCCAGTACAGACAGTTCTCCTGAACGACTGACGGCAACAAGGTCGCCATCAACACGCTCTACGGTCTTCAAGTTGTGCAGTCGAACGACACCGTCGTTCATGACCTCGATATTGTCCTGCGCTGTCTGCCTTGAAGCCGCACCACCAATGTGGAAAGTACGCATGGTCAACTGTGTGCCAGGCTCACCGATTGACTGGGCAGCCACAACGCCCACAGCTTCACCCATATTAATGCGGTGTCCACGCGCCAAATCGCGCCCATAACAAGCGGAACAGATACCGTGGCGGGTTTCGCACGTTATGGGCGAGCGAACCTCGATTTCATCGATACCCATCTCTTCCAGACGCTTGATCCAAAGCTCGTCGAGCATGGTCCCGGCAGTAATCGCTATCTCGTCCTCACTGCCAGGCTTGATAACATCCTTGATGACAAGGCGGCCCAGAACACGATCACCTAGAGACTCAATGATGTCACCACCATCGATTACCGGTGTCATCAGCAGGCCAAAGTCAGTGCCGCAGTCGTCTTCAGTCACCACCAAATCCTGCGCAACGTCAACCAATCGACGCGTCAGGTATCCGGAGTTAGCTGTCTTGAGCGCGGTATCTGCCAAACCCTTACGTGCTCCGTGAGTAGAGATGAAGTACTGTAATACGTTCAAGCCTTCACGGAAGTTGGCGGTAATCGGTGTCTCGATAATCGAGCCATCCGGCTTGGCCATCAGGCCGCGCATACCGGCCAGCTGACGAATCTGCGCGGGGGAACCTCGGGCTCCCGAGTCCGCATAAATATAGACGGAATTGAAAGAGGCCTGCTGCTCCTCCTTGCCCTCGCGATTGATTACGGGCTCTGTAGACAAGCCTTCCATCATCGATTTGGAAACATGATCATTGGCGCGCGACCAGATATCGATCACTTTGTTGTACTTCTCGCCCTGCGTCACCAGACCCTGCGCATACTGGTTCTCGATTTCTTTCACTTCGGCATCAGCGCGCTCGATAATTCGCGCCTTTTCCTGTGGAATCACGAAGTCATTTACGCCGATAGACGCGCCTGAGCGGGTTGAATATTCGTAACCGGTGTACATCAGCTTGTCAGCAAAAATAACCGTAGCCTTCAAACCGACCATGCGATAACACTGATTGATAATTTTGGAGATCGCTTTCTTGGCCATATTCTGGTTGACCATGGCAAACGCTATACCAGCCGGAACGATCTCCCACAACAGGGCGCGACCCACGGTAGTATCGGCGATGAACGACCGCTCAAGCGTTTCGCCCTCGTCGGTCTTCTCCACCTCATTGATGCGCACCTTTACACGCGCCTGCAGGTGTACGTGCCCGCTGACAAACGCACGGTGAACTTCGGAGACATTGGCGAAGGCCATGCCTTCGCCCTTAGCATTCACACGCTCACGAGTCATGTAGTAAAGACCCAGAACGACGTCCTGCGATGGCACGATAATGGGATCACCACTGGCCGGAGACAGGATGTTATTGGTCGACATCATGAGGGCGCGCGCTTCCAGCTGCGCCTCAATCGTCAGCGGCACGTGCACGGCCATCTGGTCACCGTCAAAGTCAGCGTTGTAAGCGGCGCAGACCAATGGATGCAGCTGAATCGCCTTGCCTTCAATCAGTACCGGCTCGAACGCCTGGATACCCAGACGGTGCAGAGTCGGCGCCCGGTTTAACAGCACCGGGTGCTCGCGAATCACTTCGGCGAGAATATCCCACACCTCGGGCGGCTCCCGCTCTACCATTTTCTTGGCCGCTTTAATGGTAGTCGCCAACCCGCGCGCTTCCAGCTTGCCGAAGATGAAAGGTTTGAAGAGCTCCAGAGCCATCTTTTTGGGCAGGCCGCATTGATGCAACCTGAGCGTCGGACCCACCACGATCACGGATCGACCCGAGTAGTCCACTCGCTTGCCCAACAGGTTCTGACGGAAGCGACCCTGCTTACCCTTAATCATGTCGGCCAGGGATTTCAATGGGCGCTTGTTAGAGCCAGTAATTGCGCGACCGCGACGGCCGTTGTCCAACAGGGCATCCACAGACTCTTGCAGCATACGCTTCTCATTGCGCACGATAATATCGGGGGCATTGAGATCCAGCAGACGCTTCAGTCGATTGTTACGGTTAATGACGCGACGGTAGAGATCGTTCAGGTCGGAGGTGGCAAATCGACCGCCGTCCAACGGCACCAAAGGACGCAGATCCGGCGGCAGCACAGGAAGTACGTTAAGCACCATCCACTGGGGCTTGTTGCCCGAACTGGCAAACGCTTCCATCAACTTCAGGCGTTTGGACAGTTTCTTGATCTTGGTCTCGGAGTTCGTGACCGGAATTTCCTCACGCAAGCTGGCGATTTCATGCTGCAGATCCAACTGCATCATCAGGTCCTGAATGGCTTCAGCGCCCATCTTGGCCGAGAACTCGTCGCCAAACTCTTCCATCGCCTCGTAATACTGCTCATCTGACAGCAACTGGCTTTGTTCCAGCGTTGTCATACCGGGGTCGGTAACGACGTAGGATTCAAAGTAGAGAACGCGCTCGATATCACGCAGTGTCATATCCAGCAACAAACCGATGCGCGAGGGCAGCGATTTCAGGAACCAGATATGTGCCACCGGGCTAGCCAGCTCAATGTGACCCATGCGCTCTCTACGCACTTTTGCCAGAGCCACTTCCACGCCGCATTTTTCACAAATGACACCGCGATGCTTGAGCCGCTTATATTTGCCACACAAGCATTCGTAGTCTTTCACCGGGCCAAAGATCTTGGCACAGAACAAACCGTCCCGCTCCGGCTTAAAGGTGCGGTAATTAATGGTCTCGGGCTTCTTCACTTCACCAAACGACCAGGAACGAATCAGCTCCGGTGATGCCAGGCCAATTCGGATTGAGTCGAATTCATCATTCTGTCCCTGGGACTTCAACAGATTAAGTAAGTCTTTCAAGGCGTTTCCTCCGCGAGGTTTCTACTTTCAGGCAGGGCGTGGAAAATCCAGCGCACCTGCCACCAAGTCCAATATTTACGTTCTATTAATCGTTCTCTAGATCTATATCGATTGCTAGAGAGCGTATTTCCTTAACCAAAACATTAAAGGACTCGGGCATGCCCGGCTCCATACGATGATCACCATCGACAATGTTTTTGTACATCTTGGTTCGTCCCGCCACGTCGTCCGACTTGACGGTTAGCATTTCCTGCAAGGTGTAAGCTGCGCCATAAGCTTCCAGGGCCCAGACTTCCATTTCACCGAAGCGCTGACCACCGAACTGCGCTTTACCGCCCAATGGTTGTTGCGTGACCAAGCTGTAGGAACCTGTCGAACGGGCATGCATCTTGTCGTCCACCAAGTGGTTCAGCTTCAACATGTACATGTAGCCGACGGTGACAGGGCGATCAAAGGTCTCGCCACTGCGTCCGTCATAGAGCGTGAACTGGCCGCTTTCAGGCATGTCTGCCAATTTAAGAAGACTCTTGATGGAATCCTCAGCTGCACCATCGAAAACAGGTGTCGCCATGGGAACGCCATTAGCAAGGTTAGCAGCCAATTCCATTACTTCGGTATCACTAAAGGACTTGATATCCTCAGTGCGGCCATCACCGTTGTTATAGATTTCCTCTAGGAACTTACGAACCTCTGCCACCTTACGCTGCTCAGCGATCATTGCGTTAATCTTGTCGCCCAAGCCCTTGGCAGCCATGCCCAGGTGGGTCTCAAGAATCTGGCCAACGTTCATGCGCGAAGGCACACCCAACGGGTTCAGTACGATGTCGACAGGCTCGCCGTTTTCGTCATAGGGCATGTCTTCTACGGGCATGATCACAGAAATCACACCCTTGTTGCCATGACGCCCAGCCATTTTGTCACCCGGCTGGATGCGCCGCTTGATGGCCAGATACACCTTGACGATCTTCAGTACGCCCGGAGCCAGGTCATCGCCGCTTTGCAGCTTGCCCTTTTTGTCCTCAAAACGGTCCTCAAGCAGCTTATTTTGTGCCTCCAACTGCCGTTGCGCGGATGCCAGTGCATCGTTCACCTTGGCGTCTGACATTTTCAGCTTAAACCACTGTTCACGATCCAGTTCAGCCAGCACCGCTGCCGTCAGGCTGGTACCTTTGGGCAGACCAGCGCCACTCACTGTGGCGTTACCCTTGAGCATTCCGGCGAGGTGCGCAAAGGTCGCTTCCTGGAAAATCCGATACTCTTCTTTCAGGTCCTTACGGTACTTATCCAACTGGTGCTTTTCAATCTGCAGGGCACGCGTGTCCTTCTCCAGGCCATCACGGGTGAAGACCTGTACATCAATAACCGTGCCCTTGGTGCTTGTGGGAACGCGCAAAGAGGTGTCTTTTACATCCGACGCCTTTTCGCCAAAGATGGCTCGCAGCAACTTCTCCTCCGGCGTAAGCTGGGTTTCACCCTTAGGCGTTACCTTACCTACCAGAATGTCACCCGCTTCCACCTCGGCACCGATGTAAACAATACCTGACTCGTCCAGCTTGGACAGAGCGCTTTCACCAACGTTCGGGATATCAGCAGAGATTTCTTCTGACCCAAGCTTGGTGTCGCGCGCGATACACGTCAGCTCCTGAATGTGGATAGTGGTGAAACGATCCTCCTTCACTACTTTCTCGGACACCAGAATGGAGTCCTCGAAGTTGTAGCCATTCCAGGGCATGAATGCGATGCGCATATTCTGGCCCAGCGCGAGTTCGCCCATGTCGATAGACGGGCCATCGGCGAGGATATCGCCACGCACAATCGCATCGCCCGCTTTTACGATCGGACGCTGGTTGATGCAGGTATTCTGGTTGGACCGCGTGTACTTGGTCAGGTTGTAGATATCGACAGGCGCTTCATCAACACCAACGTCCTTATCATTGACCCGCACCACAATGCGACTGGCGTCTGCAGAGTCCACGACTCCCGAGCGCTCTGCCACAACACACACACCCGAGTCGGCAGCAACATAGCGCTCCATACCGGTGCCGACCAGTGGCTTTTCTGCCACCAGTGTAGGCACAGCCTGGCGCTGCATGTTGGAGCCCATCAGTGCGCGGTTGGCGTCATCGTGTTCCAGAAATGGAATCAGGGCTGCTGCCACCGAGACCACCTGCTTGGGTGACACATCCATATACGTGACGCGGTCCGGCGGCATCACCGTAAATTCATTCATGTGGCGGACCGCGATCAGGTCATCCACAAATTTCATATTCTTGTCGAGAGTTGCCGACGCCTGGGCGATGACATGCTCCGCCTCGTTGATTGCGGACAAGAACTCGATATCGTCTGTCACTTTGCCATTCACGACCTTGCGATACGGGCTCTCAAGGAAGCCGTAATCGTTAGTACGCGCATAGGTTGCCAGTGAATTGATAAGACCAATATTGGGGCCTTCCGGCGTCTCAATTGGACAGACTCGCCCGTAATGGGTCGGGTGTACGTCGCGCACCTCAAAACCGGCGCGCTCCCGCGTCAGACCGCCAGGCCCAAGAGCCGATACGCGGCGCTTGTGCGTCACCTCCGACAGCGGATTATTCTGGTCCATAAACTGCGACAACTGGCTGGAGCCAAAGAACTCCTTCACCGCGGCCGATACAGGCTTGGCATTGATCAGGTCCTGTGGCATCAGGCCCTCGCTCTCCGCCATCGACAAACGCTCTTTCACCGCTCGCTCAACACGGACCAGACCGACGCGGAACTGATTTTCCGCCATTTCGCCAACACTTCGAACGCGGCGGTTACCAAGGTGATCGATATCGTCCACCATGCCTTTACCGTTGCGGATACCGACCAGGGTACGCAGTACTTCTACAATGTCGTTCCGATCAAGTACACCACTGCCCGTCACTTCGTCGCGACCGAGGCGACGGTTGAACTTCATGCGACCAACGGCCGAAAGATCATAACGATCGGCCGAGAAGAATAGATTCTGGAACAGATTTTCCGCTGACTCTTTGGTGGGTGGCTCGCCAGGGCGCATCATGCGATAGATTTCAACCAGGGCCTCCAGCTCATTACGGGTGGAATCCTGACGCAATGTATCGGAGATAAAAGAACCGCAGTCCAGCTCATTGGTATACAGCGTCTCAATCTTCTTGATGCCTAACTCTGACAGCGTCTCAACGATTTCAGCCGTTAACTCCGTATTGCACTCTACGACGACTTCTCCGGTCTTCTGGTCCACGACGTTTGTCGCCAGCGATCGGCCGTGCAAATAGTCTGAAGGGATTTCCAGGGTAGCAACCTTTGCCTCTTCAAGCTCGCGAATATGTCGTGCTGTAATTCGGCGACCTTGCTCGACAATAACCTTCTTCCCGGCTTTAATATCGAACGATGCCACATCACCGCGCAATCTCTCGGGTATAAGAGTCATCGAGTAAGTGCCGTTCTTTGCGACGTTAACAGTGTTGGTGTCGTAGAACATACCGAGAATTTCCTCGGCCTCGTAGCCTAGCGCACGCAACAAAATCGTCGCCGGAAGTTTGCGGCGACGATCGATACGGACAAAAACCATATCCTTGGGATCGAACTCAAAGTCCAACCACGAACCGCGGTAAGGAATCACGCGTGCCGAGTACAGCAGCTTGCCGGAAGAGTGCGTCTTACCTTTATCATGATCGAAGAACACACCCGGGGAACGGTGCAACTGAGACACAATCACGCGCTCGGTACCATTGATTACGAAGGTACCATTGTCCGTCATCAGGGGGATCTCCCCCATGTAGACTTCCTGTTCCTTGATGTCCTTGATGGTCTTGTTAGACGACTCTTTGTCGTAAATAATCAAGCGAACCTTTACCCGCAGTGAGCAGGAGTAAGTCACGCCACGCAGCTGACATTCCTTGACATCAAAAACGGGCTTGCCCAGTTTGTAGTCAACATATTCCAGCGCGGCATTACCGCTGTAACTGACAATCGGAAACACCGATTTGAAGGCCGCGTGCAGCCCGTAGTCACCACGCTCATCGAGGGGTGTACCCTGTTGGGTAAACTTTCGGTAGGAATCCATTTGGATCGCAAGCAGGTAAGGTACCTCCATCACCTTCGGCAGTACGCCGAAATCCTTGCGAATACGTTTTTTCTCAGTGTACGAGTATGCCATCAGTACTCCCCAGCGTGATTAGCGATCGATTGCCACCAGGGCAATCAACTAGCCTTACAGAAGGCTAAAATTAGGTGGTCGCGCAGTGCGCGCCGACCCTGATAAAACTTCACTTCTTGAAGCGGGAAAAGGCCGGCAGGCAAAAAGCCCACCAGCCTTGTCCTTATCCGACCGAAGCCAGACCAGTGCCAAGCTCACTTGAGCTCAGCAGTACCACCAGCTTCTTCAAGCTGCTTCTTGACGTCCTCAGCTTCTGCCTTGGGTACACCTTCCTTAATGTGCGAAGGAGCGCCGTCAACCAGTGCTTTGGCTTCTTTCAAACCCAATGATGTTACTGAACGAACAACCTTGATCACGTTGACTTTTTTCTCGCCTGCGGCAGTCAGAATAACGTCAAACTCAGTTTGCTCTTCAGCGGCTACACCAGCGTCACCGCCAACCGCGGCTGGAGCGGCAGCCACAGCAGTAGCTGCGGTCACACCAAATTTTTCTTCCATTGCTTCGATAAGCGCAACGACGTCCATTACACTCATTTCGGCAACTGCATTCAATATATCGTCTTTAGACAGAGCCATGACTCATATCTCCTATATAGCTGATTAGATATTCACGACAGGGGCTTACGCCGCCGCCTCTTTCTGATCGCGTACCGCTGCGAGCGTGCGAACCAGTTTTCCAGGTACTTCGTTCATTGTCTGAACCAGCTTCGTTACCGGCGCCTTCATTACACCCATCAACATCGAGAGTGCTTGATCACGCGTAGGCAACTTAGCAAGAACATCCAACTGATCTGCACCCAGCATCTGGCCGCTTACCGCCAATGCTTTAACTTCGAAGGCTCCGTTTGTTTTCGCGAAGTCTTTGAAGATTCGAGCCGCTGCGCCCGGATCCTGCATTGAGAATCCGAACAGGGAGGGACCCGTCAACGAGTCGCTAACGCACTCGTAGTCAGTTCCCGCCAGAGCGCGCTTAGCCAAGGTGTTCCGCACTACACGGAGAGTCACTTGGTTTTCGCGTGCTGTTTTGCGCAAGGCTGTCATTCCGTCCACAGTTACGCCGCGCGAGTCGGCGATAACCAGGGACAGTGCACTGGTGGCAGTCTCGTTAACTTCAGCTACGATCGCTTTCTTGTCGTCGAGTCCTATTGCCACTGGAGTTACTCCTGGATTGCTAAGTTTGTACCACCTGAAAGCGAAAGTTCGCTTCTGGACCGTACAGTTTAGTGCCAACAAATCTATACCGGCACTGCTATTGCGTGGTGAACATGTTCACCATCTGCGTAGGCTTGGGCGCACCCCAAGGGGCTTGCCGCGATTAAACCGCATCCGATAGACCTCATCGGCATTGGCACCTACGGTCTTTGATGGCCTTTAGTTCTCAGCTATATGGGCACAGGGCCCGACGCCTTATCCAAAGACCTCAAAGTGGGCCGAGACGACACCCTGGGGGTTCGTCACCGACCTACATCACCTCCGTTCCATGGAAGCTCTTGAGAAACCGCCCCTCGTGAGGGCGGTTCGATCAACTTTCTATCGACGCTTGGTCGATTGTTATGCCCGGACCCATCGTGGTGCTCAGGCTAATTTTCTTGAGATAGATGCCTTTGGAAGATACCGGCTTGGCCTTTCTCAAGTCAGCCAACAATGCGCCGAGATTGCCCTTAATGGCATCAAGTTCGAAATTAATCTTGCCGATACCACCGTGAATGATGCCATTCTTGTCTGTGCGATAGCGCACTTGACCTGCTTTCGCATTCTTCACAGCCGTTTCAACGTCAGGCGTTACTGTACCCGTTTTAGGGTTTGGCATCAGACCGCGAGGACCCAACACCTGACCAAGCTGGCCGACCACTCGCATCGCGTCGGGGGATGCGATAACGACATCAAAATCCATCATGCCGCCTTTGATTTGCTCGGCAAGATCTTCCATACCCACAAGATCAGCACCTGCAGCCTTAGCCTTCTCTGCCGCTTCGCCCTGAGTAAACACAGCCACACGAACAGTAGAACCGGTGCCGAAAGGCAGTGTTGTTGCACCGCGGACAGCCTGGTCTGATTTGCGTGCATCAATGCCCAGATTCACAGCCACTTCAACCGTTTCGTTGAACTTCACAGCGGAAAGTTCCTTCAGCATGTTCACCGCAATATCTAACGGATAGGCCTTCTGAGGGTCAACTTTTTCTTTAAATGCACGAACGCGTTTGGAGAATTTTGCCATGTTAGTTTACCCCTTCTACGTCGATACCGGCAGAACGAGCACTGCCGGCAATAGTGCGCACTGCTGCATCCATGTCAGCCGCTGTCAGGTCGGGCCATTTCTGGGTGGCGACATCTTCCAACTGCGCCCGATTGACCTTGCCCACCTTATTGGTGTTCGGCGTCGCGGAGCCTTTCTTGATCTTGGCAATCTTCATCAACAACACAGAAGCAGGCGGAGTTTTCTTGATAAAAGTAAAAGAGCGATCGGAGTATACCGTAATGATCACAGGAATCGGTAGACCAGGCTCCAGCCCCTGAGTCTCGGCATTAAATGCCTTACAAAATTCCATGATGTTCACACCGTGCTGACCCAACGCCGGACCGACTGGCGGACTGGGGTTGGCTTGGCCGGCTTTCACCTGCAGCTTGATATAAGCTTGGACTTTTTTAGCCATCTCTATTCTCCTGGGTGCAATCGCCGTTTTGCCCGCATCGGGCTACTATGGCTCCCCTTCAGTTGTGGGGACAGGACCGGGGGCCAGAACCGGGGACAGACCCCTATTTCATGTTGGAAGCATAAAATAGGGGTCTGTCCCCGGTTCTGGCCCTCGGGTCTATCCCCGAAAAATCAGGCCTTTTCGACCTGACTGAATTCGAGCTCCACCGGAGTGGAGCGTCCGAAAATAAGCACTGCCACATTGAGACGGCTCTTCTCGTAATTTACATCTTCAACAACGCCGTTAAAGTCATTAAAGGGACCATCAACGACGCGTACCATTTCACCTGGCTCGAACAATGTCTTGGGCCTGGGCGCTTCGACGCCGTCTTCTACGCGCTGCAGGATGGCCGCGGCCTCCTTGTCGCTGATCGGCGCAGGGGCATCAGCCTTGCCGCCAATGAATCCCAATACCCGAGGCGTCTCTTTCACCAGATGCCAGGTATCATCACCCAAATCCATCTGCACCAGAACATAGCCTGGAAAGAACTTACGCTCGCTGCGGCGCTTCTGGCCACCGCGCATTTCTACGACTTCTTCGGTGGGTACGAGCACATCACCGAATCGGTCCTGCATATGGTGCAGTTCTATACGCTCCTTGAGGGCAGCGGCAACTTTCTTTTCATACCCGGAATAGGCGTGAATAACGTACCAGCGCATTGCCATCAGCTAACCCTTATCTCTTTTGTTAAACAATTGCACGCGACACCAGCCAACCCAAAATGGAGTCCAAGCCCCACAAGAGCAACGCCACAGCCAGCACAAAAACCACCACAATCATTGTGGTCTGGACCGTTTCCTGGCGCGTCGGCCATACGACCTTACGTATTTCGGTTCGGGAGCCTTTCACCAGCGCCCAAAAAGCAGCGCCTTTAGCCGTCTGCAAAGCAATTAATCCGGCTACCGCTGAGATACCAAGAATACCCAACACTCGATACAGCAGTGACTGATCGCTATAATAGCTATTACCAACAATGGCCACCGCCAACAAGACGGCTACGATAGTCCACTTGACCGCGTCAAACCTGCTCGCAGTTGTTTCTAAACTCATCAAATTAACCTTGTTACATTAGACTGCGCCAGCTCAGACGCGGCCCCCGCCAATAAATGGCAGGCCAGGAGGGAATCGAACCCCCAACCTGCGGTTTTGGAGACCGCTGCTCTGCCAATTGAGCTACTGGCCTAAACCTCTTACTGAGACAACGAAGCCGAACTGCTCGTTCAAGCGGTTCGGCTGGGCGTCTCATATGGGATAAACCGCGTGATAAACCGGGGACAGACCCCAATTTCCCCTGGGGAAATCGGGGTCTGTCCCCGGTTTATCACGGTTTATCCGGTTTGTTTACTCAAAAATCTTTGCTACCACTCCGGCGCCCACTGTGCGGCCACCCTCGCGAATCGCAAAACGCAATCCTTCTTCCATCGCAATCGGTGCAATCAACGTCGCAACCATCTGCACGTTATCACCCGGCATCACCATCTCAACACCTTCAGGCAACTCGCACGCGCCAGTCACATCCGTGGTCCGGAAGTAAAACTGTGGCCGGTAGCCCTTGAAGAACGGCGTGTGACGACCGCCCTCTTCCTTGGACAGAATGTACACCTCTGCCTCAAACTTGGTGTGCGGATTCACTGAACCGGGCTTCGCCAGTACCTGACCGCGCTCCACGTCTTCACGCTTCGTACCACGCAGCAGTACACCGACATTCTCGCCCGCTCGGCCTTCATCCAGCAACTTGCGGAACATCTCAACACCTGTACAGGTGGTCTTCTGTGTCGCGCGGATACCGATAATCTCGATTTCTTCGCCAATCTTCACAATGCCACGCTCAACACGACCGGTCACTACCGTACCGCGGCCAGAAATAGAGAATACGTCCTCTACCGGCATCAGGAAAGGCTGGTCAATCGCACGTACTGGCTCGGGAATATAAGAATCCAGAACCGCTACCAGCGCCTTCACTGCAGTGATACCCAAACCGTGCTCGTCTTCACCGTTCAGCGCCATCAGCGCTGAACCACAGATGATCGGCGTGTCGTCGCCAGGAAAATCGTACTGATCCAGCAGCTCACGCAGCTCCATCTCTACCAGTTCCTTCATCTCCGCGTATTCTTCCGATTCCGCGCCGCCGCAGTCGTCTGCCAGCAGGTCCGCTTTGTTCAGAAATACCACAATGAACGGAACGCCCACCTGACGTGACAGCAGAATGTGCTCGCGCGTCTGCGGCATCGGGCCGTCAGTAGCGCCACACACCAGGATAGCGCCGTCCATCTGCGCAGCACCGGTGATCATGTTCTTCACATAGTCGGCGTGTCCCGGGCAGTCAACGTGCGCGTAATGACGCTCCGCTGAGTTGTATTCAACGTGAGACGTCGCAATGGTAATACCACGCGCCTTCTCTTCCGGGGCGTTGTCGATACCGTCGAAGGCGACAATTTGTCCACCCCAAGTCTCCGCGCAAACCTTAGTCAGCGCCGCCGTTAGTGTCGTCTTACCGTGGTCAACGTGACCAATCGTCCCGACGTTAACGTGCGGTTTTGTGCGCGCAAATGCTTCCTTCGCCATATTGACAGTCTCCTATAAACATCGGACATGACCTTTCGGCCGGACCACTAAAATTAAAAAACCTAACAACTACACTACTTTGCGCCAGAAATGGAGCTCATAACCGGATTCGAACCGGTGACCTCTTCCTTACCAAGGAAGTGCTCTACCGACTGAGCTATATGAGCGCACTCTTCCCAACTATGGAGCGGGTAGCGGGAATCGAACCCGCATATTCAGCTTGGAAGGCTGACGTTCTACCACTGAACTATACCCGCTACGTTTTGACTCAACACCATTCTTTAATGATCTCGGGGCAGCGGGCTGACCCTGCAAACACTTCCGAGCCACTTTTCCAATGGCAGCGCACCAGCCAATTGCGCTTGCTCTTCGGGCCTGTACTACTGAATTCCGACCCCGATTCGGACTCCTGTACCTTGCACCACTCGAGACTCATTCATGCATGGTGGAGGGGGGTGGATTCGAACCACCGAAGCTCGCGCGTCAGATTTACAGTCTGATCCCTTTGGCCACTCGGGAACCCCTCCGAAAGGCGGCATATTGTCCTGATGGGCCACCTCAATGTCAACAACATATCCCAATAAAATTACTAACTTACATCGCCCGTAAATAACGGGCGATGCGCTGCATCATACGCTGTTGCAACATTCGGATAAATCGTCGTCTTCGAGCTGCTTTTAAAATGCTGGTCGCAGCTGGAGATCGCAGCCGGGGGCCGCCTTTTCACGACAACCCCGACCGCAAAGGGCGCCCCCGGGGGAAGACACTGCAGGACCAGACAGGCGCCCATTTGTCACGTCAATCCTCCCTATAGCGCTTTCGCAATACGTCCTTCTGGACTTTTCCCATTGTGTTTCTGGGCAGGTCGTCGACAAAAATGACCCTTTTGGGCACTTTGAATTTCGCCGCACTTGCCCGAACTGCGTCCTTAATTTCCTCTACAGATACAACACCCCCCGCAGCAAGAACCACTATCGCTACTGCCGCCTCGCCAAAATCGGCGTCGGGCACACCAATGACGGCGGACTCCAACACCGCAGGAAGTGCATCAATCAGCAACTCAACCTCCTTGGGATAAACGTTTAGCCCGCCACTAATCAGCATATCCTTAGAGCGCCCAACAATGGATATATAGCCCTGCTCATCTATGAGCGCCTGATCTCCGGTCCTGAAAAAGCCATCGGGGGTAAAATCTTGCAAGGTCTGTTCAGGCATATTCCAATAGCCGACAAAAACGTTGCCACCACGAACCTGAAGCTCCCCCACCGCGTTGATAGGCACGCCCTCATCGTCAGTGCCACGGATCCGCACAACGACACCGGGCAGCGGCAATCCCACCGTGCCCGCTCGACGTTCGCCGCGCAGCGGATTGGAAATGTTCATGCCAGTTTCCGTCATGCCGTAGCGCTCCAGTAGGGTGTGACCAGTGCGCTGTTCAAACTCGACGAAGGTCTCAGCCAGTAGCGGCGCCGAACCAGAAATGAACAGCCGCATGTTAGCGCAGCTCTGCGCCTTAAACCCCTGTGACGCCAAGAGGCGAGTATAAAAAGTAGGCACGCCCATCATCACGGTGCTGTGCGGCAAATGTTCCAGCACAGCTCCGACATCGAAACCCTTGAGCCAACGCATACTACTGCCACTCATCAGTACGCAGCCGATCGCGACAAACAAACCGTGTACATGGAAGATGGGTAGTGCATGCAACAAACAGTCATCGCCAGTGAAACCCCAGCAGTCAACGAGCGCTGATATATTTTCGACGAGATTGTTATGGGACAACATAATGCCCTTGGGTCGACCCGTTGTGCCGGATGAATAAACTAGAGCAGCAATATCTCCTGGCCCGGTCGATACCGACTCAAAGTGCGATGAACAGCGCTGCACTCCTGCCATGAAAGAGCCCGCTCCGTCAGCGTCCAGTGTTTGCAGTGCTATTGCGCCCAGCTCGTCACACACACGACGCAGTCCTGTAGCACGGCGGCTGTCACAGATCAATAAAGCCGGAGCGGCATCCCCCAAAAAGAAACGTAATTCTTCATCTGCGTATGCAGTGTTCATTGGATGAAACACCATCCCCGCCCTGATGGTTCCAAGGTATAGCCACAGGGCTTCTACTGATTTCTCCACCTGCACGGACACCCGATCACCTTTTTTCAGCCCGCATTCACTGAGGTAGTTTGCGACCTGCGCAGAACGCTGCTCCGCATCGGCATAGGTAAAATCGCGCCCGTCCTCGGTAGTGAGCAACAACGATTTCGGCGCAGGGAAATGCCGCTGGTAAGTCGAGTAAAGGTTTAGTGGCGCTTTGTTATTCATAAAAATTTCATCTCCCGGAGCACCGAATCGACGCTATCTGTGCGGGAGCACATTTCCCAGCTGAATGCGCCGTAAGGATACCGCATCGGACTCAAAACCACCGCCAGCCAGAGCAACTTAGAACGGAGAAAAAGACTGCTGCCACCCTTTCAGGCGGTCAGCCAGATAATCGGTCAGGCGGTCGCTGGCTCGATCTCTACAAATATCCCCGACAGGTGGGAAATGTAATCGGCAAGCTTACCCGCTTTACTGCGAAATAAATCGATGCAGACCAATAGGTCCAGCCCGGCAAACGCCATGTCCAGACGGCCATCGGGATTGGAACATGCCAGCAGAGGATTGCTGGCTTCCACAATCATACCGCGCACCCGCTTGCTCTCGAGATCTTCAGCCAGCATGCCCGAGGGCAACAATCCCACAATGCTGATGGAACCATCCTCGCGATCGACGCGGGTGGTCAGCTTTCCATTTGTTTCCACGGTGTATGACCCCTTGCGGCGAAACATTTTGTTCGCGCTGGGCACACTGTACCTGAGCATAACAGCAGTTAAAATCGGGAATAAAATGCGCATTGTCTGCCCGCAAAAAACATCGCGTACAGACCTACAAGAATGGAGCTGGCGAGAGGAATCGAACCCCCGACCGGCTGATTACAAATCAGCTGCTCTACCTACTGAGCTACGCCAGCCAAAATCAGACCGGGGCAAAAAATCAACTGCCCCGTTTGAAGGGAAGCGATTGTAGATAAAGTACCTCGGGGATGCAATCAAGATAGGCAAATTTGCACAGTGCAGGCAAAGGGCTGCTGGCCGCAGGCATACAAAAGCACCCATCGGCGGAAGCCTTTGCTGCTAAAACAGCGCCCTTTATGCGTTCTGCCTGGTCAACTGTCTTCGCACAGTTCCCGGCTAAACGATGCCGCCCTCCTCCAGAGGGTTGAACTATTCAAACAACTCTGGCGCCGATGGGCGCTGTAACTGGCACTGCCGAGTCAGACTGCTCATTAGAACCGGGACCACCTGCACACGCTGTAGCGATCAGAGCAGTAATCATTATGGCAACAAGACTGAGGCAGCCGCTCTGCAATGAGACCGCCCTACCAGAATGACCCTTACCATCAGCACTCATGATGACTCCTTTATTCACAAGAAGCTTCGCTCGTGCCGCGTAAGCGATAACAACAATCGCACCGCTTTGGAGCAAGGTATGGTTCTTAATATGGTGCCGAAGGCGGGACTCGAACCCGCACAAGCATAGCTCACCACCCCCTCAAGATGGCGTGTCTACCAATTCCACCACTTCGGCAAAAAACGTTTGTACTTTAATATTTTTAAGGCTGATCCAGTGTGGACTAATCCAGTTGCGGCAGGTCATCTCCCGCTGGCGCAGTGATCGCCTCGGGCGTGTCATCGAGCATGGGCAGCTCTTCTGCTGCCTGCGCCGCCGCAGCACTCGCGGCTGCTGGGATAACGAGACCCAGATCATCCTCAACAACCGCTTTCTGGTTGGCCAACAGCGCCAGGCCGAAGCTCGTCGCGAAGAACAACACCGCCAGCCATGCGGTAGCCTTGGTCAGAACACTGCCACTGCCCTCGCTGCCGAAGAGCGTCTGCGAGCCGCCGGCACCAAAAGACGCACCAATATCCGCGCCCTTGCCCTGCTGCAACATAATCAACCCGATGATAGCCAATGCGATAAGCAGGTGTCCTGCGAGAATGATCTGTTCCATTTTCTCAAGTCCCTCCAGGGGACATTAGCGCAACGCTTATTAAGCAGCCGCTGCATTTATGATTGCCAAAAAATCCGCTGCTATTAGCGCAGCTCCACCGACCAGAGCACCGTCGATGTCCTGTTGTACGAATAATCGTGCTGCATTATCAGGCTTCACACTGCCACCATACAATACCCGCGTTGCAACGGCATCCACGCCGTCGATATCATGCAGGCAGCCGCGAATAAATGCGTGCATATCCTGCGCCTGCTCTGGTGTTGCAGTAACTCCGGTGCCGATGGCCCACACGGGTTCATACGCTATCGCTAGCGATTCTAGACTTGCCTGCCCTCTCAGCGCTCCCTGCAACTGGGCATTAACCACGCCTTGCGCTTCACCTGCTTCACGCTGCTTGAGCGTTTCTCCCACACAAACGATGGGCCGCAGACCTGCTTCAACCGCCGCCGCGACTTTGGCGGCAACCAACTCGTCGGACTCGTTGTGGTACTGGCGTCGTTCCGAATGACCGAGAATAACCCAGCGACAACCTAACTCTGCCAGCATTCCCGGCGCAACCTCACCGGTATAAGCCCCCTCCTGCATGTGACTGCAATCCTGCGCCCCGACGGCAACGGCAGACCCGGCACAGGCCTCAAGGGCCTGCGGCAGATGAACATAAACGGGGCAAACAGCCACTTCAGGGCCCTTGGCCGCTGCGGAGCCGACAATATCTGCCAGCAAGGCAGCGATGCTGACCCTGGAACCGTTCATTTTCCAGTTACCTACGACTAGAGGCTGGCGCATCTTGGCCTCCCAGTGAAAAAAGCGGCGCAATCTTAACCAAGATAGCGGGCGGTGACAAGGGCCCTGCCATATGAAGTGCGCCGCAATGACGCGCAGCACGGTGCTGCTTCAAGCAAGAATCCGTTCAACTTCCGACGCCAGATCAGTGCACTCCTGCAGGACCTGATCCGGACACTTTCCCTCCACCATCACTCTTACTTTGGGCTCCGTGCCAGAGGGGCGTAACAGCACTCTGCCTGCACTGCCCAGCCTGTGCTCTACCGACTCCAGCGCCTTGCCAAGCGCAGGGTAGTCCGCCAGGTCGACCTTGCCGCCCACGGCAACGTTAATCATCGTTTGCGGGTACATGGTTATGCCGGCACGCAATGAAGCCAGATCGCCCTGTGCCGCCTGCAGCGCCATCAGCACCTGCAGCGATGCAATAATGCCATCACCCGTCGTTGTGACATTGGAACAAATAATATGCCCGGAAGATTCTCCGCCCAGATGCCAGCCATTGGCCTCCATCAGGGCCTTGACGTAGCGATCACCCACCTGCGCCCGCGCGAACTGCAATCCGGCTTCTTTCAGGGCTATCTCCAGTCCCAGGTTTGACATCTGTGTACCCACCACGCCGGCATCACTCTGCCCCGTGGCCATTCGGTGCATGGCAATGATATACACCAATTCATCGCCGTCGAGTATCTCGCCCTTGTCATCCGTCATCAGTACGCGATCGCCGTCACCATCGTAGGCAATGCCGATATGCGCTTTGTGGGTCCTGACCAGCTCCGACAGCGCCGCCATATCAGTGGAACCGACCCCGGCATTGATATTGAAACCGTCGGGCTTAACGCCCATGGCGATCACCTCTGCACCTAACTCAGTCAGGACGCTGGGCGCAATGTGGTAAGTGGCGCCGTGTGCACAATCTACGGCAATACGCAGACCGCGCAGGCTGAAGCCCTCGGGTACGGTAGATTTACAAAACTCGATGTAGCGCCCGGCGGCATCCTCAACACGCGTTACTTTACCGATATGACGGGATTGCACTGTGGTCAGTTCAAGCTCCAGCTCAGCTTCAATGGCGTGCTCTATTTCATCAGACAGCTTAGAACCGTCGGCACCAAAAAATTTGATGCCGTTGTCGTAAAAAGGATTGTGTGATGCGCTGATGACAATGCCCGCCTCGGCATTCTGTTTACGAGTCATCAATGCAATCGCGGGCGTTGGCATCGGCCCAAGCAGTTTTACATTCACGCCTGCGGCGACCAGCCCCGCTTCCAAAGCCGACTCAAACATATAACCTGAGACCCGGGTATCCTTGCCGATAATGACCAGGCACCCGCCCTCTCGATTAAATTCCCTGTCGAAAACGCGGCCACTGGCCCACCCCAACTTGAGTATAAAATCTGGCGTGATGGGAAATTGGCCCACTTTACCGCGGATACCATCGGTGCCAAAGTAGCGCTTTGTCATGGCTCTATTGTCTCCTGTAATGAAAACCACATTGCCACGGCGTCGGCAGTGGCTGCAACGTCGTGTGTTCTTATGATAGACGCACCCCGTTCAACAGCCATAACCGCTAGCGCCAGACTCGCCGGCAGACGCTGGTGGACGTCCCGCCCCAGCAGCTTGCCAATCAAGGATTTGCGCGATAGCCCTACCACCAGCGGCAAACCCATTGCGGCCAGGCGTGGCAATCCGTTCAGCAGTTGCAGATTGTGCTCCACCGACTTGCCAAACCCGAACCCCGGATCAAGCAAGAGTTGATCTCGCACTATACCCACTCGCTCACACGCCGCCACCCTGCCCAACAGGTATTCTTCGACCTCTGTCACAACGTCAACATATTGCGGGGCATCCTGCATGGTGCCCGGCTCACCTCGCATGTGCATTAGACAAATAGGCAAACCGCTGGCGGCTGCCGCCAGCAGCGCGCCTTCACGGGTCAGCGCACGCACGTCATTCAAAAAACCTGCGCCTAGCGAGGCGGCCTCAAGCATCAGTTGCGGCGTGCTGGTGTCAACGGAGATCACGACTGCCAGCTCCGCCGCGATGCGCGCGACCAAAGGCAGTACCCGGTCCATTTCCTCGTCAGGGGACACCGGCTGGGCGCCGGGCCGGGTTGATTCGCCTCCGATATCCAGAATCGCCGCGCCCGCATTTACCATATCGCGGGCGCGCTCAAAGGCGCGCTCAATATCGAGTCGAGAACTGCGGTAGAGGCTACCGCCGTCGGAAAAAGAATCAGGTGTGGTGTTGATCACGCCCATGATGGCCGGGCGTGATAAATCGAGCGAGCGCCCGGCGCAATTTAGCACCGCATGCCCCAGAGAGTGCCCGGGAAGCACATTTGCGCCGGGCTCAGTGCTCGCCGGCGGGTCCGCCAATCGGCCGACCGGGCGATGCGTCGGGGTCCTGCTCGGGAGCGGCCACATCATCAGCATCAGCATCAGCGGCATTATCTCCACCGGTGCCGCCCCAATCCTTGGGTTCTCTCGGCTCACGACCTGACATAATGTCATCAATCTGATCGGCATCAATGGTCTCGTAGAGCATCAGTGCATCTGCCATCAAGTGCAATTTATCGACATTGTCTGCCAGTATTTTTTCCGCGATGGCATAGCACTCATCGATGATACGCCGCACTTCCTGGTCGATCTGCTTTGCCGTGTCTGCCGATACCGACAAATGTTGCTGCCCGGCGCTGCGGCCCAGAAACACCTCTTCCGTGGCTTCGTCGTACATCAATGGGCCCATCTTGTCTGACAAGCCCCACTTGGTCACCATTTTGCGCGCAATATCGGTAGCGCGCTGAATATCGTTCGATGCTCCAGTAGTGACGCCATCTTTGCCGAGCGTCATTTCTTCGGCGATACGACCGCCAAAAAGACTGCAGATCTGGCTGACAATAAAGCGCCGGCTATGGCTGTAGCGATCTTCCTCAGGCAGGAACATGGTGACACCCAGAGCTCTGCCACGCGGAATAATACTTACTTTGTAAACGGGATCATGTTCCGGCGCCAGACGGCCAACGATCGCATGGCCCGCCTCGTGATAAGCAGTATTGCGCTTTTCAGCCTCAGACATCACCATCGATTTGCGCTCTGCGCCCATCATGATTTTGTCTTTGGCCAGCTCGAACTGATTCATACCCACCGTGCGCACATTACTGCGGGCTGCGAAAAGAGCCGCCTCATTCACCAGGTTGGCCAGATCGGCGCCTGAGAAACCCGGCGTGCCGCGCGCGATCTTGGAAGCTTCAACATCCTCCGCGAGGGGCACCTTGCGCATGTGTACCTTGAGGATTTGCTCGCGGCCACGGATGTCAGGCAAGCTCACGACCACCTGACGGTCAAAGCGCCCGGGGCGCAGCAGCGCCGGGTCGAGCACGTCGGGACGGTTGGTGGCGGCGATCACAATGACACCGTCATTGACTTCGAAGCCGTCCATTTCTACGAGCAGCTGGTTCAAAGTTTGCTCGCGCTCGTCATGACCACCACCCAGGCCTGCTCCACGGTGACGTCCCACCGCGTCGATCTCATCGATGAAAATAATACAGGGCGCCTGCTTCTTGGCCTGCTCGAACATGTCGCGCACACGAGAGGCACCCACGCCGACAAACATTTCGACAAAATCAGAACCCGAGATGGAGAAAAACGGCACTTTAGCCTCGCCGGCGATTGCTTTGGCGAGCAGGGTCTTGCCTGTGCCAGGCTGGCCGACCATCAATATGCCGCGCGGAATTCGCCCGCCCAACTTCTGGAAGCGACTGGGGTCGCGCAAGAACTCCACCAGCTCCTGCACATCCTGTTTTGCTTCATCTACGCCCGCCACGTCGGCGAAGGTGGTGGTGATCTGGTCTTCGCCCAGCAGTTTGGCCTTGCTCTTGCCAAAACTCATGGGGCCACCGCGACCGCCGCCGCCACCTTGCATCTGGCGCATAAAAAACATAAAGACAGCGATAATAATCAAGATAGGGAAGCTGGCCACCAACAATTGTGTCCACACGCTCTGCTGCTCGGGCTTGCGGCCCTCCACGATGACGCTGTGCTCCAGCATGTCATCAAGCAACCTGGGGTCTTCCATAGGACGAATGGTTTCAAAGCGGGAACCGTCAAAGCGCTCACCGGAAATCGTCTGTCCTTCCATGACGACCTTCTTCACCTGTTCGTTTTGAATCTCGGTGATCAGCTCGGAGTATCCCACCTGTTCAGTGGCACCCTGCATGTTGAAGTTGTTGAATACTGACAACAAGACGGCAGCGATTACCAGCCAGAGTAATAAATTTTTAACCATGGTGTTCAAAGCTATTTCCTCTCGGAAGAGTTACGCGGAACTGTTTTCTAGAGGAATCTTACCTCAATTTAATACAGTTGGGGCAGTCACTCCAGATTTCAAGGTAGTTAGTGGTGGCTAAGTTTGTAGTTGATTGCGCACCGCAAGGGCAGGCTTGCACTCCTATTTTTCAATCCTGACTCTAATGACCGCGAAATTCCTTGGCCACCATGTAAACTTCTCTGGAGCGAGGCCTGGAAGCCTTGGGTTTGCGCGTTAAAACTCGCTCAAATGACTCTTTTGCCTGCGCGAATACCTCATCAAACCCCTCACCCTGGAAAAGCTTGGTGACAAAGCTACCACCGGGGGCCAATACCTGCGCCGCCATATCCAGCGCCAGCTCCACAAGATAGGTCGCGCGCGGCTGGTCAACGGCATGCATGCCACTCATGTTGGGTGCCATATCAGAAATGACCAAATCCACCGGCTTTCCCTCAAGCGCGTCGATAATCTGCCTGAAAACCGTATCCTCAGTAAAATCACCCTCGACGAAAGTCACTCCGGAGATATCCTCCATGGGCAGGATATCCGACGCGATCACCTGGCCGCTATCGCCCACCAGCGCCATCGCCACCTGTGACCAGCCACCCGGCGCGCTACCCAGATCCAGCACCGTCATACCGGATCGCATCAGTTTGTCTTTCTCCTGCAGCTCAAGCAATTTGTAGCAGGCCCGCGAACGATAGCCATCACGCTGTGCCTGCTGTACATAGGGATCTTCACGGTGCTCTTTTAACCAGGCTTTACTGGAAGATCGCTTCTTGGCCATAGGAGGTCACTGTAATTTCGGTTTCGTGCCCGGCAGGGCTTGTGTAGAATGGACTGCCCCGCGCTGGCGGGCATTGTACCTTGGAACAGCGATGATCAAGAAAGCAAATCAGGACAGCAAACAATTGCGCGCAATAGGCCACAAGCTGAAGCCGGTGGTCACTGTTGCCGATAAGGGGCTCACCGAAGGCGTTGTCGCCGAACTCGACCGCGCACTCACCGACCACGAGCTAATCAAAGTCAAACTGGCAGTGGGCTCCCGCGAAGCGCGGGGCGCTATGGCAGAGCAAATCAGCGCCCAGTTCGGGGCACAGCTGATACAGAGCGTCGGCAACATGATCCTGCTGCTACGCCGCTCCGCCACACCGGACCCCCGCCTCTCAAATCTCATCAAACGACTGTAGTTTTAGCATCGCTCAGTTTGAAATTTGCCGCATATAGAGAGCCGGAGAGGCAGCGTTGGATAGAAGTAATCACGCTTCGAGCTGGCCCCCTATAATAAATCGAACATGGCCGCTAGTGCAGGGCAATTGTGCCGGGGCGCACTGCCGCCCACAATAACAACGAACGACGTCAGGTAAGCAGGTTGGTCAGTTGGAAAACGGAAACGGCAGCGGCGTAGGCGAAGAGGAAGTATCCGACGAACATTTTTACCGCTAGCGACCTCGACCCGCTCTCCTTGGACAGGATCACGAGCGTTGAGATGCACTGCAGTGCGATGGCGAAGAACACCAGCAACGCGATTCCCGAGCCCAGCGCCAGATCACTGTTTTGAATCTGTTGCACCAATGGCTCCATATTGTCATCCGCGGACTCAATCCCGAAGATCGTACCCAACGTGCCCACGAACACCTCACGCGCCGCGAAGGACGTCAGGATAGCAACTCCATACCGCCAATCCAGGCCGAGCGGCGCAAACAGCGGTTCGATGAAATGTCCCAGATAGCCCAACCATGATGTACCCAGATCGGCGCCAAAATTGGGGAAATAGCCCAATATCCAGATGCCCACGGTGACCGCGAAAATAATCTTGCCCGCCTTGGTGACAAAGTGCTTTGAACGGTTCCAGCAATTGCGCAGTAACGGCTTCAAGGTGGGCAACCTGTAAGGCGGCAACTCCAGTACAAACGGCAGATCATTGTAATGATCCTTGCTGGTACGCGACACCAACGCAGTGACCAGCAAACCACAGAACATACCGAAGAAATAAATGGCAAACATGGCCAGGCCCTGCCAGCCCACCAAACCACCGAGCCCTGTCGCGGCGGGGATAAAGGCCGCAATCAGTAGCGTGTAAACAGGCAGTCGGGCTGAACAGGGCATCAAGGGTATCGCCATGTAGGTCAACAGGCGCTTGCGCGGGGAGTCGATGGCACGGGCCGCATAAATCGCAGGGATCGCACAGGCTACGCCGGACAGCATGGGAATAAAACTCTTCCCGGTCAGACCAAACAGGCGCAACGGCTTGTGGCAGATGAGCGCGGCGCGCGCCATATAACCCGAGTCTTCCAACAACCCGATGACGAAGGTCAGGATAAATATTTGCGGTACGAACACAAGGAAAGCACCAATGCCTCCAAACAGGGCATCGGCAGTAAAATCCTTCGCGATCTGATTACTAATCAATGGCAAAACCCAATTCGCTACCGTCCCCAGAATGTACTCTACCGCATCCATCAGCGGCGCCGCCCAGGTGAAAATGGACTGAAACAGAAGGTACATGATGAAGAAAAAAGCGAGGCCGCCGGTAAGCGAGCTAAGGAAGAAGCGATCAAGCCGCGTCTGGTTCCTGATCAGTACATCGCTGCGCGTGCCAAAGCGCTGCGCTAACTTGTGCGCAAAAACACGCAGCTGCTCGTCACAGGACTCGGCGCCATGACCCACTGTTGCCGCATCGGGAGGGACTGGCTCCGCTTTTAACGCGGCGACCAGTGACCCCAATCCCTTACCCGAACGACCAGAAACCGGCAGCACCGGAGCCTGCACAGCAGCAGCCAGTGCCACCACATCCAGGCTCAACTTATGCGAATCCAGGACATCAATCATATTGGCAAGCACCGTGACCGGCTTGCCATGTCGAGCACACTCGCGAATAACCTGCAAAGTAAAATAGAGGCTTTTCTCCAGGCGGGTGGCGTCGACAACACACAAGACGTGAGCCACTTCCGGATCATCCAGGGAGCGCTCAAAATATTCCACTGCGACGCGTTCATCCGCTGAAATAGCCTGCAGCGAATAGGTGCCCGGGAAATCGATCAGTTGCACATCCGGCAGGGCCTGCAGACGGCCCATGCTGACGTCCACTGTAATTCCAGGGAAATTGGCGACCTTGTGATGCAATCCCGTCAGGCGATTGAACAACTGGCTTTTCCCCGAATTGGGGCTGCCCATTAGAAGCATCTTACTCATTGAGTGGGTTCATCCGGACCAATACATGCGTTGCGACTTCATCGTCAAGCGAATACACCGTATTGCTGACGCGGTAAACCTTGGGCGCGCCAAACCCCACTGACTGCAAACAGGACACCGACTCGCCGGGGTGAAAGCCGAATTCCATCAAGCGGATACGGTATTTTTCATCGAGGGCTTGGTCATACCCCAAAATTTCACAGCGGTCACCTGATTTAAGGGACCAGAGGGTGATACTCATGGCGTTACATCGATTGCAGGAAAAGCGCGATCATAGTCTCAATGAGAATTGTTTGCATTATTGTTATGGCAAAAACGTTGTGCTGCATCAAGTTCGAGGACGTGTGTGACGCTGCAGCGAGCCGCCCTGGCGAGCATGCTTACCACTGCCTCATGGGCTGAGGCTGACATCGCAAAGCTTCAACAGCTATAAGTGAACCGCTATATGTGCTGGACTTGATCGATTTCGTATCCGATATCGCCGCCAGGTGCCTTCACGACAGCCACTTCGCCTTCCTCTTTGCCAATCAGTGCGCGCGCAATCGGGGAGCCGACCGAGATCAGATTGATCTTAATGTCGGCCTCATCCTCTCCGACGATGCGATAGGTGACCGTCTCGTCAGTGTTGAGGTTGATCAAATCGACGGTGGTGCCAAAGATGACCTTGCCGGTCTTGGGGATGGTCTTGATATCGATAACCTGCGCATTGCCGAGCCTGCCCTCTATTTCCATGATGCGGCCTTCGGCAAAACTTTGCTGTTCGCGTGCGGCGTGGTACTCCGCATTCTCCTTCAAGTCACCGTGCGCTCTGGCCTCGGCTATCGCCTCCACGATGCGTGGTCGCTCTACTTTCTTCAGGCGATCCAGCTCTCGCCGCAGTGCGGTCTCTCCCGCCACTGTCATTGGAAACTTGCTCATGCCTTGATTCTCCCGTGCAGGTCCTGCAAGCGCCGCACTGTTTTTTCACCCTTGAATTTCAATGCCATACAGATGGCCTGGGCGGCTGTAAGGGTCGTAGTGTAGAACACCCGATGCGCTTCAGCACTGGCGCGGATGGACGCGGAGTCTTCAATCGCGCGGCGTCCTTCTGTCGTATTAATGATGAAATCGGCCTCGTCGTTCTTGATCATATCGACGATATGCGGCCGCCCCTCCAATACCTTGTTGACCCGGCGGACCGCTAAGCCTGCATCCTCCAGCACCTGCGCGGTGCCCCCGGTCGCAACCAGTGCAAAGCCCAACTCGGCGAGGTCGCGCGCAACACCTACAATGCCGGGCTTATCCACATCGCGCACGCTGATCAAGGCCGTTCCACCGGTCGGAGCGCCGCTACCCGCGCCGAGTTGCGCCTTGGCAAAGGCCTCGGCGAAAGTATCGCCGGTACCCATTACCTCGCCGGTAGATTTCATCTCCGGCCCGAGAATAGGATCCACTCCGGGAAATTTATTGAAGGGCAGCACCGCTTCCTTCACGCTGTAATACGGCGGCACGATCTCACGCGTGAAGCCCTGCTCCTCCAGCGTCTGCCCCACCATACAACGGGCCGCTACCTTCGCCAGCGACACACCGATACACTTGGAGACGAACGGCACGGTACGGGAAGCGCGCGGGTTTACTTCGATCACGTAAATAATACCGTCCTGCCATGCCAGCTGCACATTCATCAGGCCCTTGACGCCTAGTTCCAGCGCCATTATTTTGACTTGCTCGCGCATTTCATCCTGCAGCTCAGACTTCAGACTATACGGCGGCAGGGAACAGGCCGAGTCACCGGAGTGCACGCCCGCCTGCTCAATATGTTGCATGATGGCACCGATAACCACTTCCTTGCCATCGCTCACGGCGTCGATATCCACCTCAATCGCGGCGCTCAGGAACCTGTCCAGCAACACGGGGGAATCGTGCGACACTTGCACCGCGTCACGCATGTAGCGCAATAAATCTTCTTTCCGGTACACGATCTCCATGGCGCGACCACCCAATACATAGGAGGGGCGCACCACCAGCGGGTAGCCAATGGTTTTGGCGGCCGCCAGTGCTTGTTCCACACTGCGCACGGTAGTATTCACCGGTTGCTGCAGGCCCAGCTTCTGGATCATCTGCTGGAACCGTTCGCGATCTTCGGCCCGATCAATGGCATCGGGCGTTGTTCCTATGATGGGCACACCCGCAGCTTCCAGTGCACGCGCCAGCTTGAGCGGAGTCTGGCCGCCAAACTGCACGATCACACCTTTGGGCTTCTCCAGATCGACGATCTCCAGCACATCCTCTAGCGTCACCGGCTCGAAATAGAGACGGTCCGAGGTGTCGTAGTCGGTGGACACTGTCTCCGGATTGCAGTTGATCATGATGGTCTCGTAACCATCCTCACGCAGCGCCAACGCCGCGTGCACACAACAATAATCGAACTCGATACCTTGGCCTATGCGGTTGGGGCCGCCACCCAGCACCAGAATTTTATCGCGGTCGGTGGGCGCCGCCTCACACTCCTCCTCATAGGTGGAATACATATAAGCGGTGGCTGAAGCAAATTCGGCCGCGCAGGTGTCTACACGTTTATACACCGGGCGCACACCGAGCGAGTGTCGGTGCTGGCGCAACTGCGTCTCGGAAATGGCCAGCACCGCCGCTAGGCGTTCGTCAGAAAAACCCTTGCGCTTGAGTGCGAACATTCGCGCGTGATCGATATCTTCGAGACTGACGGTTTTCAAACTGTCCTCGGTGGTGATGATGTCCTGGATCTGCGTCAGGAACCATGGGTCCACTCCAGAATACTGATAGACCTGCTCCACACTCATACCCGCACGGAAAGCATCACCTATGTACCAGATGCGATCAGGCCCGGGGTTGGTCAGCTCCGCCACCAACTCAACAAGCGCTTCGGGGTCGGCGACGTCGATCTGCTGCTCAAAACCGGCTGACCCTACTTCCAGGCCGCGTAGCGCTTTTTGCAGTGACTCTTGGAAAGTGCGGCCTATGGCCATAACTTCGCCCACCGACTTCATCTGGGTGGTAAGGCGAGTATCGGCACCGCTGAATTTTTCAAAGGCAAAGCGCGGAATCTTGGTAACCACGTAATCGATGGAGGGCTCGAACGATGCCGGTGTCGCCCCGCCCGTGATATCGTTTAGCAGTTCGTCAAGGGTGTAACCAATCGCCAACTTCGCGGCTACTCTGGCGATAGGAAAACCGGTCGCTTTGGAGGCCAGAGCCGAGGAACGCGACACGCGCGGGTTCATCTCGATGATGACCATGCGGCCGGTCTTCGGATCCTGCCCAAACTGCACGTTGGAACCGCCGGTTTCCACACCGATCTCACGCAGCACCGCCAGCGAGGCGTTGCGCATGATCTGGTACTCCTTATCGGTGAGCGTCTGCGCCGGAGCCACCGTGATGGAATCGCCCGTGTGCACGCCCATGGCGTCAAAATTCTCGATGGCGCACACAATGATGCAATTGTCGTTCTTGTCGCGAACAACCTCCATTTCAAATTCTTTCCAGCCGATCAGCGATTCGTCGATCAACAACTCGTTGGTCGGTGACAGATCCAGCCCGCGTCGGCAAATGGTTTCAAACTCGGTGCGGTTGTAGGCGATGCCTCCGCCGGAGCCGCCCATCGTAAAGGAGGGGCGGATGATGCAGGGAAAGCCGATGGAGTCCTGTACCTGAAAAGCTTCTTCCAGGCTGTGAGCGATGGCGGAGCGGGGCGTCGCCAGGCCAATGCGTTTCATCGCCTTGTCGAACAACTGGCGATCCTCCGCCATGTCGATCGCCTCCTTGGTGGCACCAATCATCTCGACGCCGTATTTGGCGAGTACGCCTTCTCGCGCCAGGTCGAGTGCGCAATTGAGGGCCGTCTGGCCGCCCATGGTGGGCAGCAGGGCATCGGGCTTTTCGACCTCGATGATGCGTGCCACCGTCTGCCACTCAATTGGCTCGATGTAGGTGGCATCCGCCATAGCCGGGTCGGTCATGATGGTGGCGGGATTGGAGTTCACAAGAATCACCCGATAGCCCTCCTCTCGCAGGGCTTTGCAGGCCTGGGCGCCGGAGTAATCAAACTCGCAGGCCTGACCGATGACGATAGGGCCAGCCCCGAGGATGAGAATGCTTTGTATGTCAGTACGCTTCGGCATGTTGGCTTACTTCTTGTGGGCCCGAGCCGAGATCAGCTCAATAAAGTGCTTGAACAGCGGCGCCGCATCGTGCGGGCCGGGACTGGCCTCGGGATGCCCCTGAAAGCTAAACGCCGCTTTGTCAGTGCGATGAATGCCCTGCAAGCTGCCATCGAACAACGACTTGTGGGTCACACGCAGGTTATCCGGCAGGCCGGCCTCATCAACCGCGAAGCCGTGGTTCTGGCTTGTTATCAACACAGTAGAATCGTCGAGATTCTGCACCGGGTGGTTGGCGCCGTGATGGCCGAACTTCATCTTCAGTGTTTTAGCACCGCTGGCCAGCGCCAGTAACTGGTGGCCGAGACAAATACCAAATATGGGTATATCGGTATCCAGAAAAGACTTTATCGCTGCAATCGCATAGCTGCAGGGCTCGGGGTCACCCGGGCCGTTGGAGAGGAAAATACCGTCCGGGTTCATCGCAAGCACATCCGCTGCGGGTGTTTGCGCCGGCACCACCGTGAGGCGACATCCCCGATCAACCAGCATGCGAAGGATATTGCGCTTGACGCCAAAATCGTAGGCCACCACGTGCCAGGGCAGTTCGCTGTCGGGGCGCTCGCTATGGCCAACACCCAGCTCCCAAGTGCCTTCGCGCCAGATGTAGCTCTCGGGTGCGGAGACTTCTTTGGCCAGATCCATACCCTTGAGCCCGGAAAATTCGCGCGCCTGCTGCAGCGCTTGCGCTTCATCGACGGTCTCGCCTGCCATCAAGCAGCCATTGAGCGCGCCCTTCTCACGTAAAATACGTGTCAGCCGGCGCGTGTCTATGTCTGAGATCCCTACAATATTGCGGCTCTTCAGGTAGGCAGACAAGTCTTGTTCGTTGCGGTAATTACTGGCCAGCAGAGGGAGATCGCGAATCACCAGGCCGGCCGCCCAAATCGAGGTGGACTCTTCATCCTCCGAATTAGTGCCGGTATTGCCGATATGGGGGTAGGTCAGGGTGACAATTTGGCGGGCATAGGAAGGGTCTGTGAGGATTTCCTGATAGCCACTCATGGCGGTATTGAACACCACCTCCCCCACTGAGGTACCCGTAGCACCGATTGCCAGGCCTTTAAAAATACTGCCATCTTCAAGCGCTAGTATGGCCAAAATGGACAAGAAAACCTCCGTCGGTCAATGGCTTACGCCGGTCGTGCGCCCCTTCGCCGGGCGCTCACAAAAAAGCGAGATGGGGAACCGCATCTCGCTTTTTCTACATGATTCTAGCTCAGGTTATTCACAAGGTCACACAGCAACCCGTTACGCTAATCGGGTGCGTGTAATCTGGCGAGAGATTGTAGGGGAAGGGCTGGGGAGTGTCCAGACCGCGAGCCCGATTAACGCCCTGCGGCATGGACGCTCCACCCCGACCGAATACTCGGCCAGCGCCTTAGTCAAATAAATGCGTCCCGGCTATGTTCTCCGTTGTCTTCCTAAAGCAAAAGCTACGGGCGTCCAACGCGGAACGTTTGCAGGCGCCTATGGCCAGCATGGCATGACTGTTTCTGGCTGGCTTCTGGCCATACGCGTGACTGGCTGAGAACCGTTGCTGTGTTGAGATGTTGACGGACTAATGTCTAGATATGCACATGGCTAGTAGACACCCATGGCTATATCCACCTGCACATGGCCAGATGTAGACAGAATGTCTACACTTAGCTACAACATATACTTGGCTGTTATGCGCTCACACCGGAATTGAAACGAAGCTACTCATGAAATCTGATAAGGAATAATAAGTGACCAAGAAGTTTGAAGTTGATAAAGCTGTAGTAGAAGCGGCCAAGAAAGTTACAAATAAAAGGCCTAAAACTGTTATTGACCATATTCTTGTGCACGGTTTTATAAGCACGGAAGAATTAAAAGACACCTATGGCTACAACCATCCACCTAGGGCTGCCAGAGATGTCAGGGAGGAAGGTATTCCTCTGGTCACTTTTAAAGTGACAGGTAGCGACGGTAGAAAAATTGGTGCTTATTGTTTTGGTGATCCATCCGAAATTGAAGGGCATAAGTTAGGTGGCCGTAAAACATTTTCTAAAGCATTTAAAAAGAAATTGATTGAGAGCTTGGGAGAAAAAAGCACTGTATCTGGTGAAAGGTATGATGCAAGGTATTTACAAATTGACCATCGTATTCCTTATGAAGTTGCTGGTGACGATGTGGCAAATGAAGGGGATATTGAAAAATTCATGCTTTTGACAGGCGCAGAACAGCGCCAGAAGTCTTGGTCTTGTGAAAGCTGTAAAAATTTATTGGACATCAAGAAAAAGAGCATTTGTGAGTCTTGTTATTGGGCATTCCCAGAGGAGCATTCGCATATCGCTATGGAAGAGGCAAGAAATTTAATGGTCACATGGAAGAGGGACGAAGCTAGCGATTTCGATAGAATATTGAAAGAAAGCAATAGAGTTGGTGAGCCTATCCAGAGCTACATAAAGAATGCAGCCCTGAAAGATATTAAGGATTAGGCAAATAATTTAATTTGTTCACGATTCTTAGCTTTTTCTCTATTTTTATCAGACAGTGCTGGAGAAATGTATAAAGATTCAATGGTTACGTCATCTCTACCCAATAATATGGCTTGGGATGACCGTCCAGCATTCAAGCCAACTTTTTCGAGCTGTAAAAACTCGGGTAATTCTTTTCCGTAGCTCTTATCTCCACATGTACCATCAAATGACAAAAGGTAAGGCACATTCCTATCATTTAACTCAGTAAGCCCACTAATTAAATCATCAAGATCCAGCAAGAAAGCGTATCTAGGGTCCTTTTTTAAGCTTGTTCCTTGCCAAGGGGGATCCATATAAACCAAATCATCAGGGCCTGCGTTTTTTAACACCTGCATAAAATCGCCAGATATTACTTTAGTCTTGCCCTTGAGAATTGACGAAATAGCATAAGATTCCTTTGATACTTTTTCCGGTTTCATTCCCAGTCTACGATTATCCGCTGATTGGTTGAACTCCCCATTAGCATTAAATCTAATGGCGTTCTTCACACAACGAGCAACCAAATATAAAAACTGTACAGGGTCTTGTACGTCATTAAATTGCTTACGAATTTCAAAAAAGTGACTTTTGGGGTCATTTAATTGTGCATTCCAAATTTTTGAATAATTGTCAGCTACATAATCTGGCTTATTAATTATTAATTCCCACAAATCAATTAGAGGTGAAAATTTATCTCCGATTACATAGCTAGTACCAATTTCTGATACAGCCGCAGCCAATGTAATTGCAGCTGATCCAGCAAATGGTTCGTAGACCGTGCCTTTAACTTCATGTTGCACGTAATCAAGAATCTGTGGGGCAAGTTTTCTCTTGCTTCCTTGGTAGGGTATTACATGGGGGACGCTCATTTTTCCAATATCCTCTCGCCTATTGACTCTAGCCCTTTAGGGTTGAGGCTGTAGTAAATCGCTCCACCTCTAGTAGTTGTCTTGAAAAGTGCGTGTAAGCCACGCTCTTCTCTTCTTTTCTCCCGTCTATAAACCACTGAATAGAGCGAGTTTCTTGGGGTTTTTCCAGTTAAAGCGGAAGGATTCCTTGAAATTATCTCTGAAACGATTTCATCCAATGTTAATGCTTGCTTTGATTCAGCAAGAACATCTACCATTAACTTCTCTGAGGTGCTTTTGTTTCTATCCCAAGTCATAGAGGTATAACCACAAGTAATTTGCAGTCATCATAGCATGCGGTGGCATGCTATGAAAGATTTATGTGTAAACAGTAGTGCGGTCAAGTAAACTGCGCATAACAAGTGGCTGTTGCGGACGTGTTACGCTGCGCTCCACACGCCGCAAAGCCAGGCGTTATTGGGCACTCGGATGGGCCGCGACGAAAGGAACAAATTGATGCGCATGCTCTGTCTTCAGAGTAATCCAGTATTGCAGCAATGTTTCGTTGCATATATTCCTACGTTCTTAGCCTTGTTTGCTTATACCCAAAAGACGTTCCCGCGGAAACGTGACGCATCCTTTCTGTCCAGCCGGACTCGAACTTTCATGTGCGGTTCCAGTGTTCGCGCACCAATAATCGGGTGGCCAAGGGTCTCTAACCCTCAGCCCCCACAACACCCTGCATGCGGGTCCGCACAGGGCGTTTCACTGAGAATAGTGAAGCTTGATCCAACCATCGCGCAACGAATAGAGCCCCTGAGATTCCAAATAGGCATTGGATAATGCCTGATTGATTCCAGGAGTTTTAGAGCTGCGCCATGAGCCTTTACTGGTAATGCCGCACGCAACTGCAGCTTGTACGTGAACACCCCGATTCATCAGATTTCTTACCTTGGTCCGTGGCTTTCGCCACTGCCGCCAGTAAGCCATCCGTACTCTACGCCGAACCCAATGCTCGAGATCGACACACAGTTGATAACAATTGGCTATACCTCAGGCTATCCTGCTTCTCTGGAGAAGAGGAAGCTCTATGAACTACTCCCCGACGCCGAGGCCGAGCAACTCGGCCAGTTTCGTATCGTCGATGAATCCGGTGAAGACTATTTATACCCCTCGTCCTTATTTATCGATGCAAAACTTCCAAAGGCTGTTCAAGCTGCTGTCAATATCTGGCCAACTACAAACTAGTAGTACTCGTTTTCAATATCGTACCGTATTTTGCACTCAAAATTATGGCCTAAGCCATGGCAGTGTATCCACATAACAAGGCCGAGCACATTCGCGCAGCAAGTTGTGCTGGACTCCCCCTCCATCTGACGCGCTAACGCGAGCCGCTGAGCTTTACCCCATCGACGTTGTGTGTAGATACCTATCGATTTCAGGTCGGCTTTAGCGGCCTGAGTGAGGGTAAATGAACCCACTAGCCAATTTCTTCATCAAGCTCATGCATCAAAGCTTCAAAGCTTCAAAGCTATACTCTGCTGTTCCGCTATTCTCGCCATCTTCAAGCAAGCGACGGAGCGTCGCTGTTTTCGTTTCGTTGTCTTCGAAGAGCCTTAGCGCTGCTCGCACCACTGCGCTGGCAGAGGCATATCGACCCGCTGCCACTTGCCGGGAAATAAAGCCCTCAAAATGCTCGCCCAAGGTGATGCTCGTGTTCTTGGCCATTAGGGATTTCTCCAAGTACCAAAATATACCCAATCTTGGTATCTCGTCCGCAACAAGTCAACGGCATACCCGCGACCCATTTGTTTGAATTGAAGCCTGGACGAAGATGCTCTGGCTAGGGACACCAAAGCTACCAGGCAGACGGTAAAGCAGTTGCTTTAAGATCAAAAACGCCTATCATTACCCGCTCACCAGACACCGGAACGCATGCATGTCATACGCAGCAGGCAAAATCGCCGTGATTACGGGCGCGGGCTCAGGCATCGGGCGCGCACTGGCGCTGCAGCTAAACCGCGAGGGCTGTGAACTCTTTCTCAGCGATATTAATCAGGACGGCCTCAATGAAACACTCGCCGCACTGGCTCGCAAAGACGTCGCCGCGCACGGACAAGTGCTGGACGTTGCCGATAAAGCGGCAATGTATGAATGGGCCGAGCACATCGGCGGCCCGAAAGGCCATGTAGATATTGTTATCAACAACGCTGGCGTGGCTCTCATCTCAACGGTGGAGAACAGTAATTATGACGATTTTGAGTGGTTGATGGGGATTAACTTCTGGGGTGTGGTGTATGGCACCCAGGCTTTCCTGCCTCTACTGCGCCGGGCGCAACAGGGTCATGTAGTGAATCTGTCCTCCGTGTTCGGGTTGATCGGGGTGCCAACGCAGTCTGCCTACAATGCTGCAAAATTTGCGGTGCGTGGCTATACCGAGGCCCTGCGCCAGGAGATGGAGGGCACCAATGTGCACGTGTGCTGCGTTCATCCGGGTGGTATCAAAACCAATATCGCGCGCGTGGCCCGTGGCGGCGACCAGACCATGACGCCCGAACAGCGTGGCCAGGAATTTGAAAAGCTCGCAAAAACCACACCCGAAGTGGCCGCACAGAAAATTGTCAATGCCATCGAGAAGCGCAAGAAGCGCCTCCTGATTGGTCTGGATGCTGGAATTCTCTCATTGCTGTGCCGCCTCTTCCCGGTCAGTTATACCCGCATCGTCGGCGGGCTGGCCAAGCCCAGGCAGCTCACCGGAAAATGACAGCGGCCGCGCGCACAGTGGTGGAGAAAGGCGCCGACACTCGCGAGCGCCTGCTGCTGACGGCGTTGCATCTGTACGCCACAGAAGGGCTGCACGCTGTCTCGCTGCGCCGCATTAGCACAGAAGCCGGATCGAAGAATTCTGCCGCCATGCACTATCACTTCCAGAACAAACTGGGCGTGGTACAGGCGCTGGTAAAACTGATTGCACGGGAACTGCAACGCATCGCAAGCTCGCTGCGGACAGAGCACTCGCAAAAGCGCTCTTTACGCATCGTCTGCCGTGATGTCTTGCGACCATTAGTGCAATTGCCCAACCGACAAAACTGGGGTACTGATGGCGTACAATTCCTGTCGCGGATTGTGAGTGAAAATGACGCAGACATTGCCGACATGGTCAATGCCATGTTCGCCCCTTTCTGGCAACGCATAGATCACGCACTGGAAGCGCAGTTGCCCGAATTGCCGGCCCCCGTACGCCGCTTGCGACTGATGTTTATGACTACCACTGTGTTGCACGGCGTCGCAGAGGTGGGTTGGCTGACACACACCCCGCTGGGCGACCTCAGTGCTTTTGACGAAGACACCTTGCTTGACCATCTGGTGGACTACCTGATTGGCGGATTGCAGGCCCCGTGCCTCACCGCTGTAAATTCCTGACCCGAGAGAGTAGCCAATGAACGATACCGCCCCCGACCTGCTGTTCGACCTGACCCTGACAGACGAGCAGCGCATGAACCGCGAGAGCATGCAGCGCTTTGCGGCCGCAGAGATCCGCACGCAGGCAAAGCCCGTGGACGAAGGACATGCCAAAGCGCGGGATTTTTACCCTAAATCCGCGGAGCTTGGACTCACGCTGTTGCCGATTCCGGAAGCGTTGGGCGGCGCGGGCGTGGACCGCTCCCCGATCTCGAATGCACTTATTTTTGAGGATCTGGCGCACGGCGACCTGTCGCTTGCGCTGGCCTCTATCAGCCCGATGGCCTTTGTGAACACCGTGCTCGATCAGGGCTCGGACGCCCAGCGCGAGAAATACTTGCCACTGTTTTGCAGCGGTGAGTTCAAGGCGGCAACCACCGCGCTGCTGGAACCGCGCGCTACCTTCGAGCCCACTGAACCCTCCGCAACCGCCACGACACACGGCGACGGATATGTACTTTCTGGCACCAAGGCTATGGTACCGCTGGGCGAGGATGCTGAGCTGATACTGGTCATCGCGCGTCTGGACAATGGCGATGCGGCGGCCTTCATCGTCGAGGGCACACCCAAGGGTATGACGCGAACGGCAGAGGCCAACATGGGCCTGCTCGGCGCTCAATTGGCGACACTGGTGTTCGACAATGTCGAGTTGCCCGCCAGTGCGCTACTCGGCGACGGTGCCTTTGACCTGCAACGCTTCATAGACCTCAGTCGTATCGGTATCTGCGCAATGGCGGTCGGCACCTGTCAGGCGGTGCTGGACTATGTGAAGCCTTACGTTAATGAGCGCGTGGCATTCGGCGAGCCGATCAGCAATCGACAATCCGTTGCCTTCATGGTCGCAGATATGGCCATTGAACTGGAGTCCATGCGCCTGATGACATGGCGCGCGGCAGCAAGGGCTGAGCGCGGCCTGGATTTCCATGAACACGCCTATCTGGCGAAACAGTTCTGCGCCGAACACGCCATGAAGATAGGCACCGACGGTGTGCAGTTGCTCGGCGGCCACGGCTTCTGCCGCGAGCATCCGGTAGAACTGTGGTATCGCAACCTGCGCGCTATCGCCACGCTGGAAGGCGTGGCAAGTATTTAAGCCCCGACATTCGAATTCAGGAGTACACGCTATGATCAATCTGGAACTTTCAAAAAAGCATGAGGAAACCTTCGGGCAGGTCATGATGCTGGCCGAACACATGATGCGCCCCTACTCGCGTAAGTACGATAAAGAAGAACACACGTATCCCAAGGAGATGGAGGAAGTCGCCAAACTGATTGGCGGCGCCCGCTCCTCTGTGACCGGCGGGTCTCGCGAGCGCGCACCGGAAGGGACTGTGGTGAACGGCGGCAACATGGGTGCGGTGGTCGGTTTGTTCGGACTGTGCTGGGGCGATGTCGGGCTGTTTCTGGGCATGCCAGGCAGCGGCCTGGGCAATGCCGCTATTTCCGCCGTGGGCACGCCGGAACAGGTCAAGAAGTACGGCGGCCGCTATGCCGCCATGTGCATTACCGAACCTGGCACGGGCTCCGATTCCGCCAACATCAGCACTACCGCAGTGCTGGACGGTGACGAGTGGGTGCTGAACGGCGAGAAAATCTACGTCACCGACGGCGACCGCTGCGACACGCTGGTCGTATGGGCCACGTTGGACAAATCGTTGGGCAAGGCGGCGATCAAATCCTTCATCGTCGAGAAGGGCACACCCGGTTGCGAAGTGACGCGCCTGGAGCACAAGCTGGGTATTCGTGCCTCGGACACCGCCGCCATCAGTTTCAGTGACTGTCGCATACCGAAGGCAAATGTTCTGGGCAGCGCCGACGTTGCCACTGACGCAGAGGGCCGCAAGAAAGCCTTTGGCGGCGTGATGCAGACCTTCGATAACACCCGCCCTCCCGTTGCAGCGATGGCCATAGGCCTCTCACGCGCCGCACTGGATATGTCTCGTGAGCTGCTCAAGGCAGAGGGCGTCGAACTCAAGTACGATAAGAAGCCGTGCAATGTCAGCGCCGTGGAAGCGGAGCTGTACCGCATGGAAGCCGAGTGGCAGGGCGCGCGTTTACTGGTATTGAAGGCCGCCTGGATGGCGGACAACAAAACACCCAACTCGATGGAAGCGTCCATGTGCAAGGCCAAGGCCGGCCGTGTCGGCAACGACATAACGCTGCGCTGCGTCGCCCTATGCCAGAGCCTGGGCTACAGTGAGCAGTCTCTGCTGGAGAAGTTTGCACGCGACTCGAAAATTCTCGATATCTTTGAGGGCACGCAGCAGATCCAACAGTTGATCGTGGCGCGCAGAGTACTTGAAAAATCATCCTCTGATCTCAGATAATCTGATGCTTTGTCGGATGCTTTGAGCGAAGCTGCCCCAGGGACCCTGAAGCGCCAGCAATCAACGGTCCTTATCATGGCCCTGATGGCCACCGCGATGGGGCAGTCACTGGTGTTCGCCATACTCGCCCCATTGGGGCGAGAAGTGTCTCTGGGCGAATTGCAGATCACCTCCATCATCGCGCTCTCGGCCCTGATCTTTGGTCTGGCGGCGCCGCGCTGGGGGCGCTTCAGTGATCGCATCGGGCGTAAGCCCATTATTATCACTGGCCTCATCGGCTATACCGTGGGCACATTACTGTTTACCAGCGTCTTTTACGCGGGCCTGACCGGGCTGCTCAGCGGCGTTGCGCTGTACACAATATTGCTGGTCACGCGCTGCAGCCAGTCGATCGTGATGTCCGCCACCGGGCCAGCCGCGATGGCCTATGCCGCTGACCATACCAGTCGCGATCAGCGCACCAAAACCATGGCGCGCCTTGGCACCGCCAACAGCATGGGCACGATTATCGGCCCCGCCGTCAGCGGCGCACTCGCCACCTTTGGCTTGTTGGCACCGCTGTATTTCGCGGCAGGTCTTGCGGCAGTGGCCGCGGTGGTAGTGTGGCGCAAACTGCCGGTAACACCCCCCGCTCAACTGATAAGCCGCACCATCACGGCGAAACTGCGCTATACCGACCGCCGCATTGCGCTGCTATTGGTTACCGCCGTCGGTCTTTTCATCGGCTTCTCTGCCATACAGCAAACGCTGGGGTTTCAGCTACAGGACAAACTGCAACTGACCGGGATTGAGACGGCGCAAATGACAGGTGCTGCTCTGATGGTTTCCGCCATGTTCACGTTCCTGATGCAACTCACCGTGATGCAACGCGTACAGTTGAAGCCTACGCAGTTTATCCGTATCGGCTTGCTGCCGATGATTATCGGAGCGGCGATAGTGTCGGGATTTGAAACCTTTACCGTGCTGGCCATCGGTATGGCATTTCTTGGTACAGGTCTGGCGCTGTGTATGCCGTCCATCTCCGCCGGTGCCTCGCTGGCGGTGGAGACCAGTGAACAAGGTGCAGCTGCAGGGCTAGTCAGTTCATGCCCGGCCATCGGCTTTGCAGTAGGCCCTATCGTTGCAGGCGGGCTGTATCAGATTCACAGCCCGCTGGCGCCGCTGTTTAGTGGCGCCGTATTTTTCGTGGTATTGATGGTGCTGGTGGTCAGTGACCGCTCCTGAAAACCAAGGCCGGCCCGAGGACACGCAGAGTAGACTATCAGCGTGTCGAACGTGTCGAAATCCAGAAGCGAAGCGCATGCGCACAACAGGGCCTCGGAATCGCATGCCGAAGCATTGAGCGCAGAGACTTGAGCAAGCGCCACCCGCGTGCTGGCACTTTGAATGCGCGACAGTCAATCTGTTGCAGCGCCATCATTCGCCCTCTACGTTACTGCGTCACGCTATGAGCAGGCGCTCCAACGCTGCACGTAAATGTTGCGGGATAGGCACTGCCTGGTTTTTTGCACGCTCTACAAAAACATGCACAAAATGCCCGTGCGCCGCCGCTTTCTGCTCACCCTCCCTGAATATTGCAATGCCATACTGCACAGAGCTGTTGCCGAGTCGGTCGACTCGCAGACCCGCTTCTATAGATTCAGGATAGGTGATGGGGGCGTGGTATTCGCAGCCGGAATTCACCACGAAGCCAACAATGCTGCCGTCGCTGATGTCCAGGCCGCCCTCTTCAATCAGGTAACGGTTGGCCGCGGTATCGAAGTAGGCATAGTAAGTCACGTTATTCACGTGGCCGTAAATATCGTTATCTGACCAGCGCGTGGTGATCGGGTAGAATACTTTATAATCCGCCCGCGTGGGACGCGCTACCTTGCTCATGCCGAAGCTCCATAAGCCGCACGGTAGATCGCCAAGGCATCATCGTAAGCAACCTCGCGCGGATTATTCACCAACAGACGCTGTTGCAACATTGCATCAGTGGCCAGCATCTCAAGATCACTTTCCTTCACACCGGCTTTGTTCAAAGTGGCCGGCAACGCCACGTCGTCAATTAATTGACGCAGCGCCGCTATCAGTGCGGCAGTTTTTGCCTCGTCGCTACCTGTTACAACTGCACCGGTTACCAGCTCCGCAAGTTCTGCGTAAAGCGCGCTTGCCTCGGATGCATTGAATTCCAGCACGCAGGGCAACACCAACGAATTACTGAGGCCATGGGGGATGTGATAGTGGCCGCCCAGTGGATAGGCCAGCGCGTGCACAGCAGCAACAGGCGCATTGGCAAAGGCCTGTCCTGCAAGGCAGGCACCGAGCAGCATGTTTTCCCGCGCTTGCTGGTTGGAGCCCTCGTGCACGGCAGTGCGGATATTGCGCGACAAAAGGTGCAGCGCATTGATGGCAAGATTATCCGAAAGGGGGTTTTTCTTGTGCCGAGAGGTATAGGCCTCAATAGCGTGCACCATGGCATCGACGCCAGTCATGGCGGTAACGGCGGGTGGCAATCGCAGGGTGAGCGCGGCATCCAATACCGCGATATCCGGCAGTAACACCGGCGAGGAAATGCCCGCCTTGGTGGTTTCGCCCGTCGTTATTACCGCTATCGGCGTGACCTCGGATCCCGTGCCGGCCGTGGTGGGCACCAGTATCATTGGCAATCTGCCGCCGCTGACCTGGCCAACGCCATATATCTCGGATAACGCCTGCGTGCCACCTAGCAATACGGCGACCACCTTGGCCACATCCATGGAACTGCCGCCCCCTACTGCGATCACGCCGTCGACACCGCCGCTGCGTGCCAGCTGCGCCGCCGCATGCACGGTAGCCTCCGGCGGATCTTCGCGCACCTGGTCGAACACCAGAGTCTTCAATCCAGCGCTCTCAAGCGCCACCACCACCGGCTGCACCAGGCCAATGGCGATCAGGCCAGGATCGGTAACCAGCAGCGGGCGAGTGATCCCCAGATGGCGGCACTGTTCCGCCAATGCCAGCGCACTGCCCACACCGCTGAGGATGCGCGCTACAGTATTAAATTCGAAACTCTGCATGGTCGCTTGCCTCTGTATCTACATCTACATCTACGTCTACGTCTACATCTACATCTACATCTACATCTACATCTACATCGTAAGAATAACCTTACCGCGCGCACGGCGCTCAATCATGCAGTTGAAGGCTTCTTCATACTGCTCGATAGGGAAACTGTCAGTTACCACAGGGCTGATTTTGCCGCTGGAGAACAGCTCCCACAGCTCCTCGACGTTCTTCAAGTTTACAGCGGGCTCTTCACCGACAAAGCGCCCCCAGAACACACCCACCAGAGAGCAGCCCTTGAGCAGCACCAGGTTAAGTGCAATTTTGGGGATGGGACCGCTGGCAAAACCGATCACCAGATAGCGACCGTTCCACGCCATACCTCGAATAGCCGGTTCGGCATAATTGCCACCCACCGGGTCGTAGACCACGTCCACGCCTTTGCCTGCGGTCAGTTCTTTGATCGCTTCCTTGAGGTTTACTTCGCTGTAATTGATCAGTTCATCGGCACCCAGCTTCTTGCACAGGGCCAACTTCTCGTCAGTACTGGCAGCTGCGATGACTTTGGCGCCCATCTGCTTGCCCAATTCGATCGCGCTGGTGCCGACACCGCCCGCCGCACCCAGCACCAATAACGTCTCGCCAGGCTGCAGATTAGCGCGCTGCTTCAGTGCGTAATACGACGTGAAATAGGTGATACTGACACCCGCCGCCTGCTCAAAGCTGAGTCCTTCGGGCATCGGGAAAACGCCCAGTTCATGCGCGGCAATTTTTTCACAGAATGCGCCGGAGCCGCCAGCAGACAGCACTTTGTCACCGACCTTGAAACGGCTGACCCTGGCGCCCACCGCCGCCACCACGCCGGCACATTCGCCGCCGGGGACAAAAGGCATTTCAGGTTGCATCTGATACTTGCCTTGTATCATCAGTACATCGGGAAAATTGAGGCCGGCCGCCTTCACATCGATCAGCACATCGTACTCGCCCACTGCAGGCTCAGGCCAGTCTGTCGCCAACTCCAGCTTATCCGGCAGACCGTGTTCCTTGCATATCACTGCTTTCATTGTGTTTCCTCAGGTCATCGATGCATTTAATCGTAGTCTAAAACAAGAACGGCGCCCGCAGGCGCCGTATTGTCTGATGCTGTATCAGACGACTTCAAACAATCCAGCCGCACCCATACCACCGCCCACGCACATGGTGACCACCACGTATTTAACACCGCGGCGTTTGCCCTCAATCAGCGCGTGGCCAATCATGCGCGAACCGCTCATACCGTAAGGGTGGCCGATAGAGATGGCACCGCCATTAACGTTGAGCTTGTCGTTGTCGATACCCAGTTGGTCGCGGCAATAAATAACCTGCACCGCAAAGGCTTCATTCAATTCCCACAGACCGATATCCCCGACCTTCAGGCCGTGCTGCTTGAGCAGTTTGGGTACGGCAAACACCGGGCCGATTCCCATTTCGTCAGGGGCACAACCGGCCACCGCGATACCGCGATAAATACCCAGTGGCTGCAGGCCTTCTCTCTCAGCAACCTTGGAGTCCATAATCAATTGCGCAGACGAGCCATCAGACAACTGCGAGGCATTACCTGCGGTGATGGTGCCGCCCTCGACGACTGTCTTGAGACCCTGCAACCCTTCCAGTGTTGTGGCGCGCAGGCCTTCATCGGCTGCTACGGTGGCTTCTGCAAGTGAGGCTTCACCGGTCGCCTTGTCCCACACGTTGCGGTGGCAGGTAACAGACACCAGCTCATCGGCAAACTTACCAGCCTCATACGCGGCAGCGGTACGCTGCTGGGATTGCAGGCCGTATTCGTCCATCGCTTCGCGGGATATTTTGTAGCGATCCGCCACAATTTCCGCCGTCTGCAACATAGGCACAAACATATTCGGTTCGATGGCCATCAGTTCTTCGTCCACCATACGGTGCAGGTTCATGTGCTCGTTCTGTACCAGCGAGATAGACTCAAGCCCGCCGCCGATGACGCAGTCCATACCGTCGTACATCACCTGCTTGGCAGCCGTTGCCACAGCCATCAGGCCGGAGGAACACTGGCGATCAATGGTCATGCCTGAAGTGGTAATCGGCAGGCCCGCACGCAGCGCTATCTGGCGTGCAATATTGGAGCCCGTGGCACCCTGCTGCAGCGCGCTGCCCATGATGACATCTTCAACGCGGGCAGGATCAATGCCCGCTCGCCTGACGGCTTCTGCAACCGACGCAGCGCCCAGTGTCGCGCCCCCGAGATTATTAAATCCACCACGGAAGGCCTTGCCTATTGGTGTGCGAGCCGTGGATACAATAACTGCTTCTCTCATGACATTCTCTCCGGTTGGGGGACGCTGCGAAAGCGCCCGGAATCATTCTCTACTTAATTAAGGCCCAGACCTGCCATTGCCTTGCCAGTAAATTTCACCGTTTGTTCAAATCCAGCCTTGGGCTGCGCTTCACCTTCGGGAGAGGTGATTGCACCCCAGTTCGCGGCGATACCTTCAGGTGTTTGGTCTTCAGGTGCCAGCCAAACGCCATCGGTTTCAATAATTTTGGCCACAGAGTAGGCACCCGCACCGGCGCAAATGATCGTTTTGGTAGGCGCGTCTTCGCTCACCATATACAGCACGGCAGGCGTGACAGTTTCTGGCGTCAGCAGGGCAAACGCCTCCTCTGGAATGAGGCCTTCGGTCATGCGTGTGCCAGCCGTGGGCGCCAGCGCATTGATGCGAATGTTGTACTTCTCACCTTCCTGCGACAGAGTGTTCATCATGCCGATCACGCCCATCTTGGCACTGCCGTAATTGGTTTGGCCGAAGTTGCCGTACAGGCCCGAGGAGGAGGTCGTTACCACGATGCGCCCATAAGCCTGCTCGCGCATGATTTCCCAGCAGGCCTTGGTGCAATTCACACTGCCCATCAAGTGCACATCCAGCACCAGGCGGAAATCTTCGAGGCTACCTTTGACAAAGCTCTTGTCACGCAGAATTCCGGCATTGTTGACAAGGATGTCCACCCTGCCCCACTTATCCATGGTCTGCTTCACCATGGCTTCTACTTCATCGTACTTGGCGACATTCGCGCCATTGGCAATCGCTTCGCCGCCCAGCGCCTCGATTTCCGCCACGACCGCTTTGGCCGCCTCGGAAGAGCCGCCAGAGCCATCCACACCACCACCCAGATCATTGATGACTACTTTGGCGCCGCGCTTAGCCAGTTCAATGGCGTGACTGCGACCGAGACCCTGGCCAGCGCCCGTCACAATGGCAACTTTGCCGTCATATCGAATAGACATTACTGAAATCCTCCAACGTAAAAATAATAGGTAGTCCGCCTGATCAGCCAGCGATAACCATAGTTAACCACTCCGCGACCAATGCGGGGGTTTCTTCGCCCTCAATCTCTACTGAGACCGAGTTCTTTACCAGAAAACGATTGTCGTCCTTGCGCGTGATATCGGAAACTTCCACATGGGCGCGCACGCGTTTCCCGGATTTTACCGGCGCCAGGAAGCGCACCTTGTCAAACCCGTAGTTCAAACCCATCACGATATTTTCCGGGATGATGCCATTGCCCTCAAGCAGCTTGGACAGCAGCGAGAGCGTCAGGAATCCGTGGGCGATAGTGCCGCCGAATGGGGTATTTTTAGCCGCTTCCTCATCGACATGGATAAACTGGTGATCCTCGGTGCAATCAGCAAAAGTATTGATTCGATCCTGCGTGACTTCAACCCAGGGGCCCGGCTCGAACTTAGTGCCGATGGCATCCAGCATTTGATCCTTGGGTACAATTTTTACTGCCATGGTGTGCTCCTTATCAGTGTGCTGCAACGGAAACCGTAAAGTGTAGTCGAGCTGCGATATTTAACCCAATTTATTCGCGCACCGCGCAAACCTGTGCTGCGTCTGGCGCGCGGTTTTTTTTTGCGAGTGGGTTATGGTGTGAAAAGAACCGCCCAAAAATGGTTTTTGAACATACAGTATGTATTTAGTTCGTTCAAGTATTTCCAGCCTGCATGCCAGCGGGGATAAGTGACCGGTTCTCGACATGTGATGAGGATGTTCCGGTTGCTCCTCGGATCGAGGGCTTGGGCGGCAGTTGTGCAATTCGTCAGCGAGTATCGGGGAAGCGGGCGAATTGCACAACTGCCGCCCAAGCCCACCGCCCTCGCCCAACCCCTACTTCCCAGGCCACAACAAAAATCAGAAGTTATAATCCAGGCGCAGACCGTAAATACGAGGGTCAGTGAGCACCGTGATGGCGTTCTGCGTAACGGTACTCGGGCGACCGCGCGTGATCACTTCCCGGTCATCGGCAATATTCTTGATAAAGGCCGTGAATTCCCACTGCCGATCAGGCGGCGCCATATTGAGTCGCGCATCCCAGCGATCCCAGCTACTGACTTCATCGTACAACGGGTCATTGAAGGGCGTCATCCATTGCTCCCCCGTGTAGATATAGGTGCCGGTCGCCGACCAGTCAAAGTCAAACATCTGCCAAAAGTAGGTCGCGTTCAGGGACACCTTACTTTCCGGGGTAAGCGGAAACTCATTGCCTTTCAGGTCCTGCTCATCCGTGCACAACGGGGCGAGGCTCATGCCCTGTGCCAGCGGGCCCAGCGTGCAGGCATTGGCATCCTTGGTGAAGAACTCATCGTACTCAGTGTTGTTGTAGGAATAGGTAGCGCTCAGCATGACCTCTGCAACCGGTAGCGCCTGCACTGCCAGCTCAAGACCCATGGCGCGAGCCTTGTCGGCATTCACAAAGGTGTTGAGCCCGATGCCTTCCTCCACATCCTGTTTGATGACCTGCAAATCGCGGTAATCATAGTAGTAGGTCGTAGCCTCCAAACTCAGGCGGTTATCAAGCAAGGTCCCCTTATACCCTATTTCGTAGGAGAGGATTTCCTCGGGCTTCACGACATCCACCAAAGGGCTATCGGTAGGCTTTTGGAAATTGAAGCCACCGGAGCGATAACCAGTGGCGATAAAGGCGTAGAGAAAGTGATCCTGGGTAAGAAAGTGATCGACACCCAGACGCCAGGTCCATTTGTCCCAGCTATCGTCCTGCTTTCTAAAGACAGTCGGGTCATTCGGATCGCCGACAAACTGTACGAAGGTGTTGTCTTCGCCTTTTTTCTCGTCGTAGGAGTAGCGCAGGCCAAAGGTTAATTGGGTTTTCTGTGTCCAGTCCCATTCCAATTGTCCATAGCTGGCGTAAGAGCGAGTATCAACGTGCGCCTCGCCGCGATAAAGATAGTTGTCACTGCTCACCGGGGCGCCACCTGCCCTCACAAACGCAGATAAGTAGTCATAAACCTCCATCAACTGATCGTTCCATTCGCGGAAACTGACCACCTGCTCCTCATCACTGTGGTAGTAGTACAACCCGCCCAGCAGCGCGACGCGGGAGTCCCAATCTGAGGTATACTGGATCTCGTGTGAGTCGAAACTGGCCTCCTGATTGACCCCGTAAGTCATCTCCGCCGGAGTGATGCCGTAGCCCAAACCCGAGGTGATGGAAACGGGCACACCCAAAAGCAGCAGTTCGTTCCAGTCCACACCGGAATCCCCCGCCGCGCTGGCATCTGCGTCATTTATCGTGTCGAACCAGTACCTGGAGTAGCCACCGGTATATTTCAGCGAGTAGGTATCAGCGGCATATTCGCTGCTTACAAACATGGCCCAACGCTGGCTGTCGAGGCTGGGGTCAACATCCTGCTTAAGCTCGCTCTCATCGCGCAACGCCGGGTTTTCAATCGCCAGTCCCTGTCGCATGTTGACGAAGTTTTGTCCGGGAAACATACCCGGGAGACTGAGAAATTCGCCGGTGTCTACGTCTGTCGTCTGTTGGTTCAGATCACGCGAGAACGGCTCCAGAATATAACCGTTGGTGGGACGGTATTTTTGATCGACACCGATCACCTTTATATTGGTAGTCCAGCGATCGGTCGTTTTGTGCTCCAGGGCAACGGTACCATACAGGACGTCATCCTGCTCATAGTCCTTGCCGTTATAGAGATTGGTCTGGAATCCACCGCGTTTGATTTGCGATATACCCCCAAGCACGCCCAGTTTTCCAGCAGCTGGCCCGCTGGCCAGCGCCTGCAATACGTAACCGTCGTAGTTGGTGGCTTCCGCAGTGGCCGTTCCACTGAATTCCTCGGACGGCTGCTTGCTGATAAAATTCACTGCACCGCCCACCGAATTACGCCCGTACAGAATACCCTGCGGACCCCGCAGCACTTCGATACGTTCGATATCAAAAAACTGGTTATAGTTGAACACACCGTTTTCTGTGTCGTAGACACCGTCCCAGTAAATACCAACGCCCGGGTCTGCTCCCACGGCGAGATTGGGCCTTCCCACGCCGCGAATACTCACTGTAAACGTGGTGATGCTAAGAGAGGGCGTGCGCGCCGTGAGATCCTCGCTGCCATCGATACCCAAATCCCTGAGGGTGGCACTGTCGAAAGCACTGATCGAAGCGGCAGTTTCCATCAGCGAGGATTCCCGCTTGTTGGCCGTGACGATGATTTCTTCCAGCGCGCTGGCCATGCCTAAGGCTAGTACAAACGGCGCAGGAACAGCAAAGCACAAAGCGACGAACAAGCGAGAATACTGTCTGGGCGAAACCACCATGATGCTGCACCGAGCTTATAATTATCACCTGAAATTACAGCAGACAGCGTTTGTTGCAAAGAAGAATTTGGCGGGAGTGGCCCGCCTTGCGAACGGGGCGCAACTGCTCCCGCCCGCAGCGGAGTCAGCCGTCCCTGAAGGTAGCGTTCACGCCGTCTGAGGCAGGTACTTCTTCAGTTCGTTGCGACCCACTACCATGCGGTGTACGGCATCAGGGCCATCGGCAAGACGCAACGTTCGCTGCGCCATATACATGGTCGCAAGTGGGGTATCTTGTGACACGCCCAATGCACCGAACATCTGGATTGCTTCGTCCACAATACGGATCGAAATATTGGGTACCGCCGTCTTAATCATCGAGATCCATACACGCGCTTCCTTGGCATCGACGTTGTCCATCATCCACGCCGTTTTTAGCGTGAGCAGGCGTGCCTGCTCGATATCCATGCGAGCGTTGGCAACGATGTCGATGTTACCGCCGAGGCGAGCCAGCGGCTTGCCAAAAGCCACGCGGGTCACAGCGCGCTCACACATCAGCTCCAGAGCCTTTTCGGCGGCGCCAATCGCCCGCATGCAGTGATGAATGCGGCCGGGACCAAGACGTCCTTGTGAAATTTCGAAACCGCGACCCGGCCCGAGCAAAATATTTTCTTTCGGCACTCGTACATTGGTAAACGTCTGGTGCATATGGCCGTGCGGCGCATCGTCCATAGAAAACACGTTCATGGGCCTGACGTTAACAACGCCCGGCGTGCTCATAGGCACAAGAATCTGTGATTGCTGTACGTGCTTGGCGGCATCCGGATCCGTTTTCACCATTACAATCATGATCTTGCAGCGCGGGTCACCCGCGCCAGAAATATAGTGCTTCTCGCCGTTGATCACCCACTCGTCGCCCTCAAGCACGGCGGTAGTAGAAACATTCGTTGCATCAGAGGATGCCACGCCCGGCTCCGTCATGGCGAAGGCTGATCGAATCTCGCCGTTTAGGAGGGGCTCAAGCCACTCCTTCTTCTGCGCCTCTGAGCCGTACTTGTGCAGCACTTCCATATTGCCGGTGTCAGGTGCAGCGCAGTTAAATATTTCTGCTGCCATGTGGGACTTGCCCATCTCCTCTGCGAGGTAAGCGTATTCGACAGTATTGAGACCGGATCCACCGGCACCGTCGGTGAGAAAGAAATTCCACAGGCCCTTGGCTTTTGCCTTGGCCTTAAGGCCTTCACGGATTTCAGTTTGGCGATCGGTAAACTGCCAGCGATCACCCACCGCAATATCGGCAAAATAATCGTGCTCGAGCGGGTGGATCTCCTCCTCAATAAAGCGTCTTACTTCAGCCAATAGTGGTGCGACGTTAGCACTGATGCCCAAATCCATATTCATTCTCCCTTACCTAGTTTCGTGTGCTGGTTTCGTTGATTTGTTTCGTTTGCTGGTCTTGTTAACTAATTTTTGCTGTAACCGCTCGCGCCTCACTGCTCAGAAAGCAGCCAGTTCGGCGGCATAATCGGCCTTGATTTGACGCTTGAATATTTTCCCCGATGCGATGCGCGGTAACTGCTCACTGCGCAGCCAGATATGAGCAGGTATCTTGAATGTTGCCAGATGTTTGGACAGTTCTTCGCGCAAGACGCCCACCGTCAACTGCGCACCTTCTCGCAGCACGACTGCAGCGCCGACAATTTCGCCCAGGCGCTCATCCGGCAACCCAAATACAGCCACTTCTGTTACGCCCGGAAGGGCATAAATCGCTGCTTCCACTTCAGTGCAGCTGATATTCTCGCCGCCGCGAATAATAATCTCCTTGATACGATCGACAATATAAAGGAAGCCGTCCTCATCCAGATAAGCGACATCGCCGGTGTGAAACCAACCGTCTACAAAGGCCTCCGCGGTGGCCTCAGGCTTGTTCCAGTAACACAGAATATTGGCCGGAGATTTTATGCACAGCTCACCCCGTTCACCCGCGGGCAGCGACTGCCCCTGTGGGTCAACGATACGAAACTCAGCCACTGGCGGCACGGCACGCCCGGCACTGGCAGGCTTGGCCAGGTAAAAGGCGCCCGCATTCACCGAACCCAGCGCGTTGGTCTCCGTCAGCCCATAGCCAATACCCGGCGCCGATTTCTTGAACGTGCCACTGATTTTTTTAACCTGCTCAGGCGGACGCGCCGCACCGCCGGCCATAATCTCAGTGAGGGACGAGATATCCCTGTCAGTGGTCTCTGCCGCTGCTTGCAATTCCGCCGACATAGTGGGCACGCCGTTGAACCAGGTAATACGTTCCTGCTCGATCAAACGCAAGGCCTCCTGCGCATCCCACTTATGCATGATCACCATCTTACGGCCGACCACCAACGACAGCATGAAAGCCGAGTGGCTCGCCGTGCAATGAAACAGGGGTATGGTCAAGAGCGCCGATGCCGGTAAGCCCGCATCTCTGGCCTCCTGCGTGTGCGCCATCTTGGTCGCGACGCCAAGGCACATCCAACTGTACAGTGCCGAAAGAATGCCGCGATGTGATGACAGCGCTCCTTTGGGATGACCGGTTGAGCCGGAGGTATACATAATGGTGGCATGATCCTCCAGGCTGACTTCTACCTGCGGCATACCTGCGCCCGCGTGGGCCGCCAGCAGCTCAGTAAACGGCGTGTGCTCCACGTCGAGTGCGCTGCAATCGTCGATAGTGATGATCCTGAGTCCATGCTTTTTCGCAATGGGGGCGAGGCGCTCGACTCTGGTGCGGTCGGCCACCACTAAGGTCGCACCGCTGTCCGCGAAGCCATAGTCCAGCTCCTCCGTCGTCCACCAGGCATTCATTGGCACCGCGACGGCCCCGACGGACGTAATGCCAATAAAGGCCATCAGCCACTGCGGATTATTGCGGCTGAGAATTGCCACTCGATCGCCCTTATTGACACGATAGCGCTGCACCAGAGCGGCGCCGAATTCGCAGCTGTGCTGATAGCCCTCGCCATAGGTATAGCGCTCATCGAGGTAGACGGCAAACTCTTTCGCGGCGTGTTGTTGCATGACCAGAAAGTACTGCCCGAGACTCGCCGGTAGTGCGGCGAAATTGCGGTATTCGACGCCCTCCAATTCCAAGGTGTTAGTTGCAAACGGTTGCCCCGGCGCGGTCAGGCCGGCAACGACCTCATCAAACTGTTTCAGTTCCGCAGTCATTATTATTCGCAGTCCATCAGAATTAAGCGATCAAAATCCGTTGAGTACAGCAAAGCGGTCCAGATGATAGTTGTAATCGCCAAACAGATGCTGAACCACGCGGGCACGTTTGATAAAAAAGCCGATCTCGTGCTCATCTGTCATACCGATGCCACCGTGCATCTGGATCGCCTCGCTCGTCACGCGCTGCGCCACTTCACACAGTTTTGCCTTGGCTGCACTGGCGTACAGGGACAAATCAGGCTCACCGGCATCGATCGCCTGCAGACCCTGCAATACGATAGAGCGCGCCAATTCAAGTTCGGCGAACATTTCTGCCGCACGGTGCTGCAAGCCCTGAAAGGAACCGATCACGCGGCCAAACTGCTTGCGCTCCTTCAAGTAGGCATTGGTGCGCTCGAACGCCTCAGTCGACAGACCGAGTAGCAGTGAGGCAAAACCAATATTGGCGATATCCAACGCCCGCATCAGTCCGCTCGATGCAGCGCCTGGCCCACCCAGCAGACTGCCTGGCCCCACTCGCACATCGTTTAGCAGCAGTGCGCCCGCGCTGCGTGAATCCACCAGGCTGCGCTGATCAATGCGCAGACCGGGTGTTTTCGCATCCACCAAAAAGGCGCTGAGGCCCTGCGCATCGCCGGGCGCGCCAGCAGTTCGCGCTATAACGATAAATGTATCTGCCGTGCTGGCATCCAGCACCAGTACTTTCGAGCCGTTGAGGACGTAATCGTCACCCGCAAGTTCAGCCCGCAACGCACTCTGCAACGGTGCGTGGTGCGCACCCTCCTGCAAGGCCAGGCTGACCAGAGTCTCACCGGCCGCGATGGCGGGCAACAACCGTTCTTTTTGCTGCGCACTGCCTAACTCACCGATAACCGTGGCCGCCACCAATACGCTGGACTCCAGCGGACTGGCGCTAAGATTACGCCCCGCCTGCTCCAGCACCAGACCGAGGCCGGTATAGCCGTATCCCAAACCGCCAAACGCCTCGGGAATGGCGATACCAGCCCAGCCCATTTGCGCCATTTCGCGCCACACATCCGCGCTGAATCCGGCGGTGCTAGCGCTATCACGCAGCGCTCGTAGGTGCGCAACGGTCGCTTTCTCTGCCAAAAATCCTGCGGCAGATTCCCGCAGCATGACTTGTTCTTCATTCAATACCAGTGTCATGTTTCGTTTTTCCTCAGTCTGCTTGCAACAATCGTCTTACAACTAAACGCCTTACAACTACGCGCGTTACAACTACGCGTCGGGGAGTCCTAGCACACGCTTGGCAATAATGTTCAGCTGCACCTCGGAGGTGCCGCCCTCAATCGAATTTCCCTTGGAGCGCAGCCAGTCACGACTGAGCGCCCCCCCGTGGTAGGCTTCACCGTCCCAGCCCAAAGCGGACTCACCACGCACAGCGAGGTTAAGCTCATTGCGTCGCTTGTTCAGTTCCGTCCCGTAGTATTTAAAAATGGAGGAGGCCGCACCCAGGCCCTGCCCTGCTTTTGCCTCGTCGCCCACGCGCGCCATGGTTGCGCCAAACACCATGGTGTCGAGTTGGTATTGCGCAATCGTCTGGCGCAGCACAGAATTCGCCAGACGTCCGGACGCATCCGCGCCGATCGTTTCCACCGCGACCTGACCCACTGATTTCTTCGGTGCAGCCCCAAAGCCGGAAATCATTTCCCGCTCATGCGTTAGCAAATACTTGGCGATGGTCCAGCCGTTGCCCGCCTCACCGACCAGGTTTTTCTTATCGGCAATGGCATTGTCAAAAAATGTTTCACAAAAAGGTGAGCTGCCACTGATGAGCTTGATCGGTCGCACTGTTACACCGGGTTGATCCATATCGAACAGTACGAAACTGATGCCCTCGTGCTTGCTGCCTGAGCTGTCGGTGCGCACCAGGCAGAAAATCCAGTCGGCCTTATCAGCGTAGGAGGTCCATACTTTTTGTCCATTAATGGCGTAGTGATCACCCTTGTCTTCGGCCTTGGTGGCAAGGCTCGCCAGGTCAGAGCCGGCGTTGGGTTCGGAGTAGCCCTGACACCAGCGAATCTCGCCGCGCACGATCTTCGGCAGATGTTCCCGCTTTTGATCTTCATTGCCGAAGTGCAGAAGCGCCGGGCCCAGCATTGAGATACCGAAACTGTCGAGCGCGCGCCGCGCACCAATCCGCCCCATCTCCTCGCGCAGTACCTTGACCTCTTCCTCGTTGAGTCCACCGCCGCCGTATTCCCGGGGCCATTGCGGTACCGTCCAGCCGCGCACTGCCATGCGGTCGCACCACAGCGTTTGGTCGGGATGGTCAATTTCGGGATTGCGGCCACCGTTATAAAAATCATCAAAGCCTTTTACCGGCTCGCGCATGGATTCTGGGCAATTCTCTTCCAGCCAGGCTCGAGTTTCCTGACGGAACTGTTCAAGGTCGCTCACGGGACTACCTCATTTTTCTCGGACGGAGTCTCCTGCAGGGATCAGCGAACCGCTGCAGGAATACGTTTTCATTCCAGACGCTAAGTATAGGCTTTTAGGTACAGACTTTGGGACTGGGCACGCCTGCCCTCCCACCCAAAAACCGGATTTGAACATACAGTATGTTTTGAGTGCCTTCAAGTATCTCAGACGGCCCACAGCCAAGTCCTTTTCGAGCCCAAAAAAAAGGCTGCCTCTCGACAGCCTCTCTCCTCGGCGCGCTGTGCAATCACCACTCGAAGATCACATCAGCCCCCCACATCATCGGTTGCAGGTAGGTGGAGGCGGTTGATCCGATCAGGTAGTTGGCTGAATCCTCATCGGTGAGGTTTCTGCCCCACACGGCGAACTGCCAGTTGTGGCCACCCATTTCGACCTCGGCGAGGCTGATCCTGGCGTTCAGGAGGCCGTAGTCTGCTACCTCGACCTTGCCGAAATCCGTATTGGACAGCGCAAACTGGTCAGCCTGCCACGCGTAATCGAGATGAAAGCGGACCTCGCCAATAGTGACGGGCAAGTCATAGTCAGCGCTGATCGTATAGGCGTTTTCCGGTGCCCATACCAGTTCCGTCGTATCGGTGCGGTCAGAGCCGTCGGGGAACTCGACATCGCTAAAATCGTAGTTGAGATAAGCGTAACTCAAACTGACCAGAAACTGGTCGGTAATCGCCGCCTGCAAATCGATTTCCAGGCCCCATATATCGGCATCGCCCGAATTAAAAGACTCCACCAACTGCGGGTTGTCCGCGGGGTCGGGCAGATAATCAAGAATAATGTCGGAGACCTGCTGGAAGTAGGTCGCGCCGTTAAGGCGCACGCGCTGGTCCAGCCATTCCGACTTCCAACCCAGTTCGTAGGCGACCAGGTCTTCACTGTCAAACGGCGTGTTGAAATCTACGCCGTTGCGGCTGGAGCCGCCAGAGCGGAATCCGGTAGACACCTTGGCATAGGTCGACAGTTCGTCGGTCCAGTTGTAATCAGAAATAGCGGTGTAATCGACCCGATTCTCGCTGGAGTCGGTGGCGCCTGGCGCATACGAGTTGGTGTACCAACCATCGTTGGTACGACTGGCCTCGCGTTGATCATCTGTGTAGCGCAGGCCCAGTGTCAGGTCGAGCTTATCCTCCAGAATATTCGGCGTATAGGTCGCCTGACCATAGCCCGACCAGGATTCGACGTCGGTACTGACCTCGTACTCCCCCAGATAGTTCGGGAGCGTGGCATTCGCAAAATCGGTACAAATCGGACCGGGCCTTGTGCCATCGGAACAGGGCATCATCGTGATGAAGTCAAAGGCATAAATACCCAGTTGATCGACACTGGCGCGATCGAGGTACTGACGCTCACTCTGGTCGCCGTTCTCATTGAAATAGTACAGGCCGCCGACATACTCAAGCCGCTCGGCGCTGCCGATCAACTGCAATTCCTGCGACCACTGGTCCTGGTTGGTTTTGGTGTTCACTTCCAGACTGGCCGCATCGCCGAAGGCCTGGGCAAAATTCTGCGAGATGTCGTCGTCAAAGTCTCTGTAGCCGGTTATAGACTTAAACGTCAGGTCGTCATTGATCTCATAACTGACGGTGAGGTTGTGTCCGTTCACCTCGGTTTTGGATTCCGGTAGGTAGTAGGCAAATTGCCCGCCCCCGGTAGGGGTGCGCGTATTCTTCAGGCGGTCCGGAAAGCTGTTGGTGACAGGAACGAAGGAACGCGTGACTCCACCCACTGGGCCGCCATACTGAAAATAGGGTGCCGAAGAGGTGACGTCCGAATAATCGTAGCTGTAATCAACCAGTAGCTTCTCGATACCGTCGAAACGCAGCGCAGCGCGATAACCCTCGGTTTCCTTCTTGTAGTAATCGGCATACTCGAAGCCGGCGACTTCGTTGGGACCTTCGTTCTCTACCCAACCATCACGATCAGAGAAGGTGGCTGTCAGCTTGGCCTTGAAGCCGGAAGCATCGGGCAGGTTCATATGGCTCACTGAGCGCCAGCTACCGTAGTTTCCCGCGCTAACGTTCTGCTTGAAGCCAAACTCTCCGGTGGGCTTGGCATTGATGAAGTTAATCGCGCCCGCCATGGTATTTCGACCGTACAAAGTACCCTGCGGTCCACGCAGAATCTCTACGCGCTCAAGGTCAGACAGATCTGCCAAAAGCCCGGTTGAGCGCGCGGCGTATACTCCATCGTAGTACAACCCAACCGTTGGATCCTTGGTCAGAACGATAGAGTCCGCGTTGCCGATACCGCGAATAAACAGCGCCAGATTATTGGTGGCATTCGGATAAGCCGGCATTTGTAGGTAAGGCGACACCGCGCCAACATCCTTGGCGTCTATGAGTCGCATGGACTCAATGTTCTCAGACGTGAAGGCACTGATAGCGATTGGCGTGTCCTGCAAGGATGCAACACGTTTTTGTGCTGTAACGATGACCTCTTCCAACTGCGCCACGGCAGTGCTTGCTACTAGGCTGGATGCCAGCATCACGGTCAGCGGCAGGGCCCTATGGATAAAGTATTTTGACATGGTGCGCTCCATTTATTATTCAATTTCGAGTGCCACGAGAATACCGCTCAAAAAGCTCCCGCACGGCAGACTATACGAGATTTTATCGACCTTTGAATGTGTACTATTAACAGAAAAAAGCTGCGGTCTTTAAGGTTCGGAATGTGCTTAGGGTCAAGATCGGATGGCTCTTACAGGAGCTTCAAGTCCGGCGAGAAATTACATTTATAAGCGCCCATCCGGTCAACGCAAATAGCCCGGCACGGGCTCATCGGCCACCACAGACGATGGGTCGACATGGATAATGATTTCGGCGTTGGGATAGGCCTGCTGCAAGGCCCGCTCTACCTCGTCCGAGATCTTGTGGGCTTGCAGAATTGAGAACTTATCATCGACTTCGAGATGCAACTGTATGAACGTCGCGATCCCCGAACGACGGGAGCGCAGGTCATGCAGATCGCGAACGTCTGCATTTGCCAGTGCAATGCGCTTGATAGCGTCGCGCTCTTCGTCGGGCAGTTCACGGTCCATCAAATCATCCAGCGACTGCCGCACAATTTCCCAGGAGCTGTATAAAATATAGATCGCAATACCGATGGCGAACAGCGCATCAAAACCTGGCCAGCCTTCTATTGCCAGTAACAATGCGACAATCACAGAGCCATTGACCATAAAGTCGGTGCGGTAATGCAGCGCGTCTGCCTTGATTGCAGTGGAGTTTGTTTTTCGAATCACATGGCGTTGAAAGAGCATCAGTGCCAGCGTCAGGGCAATCGAGAACCCCATAACAATGAGGCTTGGACCATAGGATTCCATTGGAACCGGATGGAGCAAGCGCCGGCCAGACTCGAGCAACAGAAATCCCGCAGACCCGGCAATAAAGGCCGACTGCCCCAGGCCCGCCAGAGCCTCCGCCTTACCGTGACCAAAGCGGTGCTCCTTGTCCGGCGGTGCTACAGCTTGGCGCACTGCAAAAAGGGTAACCAGTGATGCCACTGCGTCCAATGTAGAATCGATCAGGGTAGCGAGCAGAACTACGGAGTCTGTGGCCGCCCAGGCAAACGTTTTCGCCAGTACCAGCGTAATGGCGACGCTGAATGAAGCGTAGGTCGCAAGGCGCATCAGGCGCGCGGACTCGGCGGGGGATGTGGGCGCTATATCAGGAGCAGTGTTAGTCATGGTAGGAGCAATGCCGCAGGCGATAGGCACAGTCTAACAAAGCCGCAGTCGATGGGCACAGTCTAACCAACTTATGGGATGTAAAACCCGCCATGACTCAAAGAAGCATGGTCGGCAAGTCCTTGGCCAGCCCTCCGCCGAACCGCCCAGGCGGCTGCCAGTACCACGCAGAAGCTGCACTGGCGCCAGCAAACGCTCACTCAGTGCATTGCGGTGGCTTTAGTCTTCAGAGGGACGACGGCCGTGGCCATCATTAGAGCGCACCATGCGCACGGTGCGCTGGCAGGTGTCCAGCCACTGCTGCACGGTGTCGGTTTTCAGGGCGCGCACGTAGCCCCGCTCTGTCAAGCAGGCGATACTGGTCTTGTTAGGCGTCCAGTCTCCCTCCTTTGGACGCGGCTTGCGCGAGCTGTAGTACCAAAGCCCGCGCCTATCCTGCATCACATATCTGGCGTCCGCAGGCAGAAACACTTTCTTGCCCCCAATTACCGCGAACACTTCGGGTCCCTCTGCCGGGACCCTCTCCATTACTGCTGTTGGTGTTATTGTCAACATTGGCTCACCCCGTCGATCTTTTTTCGATTCTGGTTGTGTCTCCCCCAAAGTCCTGTTGCTCGGTTAAACGAACCGGCAACACCCTTGAAGGGTCACCCGCGAGTGCGCGGTGACAGCCCAGTTATAAGTCGGGGGGGATATGACAGCAATGCGCAAACTGCCATTTTTTATACAAATTTAAATATAGGGCGAATAATAAGCCATTATTTTTACATTTTACTAATTTAGACGTGATTAATTAGACTATATGCCAATTTTTTATACGAAGAGGGGCATCTTCATACGCTTTCAGCACCCTTGCCACTGCCAGCGTTCGCCCTAGGCCCCGAGTCGGCTACCACTCTAATTGGGAACGAGCTTGATATGAGCACGGGCAGGGGGCACCGGCTGAAGCGGTTTTAGCATCTCCATATCACCACTCAGGAGCGGCAAATCTCTCGCTTCCTCGATCGAACTCATCAACATAAACAGCGCGAGAGCAGCGCGGCTCTCCTCCGACACCAACTGCGACGCGAAGGCCGCCAGCCCGCCCTCGGTGATCTCGCCCAAAACCACGGCATTGGTGAGATAATCGCGAATAATACGGCGGTTTGTCTGGTCCTGCAGGTAGCGCTGGTAGCCAGAATCGCCAAAAATCTGCCGGAGCACATCGACCTCGGCCTGCGCAATATTGGGGGTTACCTCCCCAAAAGCCGAATCAATCCAATTTACTATTTCATCTAACTGCAAGGACTTAGTCTCCATAATTGCGTCACGCAACCATCAGGCTGGCGGCGATTTGTTTCTGAAAGCTGTCCAGATCAGGGACCTGGCAGAGTACGTCATCGAACCTGAATGCGGCAGTGGCATGCTTCTGCACGTCCTGAGGCGCGTCTACCACGGCATCAGGCTCCAGACCGACCACTCGCAATCCTTTGCCCCGTATAGCCAACGCCCAATACTCACAGCCCTCGCCTTTCAATCCGAGAAAAATGGCTACGAGTCCAGCATCACGCGCCGGTTGCTGCCAAAGCGATCCATCCTCGCTGCCCAAATCCAGCACTGGCACGATTCGGTCGCGCCAGGACACCACCTGCGGTGGCGACAGCGCGTCCGTGTGCAAGGTCACAATTTCGGCGAGGCAGTTTTGCGGCACGGCCCAGGTTTCCGTGCCAGAGCACGGGATAAGTACGCACCAGTGTTTCGGGTTATCACTCATCATCAATCCTCAGGACAATTGCAGATCGTGCCCGGTCAGTTCGTTGATCTGTCTGACCAACTCCGGGAAGTTAAAGGGTTTACCCATGTAGGCGCTGCAACCGGCCTCGCTGGCCAGAGCGCGGTGCTTGGCACCCGTACGAGAAGTCACCATGATCACAGGCAGGTGGCCATAGCGCTTTGATTTACGGATCTCACGCAGCGTTTGTATGCCATCCTTAACCGGCATTTCCACGTCGAGTAATATAATATCGGGCAAGCGATGAGTGGCGTTGAGCAAATCTATCGCCACCAGGCCATTTTCTGCCGTGACTGTCTCCACTCCCACTGTATCGAGCTGACTCGTAGCCACCATGCGCTGGGTCCTGGAGTCGTCCACAACAAGCGCCATCAGCGTTTCCACTTTCGACTGACGGGCAGACACCGGCGCAATCCCGTCAGCACCCGCAACACTCACCATCAGGTTGAGATCCAGCGCGACAATAGCCTCGCCTTCTGCCGTTGTCGCCGCTCCCGCAAGACCAGGCACAGTCGAAAATTGCGAGCCCAGAGACCGCACCACCAGCTCCAGTGCCTCTTCAAGGGTGTCGATGGCGATGGCCATGTAGCGATCTGCCGATCCAGCAACAATCACCGGAACATACTTTCCCCAGATGCTGCGATCGGGCAACCCCAGACCCTGGCACAAGGTGGCCAAATAGGTGGGCTCACACGGCAGGTCAGACACCGACACCGTACCGCGATCTTCGATAGCGGCAAAAAAGTCCTCAACAGGAACCTGCTCTACCGCCACCAGGCCGTTCAAGGGAATAGCGTATGACTCCCCCGCGGCTCGCACCAGCAGTGCGCCGTTGACCGAGACATTACTGGGAATCCGCACTTCAAATGCTGTACCAAGACCAATCGTTGATTGTATCTGCACATCACCGCCAATCTGCTGCAGTTCCGTCAGCACAATATCCATGCCAACACCGCGGCCAGATATTTCGCTCACGGCAGTGGCCGTTGAGAATCCCTTGTGGAATATGAGCCGGATAGCTTCCTCATCGCTGAGTGCATCGACATCCACATCCAGACCTTTCTCATAAGCCGACTCGCGAATCGCATCGGGGTCTATCCCCCTGCCATCGTCGGCCAACCGGATCAGATAATCGCCACCGGACTTGCGCACATCGATGGTAATACGGCCAGCGGTGGGCTTGCCCATCGACATTCTTTCCTCGGGCGTTTCGATACCGTGATCGAGGGCATTTCGTACCATATGCTCCAACACCACTTGCAAGCGTGCGTAGTGATCACGATCAAGTGCGCCGGTTTCATTCAGGGCCTTGAATGACACTATCTTGCCAAGATCTGTACTCACGGTGCGCACGATGCGGCGCAAGCCCGGCATGAGTCGCGACACTGGCACCACTCTGGCGCCCTGGATAGATGACGAGATACCCGAAATCACTGAGGACTGCTGTTTTAACAACGTCTCGATCTGCATATTCTGGCGACTGACAACTTCTACCAGATCCGCCAGATCCTCGACCCCTTCACGCAAAATGTTAGCCGCCTCCTGCAGCTCCGAGTACTGATCCATCTCCAAAGCGTCCATGTCCTGGCTTGCGCTACCGGGCCGCGCATTCACATCGAGCAATGCACGGTCGGCGATCTTCCTGATATGCGTACGTACGGATGAAAGGCGCGCCTGCAACTCCGCTGAAGAACGCTTACTGCGCTTCGTATTCTGCGAGGCACGCACGCCAAGCTGTTGCGCCTGACTGGTCAGGTTCAACAGGTGATCCAGCTTCTCCGAAGTAATACGAACCGACTGCTGAGCCGCAAGCGCTTTGGCGCCCTCGTCTGCCAGCTGCTGATCACGTTTCTTCTCCAGCGCCGAGACCATAGCGGGCTTGAACTCTTCACTGATGACTTTTGCTGCCACTTGACGCAACGCAGCATCCTCTGTTTCGGGAAGCTCGACAGATTCTTCGACCTGTTGCGGGGTCGCATTTGAACCAACAGGTACTGGAAATTCGCTGGCGATATCGGCGCGAAGATCCGAAACATGTCCAACGCCTCGTACCAGGGCATCCAGCCAGGCATTCACTATTCGAAAGTACGCCTGCTCCTGCCCGGCATTGGGCCTGGGCATTTTTTCAAGCAGTGTTTCGAAATTGTGGACAAGAGTACCAAGACGATGCAGGCCCACACCCTTGGCAATGCCCTTGATCGTATGCAAGGTGCGCGACACTTTGGCGAATAACGGCTCGCTGGCTACGCTCTTTTCCCATTCACCCACTTCGTTTTCAAGCTTCTCGACCTCGGCAGAGCCCTCTTCAATAAAGGCATCCACAAAATCCGTGAAAATTTCGTTATTACTCTGGGTGGAGTAGCTGAAGGTAATGTAATCGGGGACGAATCCGTCCAGACACGTCCCATCGAAGGCGCTGGCATCGGTGTCTTGTATACCCGTTTGCGACTTATCCTGTAGAGGCTGCGCGGAGGGCTGCGTGGAGAACTGCCTAGAGGGTACCGCCTCGGCCTCTTGCATCGAGCATCCATTCTCCGCCGTATGCTCTGCTAAAAACGCCGGATCCCCGACCAGAGTTTGCGCTGGCACAGCCTGCTCAGGTTCAGTCACTGAGGTCTCTGCATCGTGGCTTTCGAACGCATCAAAACCGACGCCGCAAATCTCATCGGGACTTTCCTGAAACTGCGACAGATCGGCGAAGACGGCTTCTATATCATAGGCAGCCACAGCGCCGGCGTCAGGCAATTGCGCAGAGAAATCATCTGCAAAACCGTCGTCGAACAAGTCTTCGCCGAAACCGTCAACCAGCATAGCCTCAGGCACAATTGCGCTCTCTGCCAATACTGTATTCTCAGCGACTAGAGCATCCGAAAAATCTGGCTCGAATGACGCGGTTGCTGAGCACATCTCATCCGGCTTTTCGATAGAGTATTCAACAGAGTGTTCCACGGAGCCATCGACGGGCTCCACCGACGCGACAAAGTCCAGGCCAAATAGCGCGTTCCAGCTCGTGTTTAACTGCGTATTCCAAAATCTAACGTAGATGGAATCGCGTATTGCTGCACTCACTGCGACCAGTGGCTGCGGCAACTGCGGACACACTGCGGTAGCGGGCGCGTAACCCTGTGCAACACACTGCCTGACAGCTTGCTCATCAGACCCGATCCTGACATCGACAACAACCGCATCGGCGGCGCAGGCCAGGTCTTGCAGCCGCACCTGCACTGCGCCGGAAATCGCCTCCATTATCGGCGTAATTACCGCTGCGATAGTACTGGCGGAATTCTCTTCAAACCCTGCCATACCCCGGAAGTCTTCATGGTAGTCAATGGTGGTGTCGGTTGACGGATCGACCGCGATCACGCCCTCCGAAGGCTGCAAGACCAGTTCTTCCGGATCGGAATTGCCCTCAGGCAGGTGACCTCCGGCCAGCAGATATCCATCGAACTCATCGTCATCGGCTGACGGCGGTATGGTCGCTGCAAAATCCCGAACATTGGCATAATCCGGAGCAGCAAGGAGCACCTCTTCGTTTTCAATTTCGTTTTCAATTTCAATGCCGGCGCCAGCATCACTTACTAGGCCGATGTGTTCGAACGGCGGTCGCGAGGTATCAACGGCCTGCAAGAAAGAATCACCGATCTCTCGTGTCATGCGTTTAGACCCAGAGTGCTCGATGTTGCCGCCCAGCTGCGTTTTCACACGCTTGATAGAGACAAATTTCTCGCCTATATCGTCATCACCGTCCAGACCGAGGATGTCTGCCCCCTCCTCCACGTGGCCACGCAGAGCGGGCTGCCCGTGTTCTGGCCGGAGTGAAAAATCAACGGTCATTGCCTCTCGGCGCGCATCGCGGACAGACTCGACGGCCCCTGAACCTTTCTGCTGATTGTAGATGTCTGCGCCTGATCCTGCGGAGGACATGACGATCTCCTCCTCAACATAACTCGCCAGATCATCACGTCCGGCATTGCCCCTGACCAAAGGCCGACCCGCCACCTCTGCCTCGAACGCCGAAAGACCAGCATCAAGGTAGTCGTTGCCGGAGACAGTAAATAGCTTCTCTTCTGGCTCGGAGAGATCCATCTCCAGCAGCCATCGCAGGCTCTTCTCCTGATCACTCTCTTCCAAATCTGCAGCCTCCATAAGGCTCAAATTGTCCAGATTTTTATCAGTATGCACCGTCATTCTCCCCGTCCAGCCGGCGTTTTACGCCGCCGCATCAGTGTGTCAGCGTTGTCTCAGCAACCAGATTATCTGCCAGGCCACCCGTTGCGCCGATCACAGCAGTGATCTCGGGTGAATCCCCTTGTTTCTTCGCACTGCCAGACGCCGCCACCAGGAAACAGGCATTGGTCAGTTCTCGAATGCGTCCGACATCCGGTCCGCTTGCGTCACTGTAGGATCGAACCAAATCGGGAAGGGCATTTACTACGTCGTTCACCAAGGCCTGCACTTCCTCATTGGGTGTAAGCTCACCATCAAGCGAACGGTCGAGCATATCCTGTGCGGCCCAGCCGAGTTCGCCGAGGACATTGGCACCGACCGCTCGACCATTGCCTTTGAAGGTATGAAAGTGACGCCGAATATCGCGCAACACCTGGTTGTTTGCCGGGTCTTGCAGCCAATCCATAGTCAGCTTACTCAACTCAACCACCATTTCCTCGGACTCTTCAATAAACACGTCACGAAATTCCAATGGGATTTCAATGTCATATACCAACATGTCTTGCTGTACTTCAACGGCGTCTGCCGAGGACATGATTCCGACCATCTTTCTTCCGGGAGACAGGTTGCCAATTGCTATTTCCAGTTCACGGGCGCGCTGCTCAGCCAAAGCCAGTATGTGCGAAGTGTCATCCAGCGGATCAACAATGGAGCGCTGTAAGTGCATTTCGATCTGCGCGAAGGCATCGGCGAAACACCCAAAGGCATCATCCTCACGCACGCTGCCTGCATCACTCGCCGCTGCAAGCCACTGATGGCACTGTTCCATCACGGCGCCCTCGCGCTCCATGCCCGCGAAAAGCAATGCTCCGGTAATCTCACTGAGAAGTTGTAGCGAGTCGCTGATTGCTTTGCGATCGGGAACAGACTCCAGTCGGTCAAGAAAATCTACAGCAAGCGCGTAGAGCAGATCCAGATCAGGATCACCGTTGTCGGCATCCCTGATCGCCTGGCGTAACTCTTCGTGACCCTGGTCGGTTTTGTTCAGATGACGCTGCAGCGCCGTGGTCAGCCGCAACACACTGACGGTATCCAGCGGCTTCTTGTCGAGCGCACTTTTCAGCGCCTTGCGCCTGAGGATCTGGTGCAGATAGTTCTCCACTAACCCCATCTGTCGGAACGTGGCTGTCGCTATACTCTCTCGCAACTCAAAATCTTTACCCGCATAGGAACTGTTAAGCCCATGAGCCAGTTTATGCTCGATGTCGGTTTTGACATCGGTAATTCCAAGGGTGATAGCGCGTACACCCCCTGCAACCTTGTGCAAGTCGTCGATGACCTTGCCATTAAAGAACTGTCGCAATTGCTGCTGTACTTTCTTCAGAGAGTCCGCATGCAGTAACTGCCCTGCGGCCTCCAGGCGCTGCTCGGCCGCTTCCACGGCTTCCAGCACACTGGTGTCATGCTCTTCAGGCTTCTGTCTGGCGACTTGCACCAGATCGTGCGTCATCAAGTAATCCACGGCATTGTTAAGGTGCTGCAACGCGCCGTTCAAAGCAATAATGATGGCGTCACTGTGCACAAGGCCCTGGCTGGCATCACTGATGGTGTTATCAGTGACCCCAAACGCATCACGAATGCCCGCTATATGCACGGGCTTGGAACGACAGGACGCAATGTAGTAGAGCATTTGCTGCACGTAACTGTCGTAATCTATGGTCTCATCAACTGCAGCGCCATTCTCACGTGCGAACTTGATGGCAAAGGCACCCGCCTTAAAGATCTGCGCAATACATTCATCCGGCACGATCAGGCCGCCGGCAATGCCCTCGCACAGACCCACTATGGTGAACCAGAAGCGCTCCTGCTCAGTACCGGCGACCAGCATTTGCATTTTTCGGGCGATACGCGCCACGGTTTTCATGCTTTCGCTGACATTGCGTTTGCGCAGTGCCTGCTTTGCCATTTCCAGATACAGGGCGAGCATGACATTAGCGCGACTCCTGATTTCTTCATCGGCGGCAGGAACAGCACTGCGACTAATACCGGCATCAGGATCGATATCCAGATGGAAGAAGAAGGCTCTGGGCCGCGGCCTCTCCCCCACCCAGCGGCGTAAGTCATTGACGAACTGCTCTAAACCACAGCCTGTATCCACACGCTGGTTCTGAGTATGTTCCAAATAGGCAGGAATAATCTTCAGCGCCTGCATCAATCCGCCCATTGCCAACTTGCGGCGCTCACCGATGACTTTGTCTTTGTACAGGAAGTTAAGCGAACGCTCCATTTCCAGCGTCAACATCTCCGCCTTACGCATACCCAAAGCCCTGAGTGTTGACGTAATCTGGTGTACCGACCACATACAACGTAGCAGCGCCTGCTTCTGCGAGGGATCTTGTCCGTACTCAACCAGTGCTGTCTCGGCGGCATCGGCCTGGGCATTAATCAACCCAATCACCCATTTGAGAGACACTATGTCCGGTTTCTTATTCACTCGCTCAATCTCCTGTTTTCTTATAGGCACATACGCCCGGCCACTGCAGCCGAGAGACGCTCTGATGCAGCCAGGACACATCCTCGCCGGCACCCAGAATCAGCAGGCCGCCAACACGCAGCCGATCCACCAGTTGATCAATAATCCAGCGCTGCCGATCTCGCTCGAAGTAGATCAACGTGTTCTGGCAGAATATAATGTTGAAGTCGGTAACGGGGGCGCTGTCTACATGCAGCAAATTGCTGTGAAAAAAATGCGTTCTGGCGCGAATATCCTCCGTCACCTTACGTCGGCCGCCCAATTTGTGATCCATGTAGCTGTCGCAATACTCGGCGGGAATAAACTGCATCGCCTCTTCCGGGTAGATCCCCTGTTGGGCATGGGCAATAGCGCTGAAGCTGATGTCGGTACCAATACCATGCCACTGCAACCAGGGCGCATGTTGCGACGCAACGCTTTCCACCACCATAGCCATGGAGTAGAGCTCCTGGCCATGCGAGCAACCTGCGCTCCAGAACGCCAGCTCACTCGGCGCAGAGCCCCCGGCCAGCAATTCATCGACATACTGCTGCAGGCATGTGTATGCATCCGGCTGACGAAAGAATCGAGTCTCCTTTACGGTCAGCAGGTCTATCAGTGCCAACCATTCCGCACGCGCGTTGATACTGTCATCAAACATCGCCAAATAACTCTGTAGGTCGGCATGGCCCAGATACGCCATTCGCGCCTGGATAGATCCCGCAATCACATTGTGCGTGCTGTCTATCCTGATCCCCGCATAGCTATGCAGCTTCTGCATCAGCAAGCCGAGTTGGCCGCGCTGCAGTTGGGGGCCGCGAGTGGCAAACGCTGCTTTCACACAGAAACCTGCGCAACTCTAGCGTGTTCCAGGGCCGACATTTCATCCTCGCGATACACCTTTTTTGAGCCCTGTATATTTTTCAGGTCTTCAATAGCGGCCATCGTGCGCTCGGCGTCGCTGACTGTTTCAATCCTGAACTGACTGAGGCTTTCCGCGACGTCGCGCATCGAGGCTTTCAGGCTACTGACGCCCACCAAAGTGGACTCGCTGTATTCACTGATATCCAGATTGCGCTCACGAATCGCATCCATTGAACTATTCATATGGCGCGCGGTGGTCGCCGACTGTCCCGCTGCGTCATCCACCGAGGTGATGATCTTGGTAATGGCAGAGGATCCTGCATTGATCTCCTCCAGCGAGCTATCAAGGCGGTCGATATACTCCAGTATTGTGACCACGGTACCGACCGTATTTTCCATGCTAGACAGGTTGTCGGCCGACAGGTTTTGCAACATCCGCACCTGGGAAATAATCTTGCGACCCTCCTCTTCGGCTTCACGCATCAGGTCACCGATCGCCTCAGCAATGCCCAGAAAAGGACGTCCGTGCTCACCCGCTTTTTCTGCCTCAATGCGGGTGTTGATCGCCACCACCGAAATCTTGGTGTTAAGTGCCTGAATGTATTCCGCCGCCGCCGTCACCGACTGAATAAGTTCACCCTGGCGCTTGGCAGATTTAGATGTCTCCTGCACCGACTCACGCACATCGGCCGAGGCCTTGGACATATCCTTGGTCAGCTCATAGCCCTGCGCGACACGCTGTCTATTGCGCTCAGATGTTTGTGCTGCCTCAGCGGTAGACTTCTTGATCTCCTCGCTGGTACGGACCATTTCGGTCGCGGCGGTGGTTGACTCCACCACCGAGCGCGTCAACTCTCGCCCTTTATCTACCTGCCCTTCTGCAATCACACCGATTTTGGTGATGCCTTCAGTGGAGATCTTGAACGGCGTCTTGATATTGCGAATGAGCTCACGCTGGCGCTGGGTCGAGGCGTTAATCTCGCGCGCTATATCGCGGGTTACGGTGTTGTCTTCTGACACCCGCACAGTGAGGTCTCCTTCAGCAATCTTGACCAGCGCGCTATTGATCTCGGCAACACCCTTCTCGGTGTACTCCACTCGCTGGCGTTGTCCGCGGTAACCCAACAGAGCCATCCCCAGAACGACGGGAGCCCCGATCAGCACCATCAATGTGCCGGTCTCCACTTGTGTCCTGAAAAGGGCGTATGCAATCCCCGCCAGACAGCCAAGACCACCCAAAGCCATTACGGCCAGCCATAGATTGGGAACACCCAATTTCAATGTCTTACTCATTACCTTTCCCCTTAATTGAAGAAACTCTCGAGGCGGCTGCATTGGATAATTCCTCATCCGCCACCAGCTTGTTGATATCAAGAACCGCCAGAAACTCCCCCTTGTACTCAAAGCCTCCAAGGGCATACCCGGCAAAATCGGGATCAAACGCATAATCCATAACCCGCTGCTCGATGCGGAAACGTAGATCGCGCTGGACATGACTCAGAGTCAGTCCGAAATACATGCCCGGACGGCGTATGACCATGCAGTAATCGCGCAGCCGACCGATGTATGGACGCTTACGAAACAGCACATCCCCGCTAAAAATGGGCAGAAAACCGCCTTTATAAGCAGCTACACCCAGCACCCAGGGCTTGGTGCCAGGGATTGTGGTGACAGCCGGTGTTTCAATAATCTCTTCCATATCGCCGGCACCGACCAGCACCGGGACACCCGCAATGCCCAACGAGCTGCCCACCCAGGTCAGAGGGAGTGCCGCAGCTTCAGGCGGCGACACGCTGTCGTAAGCGTGCATGCGTTCCAGCAATTCCAATGACTGCAGTGCGGTAATACTCACGGCTAGGCGGCCGCCTGCCTGAGGGTATGGTTGTAGATCAATTCGCGCAGGACACTTTCTGGCGGAATTTTGGTGACGTGCGCTGTGGCTCCCCGCGCACGCCCCTTGGCGATGTCAAAAATGCCGTCTGAAGAGGACAACATCACCACCGGCGTGCGCCGCGTATCCTCAGCGTTGCGGATCAAAGTGCAGGTTTGGTAGCCGTCAAGTTCGGGCATGGTGATGTCGAGAAATATCAGGTCGGGCTTGAAACGGCGCAACATGCCCAATGCCTTGTAACCATCCTCGGCACACTCCACTTCACAGCCCATGCCGCGCAGCGTATGCGACATCATCATGCGAATGGTTTTGGCGTCATCGATGACGGCGATTTTTATACCGCTGATATCAAATTGATCGGTTTCGTTGTTCATGAACTCTCTCGCATCCTGATTAGTTATGCCGCTGGGTTATGGCAGTACAGTATTTCCATACCAACAAAAAGCGGCAAGTGAAAACTGTAGATTTCTGCAGAAATCCAACGTGCTGCGGGAGTGAGATCGTCAGGATCTCTCAAAAAAGCCTCATATGATATTGATTATTATAGTTTTTTATCGAACGCAGACAAACAATCCTAAGTCTTTCTAGTATCTCTAAAAGTGTGACGCAGTTGTTTTTTGCGAGCTAGCGAGGTCAACAAGGCTCATAAAGATCCTCAATTGCCCTCGCCAATGCTTCTGGGTCGTCAGACCTTTGCACTAATCCGCTGTCGATGGCCGCCTGAGGCATAGCGGGACAGATTGCACTGGCAGGCGATTGTGCCCATATGCGCCCACCGGCAGCGGCGAAGACCGGCAGTGCTGCCGCGGCGTCGTCTCCCATACCACTGAAGATGATAACGCCGGGAGATGGCAGTTTTACTGCACTCAAGATCACCAGTAACTCATTGATATCGGGCGTGTGCTGTCCCTCCCAAGCGCCACGAGCACTGCTCAGCTGACCAAATTCAGTCACCAGCACGCTGCGGCGCGGCGACACCATAACCAATCTTGAAGGCTGCAGCGCCTGCACACTCTCAGAGCTGTGCAGGGAAAATAACGGGTTTTCAACGGTAAAACGCTGCAACTGGCGCTGCTGCGCCGGATCGAGATGCTGTGCATAAAGAAACGCCACCGGGGGTGGCTGCACAAACGTGTTTAGAAACGCTTGAATGGCTGACGTTGCACCGGCAGAACCCGCCAGCAGCCAAACTCCGCGAACCTCGCTCCAGCGATTAGTCGCGCTGGGGTCGTCACGCGCACCGCTGCACAGAACCACTTCCAGTTGTGTCATCAAACTTTCGACCCATGCCAGCATGACGGGCGTTGCAGGTGGGTCCGGGATATTGTCTGCGGGCAGCAGAAAGGATCCGCTGGGCATTAGCAGTTCCAGCGCATCCTCGGCGCGGGCATCAAAGATCCACGCATCGACCGTATGCCGCGCGACCAACGCCCGCGCTCGGTCTATATTAACAGCGATCTGCACGTCATATCCGGCGTGTGACAAAGCCACAACCACCGCGTCCCGTGCGACGCCGGCCAACATCAGACCGATAACAGGAGCCCCGTCACGCACCCGGAAACATGTAGCTCTTGAATGGCTCGAGATGGCCTGCCTGAAAATCACGCAGTTCGTAGATATTGAACTTGTGCATGAGGGTCAGGCAACGCTGGAAAACCTGATCGGCCTCGTACGCGGACGGCGGTATACCGTATTCATCGGTGATCTGCGCAAAAATAGTGGAGGCGATTTCGCGACGGGTCTGGTCCTCGCGATACAAGGTTTGGTTCACCGGGGACGAGACGATGGGAGAACCGTAAATAAGAAACGCCTCCCAGCGGCGCACATCCTGGCCCGTACCCAACTCGGCGACCAGAAATTTCACCATGTTGTGCAGGTCAATGCGCGGGGGCAGCACGTCTTTTTGCAGCCACTTGCGCACATCCGATTCGCGCCAATCGCGGTTGATGCCCAGCACACTGATAACACGCCCTTCCGTCTGGGGTGGCGCCGCTCCGGCGAGGTCCCATAGCATATTCAGACGCGCAGAAAACCCCAGACTGATAGGCAACTCATTGTCCATCGCTTGTTCGAATGCACGCGCATAATCGTCCACGGTTTTCGCCACGCGGGGCCCGGCGCCAGACTTCCGTCCCCCGGCACGATTACTGGTGGTCTTTTCCGCCATGCTCCGTCCTCAATCTCTCAGTTGCGTGCAACGTCTTTACACCGCTTCAAGTAGGTTGGTGTCGATACACCCATGATACTGGCGCGTGCCGCAGAACCCAGCTCGCGCCCCTGCTCATTGACATGGGCCATCAAGGTATCGGCCATCAGCTCCAGCGGTGAACTCTCTAACTGAGGCGACTTCCTGACCCACTCGCGCAACAACCTTCGCGGCTTCTGCCACAGTACACTGCTGTTGCGCTCGTCTTCGCGTGACGCAATTTTTGGCAGCCACCGACTGATGTTGCGCGGCTTGGTATGCAGGAACTCCCCGGTGCGAGGAAGATCGCCACGATATCGGTCCAGCGCGGCCAACACCAGGTCGTCCTCCAGCCAGGTCCCGACAGGCTTAATCATATTCAACGCCAGCAAGCTGTGCACCGCCTCGCCCAACGCAACATGCAATGTCTCCTGGGCCGAGGCAACATAGTCGGGATCCTCGCCCTCGCTCATCGCAACAGTCGCTAAAAAAGGCTTGGACTCAGGCAAGTAGGCCGCACCATCCGCGTTAATACCTGCGAACAAACCCAGGTCGACCGGGGTAAGCCAGTCTTTGTCCGTTTTTTCCAGCGCATCGTGGATGCACTGGCGCATTTCACTAATGTTGCCGGGCCAGTCGCACTGCAGCATGGCCTGCTCAGCATCTGGAGTGAAGCCCTTCATATCGCGGTCCCGCGTCACCCCCTCCTGACCAAGAATCTTGTGCGCCCAGCGCAGTACCGCCTGCTTGCGGTCTTTGATAGGCGGCACGTTGATCGGGTAGCCGGCGAAGACGCTGGCCAAAGGTTCGACCAATTCGCCGCGCCTGACCAGCATCTCCAACCGCTCGGGGAAAAGGGCGATCAATTTCAGCTGCGGCAGATAACGGGGCGGGCTGACGTCAGCCAATGTGCGGGTGCTGATCTGTTTCGCCAGTTTGAGCTGCACCTCTGCGTGCATAAGATGCGGCGACTTAAACACCAGTGTTTTCCCTTCGCCCTGCGTTAGTTCGCGGGCAATGTGCGCATGCGCCGCAGAGCGACTGCGGAACTCCCGGCAGTCCACCGGCACCAGCATGTCATTCGCGCCACCCGATTCCTCGTGGATGATACGTGCCACATACATTTTGCCGGTCCCTGGGGGGCCAATAATTGCAACCGGGATATCCAGATGCGCGAGGAATATCGCCTGATCGACCGCGCCCTCCATATTATCAACTACGTAACCGTCAATATCTTTTTCAATCGGCGCTACCGGCGGTGTGGACTTTTGGGGCGGGGGCATATCCGCTGCGGGGCTGCCTAGGCCGGGCTTTGATACCAGTACCGCAAGCGGCGCGCTGAAAATTCCACCGTAGTGGTTGGTCGCGCCGATAATCCGTTTACGATCGTCTTCACTGGCCGCACGAATCGGATCAAACGTGCCGAGCTGCTGCGCCTGCAGCAGGGCGTTGTTCGCCCTCAACACTGTTGCCAGAGAGCTTGCATCGGGCTGTCGATTCGCGAGGCCGATACAGATGCGAGCATCCGCGATCAAGCTGTCAGGCCGGGTGTGCAAGCGGTGCAGGTGCGATAGTAGGGCGCGACAGATATCCCGAGCGCCTTCGATATCCACGTCGCGCAGCATGACCAATATGGCCGTTGCGCTCGGCAGACCCACTGTGTCGCCACTGCGCACGATCTCCAGCAGGCTGGCGCGCATGTCGGCCATCAGACGGGCTGTTTCCGGCGCGCCCCAGTGTTGGTCATAGCGCAGCTGATCCACGCCCAACACAGCGAGTGTATCTGAGTAGGGAAAAGGATCCGGAATGCCCAGTTGATCGTGATTCGTAAGCGGCCACAGCAACAACCTGAATACCGTACCCCGATGATCTTGCTCAAGGGGAGAAAGAAGGCCGCCCACAGCGACCTCGGGCGCACTGGCGCGGCGCAAAATAAGAGGAGGTAGCACCAGGCGCCGGCCGGCCTGTAATGCCTGCATAAGAATACTTTCTGAATCAGGGTCGCACAGGATAGCGCGGTTCCAAACAGCACCCCGTGGTGCCGGCGCTGACACCCCCAGTAAACGGGCTGCAGTATCATTGCAGTTGAGAATTTCACCACTGGCCGCGTGGATCAAAAACAGAGCTTCATCAAACCCGTCAGGTGTGGTCATCATAGCGTTTGCGCTGCCCGATGACGCCATGCCGAGCTATTCCGCGCTCGGCGCCGCGGGGTCTACCTCGGCGAATTGACGCATAACGTAGTCCACGCGATGCTCAGTACGAAAACGTCGGTTCACGGTCATATTCTCGATATGACGCAGTCGCGGCAGCAAACCCCGCCCATTGGTGATCTGGATCGCCAGACCGGGCCGGGCATTCAACTCAAGAAGTTGTGGTCCCGCATTTTTATCCAGGACAATGTCGGTGCCAATATAGCCCAAGCCAGTCATCTCAAAGCACTGTGATGCCAGCAGCAATATATCGCGCCAGCCCTCAATTTTTATGTCACTCAGTGGACGCCCGGTATCCGGGTGCAGCTTGATCGGCCGACCAAACTGGGCGGCCTTAAGGCAGCGCCCGCTGTCCAGCGCCAGGCCAACACCGACAGCGCCCTGGTGCAGATTGGCCTTGCCGTCCGAGGCGGCCGTCGCCAGCCGCAACATAGCCATCACCGGGTAACCTCGAAACACGATGATGCGAATATCCGGTACACCCTCATAGGAGTAGCCCGCAAAGCACTCGTCAAAGGCGATGAGATCCTCGACGATCGCGACGTCGGCGGAGCCACCGAGTGAATAAAGTCCGGCAAGAATATTGCTCATATGACGACGGATATCTGTGATGTCCATCAATGCGCCGGAACTGCGGACGAACTGGTCACCCTGACGTCCGGTGATGACCAGTATGCCTTTTCCGCCCGAGCCCTTGGCCGGCTTCAACGCAAAACTTGGAAGGTCCGCCAACTCACGCTCAATATGGCTTATTTCGTGCTGCTCACGCACGATGAACTTAAGCGCCGGCGTTGGCACGTCGTACTCCTGCGCCAACAACTTGGTCTTCAGCTTATTGTCTACCAGCGGGAACAATTTGCGTTCGTTATAGCGACTAATGAAGTCCACGTTGCGGCAATTCATACCCAACATGCCAAATTCCTTCAAGCGCCTGGTCGAAACCCATGCTTTTCCCATCACTAGTCATCCATCGATCGAAAGCGCCGCAATTCCGACAATTTATACCCGGTGTACTGCCCCATCGCCAGGATAAAGGCCAACAGCACCAAATTGAGTTCCGGAAAGTTGAATGTGAGGTGCACAAAAATCGGGGTCTGCATCATCAGGTAAGCAATCACTGCCACCAACAGGCTGCCGCCACCCTGCCGCATAACCTCGTTGGGGCCATCTTCCTCCCACAGAATCGACATCCGCTCAATGGTCCACGCAATAATAATCATGGGGAAGAACATGATTGTCATGCCGGTGGAGTAGCCCAACTGGTAACCAATGATACTAAAGGCCGAGATCAGGAATACGACCAGCACGATCAGCGTGGCAATACGGGAGACCAGCAGAAGATTCAGTCGTGACAGATAACTGCGCAGAGCCAAACCGGCGGCCACTATCAACACAAAGCTGATCAGTCCGGCCACCAATGATGTCTGCAAAAAAGCTACCGCGATAAGCACGGGCATGAAAGTGCCCGATGTCTTCAAGCCGATGATTACCCGCATAAACACCACCACCGCCGCGCCCAGAGGTAACAGCAACAGCAGCTTGAACATACTCTGTTCTTCGATGGGTAGATGCTGCACGCCCAGTCGGTTAAACACGCTCTCGCTGCTTTTCGCCTTGGACAACTGCAGCGCCGGAACCGTCTGGCGGATCATGGAAAAATGCACGCGCGAGTTACTGCCACCAGTGACATCCAAAACAGAAACACCACCGCGATGCCAGAGCAACAGATTGGGCGGGACGCCGAACTCACCCGACACAGGATTCACCAACACCCACTCCTCCCCTGTATAAATCTCAACCATGGGCGTCAGACTCTGCCTGCGCCGGGCATCCTCCAGATACAAACCCATCACGGATCGCGTCGCAATATCCGCGCGATCCAGCAATTGCGCCAGCAGGTCTGCCTGGTCCGTTGTGTTGGAACGCAGCAGAGCGGTATTTTGAGACTCTGGACTATTGAGCTGATTGACCAGTTCTCGGGCTAAACTCTCGGGCGAACTGGACTTTTCACGCGCGAGATCGAGTACTTCCTTAGCCGCCAGTTCCTGCGCTTCCTCCCAACGGTCCAGATGCGCTTTGCCTGTTTCGGGCTCGTCATCAGCGCCGGTGCTGTCGTCACTGCCGGTCTCGACCAATTGGGCGCTATAGTAGAGCGACTGCGCTCCTTGAGCGTCGCGTCTGGTCCACTCAGCACGCCGGTTGCCTTTATTCGTCAGGATCGCGAAGCCGTAGCCCGGTGAGGCGGCTTGTTCTTCGAACAGTTCAAAGCCTGGCATTCTCGCATCGGGCAAACTGAGGTTGGCGGTGACAGGCCCACCATCCGCCTCGAAATCGACCCTGGCTTCAACCAGCCATACCGATTGCTCCTCTCCTGGCAAAAACGGTGTACCGGTGGCCAGATGTCGCAGCACCGCAATCGTGATGCCGCTCAGCGCTATCAACGAAAGAATAGTGAAAAATGTCCGCTTCTGGCTCACTTGCCAGCTCCTTTAGAGCCAGACGTTTCATCCGGAACGATGTAGGGCGCGACATTTTTCTTGCTCACATCCACCACCATCACATCTCTCAGAATGCTGCGGCCTATCTTGACCTGATAATCTGCATGACTGCGATCACTCAAGCTGAACTCCGCAGTCTGTTCGTTCTGGCCAATCACAATCCCCATCTTGACCACCGGGCGCCGCTTCGTTTCGGCACCGTCTGTTTTGCTGAATCCAAGCGTTCGGACAAGTCTGCGCTCGAGGATTTCCGGCTTATCGGATTTAGGGTTCGCAATAGTGAACCGCACCCAGCGCTCGCCATCGCGCTCAAACTGTTCGATCTCCTGAGCATCCATGGATGCCGTTGCAGCACCCGTATCAATCCTGGCCATCAAAGCCAAGCCGAGGTCGGGAAACCACACTTTCTCCAAGCCGCCCACGACCATCTTGTTGGAGACTTCCAATACTGACGGACAGGCCGCTGCCTTGGGGCACTCCCCAGCTTCAGGTGTCTTAAACGCATTGCCAAGATTGACATTCAATGCCGCCAGGTTTTGCTGTTGTGCTTCCAGCTGCTGCTGCTGCGCCTGCAACTGGGCATTCACAGTTGCCTGGTTGGCGAGCGCCTGATCCGACTGTGAGACCAGTTTGTCGAGACGAGGGTCCAGCACTTTTTCCAGCTGCGGCTCCGTCACACACCCTGTCAACAGGAGAAAAACTACGCCAAGCGCGGGCAGCTGATATTTAATGCTATTCGTCATAGAAACCCAAGTTTAAAAATGTCAGTACTCTTAGAGTGTGTCACTCTATCCGCCACGATCAGCAAAGTAAATTACCCGATCAAGGCCCCATTGCGGTCTACTTTTGACACAAATACCGTCCCAACGTCGGGTAGTGCGTTCGCAACACAATTCTCAACTGTGAACGGGCATAGCCTGGGTCCAGAGGAGATTAAAAACTCGCGGGACGATACGCCAACACGCAACCGTCCGCCGTAACTGATCCTGATAAATAATGCCCATATCGAGCCGCTGACTCTCAACGCCATTTTGAAACAAATGGCTGGCACACAATATGTCTGCCCGCTAGCGCTACTACTACCCTCAGCGTCGCAGACGACTGGAGATGCTAACGCTCATGCCCCTGCCCTCGATTGAATTTTTTGCAACAAACGAACAAAAGCCTCGGGCTCCTGAGCGCCGGGAACCATGTACCGCTGCTGGAAGTAAAACGCCGGCACTGCGTGCACGTCCTGCTCGAGCCAGTACTGCTGTTCTTCGCGCACCGCCCGCGCATAGCGTTCATCAGACAGCACAGCGTTAGCCTCGGCGCAGTCCAGCCCTGCCCTGCCAGCCACTTCCGCGAGTAAGGCAGCGTCGCTGACATCCTCGCGCTGACTAAAGAACGCCTCAAATAGCGCCAGTTTCAACGGCGTTTGCTTGCCCTGTTCGGCCGCCCAGTGCAGCAACTGATGAGCTTGAAAGGTATTCACCATGCGCATTCCGTCGAAGTAATCGAAGGTGAAACCCAGAGACTCACCCAGCGCCGACAACCGCGCTCTAGCCCCCTGACTCTGCGCGGACGTCGTGCCGTATTTTTGCGCCAGATGTTCCCGCAGATCCTGCCCCGCCGCGGGCATCTGCGGATTCAGCTCAAAAGGGTGCCAGCGAACTGTCACATCGAACGGTTCGGGCATCGATGCAAGGGCCTTCAGTAGCTGTTTATAGCCGATGATGCACCATGGGCACACCACGTCAGACACAATATCCACCTGCAAGGGCAGCGGGGGCTGTAGGACGTTTTGCTGCTGAGTCATGGATGCGGCGACCTTGGCGCGAGCTGCGGCGGGGATTCATCATAGAGTCAATCACATTGCCAGGCGAGCCTCCACGTTGCCAGCGCCGGTGTCCCGGGGCGGCAAGTTCGCCTCGCATAAAGGGCCAAGCAAAGGCTGACCGCGCAACGATTGAATAACTATCTCCACTTTTCTCCAGTTTTTCGTTTTTTTTCATGCCGCCTGCTGCTACAAACGCTATTGACCGGCCCGCGCTGCTGTCCGCTTGCGCGGGAACAACGCTGTTTTGGGCTGGTCTAGATACCTCAACAGTGTACGTGGAGATAGCGATGATTAGTTTACTTGAGCACAATGCCCAGGGCGCCACCATCAGCCTCGGGCAGCGCGAATTACTATTGGTTATGGCGCTGATTCAGGAGGGTAGGGAATCCTTTGGCTGCAATACCGAGACCGGGGAGGCGCTGGATACGTTTTTCTGTTCAGCCAACATTCAGGTTGAAGCGGCACGCCGAAAAGACCTGAAAAAGACCATCATGCGTCAAAAGATAAAAATAGTGACAGCACCCAATATCGCATCGCGCAAAGGAGCTTCCACTGCGTAGACTCACACTGTAAGCGCCGGACAACACACGGCTTTGCCCCACGTCGTGCCCTGTTTTAGACCCTCTTCGTAGCGCCGCAAACTAGAAATCTGATGCCTGCAATCTCTTCACTGGCCGGTGAACCCAGCAAATAGTATTCTGTCTTAACTGATACGCACTAAATCCCGCCACGCCATGCCAAAACGGGGCTGTCAATTGTTCAAAGAGAACCGCATATGAAAGCAGATCCTGATGATATTCTGGGCCACGAATCACAGCGCAGCAGGTTCCCTCTTGTAGAGCTGTTGCTCGCGCTGGCGATGATCGCAGGGCTGGTATTCTTCTGGTTCTGGTCGGGAGAGAAAGAGACTGTCGCGCAACTACCCACGGTTATCATTCCGACAGCACCATCCGAACTCTTGCCTACGCCTGATATTCCAGAACGCGAGGAGCTTGTAGCAGTCGTCGTTCCCGGCGCTGAGGCAGAAGCCACAGCACAGCCAGCCGCGCCGGCAATTAGGCCGCCCCTGACACCCGAAGAAGGCAAGATGCTGTTACGCAAGGAATTAGCCGCCGCTGGGGCAGATGCAAACCTGCTCAAGGTTGCAAACACCGAAAACCCTGTAGATCTCAGCGCGGCGCTTATCGACGGTCTGGGACGCGGTATTATTCTGCGTAAGATGTTGCCGCTGGACCCGCCCAAACAGGCCTTCAGCGTGGAGCAGAATGGCGACACGCTCTACATGAGCTCCGCCAGCTTCGAACGTTACAATGGCTATACAGATGCTGTAACAGCACTGGACACCGATGTTCTGGTGGAGGCCTTTCATGTGCTGCGCCCACTCTACAAAGCAGCTTACGAACAGCTGGGCCTCGATCCTGAAGATTTGGACAATGCCATTATTCGGACACTCGATCTGGTACTGGCAACGCCAGAGATCAATGAGCCTATTGCGTTAAATACAAAGTCAGTCGTCTATGTGTACCAGGATCCAGCGCTTGAGGCGCTGCCAGCCGTGCAGAAACAACTACTGCGCACTGGGCCAGATAATCTGCGCCGCATCAAGGAGCAGGCGCGGGTGCTGCGCGAGGGGTTGCTCACACAGTGAGGCCGATTGGCGCCCAAGCACGTCTGTGTGAGCCAAAGTAAGTGCAGTTCTGATCAGGATAGAAACACTACGGTCTTGTTGCCGCGCACGATGACCCTGTCTTCGAGGTGGTAGCGCAGCCCTCGCGATAGCACCGACTGCTCGACATCGCGTCCAAGCCGTACCAGATCATCCTTGTCGCAACTGTGATTCACGCGGATAACATCCTGTTCAATGATGGGTCCCTCGTCGAGATCTTTCGTCACGTAGTGGCAGGTGGCACCAATCAATTTTACGCCACGCTCATAGGCCTTCTGGTAGGGATTCGCGCCTACGAATGAGGGCAGAAAACTGTGGTGAATATTGATCAGGCGGCCAGCGAACTCTGCACATAGCGTCGGGGGAATAATTTGCATATAGCGCGCCAGCACCAAGGTGTCAGCCTGATGGCGGCTGATAATTTCTGTCATTTGAGCAAAGGCTTCAGCTTTCCCCTCTCTGGGCACAGCGACATGATGAAACGGGATGCCGTGCCATTCCACCATAGAACGCAGGTTCTCGTGATTGGAAATCACACACGGAATCTGGCAGGGCAACTCACCACTTTGCCAGCGGTGCAGAATATCCGTCAGACAATGGGAATCGTGACTGGCCAGAATTACTATCCGCTGTAATTCGCTGTTATCGCGCAACTGCCATTGCATGCCAAAAGACTCGGCCAAAGGCGCGAAGTCCGCGCGAAATTGCGCCTGACTGACCGCCAGTGACGCTGCGCTGATCACATTGCGCATATAGAACCAGCCCTGCTCAACATCAGTGTGGTGATTCGATTCCAGCAAGGAGCCGCTGCGCTCTGCGACAAAACTTGAAACCGCGGCCACGATGCCCACCTTGTCCAGGCAGGAGACAACCAACGTAAAGCTCGCTGGACGGCTTGATTCATTCATACAATAGAAATCCTTCTGCGGGTGATCAATCGATAAGCATGGAACTACAGTAAATCCCGCAGACGAAAATAGAGCATTCCGAGTGCGACCATCTGGCTGCCAAACGTTTGTCCAAACGGTATTTTACGATGAGGTACCTTGGCGAACACATCCATACGCTCAGCGGTACCTCCCACAGCATCTGCCAGCACCTCGCCAAAGGCGTGGCTCAGACTGACGCCATGCCCACTGTAGCCCAGCGCATAAAAAACATTTTGGCCTATGCGGCCCATCAACGGCACCCGATTAACCACGATGGCGATTTTACCGCCCCATGCATATTCCACACGCTTTTGCGCCAACTGCGGATAAATCGCCCGCAATCGCGGCGACATGCTGCGCTCTATATTGCGCGGTTCGCGACCGGCGTAATTACAGCGGCCACCAAACAATAGTCTGCGGTCTGCCGAGAGCCGAAAATAATCGAGCACCTCGTTCATATCGCAAACCGCGAGATCCTGCGCATTGATCTGCGCGGCCTCCGAAAGACTCAAAGGCTCAGTGGCAACAATGTAACTCCCCGCCGGAAATACAAGACCCGACCATACGGCGGGCTCCAGATGCTGGTAGGCGTTTCCCGCCAACACGACATAATCTGCCCGCACACTGCCTCGCACCGTCCTGACAACCGCCTGGGCACCGTGCTCAATGCCCGTTACCTCACTGCCCTCGTAAATAGCAACGCCCAGCCCTGACGCGGCGCGCGCCTCTCCCAGACAGAGATTCAGCGGATGCAGATGACCATTGCGTCGATTGATCAGGCCGCCCAAATAATGTTCTGTGCCGAGTATCTCGGGCAAGTCCCCGGCCGTGATCAGTTGTAGTTGATGCTCCATGCCGCGTTCGCAGCCCGCCTCCCACATACGCTTGAGTTGATCCAGATGACGCGACTGCAGAGCCACATCGATAGCACCGTATTTCAGGTCGCATTCGATACCATAACGCTGCACACGCTCCGCGATGATGTCATGCCCGCGATAGCCGAGATTAAACAAGGTGTCTTGCTGCGAATTTCCCCAGTATTTTGCCAGTTTCTCCTCGCCAGGCACACCACCGAGCATTTGGCCACCGTTGCGACCAGAGGCTCCCCAGCCCACCCGATTCTGTTCCAACACGCTCACTGAGTAACCGCGCTCCGCCAGAGTCAGCGCGGTGGCGATACCTGTGAAACCAGCGCCCACAACGCATACATCGCTACGCACGTCTTCGCAGAGCGGAGGATATTCGGCTGTGTCGATGCGGGTAGCGGCATAATAGGAAGCAGGGTGTGTATCGGGGGAGTGATTGATATTATCGATGAGCGACATTCACGCACTTACTTCTCTAAAACTTTCAGCAGGTATGATGCCAGTCAAGCCTTGATGTTCCAAGCCCAATTCGAAGCAGGCCTATTGCGGGCTATCGGACAAGCTCCTGTCCCGCGCTGCATCGCATCATCTGATCACAGATCTCTCAAACTCCCACCCATGTCCCATGAAAACCCGAGGGAATCCGCAGCGGCAACTTCGCGCGCGCTAATGGGCCTCGTTCGATATCCTGCGCCGCGAACACCATCAACTGACTGAGTTGGGTGGTCTGATTATAGGCCAACACCAACAAGTAGCCATCGCCCTCACCCGTTGCGCCTGCCCGCGGAGCAAATACTGGTTCACCCAGAAGATATTGATCCTCACCCCATATTTTGCGAGCGCCGGTCTTCAGGTCGTAATGTACCAGTCGGTTGAAACGCAACTCGCGGCTGTGTCCGCCAACCAGCCAGGCATGACGATGAACTCGTGTCATCATGCGATCGTCGAGACGCGGAAATTCGCAGGTCATATCATCAAGCATGTCTTCGCTGACGCTGTTCGTGCTACCGCCGACATCGATCGTCCAGCGCCTTACGGTGGGTGCCAGCCCATCATCGCTGCTCGCCATGATACCGTCGAGTTTCGGTGCAAAGTTGCTGGCATTGGAGGCACAGACATCGACCTTGATCGTACTGTCTTCGTCCCAGGCGTTCACCATGTGGAAGCTCCAGCGCGCATCCATACTGTGCCATTTTACGTCGGCGGCGGAGCCATTGCGCGGCATCACGCCAAAATGGGTGCCGCGCTCGGGCTCCCAGGCCATGGGGATGCCGCCGCTAATGGCTCTGTCCAGATTGAATACCAGAGGGTATACAGGGAACACCACATACTTCTCGGTGACGAAAAAGTCGTGTGCGAACGAGGGAAAAGGCGCCTCGATCATTTCATTCTTGATGAGGTTGCCGTCTTTGTCCGCGACATTCATGCGCAGGAATGCGCTGAATGGACCTTTGGCTTGACTACCAAAAAAGACCATCTCTCCGCTGTGGTGATCCATCTTCGGGTGCGCGGTAATGGGACCGTTTATTTGGCCGTCGTAATTGAAATTGCCAATGGTTGCCAGCGTCTTCGGCTCGAGTTCGACCGCAATCGTTCCTTCCATCAACGCCATCAATCTGTTGCCGTGCCAGACGATATGCGTGTTGGCAGTGTTGTAGTGCTTGTCTGCTACGGAAGGGTCGGCCGTCATCGGGTTACCCAGTACCCCGAACAGTGATTTCCCCGCGGCGCGCTCCAGTTCGTACTTCTCGGTTCGCACCCAGCGATTTTTCCAGGATACGCGGCCGCCGCCAATCTCAAAGCGCTGGATCATGCCGTCGCCGTGAAACCAGTGATACTGCTCGCCCTCTCGCGGCGGATACAGTGGGTCTGGACCATTGCGAAAGTAAACACCCTGCAAGTCTGATGGCAAGTCTCCCTCGACAATCAGATCCGGCGCATCGCACTCAATACCGGAAGGGGCCATCGGACCGTTCAAAAATACGTTATCGGGAAAAGGTTGTGTCATGACGAATCTCTTTGCATGGGGGCCTTTCAACCCTGCACCCGCCGCGCTGAAAAATCAAGATAAGTAAAAGCTCCGCAAATGTGCGGATAGAATCATGGAAAATGTACTTTTGAGAGAGGTAAAACGGCTGCTGACCGAGAAGTAAACACCCCGGCGCTGACTGCATTTTGCTATATCGCGTGGCGCATCAGGACGCAGAGCGCCCAGGTCGAGCTACCCGACGAATAGCTAGCTTGGCATTTCCCGCACCTGACCTTTCGCCCATGCCGCCTGCCTGCGGTGCTGCAGGATAAGCTCGCGCACGATCATCAGGACAATCAACACGGAGGGGATCAAAAAGAACAGGACCAGAATAAACAACGCAAACTCGATGAGTAGAGAAATCATACGACTGCCTCATATACATTTGAGGGGCAACACTCCAAACCAGCCTCACCAGGCAAAAAGCTTGTCACATCCAGGTGTCACTACGCCGCCCCGATATTCCATTTTCTCTCGCTCTTTGAACGACACCGGCAATTACCAGAATCAACTATTGCGGCAATGGACGACGTCATTCTAAAGCTGTGCAACCCCATTTTCGGACTTCCTTTTCAACTCTGATAGTAAGTAAAAACCATGAGCAATACACGGGTTGTTAACTGTGCAAATTACCGTTTCTGACAGCCGGGCAACATCATATAGCTCTGTCAGTGACGGTGATCATCAGGCAGGGTCTGCTAGCAGCGCAATCTGGCGAGAGCGGAGGCACCGCGCATAATGTGGCCCGGGCTGACGCCGCCCCACTACCTGTTCAGACACCCGCATTTATCAAGCAAAAATTTAGGAAATGCGCGAACCACCTTCTCACTTAGCCCGTATATACCACAGTTAAATGAGGACACGAGCCATGAGTACACTGTCTAAAGAAAATGACGACGCCGCCCTGGAACAGCTGTTTGCAGAGGCGCGCAAGTACCCGTTACTAACGGCAGAGCAAGAGCGGGACATCGACGTCGCCAAATGGCATGCGTTGCAGCACCTGCTTGAGATTATGTCTGCGAGCACCCCTTGTTGCCACTACCTGAGCGCTTGGGCAACAAATGTGTTGGACAACCCTCCCTCACTGGAGGACTTCGCAGTTCGAGAGCACTATTACCTGCTGCGGCGCGAGCACGTGGGCCTGCTGGAGGGCGGCGAACAGCGGGAGGCGCTGATCACGTTCAATCGCAGTATTACGCGATCAAAAGCAACCAAACATATCGGGGCAATCATTAGCGCACTGGAACTCCCTGCCGGCTTGGTGGCGGGGATTGCGGAAACGGTATCAAGTGCGACGGAGCCTCGTGGGGTGGCCGCAGCACTGCATTATTGGCACCAGTTCTGGCCACAGGCGCCGACTGGATTGCCCGGCACAGTAGACACCGCGACGCTGTCTGCGTTACGCGATGGCCTTAGTGACTACTACAAGGCGCGACAGCAGTTGGTTAATCACAATTTGCGTTTGGTATTTTCGATCGCAGGGCGCCTCACGCGACGCGGCGCACCCTACCGTGACCTTATTCAAAATGGCGTTATCGGCCTCATCCGCGCGGCAGAAAAGTATCAGCAGGACAAAGGCTATCGATTCAGTACTTATGCCTACAACTGGGTGAACCAGGCGGTGCGTCATACGATCGAAGACCTGCAAGGTATTGTGCGCTACCCCTCGGGTGTTAACGAACAAATCTCGCGCTTGCACCGCGAGCGCATGAACCACATTGACAGCACCGGCCACGAGCCGGACGTAAAGACGCTTGCGCGACGCCTCAAAATGAAGCCCGCCGCGGTGCAGCGCCTGCAACAGGTGACAAACCTGTCGGTGTCTCTGGATTCATCCCCGTTTGATGATGCAGATGGGCCCGCGCTAGGGGAAACACTCTCCGGCGGCCCGTTCAGCGAGACGGCAAGCCAGGCAGAGCAGGAGTCGCTGAACCGTTGTCTGATGCAGCGCATCAAGATTCTGGAGCCGTCTGAACAGCGAGTGGTTATCCGTCGCTGGGGCTTGGACAAGTCGCCACCACTGACCCGGGCAGAAATCGCTGAGCAGATGGAGGTTTCTACAGAATGGGTGCGACAGCTGGAATCGTCTGCACTGGCGAAGCTGCGTAAGGATGAAGGGATGGCGGAAGTCTATCAGGACCATCGGGGGGCCAGTCACTGACTGGCCCATTTTTTAGGCTGCTGCCCGTTGATAAATGGCCGTGAGCGCTGATGCCACATCGCGGTAGCCGAAAACAAAACCCGCCGCCTCCAGGCCCTGCGGCACTACACGCTGGCCGTTCAATAGCAATTCGTCAGCCATCTCGCCGACCAGCAGGCGTGCCACTACTGCCGGCACGCCAGCACGCAAAAATGTTCGGTGATGCGCCTGCAAAGCGAGAGCAAAGTCGCGCCCGGTCACGGGTTCCGGCGCAGTAACATTGAAAGGGCCCTGAAGGTCGTCGCGCGCGAGCAAGAACTCAATCGCGCTGATCACGTCTTGTCGGTGTACCCAACTCAGCCACTGCGTCCCGGAGCCCAGCCAACTAGCGACACCGACGCGATAAGAGGTTGCCATCTCCTGTAACGCACCCCCGTCATGATCAAGCACAACCCCAAGTCGCAGCAGGCACACTCGCACACCCAATGGCTGCACCTGCAACGCCATAGACTCCCAATCGCTGCACAATTGCTGGGCAAAACCTGCGGTCGTCGGCGACTCCTCGGTCAGGCATTCATCGCCATGGTGACCGTAATAGCCGATAGCGCTGGCACTTAACAGGGCTTCAGGGGGACGTTCAAGCCGTGCCATAAGATCGAGCACTTCGCGGGTGATATCCATCCGACTCGCTACGATCTCGCGCTTATAAGCGTCGTTCCAACGACGGGCTGCCAAAGAAGCGCCTGCGAGATTGATAACCGCGTCGAGCGCGTCAGAGTCCGGCAATTGATCGAGAGACTGCACAAAACGGCAGGATGGGCGATCGGCGCGTGACTGTCGACTGAGCACGATCACGTCGTGGCCGCGTGCAAGAAGCACCTGCACAAGCGGCACGCCTATGAACCCGGTGCCACCGGTAAGCAATATACGCATGATCTCAACTCCTGGCGAATACCTCTTAATGTACGCCGCAACGGCTCAATGGATCAACATTTCGCAGTTTCATCTAATTGTATGACTGAGACGTATATTGCTTTTATGGACACTCTGCAAGAGGAGAGCCATGCACTCGCCGACTTCATCGCCGCACACCCCCGAATGGTGGTGCTCACCGGCGCAGGCATCAGTGCGGCATCCGGAATCCCAACATACCGCGATCAGGCTGGTACCTGGTTGCATCGCACGCCCATTCAGGAGCAGGCTTTCCTGCGTGATGCACACACACGCCGACGCTATTGGTCGCGCTCCTGGTATGGCTGGCCCCTCATTCGCGACGCGCAGCCCAATATCGCGCACCATACTCTGGCGCAACTGGAGGCGCTGGGGCATATTAATTTGTTGATCACTCAAAACGTGGACGGCTTACACCAGCGGGCCGGGAGCAGGAATGTGATCGACCTGCACGGCAGGGTTGATAAGGTGCGTTGTCTCAACTGTGCAACCCTGCACCCGCGTGACAGTGTGCAGGCACTGCTAGCTGCAAACAATCACTTTCCACCAGCGCCCGCCGATGGCGCACGGCCCGACGGCGACATGGAAGTACCCGAGGAATGGCTGCAGCGGATAACACTACCGCAGTGCCATAACTGCACCGGAGACCTCATGCCCGACGTGGTTTTTTTTGGCGGATCTGTACCCCGGGCGACCGTCAATACTTGCCTCAACGCCTTGGAAGAGGCTGACGCAATGCTGGCTGTCGGCAGTTCGCTGGTAGTATTCTCCGGCTACCGTTTCTGCCGCCATGCTCACCGGGGGAATATACCGCTTGCTATTATTAACCCTGGAATCACCCGAGCGGACAATCTGGCGCAACTCCGACTGGCGTCAGAAGCCGGCCCTCTCCTGACAGCGACTATCGCGCGACTCCATCCGGCGCTTTGATATCCACCATCCGCTCGCGGTAGTCCCAGCTAAATAAACGCAGTAGCTCGATAGATATTAGCACTTCGTCTTCCGCGCGCGACAGCAGCCACTGCCCCAGAGTAGACTCCGCACCACCGAGGTAGCGTTGCAACAATTGCCCCAGCACCGCGCCGTCGGCATCCGCCTCCAGTCGCGCAATACCCTGGCCTCTAACTCCGTGATACGGCGGCTCATTGGGTGCCAGTTCAAAACCGACGCGTTCGCAGCGCTGCAACAGATTGACCAGTTGCGAGCTGCGGTGCGAGACACAGTGCAGCGTATGGCCGTCATAGCCATACCAGACCGATACCACACGTGGAAAACCGTCTTTTGCCACACAAGCCAGCCGCAAAGGGAAGGTGCTATTCATCAGAAATGCATCGATTTGTACTTTATCCCAAGGACCTTTCAATACTAGGGCCATTCGCTTCTCCTGCGACGCCCATCTAAGGGACAAACCATTGGCACCTTTGGGTGCGTCGTGCGTCATTGTTGCGTGCAGTATCGCTGACAGCTACTCGTTTGCGCAATCTATAGAAGCCACATCGGTGTATTGGTAATGGATATCCACCACCATTCCATCGCCTTCTGCGTCAGTGATATTAGAGGTCCCACGAAAACGCGTCAGACGTCTCAGATCGCTGTCGTAGCCAAGCTCAATGGGATCGGCCAGCATCCTGAATAGCCAGTTGTTCAGTTCCAGCGTGAAACACTGATCAGCCTCACGCTCGTAGGAGCAGGTCGCGCTTGCAATCTGCAATTCCACCAGTGTTTCTCGCGCCGCGAAAGGGAACTGGAAATGCTTACTCTCGCCAGCCAGCAAGCTCTCCCAGTTGGCCTTCACAAATGCGTCAAAACCCGCATCGACCACCAACGGCACTCCGGCATCTGGCTTTTTCGTCACCACCCGCGCGGCCGCTGCCCCGGAACCGACGAAGGACATCACAACCTCGCCCTGCCGCAGTTCAACGGCAACGGAATCGCTGGTGTTAATATTGCGCTGCACAAACCCCGGAGTAGTCGGCCCAGTGTCATAGCTCAGTTCTTTGAGAGCGATCAGTCCGTCGCTGCTATCGCGATAGATTACCTCGCGCACCATGGCATCAGCGCTAACGCAATGCGATTCACTGTAGAGCAATTGCTCGCTGTTGATGTCGTAGGCGTAACCAATAGTCTCGGCCGCCAACCCGGTCGCATGCGCCGACTGCGCCAGTAAAACTGTCGCCATCAGCAGCATCGTGCGCATTGGCCGCAAATTTTTTGCTGCACCAGACACGGCCCCGGCAGAAACCTGATATACCGGGCAAGTTGCGTATTGCATGTCAATAAACCTCTGAAGCTCTATACGAAGGTGCTCAGGAATCGGATTTTTTCTAGCTGCTGGCCCCGCGTAACTGATCGGAATTACTGCCACTCGCGTAATATCTATATTAGTGAAGGAAACCTACTGCTTATGTACACACTATTAATGGCTGTGATGCTCGTCACTTTAATGGCCTGTTCACAGGTACATGTTACAGACTATAACGACATGCAGCCCGAACTGGACATAGAAGCATTTTTTAATGGCAAACTGACCGCACACGGCGTAGTCAAGGATCGCAGCGGTAAAGTGATTCGTCACTTTAGCGCGGACATCGCTGCAAGCTGGGAAGGCGGCGTAGGGACGCTGGTAGAGGATTTTGTCTTCGACGATGGTGAAACTCAGCAGCGCATCTGGGTATTAACACCAACGGGCAACGGGAACTTTACTGGCACGGCAGGCGACGTGGTCGGCACAGGTAAACTGCAGCAGGCGGGTAATAGCCTGTTTCTTGATTATGTGCTGCGCTTGGCCTACAAGGACGGCGAGATAGATGTTCACGTAGACGATCGTATGTATTTAGTTTCTCCTGATGTCCTCATCAATGAATCTGTACTCAACAAATTCGGTTTTCGTGTCGGCAGCCTCTTGTTGGTCATCACGCGCGAGGGTGCCGAGATGCGAAGGAATACCGAGCGATAAACCATGCCAATTTCAATTTCACAGTTTGAGACACTGCAACATCCAACAGACGTCATCGTCCATTCACTGGACAGATCACTCTATCAGGTTGCAGTAACACTTGACGGGCAAAGCAAGCGCCTGGTCGACAAGGCCGGGAGGACACTGCGCTGGCGCAGCTTGGAAGAGGCACGTGAGGCCCTGCGTGGGATGCCTATTGCAACGCTTTCACTCCATCACGTCTCAGCTTACGATGAGATGATCGGACACCCGACCAAGGTGCACTCCAACCTACTCGCCATTTCGCTCTCTACGGAATTCTGACCTGACTCACAGTTCCTATCCGGGCGGCAATTTCGTGCCGATAGGCAGTAAATCAATCAATACCGCGGAACGCATAACCAACTAAATCTCTCGAAATCTGAATAAACAGCCCTTACGATTGACACCAACCCGCAATCCAAAACCAAGCCCATTACCACCAGTTCCCTGGCGACGCCATACTACCCGGTGTGCAACTGCGTAGTAGCAATCGATATACTAGGTCTTAATGAAGGCGCTGCCACGCCAAATCACTGGATTACTGTTAGTTGCCGCTAGGCAGTAACCACTCTTGCGTATCTGCAAGGAGCGTTTTTACCTCGTGACTGTTATCGGGCATGCTGCGTTGCAAAGACGACGCCAAGGCGGTGCCTAGCAAGCGCTGATAGTAAGGTAGATTGCTGGCATAAAACGGTAGATTAGCGGCGATCTCATCCTGACCGGATACAGTCTCGACGAAGGCCTCCACAAAATTACGCGCCCTCGCAAGTGCCGCAAGGCTCGTTGAATACAACCCCGAGGTGTCTATGGCCCATGTCATATCAGGCCGCAAACAACACTCTCCGAGGCACTCTCCCGGCGCTTGCTGCCCCCACTCGCTGGGTGAGATAAGTGACAGGTTCCAGTCTTGTTCTCGAGCGTACAGAAAATACGTTTTACCGACCACCGGCTTGAATCCGAATTGAGCAGCCAGCACCAGCGAAGAAATGCAGTAGTCGCGCAAAAATGCGGCAGGAGACTTGGGGGCGACCACACTGGGCTGCATCGTCGCCCAGTCACGCAGCACAGGCACCATGCCTTTGCCTTGGGGATTCGGATTTTTCACGACAGGTACTTTCACTTTGCGTGCTCTGCTAGAGCAGCCGCTCGATGGCTTGTTGAAGCTGTTGGCTGTCGGGGTTAGTGTTACTACTAAAGTGCTCTACTACCTTGCCCGAACTATCGACCAGATACTTATTGAAGTTCCAACTCGGTGCCTGCGTTTCTTTGGCAAGCTCACGAAACACGGGGTTGGCGTCCGCACCGCGCACATGCGACGGCGCGATCATAATAAACGTAACCCCGTAGTTTACGTAGCATACCTTGGCAGCCTTTTCCTCATCCTTACCTTCCTGGCGGAAATCATCGCTGGCAAAACCGACTACCTGCAACCCGCGCTCCCGGTATTTTTCATACACTTGCTCCAACTCTTCAAATTGCGGAGTATAACCGCAGTGGCTGGCAGTATTAACTATGAGTATTGGCTTACCGGCGCTGACCTCGCAGAGATTAACGACCTCTTTAGAATGCAACTTGCGCAGCTCTTGATTGAGATAATCGGGACACGACGCAGCGGTTGTTGAGGTGGCCAATGCAATGACCAGAAAAACTGCTCCTGATAATGCACTCGCCACCGTGGCTTTTTTTCTACCGTGCATTTCCCATGTACCTGAGCGCAACATTCCGGCGATTATCGGCACTAACAAACGGTTGTGCCAGTGTCCTCTGGACCCTTCTTGACCGGGCTAGTATCGATGTCTAGAAGGTACCAGACGTAACATCGCGAAAAAATTCCGTTAACAATTAACGCTAAGGAAACCGCTACGACAAACCATTCGATGCCGTTCATAGTGGGCTGCACGAGCGCCCATACAGCAAATGCAATACCCAACGTCAGTCTTGTAATGCGCTCTGCATTACCGAGATTGCGTTCTATCATAATTTTCTCCTGAATTGCTGGTAATCTATTGTAGATATATACGTCACAACAGTAGGATCGGATGACTTGAACAACGGGTGCAGGACTGCAACGGTGCAGGGTTGCACCGTATTCGTTAGCGTTTGGCGGGGACCAGAATGACAAACGCCCAGCCCTTCTGAGCCAGCGCGTGGAATGCCTTTACCAATGTACGCATAGCCGGGCTCAGCGCAGGCGTCTCCGGCAGGCAGCTGCCTTCAACAATGACAATTGCCTGTGAAACGCGACGCCGGCCGCCAAGATAAAAACTCACTACCGGTTGTTGCAGAAGGTTCTTCACCCAGAAAGACCGCTCTCCGCGTGCTGTACTCACGACCCGGTAGCGACCAAGCTTGATACTCCACAACGGTGTGCGTCGCCGCAGGCCACTTTTGAATCCTACGGTCTCCAATACGATCAGGCTTGCCGGTGTCAGCGTAGGGGAGCCGATACCGGATCGCACGGCGGGCTCAACGACCGCATTCAGTCTACGAAAGACAGCTTGCTCCAGTTTCGCGAAGTTATTCTGTATCGCACTCTCACCGCCCATCAGACAAAGAAATCTGAATTTGCGGCGCCGAGACTTACTACACCCAAATTGCGCGCAAAGGTCGTAGGATTGTTAGCAACGTGCGCCCGCGCCGTGTGGATATCCAGGAACCGCTGCTGGATAGGGCTACCCTGAAACACCGATGAGCCTCCCGCGGAGGCAAATAGTGCATCCACCACTTCGATAGACTTCTCAATCACCAATGAAGCCTGGTACCGATAGAGAATGCGATCCTCTAGCGCGATACTGCCACCCGCCCGCAATGTTGCCATCATGCTGTCGAAATTCGCAAATAGCACAGTGGACATTTCCTCGATGGTATTTGTAGCAGCGGCTATGCGCATCTGGGTGCCGGTATCCTGCGCCAGTTTGGTGACATCACCACTGGCCTTGCCCTTAACCAGTTCCGTATACAAGGCGAGTGCCTCGCGCGCCGCGCCAATTGCCGGAGTGGACACAACACGGATAAACAGCTGAGCCCAGGGCAGGTGGTACAAAGTGCCACTGTCCGGGCCCACGCCGGGGTTGGTACCTTCAAATCCGTCCGACTGCTTGTGGGTACGATAGTCGGGAACAAAGACGTCTTCCACCACGATATCGTTCGATCCGGTGCCCTGTAGGCCCATGGAATGCCAAGTATCTTCTATACGATAGTCACTGCGCGGCAGCAGAAAAGTACGATAAGTGCCGTCTGGGAGGATGCCACCCAGCAGGGCCCAAGTACAGTGGTCACAGCCGCTACTCCAGCCCCAGCGGCCACTGAAGCGGAAGCCACCCTCAACGGCTTCCACCTTGCCCATGGGTGCGTAGGAGGAAGAAATCCGTGTGTGGATATCGTCGCCCCAGACGTCTTGCTGTGCGCGCTCGTCCATCAGCGCAATTTGGAAAGCATGAACAGCCACAATACCGCCCGCCCATGCTGTGGACATGCAACTCTCGGCGATAGTCATCTGCATGCGAAAGAAATCTTGTGGGTTAAGCTCAAAACCACCCCACCGAACGGGCTGCAAAGCGAGGAAAAACCCCGCGTCCTGCAGTGCCTCGATATTCTCCGCTGGCACGCGACGCTCGGTGCGTGCTTTATCTACATTGGCTCGCAGTAGGGTCTGCAGGGCCTGCACTCGACCCCGCATAGCGACGCCCTCTTCAGCTACACGCAATGCATTGGAATCCAGGGGTTTATTCATACCGTTCTTCCTGCTTAGGGTGGCCTTGTTCAGCGCGTGAAGAATAAACTACCTGACGCTCTGCACACAATTAAAAAATCCCGCGGCCATGCGGCCGCAGGAAAAGGTAGGATGGGGAACTTCTAGAAATGGGATCTCCAATTGTACTGGGCACTGATCGCATCTCATAACGTTTGTTACGGGCACACAGACCAACCGGATCACTGCCCAACCGAAGATTTTTCTAATCCATATACTTTTCGACCGAAGAGCCCAGAAAGAACGCACCCATTATTCAACGAACATAAATCGTGGTTGTTCAACGCCCCCGCAATTCACTGTCTCAAGAAACATCGCCAGCGGCCTAACCCACAATCCGCCGGAGCCATAAAGAGGCGTATACACCGCCAGTTGCTCACCTGTTTCAGAATGAGTAGCGATCCCCTGCAAAAGATACTCACCACCTTTGAAGTGCCGATAGCGGCCGGGCTGGAGGTGTACCGCTGATTTATCTTTGCCCTCGCTGGCAGAATCAGATGCGTTCACACTGGCGAAAAAATCAGCACGGGGATATTGCGCACGCCTTCCGTACGCGCGCGATATTCCTTGTAATCAGGATACATGGCTTCCAGCTTGGGCCACAACAGGATCTCTTCCTCAGTGTTGGCCTCGCGCATGCGGTAGGTCTTCTTGTCCTTGCCAATTTGAATATCGACTGCATCGGCGGCCACCACGTTAAAGTACCAAATGGGCAGTTTAGACATGCCGCCTTTTGAGGCCGTCATCACGACATCTGCTCCCTGCTCCAGGAAGAGCAGTGGCACCTTGCGCACCAGGCCAGATTTCCGCCCGACGGTTGTCAGGATAGCCACTGGCCCGCCCAGAAACGTATTCCACAGTCGACCACCGGTCATTTCGTAGACTGTCGTCTGCCACCGCCCTACCTTGCCGATAATCCAGCTGCCAAACTTTTCTTGTTTGGGTGTGAACGGTTTGATGTCGCCTGTCATGGATGCGGTTCCTGAATTGAGAATAATGAAGGTATATACCAGATACGCGCAAGCAAGGCACCCTGGGACGACCATTTTCAGGGAATATACCAGATAGACGAACTCCTGACTCGCGCGCGCACTTTCTCCGATTGATCCAAAGCGCAATGTTTCTGCAGCCCTTGGAGCAGGGTGGGTGTTTCATAGCGACGAACATCAGCCTCCAACCACAGCTACCGGGTCCACCGTCGAGGTCGGCGACTACACCTTAGTCCCGCTTTTGCGGCTTGGGGCATTCTATTGCGGCCGGACTTTCCCCAGCCTGCGCCGATGCAGCAGCACCGGCACCAGCGTCATGAACATACTCACGCCGCCGTAAAGGAGCGCGACGAATAGCACACCATCGCCAATGGGGTCCAGCACACCGGCCTGCGCCGGAAACACCGTTGCCTTGACCGCAATCGCCAGCGAGATGTTGCGAAAGGTCGCCTCGACGCTGATAGCCAGCGCGTCACCGGATGCCAGCCTCAGCGCTTTCCCGGCAAGCACCGCACTGCCCTGAACAAGCATAGCGAAAACAACCAGCACGAGCACGCCGATCATGCCATAGGCATTCACGTCCAGCCGACCACTGCCGGCCGAGCCCACGACAATGACCAAAACAAGCAACAGGCTCAGCCGTATCATCCACTTGGCAAACTGCGCCGCGTAAAAGGTGGTAGTGAACGATTTCAGCCACATACCCAGCGCCAGGGGGATAATAAGGGTGGCGAAGATATCGCGCGCGATGCGCCCCATGGGCATACTGAAGCCATCAGGCAGATACTGCGACAACAACAGCTTTAGCAACAATGGCGTGGTCACCAGGGCCGCGACTGTAGTGATTGATGTCAGCCCGATTGAAAGCGCAATATTGCCACGACCAAACAGTGTGAAGATGTTAGACAGCGTTCCGCCCGGCACTGCGGCGACAAAGATCAAACCGACCGCAACACCGACGGGAAGGGGCAATAGCTCGCCCAGCGCTAAAGCGATCAGCGGCACCCATGCCCACTGAAAGAAAAAGCCGACGGCCAGGCCTTTCGGATTTTTCACTTCCAGCAGGAAATCGTGCGGCGTCAGCAGCGCGCCCATCCCCAGCATCGCCAGAAACAACTGCCCCGAAGCGACCGGATACTCGTAGTCAGCGTAATTGTTGAAGAAGTGCTCGAAGGCTTCGATCAGCACGTCAATGTAACCTCGTGTCGTTAGATTCACCAGAATCGATGTGCCGGGTAATATCCTTCATCAACGTCGCTACGTCCAGCGCATCGCAGCGGCCCGCGTTTTTTTGCAGCGCGATAAGCAATGCGAGCGCAACCTTGCACGACCCACTACCCCAATGCAATTATCGCGCGATAAGAGCCTGCAAGCACAGCATACTTGCGCCCGCAGTTGCTCTGTATATGATTAGAACCCTACCCGCTCAGCCCCACCCTCGGTACCGATATAAAACCATGAAGACACTGATCATTGCCGTCTTGACACTGCCACTCATTTTAGCTCTGCTGCTCGCACTGACCACGGTTATTGCCCTGCATCAGGATCTCCTGTCCAAAGCTGATATTGAGTTCCTGACAGACCTGGGCAAGCGCGAAGGTCCTGGCGCTGTCCTTGCGACCATCCGCGCCGAACTTTACGGTATCGATGCCTCTACAATTTCGGACTCTTCTCGCGGCAGGGAGCAAGTCAACAGTCGCGGGCATGCACCCTGGGTACTGCGCGAAAACCTCGATGGTGCTATTGATCTTGGCGAACCGGGCAACCCGCCTAACTGGCGCGAGTATCCCAAAGCCTGGCACGGCCTTGAGCGTATGAGCCGGGTCGGTAACAACGCCTTCGAGATACTCAATGTAAAGCCGCAGGAAGATAGTTTTGTTGTTGAACTCACACAGCCGCTGGCAGCAGGATTGGAGCTATCTGTGGCAGACGTAGTGGCCAGACAGTGGTTTTACTATCCCAACGAACCGTACGGTGGGCCCCAGTATGACGAGACCACGTTGGCAGTCAGTGGCGTGGGGGTCTCGCCAGACCGCCGCAGCATTCGCCTGAGTATCGGCGGCCTGAAAGCCGGTTATGCGGTTTACCTGCGCCTGGCGGATCATTTGCGATCCGAGTCGGGTAAGGCGCTATGGACCGCCGAAGCCGGGCACACACGCAACAGGATTCCCGGGCAGTCAAGCGCTGCTCCGCCGGCTGCGGACCCCGATGACGACTGGCGCGACCTGTTCGACGGCATGACGCTGTCCGGGTGGCGCAATTACGGTGGTGACGAAAATAATGTTCGCAAGTGGACTGTGCAGGATGGCACGCTGGCGCTGGTGCAAGAAGGTATTTTTCCGCTGTGGGATCTCATCAAGAGTGCTGTTCTGGGGGGCGGCAGCGGTGATCTCGTTTACTACCGCGAAAAGTTCCGTAATTTTGAGCTGAGCCTCGAGTGGAAAATATCTCCCGGCGGCAACAGCGGTGTTTTCTACCTGGTAAGGGATGAAACTGAAAAGGTTTCCTGGCGCACCGGCCTGGAAATGCAGGTGCTGGACAACGACGGGCATGCCGACGGGCAGATTCACACCCACCGCGCCGGCGATCTCTACGACCTTATGGCCGCCGACCCGCAGACCGTGCGCCCACCCGGTGAATGGAACGACGTGATGCTGCGCGTGAAAAACAACCACATCGAACACTGGCTGAACGGCGTGAAAGTGGTCAGCATCGAACGCGGCAGCGCGGAATGGAACGCGCTGGTTGCGGCGAGTAAGTTCGCGGACATGCCAGGCTACGGAAAAGCCGAATCGGGCTATATTGCTCTACAGGATCATGGTGACCCGGTCTGGTATCGCACTATTCGCGTGCGGGAACTGT
>Ga0209390_10000063_pt1 | contig 162319 bp, 154 predicted proteins | sample BON01_FD_187212 | JGI IMG/M metagenome (GOLD analysis project Ga0209390, IMG submission 187212) | Freshwater microbial communities from Lake Bonney liftoff mats and glacier meltwater in Antarctica - BON-01 (SPAdes) (version 2) | ecosystem: Environmental > Aquatic > Freshwater > Ice > Glacier... | reverse complement strand
AACATTTAAAAGAAGAAATAATACAATATTTGTACTATTATAATCAGGAAAGACCGCATCAAAGTTTAAACGGTCTTGCTCCTAATAAATTTAATCAAAACTGTCCGCGAATTAGTTAACCTTTACAGAACTGACATTGAGGATAACTGCCAACTGCTAATTGCAACTGAAAACTGATTACAATACTGAGAGATTCTTCACTCCGCTTCGCTCCATTCTGAATGACATCCAAACATTGATTATTGTATAATTGGTAATTGAAACAACTGCCAACTGTTACTGAAAACTGATAATTGCTTATTGATAACTTAATAGAGATTCTTTACTCCGCTTACGCTCCGCTCTGAATGACATCCAAACATTGATTATTGTATAATTGGTAATTGATAATTGACTACTGATTATCCACATCTGCAATAAAACGAATCGGTCTAAAGTCTTTTACAGATTGAAATGTGTTTTTAATTTTTTCGATGTGTTTCTTCGTTTCTGCTAAGTTTTGGTTTGGCGGAATTTTTATGGTAAGCGTTTTTATATATTGATTACGGACTCTAGAAACTACTGGCGCAGTTGGCCCTAATACATGCTCTCTAAATACATTTTGCAACGCTTTTGCAAGCCAATTAATTCCGCTATCAACTTTAATATAATCTTTGTGTTTAAGTGTAATTTTTATCAATCTGTAGTATGGTGGATACTGATATTGCCATCGTTCTTGCAATTGTTCTTTATACATTTCTGCATAATTGGTTGTAGAAACTTGCTGTAATATTTGATGATACGGATTAAAGGTTTGGATCGCTACATTTCCTTGTTTTTTTGATCTTCCTGAGCGTCCTGAAACCTGAACCATCATATCGTAACTACGTTCGTGCGCTCTAAAATCCGGAAAATTAAGCATGTTATCGGCATTTAAAATTCCGACTAAAGACACATTTTCAAAATCCAATCCTTTAGAAAGCATTTGAGTACCTACCAAAACGTCAATTTCATGCGCTTCAAAAGCACCAATTATTTTTTGATATCCGTGTTTTCCACGCGTTGTATCTAAATCCATTCTTCCAATATTATACGTCGGAAAAATTTCTTTTAATTCTAATTCAATTTGCTCAGTTCCAAACCCTTTGGTATCTAAGGTATTACTGCCGCAAGCAGCACAATTATTTGGCATTGCACGTTGGTAATTGCAATAATGACATTTTAATTCACCTCTGTATTTGTGATAGGTTAAACTCACATCGCAATTCGGACATTGTGGAGCAACACCACAGGTTGTACATTCTACAACTGGCGAAAATCCACGACGATTCTGAAATAATATAACTTGTTCTTTATTTTCTAATGCTTCTGTAATTAACGTGATTAACCGGTCAGAAAAATGACCGTTCATTTTCTTTTTACGCTGTTTTTCTTTGATATCAATTAGCTCAATTTTTGGTAATTGTACATTTCCAAACCTGCGATTTAATTCAACCAAACCATATTTGCCATTTTGCGTATTAAAATAACTTTCTAATGATGGTGTCGCAGAACCTAATAAAATTTTTGCTTTGTGTTGATGTGCCAAAATTACCGCTGTATCTCTTGCATGATATCTTGGTGAGGGCTCAAATTGTTTGTACGAAGTTTCGTGTTCTTCATCTACAATAATTAATCCTAGATTAGAAAATGGTAAAAAAATTGAAGATCTAGCGCCTAAAATAATTCGTGCTTTTTGTTTGTTCTCTAACACATTATTCCACACTTCTACTCTTTCGTTCATAGAATATTTTGAATGAAACACAGAAATCTGATTCCCAAAATAATTTTCTAAACGTGAAATAATCTGTGTAGTTAGAGCAATTTCTGGTAATAAAAACAAGATTTGTTTCCCTGAATTTAAATTGTCTTCAATCAGTTTTGTATACACTTCGGTTTTTCCAGAGCTTGTAATTCCGTGTAGTAAAACCACCTCTTTTTCTTCAAAAGACGCTTTTATTTCTGACAACGCTTTTTCTTGAAACTCGTTTAAGTTTTTTAAATCGTTTGTAGCTCCTTTAAAGTTGATTCGGTCAGTTTTAATTTCATACAATTCAAAAATATCTTTATCTGCCAACGCATTAATTACAGCTGTAGAAACTCCTATTTTTGTTTCTAACTCTTTTGCTTTAATCGGTTTTTTATCAACAAATAACTGAAAATAACCAAGCACAGCTTCTCGTTGTTTTTTTGCTCTACTGAGTTCTTCTAATAAATTTTGTAATGCTTTATCAGAAGTATATTGAGCATTTAAACGAACATATTTCACCATTTTTGGTTTGTATTGTTCGTAGATTTCTTCTTGAACAGAAACTGCTTTTTTCTGAATCAATTCGTTGATAATTGGCAAGACTTTTTTCTTCCCTAAAATATCAGCAACTTGATGTATTGTTAATTGTGATTGATGTTGTAAGGCTTCAAAAATTAAGAATTCATCATCTGTTAATTCAGTTTCTTCTGTAAATTCATCATTCTTCAAAACAACAGTTTCACTTTCTAACAAAAAAGCGGATGGCAACGCAGCTCTATAAACATCACCCAAAGAACACATGTAATAGCTAGAAATCCACTGCCAATTTTCTAATTGAATTTCAGTGACAATTGGTTTTTCGTCTAAAATTTGAAGAATATCAATCGCTTCGTATAACTCTGGTTTGTTTTGATGGATGTTAAAAACCAACGCCGTATACATTTTTGTATTTCCGAATGAAACAGCAACACGCATTCCTTTTTGTAAAAACTCAGACTCTGCCTTTGTAACCGAATAGGTAAAGGTTTTCTGAATAGGAATTGGTAATATGACGTCTATAAAATAGATAGGTTCTTTGTTTAAATTTATTGTTGTCATTTCGAGCCTTGTCTGTGGCAGGCAGGTGAAACGAGAAATCTCTTAATTATTAGCAGGTTTCTCAATCGTTTTACAAACTCATTTTACTGAAATAAATTCAGCACATGCGAAATGACAGAATGATTTCAAAACTACACAAATTTACCTACATAATAAACAGAATTAATAATAAGAATTTGTCAGTAATTCATTAGTGAAAAAATTCATAAAAGTGTTTATTTGTAAAATGAAAAGAATAATTTAGAACCATCAATAAGCTTTATAAAGCACAGAATACAAGGGTTGTTCGTATATCATTGATGGTGAAAAAATCATCGAAAGAACGGCAAAAGTTGCTTTAATTAAATACGTAATTATATCTACAGAAAAAGAAGAAAAAAGGAGCTTTAAAGTATGTCCTATTTAGTCTAAACCAACTAGCAAACAAGCAATAAAAATACAAACTTGACAATTAGAGTATTTTATAAATGATTAACTAATATTTGCCCACAAACCACTTGTTTTCTGAAGTTTGGTATAACTATTTAAAATTACCCTGTTTTCTGGTTTCGATAAGTTTTCATCATCTGATAACAAATCGATTACAGCATTTCTAGCCGCTACTAAAATTGAAGAATCTTTTACAATATCAGCAATTTTTAGATTTAAAACGCCACTTTGTTGCGTTCCCATAATATTTCCTGGACCACGTAATTTTAAATCTACTTCTGCAATTTTAAATCCGTCTAGTGTTTCTACCATTGTCTTTAAGCGAGTTTTTGCATCGTCAGATAATTTTACATCCGATAATAAAATACAATAACTTTGGTCTGCTCCTCGGCCAACTCTTCCTCTTAATTGATGTAATTGACTCAATCCAAAGCGCTCAGAACTTTCTACAACCATTACACTTGCGTTGGGCACATTTACACCAACTTCAATAACCGTTGTAGCCACCATAATTTGTGTTTCTCCTTTAACAAAGCGTTGCATTTCATGCTCTTTATCTTCTGGTTTCATTTTTCCGTGTACAATACTTATTTGATATTGTGGTATCGGAAAATCTCTAGAAATACTTTCATAGCCGTCCATTAAATCTTTGTAATCCATCACAGCAGATTCTTTAATTAACGGGTATACAACATATACTTGGCGTCCTTTGGCAATTTCATCTTTTAAAAATTTAAACACCGCTAAACGGTTACTATCAAATCTATGAACCGTTTTTATTTCTTTTCTTCCTGGCGGTAATTCATCAATAACAGAAATATCTAAATCACCATAAACCGACATTGCCAACGTTCTCGGAATTGGTGTAGCGGTCATTACTAATACATGTGGTGGTAATTCGTTTTTTTTCCACATTTTAGAACGCTGAGTAACTCCAAATCTGTGTTGTTCATCAATAATAGCAATTCCTAAATTTTTAAAAAGAACTTTATCTTCTAACAGCGCATGTGTACCTATTAATATATGTAGGGTTCCATCTTCTAATTGCTGATGAATTTCTCGTCGCTTTTTTGCTTTAACAGAACCCGTTAATAAAGCGACATTAATAGTCGTGTTTTTTAAAAACGCTACGACAGCATTATAATGTTGTGTTGCCAGTATTTCTGTTGGTGCCATAAAAGAAGCTTGAAAACCATTATCGATTGCTAATAACATGGTTAATAATGCAACAATTGTTTTTCCTGAGCCAACATCACCTTGCAATAATCTGTTCATGTGAATTCCTGTTGCAACATCTTTACGTATTTCTTTTAACACTCGTTTTTGTGCATTCGTTAAATCAAAAGGTAAATTATTGTTATAAAAATCATTGAACTTTTCTCCAACGTTTTCAAAAACATATCCTTTTAATTTTGATTTTCTAATAATTTTCTTTCGGATGAGTTGTAATTGAATAAAAAATAGTTCTTCAAACTTTAAACGATATTGTGCTTTTGCAAGATTTTCTTGACTTTTAGGAAAGTGAATATTTAATAACGCCTCTTTTTTAGACATCAAATCATATTGATTGATAAATGTTGCTGATAATGTTTCGGCTATTCTTCCATCAATTTCAATAAATAGATTCTGTATTAAAGTTCTTATTACCTTATTACTTATGTTTTTATTCCCTAGTGTTTCAGTTGATGGATACACAGGCTGCATTGCAGTTTCTACTTTCTTTTTAGAATCAGAAAGCAATTCCATTTCTGGATGTGGAATAGAAAACAAATTATTAAAACTGTTTAATTTTCCATAAATAACATAAGGTACATTTGCTTTTAGAGAGTCTTTAATCCATTTTACCCCTTTAAACCAGACTAATTCCATTGTGCCAGTTTCATCAACAAATGTTGCAACTAATCTACTGCCTCGTTTTTGTTGCACCGCTTTAACATGCGTTATTTTTCCAATAATTTGTACTTCTGCACTACTATTTTGCAATTGATTAATTTTATAAAAATGTGTTTTATCTATATATCTAAAAGGAAACAAATGCAATAAATCAGTACATATTTTAATTTGTAACTCTTGATAAAGCAACGTAGCTCTATTTATGGTTACACCTTTTATATATGTTATAGGGTTATTTAAATTAATCAAATGTTAATGGCTTTTCCTTTATAATAACGAAAGTACAAAATTTGATTGATTATTTTTAAACAAAAAACAATGGCTTTTATGAGTATTATTTCAATTATATAATACCCATTAATCTCATCTTTATTATTACATTTGCAAGGCCTAAGAAACTACTATTTTTAGTGATTAATATTCATAAATGAGACTACACAGAAATTTAACATATGCAGTAATAGATAGCTTACGTGATGTTTTTAATGAAGAAGAGTATGCAGGTAAAGCAGTTGAAAAAGCATTAAAAAGAGACAAACGTTGGGGAAGCAGGGATCGTAAATTTGTTGCAGAAACTATTTATGAAATAGTTAGATGGAAACGTTTATACGCAGAAATAGCAGAAGTTAAAGAACCTTTTGATAGACCAAATTTATGGAGATTATTTACAGTTTGGTGTGTTTTAAAAGGAATACCACTACCCGATTGGAATCAAATTGAAGAAACACCATCAAGAAGAATAAAAGGAAAATTCGATGAACTTTCTAAAATCAGAAAATATAGAGAATCTATTCCAGATTGGATGGACGAATTGTGTGTTAAAGAATTAGGAGAAGAACTTTGGACTAAAGAAATGGCTGCTTTAAATACTCAAGCAGATGTAGTTTTAAGAGTAAATACGTTAAACATTTCTAAAGAAAAATTACAAAAAGAATTAGAGCAAGAAAGTATTTTTACAGAAATACTTCCAAATCATCCAGATGCTTTAAAGTTAGTTGAAAGAGCAAATGTTTTTAAAACCGATGCATTTAAAAATGGGTATTTCGAAGTACAAGATGCTTCTTCTCAATTAGTTGCAAGTTATTTAGAGGTAGAACCAGGAATGAAAGTTGTAGATGCTTGTGCTGGAGCTGGAGGAAAAACATTACACTTATCTGCCTTAATGCAAAACAAAGGGCAAATTATTGCGATGGATATTTACGAAAGTAAATTGCGTAAATTAAAAGTTAGAGCGAAGAGAAATAAAGCGCACAACATAGATTTAAGAGAGATCAACTCTACCAAAATAATTAAAAAATTACACAACAAAGCAGACAGAGTACTAATTGACGCCCCTTGTTCTGGTATTGGGGTTTTGCGTAGAAACCCAGATTCTAAATGGAAATTACAACCTGAATTTATTGATAATATCAAAAAAATACAACAAGAAATATTGCAAAGTTATTCTAAAATGGTAAAACCAGGAGGAAAAATGGTCTATGCCACTTGTTCTGTATTGCCTTCAGAAAATCAAAATCAAGTAAAAACATTTTTAGCTTCTGAAGCAGGGCAAGATTTTACATTTGTATCAGACAAGAAAGTACTATCGCATATTTCTGGTTATGACGGGTTTTATATGGCACTGCTAGAAAAAAAATAATTAATACTAATTTAAAAAAGAAAGAGCATGATTAAAAAATTACTTCCCTTTTATTTCCTATTATTTATATCATTTATTTCTTTTTCTCAAGTACAAACCTACTATAATGATGTTGATAAAACCCTCTCAGGTTTATACTTAAAAGCTGCCTTAACCACAAAAATCACAGATACACATACGAATAAACTTGTATATACACCTGGCGTTTGGGAAGCGAGTAAAAAAACTGATGTTAATCCTAGTAATACTGCACAAGTAATCTTAATTTATGGTTGGGAGAATGGCTTAGATGGAGACGCTACTAATGATAAATATAGAGATATTACTTTACAAGATACAGGTAGTGGAGATTCTTTTAGATGGAATAGAGAGCATGTGTATTCAAAATCATTAGCGAATCCTAATTTCACAACCGATCAACCAGGACCAGGAACAGATGCGCATAATTTACGCCCTGCAGATAGAGAAAGAAACTCATTAAGAAAAAATTTTAAATTTGGCGCAGGTTCAGGAACTCCTTCTGGTTTTTCATCTGTAACATATGTAGGTCCGTCTGGTCCAAATACAAATGCATGGTTTCCTGGTGATGAATGGAAAGGGGATGTTGCTAGAATCGTAATGTATATGTATGTACGTTATGGTAGTCAATGCTTACCAACTGGTGTTGGGGTTGGAAGTGCGCAATTTACACCTGATGAAATGATTGATTTATTTTTACAATGGAATGTAGAAGATCCTGTTTCTGATTTAGAAAAAGCTAGAAATACCTATCACGAAGACACGACAAATAAGACTTATGCGCAAGGAAATAGAAATCCTTTTATAGACAATCCTTATTTAGCAACTAGAATTTGGGGTGGCGATTCTGCAGAAGATTTATGGGGGATTTACAAAAGTAGTGATACTGAAGCACCTACTACTCCTACAGAGGTTATTGCTAGTAATAACACAACGACTACAATTGATGTCTCTTGGACCGCCTCTACAGATAATAAAGCTGTTACTGGTTATAATGTGTATGTTGATGGAACGTTGACAAAACAAACTGCAGGTACTACTATTCAAATTTCAGGATTAACGCCTAATACTACCTATGCATTCACTATTGAAGCAAAAGATTTAATCAATAATAAATCAACCAAAAGCACTGCAATTAATAGTACTACGCTTCAAGACAATACAGCTCCTTCTGTTCCAACCAATATAGTAGCTAGTAATATTTCTGGGACAACATTTAAAATTACGTGGAATGCATCTACTGATGATACTGCCGTAACTGGTTACGATATTTTTATTGATACTGTTTTAAACGCAACAGCAACAGATTTATCATATACCGTTACTGGCTTAACTACTTCTACTACCTATGTAACAACAGTTTTAGCAAAAGATGCAGCAGATAATAAATCTGCGCAAAGTGCTGCTCTTAATGTGACGACTACAGATGGTGCTTCTAATGGAATTACAGAATTATTTATTTCTGAATATGTAGAACCAGATGGCGGAAATAACAAAGCCATAGAAATTGTAAACTTAACGAGTTCTGCTATTGATTTAACTGGATATTCAATTAGAAAAAACTATACAGGTCAAGGATGGGTAGATGATTTACCGCTGACAAAAACAGAGTTTTTAGTAAACTCATCACAAACAAGTATTCCACCAAATGATGTTTTTGTAATAATACATGGTGGTAGTGATAATACTACCTTAACAAGTAATGCGGACTTAGTTGTTCCAAGTAATACAAGTGGTTCATACATAAATGGTTCACCTGTAAACTTTAATGGAAATGACCCAATTGGGTTATTTAAAAATGGTGTGTTGATTGATATTGTTGGAGAAGAAAACAATTTTTCTAATCATATTGAAGATATGACGTTACGAAGAAAAGCGACCATTTCATCTCCAAATGCAACGTATGACGCTAATGAATGGGATGTTTTTGCTGCAAATACTTTTGATGGTATTGGTAAGCATACAGCAACTTTAAGTGTAGAAAAAATAGATAACACTTTATTTAGATTATCCCCAAATCCTTTAGACGGTTCGTTATTAAATATTGTGAATCCTACTTCTACAAAAATTAATAAATTAAAAATTTATACAATAACTGGGCAAGAAGTTATTTCTATACAAAACCCAAAAAATACTATAAATCTTAATAAATTACGAAATGGGTTGTATATTATAAAGCTTATTTCTGATAAAGGAACAAGTATAAAAAAGCTCATAAAAAATTAAGCACATAAAAAAAGCAGCTATTTAGCCGCTTTTTTTATGTTTAAAACATCGTGTATAACTCTTTAAATCAGCAATACTTTTAAATAATAAATTCAGGGATTTATATTAAATTTGTATTTTAAAAAACAACACACAAACACACTATAAATGATTCATTTCTTTGGAAACCAAGACAGCAAAATTTTTGCTGTTCAAACAGTAAAAGAATTATCTGCTAAAAATACAAGCAAATTAAACTGGCTTTTTGCTAGTCCTGAATTTGTTTCAGGAGCTCCTAAAATAAACGCAGCGTCTTTAGACACTTTTTTTATTGGCCCACGTTCAGCTATGATTACTCCTTGGAGTACAAATGCTGTTGAAATCACTCAAAACATGGGAATTGAAGGAATCATTAGAATTGAAGTATTTGTGAGTTCAAATTCAGGTTTTACTGATTTTGACCCAATGATTTCTCAAAAATTTGAAAGCCTACATCAACATATTTTTACGATTGATGTTGTCCCAGAAAAAGTGATGAAAGTTGATAATATTGCTGAATACAACACTAAAGAAGGTTTGGCTTTAAATAATGAAGAAGTTATTTATTTAGAAAATTTAGCAAAGAAATTAGAAAGGAAATTGACAGATTCTGAAGTATTTGGTTTTAGCCAAGTAAATTCAGAACACTGTCGCCATAAAATATTTAACGGAACATTTGTTATTGATGGTGAAGAAAAACCAGTTTCATTATTCAAAATGATTCGTAATACATCAGAAATAAATCCAAATGATATCGTTTCTGCATATAAAGACAATGTTGCTTTTATAAAAGGTCCTAAAGTGGAACAATTTGCTCCTAAAACAGCAGACAAACCAGATTATTACGAAATTAAAGAATATGAATCTGTAATTTCATTAAAAGCTGAAACACACAATTTTCCAACAACAGTTGAGCCTTTTAACGGAGCAGCAACTGGTTCTGGTGGAGAAATTAGAGATAGATTGGCTGGAGGAAAAGGTTCTTTACCTTTAGCAGGAACTGCAGTGTATATGACGTCTTATTCTCGACTTGAAGAAAACAGACCTTGGGAACAAAAAATGGAAGCACGTCCTTGGTTATACCAAACTCCAATGGATATCTTAATAAAAGCATCAAATGGTGCATCAGATTTTGGAAACAAATTTGGTCAGCCACTTATTTGTGGGTCTGTGTTAACTTTTGAACATGAAGAAAACTCGGCTTCAAGTGCTGCAAAAGCAAGAAAACTTGGTTTCGATAAAGTGATTATGCAAGCTGGTGGAATTGGTTACGGTAAAGCAGATCAAGCTATAAAAGACAAACCAAAAGTTGGTGATAAAATCGTAATTCTTGGTGGAGATAATTATAGAATCGGAATGGGTGGAGCTGCCGTGTCTAGCGCAGATACTGGAGCGTTTTCAACAGGAATCGAATTAAATGCGGTACAACGTTCTAACCCAGAAATGCAGAAAAGAGTAGCAAATGCCGTTCGTGGAATGGTAGAGAGTGATGAAAACTATATCGTTTCTATTCACGATCATGGAGCTGGTGGGCATTTAAATTGTTTATCCGAATTAGTTGAAGAAACTGGCGGGTTAATTGATTTAGATAAATTACCAGTTGGAGATCCAACCTTATCCGCAAAAGAAATTATCGGAAACGAATCTCAAGAACGTATGGGATTGGTAATTGCCGAAAAACATATTGAAGCTTTACAAAAAATTGCTGATCGAGAACGCTCACCAATGTACACAGTTGGTGACGTTACAGGAAACAATCGTTTTACTTTTAAATCTAAAACTACTGGAGAAAAACCAATGGATTTAGCATTAGAAGATATGTTTGGCTCTTCTCCAAAAACAATTTTAACAGATAAAACTGTTGTTAGAAATTACAATAATCCACGTTATAAAACTAAAAATTTACAAATTTATTTAGAGCAAGTTTTACAATTAGAAGCTGTTGCTTGTAAAGATTGGTTGACAAATAAAGTGGATAGGTGTGTTGGTGGAAAAGTTGCCAAACAGCAATGTGTTGGATCTTTGCAAATCCCGTTGAATAATGTGGGCGTTATAGCATTAGATTACAAAGGTAAAGAAGGTATTGCAACATCAATTGGACACTCACCTATTTCGGGTTTAATAAATCCTGAAGCTGGAAGTAGAAATGCAATTACAGAAGCTCTTACTAACATTATTTGGGCACCTTTAAAAGATAATTTAAAAAGTGTTTCTCTTTCTGCTAACTGGATGTGGCCTTGTAAAAATGAAGGTGAAGATGCGCGTTTATACAAAGCTGTAAAAGCAGTTTCAGAATTTGCAATTGACTTAGGAATTAACGTGCCAACAGGAAAAGATTCACTTTCTATGAAGCAAAAATATCCTGATGAAGATGTTATTTCTCCTGGAACGGTTATTATTTCTGCTGCTGCAAATTGTAATGAAATTAGCAAGGTTGTTGAGCCTGTTTTACAGCAAAATGGAGGAAATATCTATTATGTTAATATATCGCAAGACGATTTCAAATTAGGTGGAAGTTCTTTCAATCAATCTTTAAATGCGATTGGAAATGAAGCTCCTGATGTTAAAAGCCCAAGTTATGTAAAAACAGTTTTTAATACAATTCAAGAGTTAATTAAAGATGATAAAATTAAGGCAGGACACGATGTTGCTTCTGGTGGATTAATAACGACACTATTAGAATTGTGCTTTGCTGATACTAATTTAGGAGCTAATTATGATTTAAGTTCATTAAACGAAATAGATTCAATCAAAATGTTATTTGCAGAAAACTCAGGAATTGTTTTTCAAGCAGATGGATCAGTAGAAGAAATTCTTGAAGAAAACGAAATCGTAGCTTTTACTATTGGAACAGTAAACAACTCAGGTAAAGTAAACATTAAAAACAATGATGACAACTTCACTTTTAATGTTTCTGAAACAAGAGATATTTGGTATAAAACCTCTTTCCTACTCGACCAAAAACAAACAGCAAATAATTTAGCTAAAGACAGATTCGATAATTATAAAAATCAGCCATTACAATATACATTTCCTAAACATTTTACTGGAAAAATAGAAAACGTTATTGCGAATACAATAAAGCAATCTGTTACCAATAAACAGATTGCCACATCACAAACTCCTCGCAATGACAATAAGCGACCTAAAGCAGCTATTTTAAGAGAAAAAGGATCTAATTCTGAACGTGAAATGGCAAATGCCATGTATTTAGCTGGGTTTGATGTAAAAGACGTTCATATGACCGATATCATTTCTGGTAGAGAAACATTAGAAGATATTAAGTTTTTAGGAGCTGTTGGTGGTTTTTCAAATTCAGATGTGTTAGGATCTGCAAAAGGTTGGGCTGGCGCAATTAAATACAACGAAAAAGCTAATACAGTAATCAACAATTTTTTTAAGAGAAAAGATACGTTGTCGGTTGGAATCTGTAACGGTTGTCAGTTATTTATGGAGTTAGAGTTGATTAATCCAGAACACAAAGTTCACGGAAAAATGCTATACAACGATTCTCAAAAACACGAAAGTGCCTTTACTTCTGTAAAAGTTCAAGAAAATAACTCTGTAATGCTATCGAGTTTAGAAGGAAGTACATTAGGAGTATGGATTTCTCATGGAGAAGGTAAATTTAATCTTCCAGAAAGTGAAGATAACTACAACATTGTTGCAAAATATGGCTATGCAGAATATCCATCAAATCCAAATGGATCTGATTTTAATACTGCTATGATGTGTGATAAAACTGGACGTCATTTAGTAATGATGCCACATATAGAACGCTCTACGTTTCAATGGAATTGGGCAAATTATCCTCAAGGAAGAAAAGATGAAGTTTCACCTTGGCTAGAAGCTTTTGTAAATGCTAAAAACTGGGTTGAGAATAGTAATATTTAAATACACCAAGTTTAAAGATGGAGTTTCTTTTAATAAAACTCGTTTTGAAGAAGACTTAAATATTAAATACACTAAAGTGAACGGTAAATTTGATATTGCTTGAATGCATGTAGAATATACTGTTGATTCTAAATATGCGAGTATAAACGGCAATAAATTTAACTATAACAAGTAAAATATTATATCAATCCGTTTAATTAAAAAAAATGCACTAACTTTTCAGTTCTTGCATTTTTAGTATATTGTGACACCAAACTTAATTTCCATGTTAACCAATATCACTCGATTATTTGATTTTATTTATTATCAACAAGAAAAATTTCCGCAAGAAAAATGTTATGTCTATAAAAAAGAAAATAATTGGAAGTCAATATCTACTCAAGAGTTTATAAAACAAGCAAATATTGCTAGTAGAGCCTTATTAAATTTAGGAATTAAACCTGATGATAAAATTGCTGTTATAAGCTCTAATAACAGACCTGAATGGCACATTTTAGATATTGGAACATTGCAGATTGGCGCACAAAACGTTCCCTTATACCCTACATTATCAGAAAAAGATTACGAATATATTATCAATCATTCTGACGCGTTATATTGTTTTGTTTCTGATAAAGAATTATTAGAAAAAGTAAATACCGTAAAAGACAGAACACAATTAAAAGGTGTTTTTACTTTTGATGATATTAACCTTGAAACAAATTGGAATACTTTTTTAGATTTAGGAAAATCAAACGAAAATCAGTTTTTAGTTGAAGAACGAAAAAAAGCTGTAAAACCGAATGATTTAGCAACTATTATTTATACCTCTGGTACTACCGGGACTCCAAAAGGTGTTATGTTATCGCACAGAAATATTGTAGAAAATACACTTGTTAGTGCAGATGCGTTAGATTTAAAGGACAATCATCATAGAGTTGTTAGTTATTTACCGATCAATCATATTTTTGAGCGTTTTGCCTCTTATTATTATCATTTAATGGGGTTTCAAGTTCATTTTGCAGAATCGATAGATAAATTAGGTGATAATTTAAAAGAGATTCAACCACACTTTATACCTGTTGTTCCAAGATTAATAGAAAAAATTTTTGATAAGATTGTTGCAAAAGGAAATGCATTATCAGGCATTAAAAAAGCATTGTTTTTTTGGGCTTTAACTTTAGCCGAGAAATACAAACCATACAATCAGAATAGTTGGTTTTATTATTTGAAGTTAAAAATAGCGCGTACACTTATTTTTAGCAAATGGAAAGAAGCTTTAGGAGGAAATTTACGATTTATGGTTTCTGGTAGTGCTCCTTTACAAGAAAGATTAATAACCATATTTACTGCTGCTGGAATTCCGATTTTTGAAGGTTATGGAATGACAGAAACTTCACCTGGAGTTTCAATTAACGATTTAAGAAATGGCGGATTTAAAGTAGGTACTGTTGGTAGAATCTTAAAAGACATTGAAGTAAAAATTGCTGATGATGGAGAGATTTTAGTAAAAGGCTCTAACATAATGTTAGGTTATTACAAGAACGAAGAACTAACAAATCAAACCATTATTGATGGATATATGCATACAGGCGATATTGGAGCATTAGATGCTGAAGGCTTTTTAAAAATTACGGATCGCAAGAAAGAAATGTTTAAAACTTCTGGAGGGAAGTACATTGCTCCTGCTGTGTTAGAAAGTGCTTTAAAACAATCTAGATTTATTGAGCAAGTGATGGTTATTGGAGAAAGTCAGAAAATGCCTGCTGCAATCATACAAGTTAATTTTGATTTTGTAAGAGAATGGGCAAAAAAGAAAAATTATAACATTACAAATGTGTCAACAGATGTAAATCTTGTTTTTAGAATACAAAAAGAAATAGATAGTTACAATGCAACTTTTGGTAATTGGGAACAAATTAAAAAGTTTGAAATTACACCAGAAGAATGGACTATAGAAGATGGTTTACTAACACCAACTATGAAAATGAAGCGTAAAAACATCAAAGAAAAATACAAACATTTATTCGAAAAAATCTATAACTCTTAGTTTTTAGCCTTACTTTTTTATTGTTTGCCAAATCAACCTATTTTTTATACTTTGCAATACATACAAATAGTTACTTTATGTTATCAAAAATTACACGATTATTCGATTTTCCATATTTTCAACTAGAAAAATATAAACTAGAAAAAGCATTTACTTCTTTCAAAAACGGAAAATGGCAGTCAATAACTACAAAAGAATATGTAGATCAATCAAATCAAATTAGTCGTGGTTTATTGCGTTTAGGGATAAAAAAAGATGATAAAATTGCCATTATATCAACTACCAATAGAACTGAATGGAATATTATGGATATTGGCATTTTACAATTAGGTGCTCAAAACGTGCCTATTTACCCAACCATTTCTAAAGAAGATTATGAATATGTTTTAAATCATTCTGGAGCAACCTATTGTTTTGTTTCTGATAACTCAATTTTAGAAAAATTAAATCAGATTAAAGGAAACACACAATTAAAAGGTGTTTATACATTTGATGATATTAAAGGAGAACATCATTGGAATGAAGTTTTACAACTTGGAAAAGATAAAAGTAATCAATCTGAAGTTGAAGAATGTAAAAAAGCAGTTTCTCCTAATGATTTAGCGACTTTAATTTATACCTCTGGAACAACTGGTAGACCAAAAGGTGTAATGTTATCTCATGATAATATTGTTTCTAATGTTTTAGCCAGTGAAAAAAGAGTTCCGTTGATAAGCGGTAAAAGTCAAGCATTAAGTTTTTTACCTATTTGTCATATTTTTGAAAGAATGATTTTATACCTATATCAATATTGTGGTGTAGAAATCTATTTTGCAGAATCTATTGAAAAAATGAGCGATAATTTAAAAGAAATTAAACCTCACGTAATGACAGCTGTACCAAGGTTGTACGAAAAAGTATTCGATAAAATTTATGGTCGTGGAGCAGATTTAAAAGGAATCAAACAAAAATTATTCTATTGGGCAATTGAGGTAGGTTTACAGTACGAACCTTACGGGCAAAATGGTTGGTGGTATGAAAAAAAATTAGCTTTGGCACGTAAATTAATTTTCTCAAAAATAAAAGATGGTTTAGGCGGTCGATTAGATTTAATGGTTTCTGGAAGTGCTGCACTACAACCAAGATTAACACGTTTTTTTGCAGCTGCTGAAATGCCAATTATGGAAGGTTATGGATTAACCGAAACCTCTCCTGTTGTTTCTGTTAATGATCAAAATGATGGTGGATTTAGAGTCGGAACTGTTGGTAGAATTATAGATCATGTAGAAGTAAAAATTGCAGAAGACGGAGAAATTTTAGTAAAAGGGCCAAATATTATGTTAGGCTACTACAAAGACCCAGAAAAAACAGCAGAAGTTATGACGGGTGAGTATTTTCACACTGGAGATATTGGTGAAGTTTCTGAAGATGGTTTTTTAAAAATTACAGATCGTAAAAAAGAAATGTTTAAAACTTCTGGTGGTAAATATGTTGCACCAGCGTTAATTGAAAACCAATTAAAACAATCTCGTTTTATTGAGCAAGTAATGGTTATTGGTGAAAATGAAAAAATGCCAGCAGCAATTATACAGCCAAATTTTGAGTTTGTTAGAGGATGGGCTCAAAGAAAAAATATTAAATTAGGAGACAATAAAGAAATTGCATCAAACGATAAAGTGATAGAAAGAATTGAAGAAGAGGTTGCTCTATGTAATTTAAATTTTGGGAAATGGGAAACCATTAAAAAGTTTAAATTGACTCCTGACGAATGGTCTATTGATGGTGGACATTTAACTCCAACCATGAAAATGAAACGAAAAATAATAAAAGAAATTTACAAAGATCTGTATGAAGAAATTTATAGAGGTTAAAACAAAAAAGCGTTGCTATTGGCAGCGCTTTTTTTATTTCTCTCTCGTCTTTCATCAACGTCAAAAAAATGCCTCTTATATTAAGATAACTCGCTTATTTACAAGGTAATATTGTAAAGTGGTTTAAAGAAACCTTATAAATTAATGCTTTAAAGCACCTTTTTTCAACAACTCTGGGAATTTCTTTTTAAAACGATTTAATCTCGGAACAGAAACATTTTGTATATATGGATTATTTGGATTCAGTTTTTCATAATTTTGATGATACTCCTCTGCTTGATAAAATTTTACTAACCCAGTAACTTCGGTAATAATTTTACCTTTATAATACGAATCGTTTAACTCTTTAATAACCTTTTTAATAATTACTTTTTCTGAAGTATTTGAATAAAAAGCAATAGATCTATATTGAGTTCCATAATCTGGGTGTTGTCCGTTTTTTGTAGTTGGATCATGTGAACCAAAAAACACTTTCACTAGCGTTTCAAAAGATACTTTCTTAGGATTATAATACACAGCAACAGCTTCTGCATGTCCTGTTTTTCCTGTTCCAATTGATTGATAAGTTGGGTTTTTAGTAAATCCACCAGCATAACCAGAAATAGCTTCTTCTACTCCATCTACGCTTTCAAAAATAGCTTCTACACACCAAAAACATCCACTAGCAAAATAAGCAATTTTTAATTCTTGATTCTGTGTTTTATAGATTGTTGTTTTTTCCTTTGAGTCAGAAAAACTGACTAAAAATAACATTAAAAAGGTAAAAGCTATTGCTAAAAAAGGTTTAAAAAATTTCATTTTATGGTCTAATTTTTTTCTTAGTCGAAAGATACATAAAGTTTATACAATTGTTAAAAACTTTAGGTATAAGAAGTTTAGATTTATTGGTTTTAATGCTTTAGTTACTTACATTTGTTTAGCTAAATATTTTAAGATTTCATGGAACAATTTATAGTATCTGCACGTAAATATAGACCTCAGGTTTTTGCCGATGTTGTTGGACAACAAGCAATTACCAATACGTTAGAAAATGCTATAAAAAACAATCATTTAGCACAAGCATTATTATTTACAGGACCTCGTGGAGTTGGAAAAACATCATGCGCAAGAATTTTAGCAAAACAAATAAATCAAGCTGGAATAATTTCTACTGATGAAGATTTTGCATTTAATATTTTTGAGTTGGATGCTGCTTCAAATAATTCGGTTGATGATATTAGAAATTTAACAGATCAAGTTAGAATTCCGCCACAAACTGGTAAATACAAAGTTTATATTATTGATGAAGTTCACATGTTATCTCAATCAGCTTTTAATGCTTTTTTAAAGACTTTAGAAGAACCACCAGCACATGCTATTTTTATTTTAGCAACTACAGAAAAACATAAAATAATTCCTACTATTTTATCTCGTTGTCAAATTTTTGATTTTAAAAGGATTGGCGTTTTAGATGCAAAAAACTATTTAAAAGTTATTGCAGAAAAAGAAGGAATTACTGCAGATGATGATGCGCTTCATATTATTGCTCAAAAAGCAGATGGGGCAATGCGAGATGCCTTGTCTATTTTTGATAGAGTTGTCAGTTTTTCTGGTTCAAACTTAACAAGAGAAGCTGTTACACAGAATTTAAACGTATTAGATTACGATGTGTATTTTAACATTACAGATTTAGTTTTAGAAAACAAAATTCCAGAAATATTAATTGCTTTTAATGATGTATTATCAAGAGGTTTTGAAGGCCATCATTTTATCAATGGTTTGGCTTCTCATTTTAGAGATTTATTAGTTGCTAAAGACAAAGCTACTATTGTTTTACTTGAAGTTGGTGATGTTGCAAAAAAGAAATATTTAGAACAATCTACCAAAGCTAGCGTGCAGTTTTTAATTGAAGCAATTAACAAAGCAAACGACTGCGATTTAAGTTATAGAGTCAGTAAAAATCAACGTTTATTAGTTGAACTAACTTTAATGCAAATTGCCTCTATCACTTTTGATGGAGAAAAAAAAAAGCTGGCTAACTACATAATTCCGGCTACATTTTTTACTTCACTTTCTCCAGCTGTAAAATCAATTGTAAAAACCCAAGAAAGTAAAAAAGCTGTTACCATAGTTGAAGAACCAAAAACTCCAATTATAAAGGTTGCTGTAATACCAATTCTTAAAAATGTAGCCAGAAGAACTTCTTCGCTGTCTTTAAAAAGTGTACATATCAAAAAAGACGAAAAAAAAGAAGAAAGTTTAGATGAAAATTATGATAATCATCCGAAAGATATTTTTACACAAAAAGAGTTAGAAAAAGCGTGGAAACTGTATCATACAAAATTAATTAAAAAAGGTCAAAAAAGCATTGCAGCTACTTTTAATGCTGATTTTCCTGTTTTAATTGATAAATTTAAAATTAGTTTGACATTGCCAAATACGTTAATGCAAGATCAAATTGAAAAAGAAAAACCAAAATTAATAAAACACTTAAGAACAACATTAAATAATTACGGAATTCAACTCTCTATTGTTGTAAGTGAAACAGTTACCAAAAAGTTTGCATATACAGTTCAAGAAAAATATAATAAATTGCTTGAAATAAACCCTGCAATGGCCAAATTAAAAGATGTGTTTAAATTAGATGTTTAATTTGCATAGCGTTCTTTAACACTATATCTTTATTTTTTTAAACCCCCTTTTAATGCCAATAAGATCAATACTTATTTTTTTAGTTGGGTTTGTTATTGTTGCAATTGCAGCAAATCAAATTGCTAAAATTTTTCAAAAAATAAAATTTCCGTTAATTACTGGTTTAATTATTACCGGTATTATCGCTGGTTCTTCTGTTTTAAATTTTATTCCTAGAGCTGCTATTGATAAACTTCATTTCTTAAATGAAATTGCACTTGCCATTATTGCCTTTTCTGCTGGTTCTGAACTATATTTAAAAGATTTAAGAAGCAGAATACAAAGTATAAAGTGGATGACAATAGGTCAGCTTATTATTACTTTTGTTACTTCTTCAATTGTTATTTATTTTGTTGCAGATTCAATTCCGTTTATGGCAGATTTATCCACAAAATCTAAAATTGCCATTTCTATTTTATTCGGAACTATTTTCGTTGCTCGTTCACCATCATCAGTAATTGCTGTTATAAATGAAATGCGTGCAAATGGTCCATTTACAAAAACCGTTATGGGCGTAACTGTTGTAAAAGATGTTTTGGTAATAATCTTATTTGCCATCTGTTTTTCTATAGCTAAAGCTTTTATCAATGGTGATGATATTGGATTTTTATTTTTAGCGATTTTATTTTTAGAATTAATAACTTCTTTTGCTATTGGATATCTTTTAGGAAGGTTTTTACAAATTCCTTTTAATTATAAAATTTCACATAGCTTAAAGGCTTTTTTAATTGTAGTTATTGGTTATGGAGTTTATGTTTTTGCCTATTATGTTAAATTAGAAACGTCTATTTATTTACATCACGAGTTTGTTTTAGAGCCACTTTTAATCTGTATTATTGGAAGTTTTGTACTAACTAATTACAGCAAACATAGAATCGAATTTTCTGAATTATTAGAAGAAATTAGCCCTTTTATATATATCATATTCTTTACATTAACAGGTGCTTCTTTATCTTTACAAGTTTTATATAGCGTATTCGGAATTGCATTTGCATTGTTTTTTTTACGATTATTAACTATGTTTTTTGGAGGATTATTTGGTGTGTATGCTGCCAAAGATAAAAAGGAGTATTTGTTTATTGCTTGGATGCCTTATTTAACTCAAGCTGGTGTAGCTCTTGGTCTGGCAACTATTATCTCTGATGAATTTCCAACATGGGGACACGAATTTGAAACCATCATTATAGCTATTATTGTAATCAATCAGTTAGTTGGTCCACCATTATTTAAATGGTCTTTAAATTTCGTGAAAGAAAGTCATACAAAAGCTAGTTTACAACAATTTGACGGCACAAGAGATGCTGTAATTTTTGGTGTAGAAAGTCAATCTTTAGCATTGGCTAATCAATTAGAGAAGCATAATTGGGAAACTCGAATCATAGGTTTTGATATAACAGACTTCAATAAAGAAACAGAATATGATTATATCCATTTAGAAGATATTTCTTTAAAAAGTGTTTTATCGCTTCAGTTAGAAAAAACTGAAGGAATTGTTTTGATGTTGAGTGATGAAAAAAACTACCAATTAGCAGAATTAATTTACGAAAATATTGGTACAGAAAATGTTGTTGTTCGTTTAAATAAAAGAGAAAATTTTGATAAATTTCATAAATTAGGAGCATTAATTATAGAGCCTGCGACTGCAATGGTAAGTTTATTAGATCATTTTGTGCGTTCTCCAAATGCAACTTCTCTTCTACTTGGTATGGATAAAGGTCAGGATTCTATGGATATAGAAATCAGAAACGAAGACATACACGGAATGCGTTTACGTGATTTACGTTTACCTTCTGACGTATTGGTTTTATCTGTTCGAAGAAAAGGTCAGTTACTAGTTTCTCATGGTTATACGCGCTTACGTATGGGAGATATTATGACATTAGTTGGTTCTGAAATCAGTTTAGAAGAATTAAAATTTAAGTTTGACACCTAATTTAAATTCATGAAAAAACAAATTTATTTATTATTCATGTTTTTAAGTATCTGTTGTTTTTCTCAACAAAAAAATACTAAAAAATATAGCTTACGCAAATACGAACATGTAAAATTATTTTACAAAGAAATATCTAAAAAGGCAACTAAAATTTGCTTAGACAACAATATTCCTCCAGCAGCATTATTAGCAATTACAGGTTTAGAATCTGGTTGGAATAGAGGGTATATTGGCCGAATAACAGGGAATATTTTAAGCTTAGGAACTAGAAAGGGTGATACAGAATTACCGGCATTACGTTTACCTAGAGTACTTAAAACAAAAAAGATTCTATTTGATTCTTTAAATATTCTAAAATATTCTAAAAAAGAATTAAAATGGGAAAACAGGCCAGAAAGTTTAAAAAAAGATTACAGACCTAAATCTATTGCTGGAACAAAATATCAGTTAGCATATTTTAAATACAATTCGAAAGCAAAAACAAATGCTCATCTAGCAAATATTAGAGATTTTGTAACCGTTTTTATTGGTCGAAAAAGCAGAATAAAAGTATACCGAGAAACCCGTAAAAAAATGGATGATTTAGTTGCAAAACATGGCAAAAATATTTTACTAGAAGAGCAAACAGCAATTGATTTTATTAATGGAATTGGTGGTAAATTAAATTCTTATAACTTTAGAAAAACGTGGCCAAAAAAAGTGATTTACATTATTAAAAATGCAGGATTAACATCATTAACAAAACAACTAAACAAAGGCGTTTCTTTCAAAAAAAGCTGGTAATATTAAAAATCTAATTTTTTACCTAAATACATTAACATATTTCCTTTTTCTATATTTATTTTTTCTGAATAGGAAGAAATGATATGTATTACTCCGTCGTTACTTTTTACAAAAAGGGGTATCGAAGTAATTTCTGAATTTAACGCATCAATTTTAGTAATAAAATCTTCTTTAGAAGCAATTTCTACTTCGTTAATTTTAGGAAAATCTCTTACAACCTCACTTAAATTAATATAATCATCTGTTTGAGAAAACAGAACTAATTCTGGATTATTGCCTGGGTTTTTCATCTCATCAGAAGAAATTAAACGATAGGTGCCTTGCTCTCCAAAATTCTTTTTAAATTTATTCAACGCATATTCATTAATCACAGAACTACCTGTTAAAGACATTAAATAGCCAACGTCATTTAGCTCAATATTTTCAGACAAATCATCATCATATACACTTGCTTCAATAGCTTCTAACCCCATTTCTTGTGCTTTTTTAATATGATTTGGATTGCTGTCAATCAACACAACACGTCTTTCATTTTGTTTTAAATACAAGGCTATTAATCGTGGAGCAAGAGATGCGCCAATAATTAAAATTCCATCAGAAGACTTTAAAAACACGCCTACAATTTTAGCAAAAATTCGTGCAGTAGTAGCATTCAATAAAACGGTTCCAAGCACAATCATAAATACTAGTGGTGTAATATACTCTGCTCCTTCTATACCTTGTTTTAAAAGTTTTCCTCCAAATAAAGAGGCGATTCCTGCTGCTACAATTCCTCTTGGTCCAACCCAACTTATAAATAATTTTTCGTTGGTTTTTAATTTTGATTTATAGGTACTTATAAAAACAGCTATCGGCCTAATTACAAAAACGATAACTGCAAATAAAACAGCTGTTTTCCAATTATACAGTAGCATTAAATCCTTAATGTCAATATTTGCTGCTAATAATATAAACAGGATTGAAATTAATAAAACACTTAAAGATTCTTTGAAATACAATAATTCTTTTAAATTTTTTAAATTACTATTTCCTAAAACCATACCCATTACAACAACAGCTAATAAGCCAGATTCGTGAGCAAAAACTTCTGATAAAACAAAAACTGACAATACAGATGATAATGAAAATACATTTAATAAGTAATGAGGAACTAATTTTTTATTGATGAAAAATGCCAACGCATGAGCAAATGTAAACCCAAACGATGTGCCAAATAATACTATTTTACCAAAACCTATGAATGCTGTTTTTGTAAAACCGCTATCACCACCAACACTAATAAACTCAAAAACCAATACGGCAACTAATGCTCCGATTGGATCAATTAAAATCCCTTCCCATTTTAAAACTGCTGAAACATCTTTCTTTAATGGAATATTTCTTAAAATTGGAGTTATTACAGTTGGTCCTGTAACAATAATTAATCCTGAAAAAAGGAACGAAATTTCCCAACTTAAATTAAAAAGATAGTGTGTTAAAACTCCCGCTCCAAAGAAAGTGACAGCAGAACCAATCGTTATTAATTTTGTAATTGAAGGACCAACATTTTTAATTTCTTCACGCTTTAAGGTTAAACCTCCTTCAAAAAGAATAATACTAATTGCCAAAGAAACAAAATAATACAAGCCATCACCAGGAAATAATCCTTTAGTGCCATTCCAAATTGGCTCAATCCATTTAGAACCGTCTTCAGAGAAAAATTCAGCTGCAATTGGACCAACGAATAAACCAATTAGGATCAATGGTAAAATCGCTGGAATTTTAGCTTTCCAAGCTACCCATTGTGCTAATATTCCTAAAATAACAATGCCTGCTAATTCTAACATATTTATTTTTATTTTGAAAGGTGAAGTTATAAAAAAAGTAGGAAACCTGTAAGTATCTTCTATAAAATAATTCTTAATTTTGTTTTTTTAATTTTATTATTATTTATGTTAGGTCTTCAGTTCGAAACTAAAACTTCTTGGGCAGAAATTGCAAAAGATAATTTACAACAAATATTAACTGATCATGCTTTTTTAGAACAAAAAGCAGCATCGAATGCAGTTTCTATCATTATCAATTATTCTGAAGAAACAAAACTTGTTCAGGCAATGAGTGCCATTGCAATTGAAGAAATGGAGCATTTTAAAATGGTGCACGATTTTATGGTAAAACGCGGAATGGTTTTAGGGAGAGAACAAAAAAACGATTATGCTATACTGCTACAGAAATTCTTTACCAAAACAAAAGACAGAAACGAAGCATTAATTCAGCGTTTGTTAGTTGCTGCATTAATTGAAGCCAGAAGCTGCGAACGTTTTAAAGTGTTTTCAGAAAATATGGAAGACAAAGAGTTCTCCAAATTTTACAAAGATTTAATGATTTCTGAAGCGAATCATTATACTATTTTTTTAGGATTTGCACGCGAATATCAAGACAGAAAAATTGTAGCTGAAAAATGGAATGCCTTACTGAAGTTTGAAGCTGAAATGATGAAAAATCGTGGAACAGAAGCTAAAGTTCATGGGTAAAACAATGTTCAATCAACAATGAACAATGAACAATGAACAATTTATTGATAACTGATAACTGAAATAAATGTTTTCTAAAGAAGAAACCGCACAAATCAGAAAAGATTTTTGGACTGCATTTGGCAAATCATTTCCAAGAAAATGGTTAAAGTACAACACCCAAATAAAAGGTTTTTCTTTTAAATTTGTTGCAGAACGCAAACACGCAATGGTTGTCTTAGACATTGAACATCCAGAAGAAATCTTCAATCAACTACTTTTTGAACAACTACAATCTTTAAAAACTATCTTAACTGAAGAATATTTACCTAAAGTGATTTTTGACGACAAATACAAATTAGAATCTAGTAAAATTATTCATCGGATTTACGTTCCATATCCGAATAAATTTAGCATTTATAATAAAGAGACTTGGCGAGAGTGCTTTGAGTTTTTTGTATTAACCATGAATCAATTTGAATTATTTTTCTACGAATATGAAGACTATATCAAACAAGCAATTCAATAATTATTTCCGTATTTTTGTGGTATGATTCAAAACGATACCATTATTGCTTTGGCGACTCCCTCTGGAGTTGGTGCTATCTCTGTAATTCGTCTTTCTGGCGAAAAAGCGATTGAAATTGTAGATGCTTTTTTTAAATCTATAAAAAAAGGAAAAACGTTACAAAGTCAGAAATCACATACCATTCATTTAGGTCATATTATAAGTAACGCTATTATTTTAGATGAAGTATTGATTTCTGTTTTTAAAAATCCACATTCTTATACTGGAGAAAATGTGGTAGAAATTTCGTGTCATGGTTCTGTGTTTATTCAGCAAGAAATTATCCAGTTATTTTTACAAAATGGATGTAGAATGGCAGATAATGGAGAATTTACCATGCGTGCTTTCTTAAACGGAAAAATGGATTTATCTCAAGCTGAAGCTGTTGCAGACGTGATTGCCTCGAATTCTGCCGCAAGTCATCAAATGGCAATTCAGCAAATGCGTGGCGGTATCACTAATGAATTAAAAGAATTACGCGCACAATTGTTAGATTTTGCTGCGTTGATAGAATTAGAACTCGATTTTTCTGGTGAAGATGTTGAGTTTGCTGACCGAACAAAATTTAAAGAGTTAGTTACACAAATTACATTTGTTTTAAAACGATTGATTGATTCGTTTGCGTTTGGGAACGCTATGAAAAACGGAATTCCCGTTGCAATTATTGGTGAACCAAATGTTGGAAAATCCACACTATTAAATACCTTGCTAAACGAAGAAAAAGCCATTGTTTCGGAAATTGCTGGAACGACTCGTGATGCTATTGAAGATGAAATTATTATTGAAGGCGTTGCTTTTCGATTTATAGATACAGCTGGAATTAGAGAAACTGAAGATGTTATTGAAAGTATCGGAATTAAAAAAGCCTATGAAAAAGCAGAAAATGCACAATTAATTATCTTTTTAATTGATGCAAGAAAAGAGAAAAGAGAAAAGAGAAAAGAAGAAATTATTTCTATAGAAGAGCGATTTCCAAACAAGCGTTTATTAATAGTCGCAAATAAAATTGATCATTTATCAAAAGATGAAATAGCAACACTAACTACAGAAATTCCAAATGCACTACTATTATCTGCAAAACAAAAAATTGGAATTGATACTTTAAAAAACGAACTAACTTTATTGGTAAATACGGGCGCTCTTAGTAATAACGAAACCATTGTAACAAACTCACGCCATTTCGAAGCGTTAAATAATGCGTTAATTGCCATTACTTCTGTACAACAAGGAATTGATTTAGAAATTTCTACTGACTTATTTTCTATTGATATTAGAGAATGCTTGCGCCATTTAGGAAACATTACTGGAGAATATGATGTAGATAAAGATATTTTAGGACATATATTTGGTAATTTTTGTATCGGAAAGTAAATAATCTTAAATCAATTTTTTATCTAAAAATAATTAGCAAAAATCTATTTATTTAAATTAGAATACATATATATATTTTGATTAATGTTTTATTCCTTTGTATATAATTCAATTTTATAAAATCTATTTATATATTCAAATAAGAGATGGCCAAAAGTTTATTAAGTAATTTTTGTTTCCTATTACTTTTAATATCATCTTTCACTGCTTTTTCACAAGCAGATTACAAATCTATAGCTACAAAAATGATTGGAAATTGATGTAAACTCCAAAATAGGAAAATGTAGTAGAAGAATAAAGGTAAAGTACTTTACCTGTTTCCTTTCCTAATACTGATGTTTACTCCTAAGTAGCTCTTTTAGTTTCAATACAGTTGTATCTATTTCTTCTTTTGTGGTATTTTTACTAAACGAAAACCTAACCGAAATGTCTTTTGCATCCTTTTCTGAAAGTATTTCATCTAATACATGAGAACCTTTACTGCTTCCACTTTGGCAAGCGCTTCCACCAGAAACTGCAATTCCGTTTAAATCTAACCTAAACAACAGCATGTCATTTGCATTTGCAAAACGAAGACTTAAAATTGTATAACTACTTTTTTCTATATATTCTGAATTTCCATTAAAAGCAACCTCTTTAAAATTAGATTTCAATTCAGAAATAAAATATTTTTTTAATTCTGATAAATAGATTGTGTCTTTTTCTATATTAGAAATAGCAATTTCTAATGCTTTTTCCATTCCTAAAATGCTATGTACATTTTCTGTACTAGAGCGTGCTCCTTTTTCTTGGTCTCCACCATGTAACATCGGTTGAATTCCGAATCCTTTTTTGAAATACGCAAAACCAACCCCTTTTGGTCCATGAAATTTATGTGCACTTGCTGCAATAAAGTCTATAGGTGTTTTTTTTAAATCTATTGGATAATGTCCAATTGCTTGTACGGTATCCGAATGAAATAATACATTGTATTTTTTGCAAATTTCAGAAACCGAATCTAGCGGTAATAAATTACCAATTTCATTATTTACATACATTAAACTTACCAAACATTTTTGAGTTTTATGTGTTTCTAAAAGTTGTTCTAAATGATTTAAATCTACATCTCCGTTTTTATCAATAGTAACATAAACAATAGTTGCATTGTGGTTTTTTTGTAAATATTTTGCCGTATGCAAAACAGCATGATGTTCAATTTTTGAAGTAATAATTGTTTCTACACCTAAATTTAAAACAGCATTATGCAAAATTAGATTGTCTGCTTCTGTACCACCAGCTGTAAAAATAATTTCACTTGCAGTTACCTTAAAATGCTTAGCAATATTTTTTCTAGCTGTTTCTATAGAAGATTTTGCTTTACGCCCAAATTGATGAGAAGAAGAAGGATTTCCGTTGTTATGCAACATAGATTCGTACATAACCTCAATCACTTCTTTGTCTATCGGAGTTGTGGCTGCGTTATCTAAATAGATTTTATTCATGCTACAAAAATAGGAATTTAATTAGGGTTCTGAAAAATATAAACTTCGGTTGCTCCTAATCCGTATTTTTGATATGAGGCATCATAATATTTAATCGGATATTTTTTAAATAAATATTCTAATTCAGTTTTTAAAACTCCTTCTCCAACTCCATGAATAAAGATAATTTTAGAAATTCTTTTTTGAATTGCATATTCTATTTTTCTTTTTGCTGTATCTAACTGAATGTTTAACATATCATAATTATCTAATCCAACAGTAGAATTTATCAATTGATTGATGTGTAAATCGACTTCAAAAACTATTTCGTTTTTTGTTTTTGTAACTTTTTGAAATTTATTTTTAGGTTTTTCAGAAATTTTATCTTGTAAATATTGATTATTTATATCGCTATATTTTGTCATTTCATGTTGATTTTCATCAATTTTAACAAGTTCTGATGGTACATAACTAAAAGTCATTTCTGTGTTATCTTTAATCATAATATGACTATCGTTAATACTTGTTATTATGCCTTTTACAACATCATCAATAACAGCAACAAAATCTCCTATGGCAAAATTCATTCGTATAATTTAAAAAACTATCTACTTATTTTACAGCAAAAATAGATAGATAGTTTTAAAAGTTCATTAAAAAGTTGAAGTATTACATTTAAACTTTAATATCTCTATCGTAAGGAATGTTTTTTAGAATATAATTTATAGAATTAATTCTTGCTTCAGTTTTTTTATTTGCTCTTATAATTTTCCAAGGAGAAATTTCTGTGTTTGTTTTTTCGAACATGGCTCTTTTATAGGTTGTATAATTATCCCATAATTCTTGTGATTTTTCATCTACACTAGTCATTTTCCATTGTTTTAATGGATCATTTTTGATTTCCGTAAAGCGTTTTGCTTGTTCTTTTTTAGAAATTGACATATACATTTTTACCAAATGAATTCCAGATTCTAAAATCATTTGTTCAAAACCATTTACCTGTCTCATAAAAATATCATGTTCTTCTTTGGTACAAAAACCATTTACAGGTTCTACTACTGCTCTATTGTACCAACTTCTATCAAAAAAAACAATTTCTCCTGCTTTTGGGAATTGATTTACATAACGTTGAAAATACCATTGAGTTTTCTCTTCTTCAGTTGGTTTTGGTAAAGCAATTTTTTTTAAATGACGTGGATTTATTTTTTCTGTAATTCTTCTAATTGCTCCACCTTTTCCTGCGGCATCTCTACCCTCAAAAATTATAATTACACGTTCGTTATTTTGAATTACCCAAGATTGTAATTTTACTAATTCTACTTGAAGTTTTTTTAATTTATTTTCATAATCAACATATCTAAGTGCTCTTTCTAAGTTTACAGGATCTTTTGATAATAGTGCAAGCAATCCCTTTTTAGAATTTAATTTGATTACATCTTCTTCTGTTATTTCTATGTTTTTTGGTGTATCCATCTTTAAAAATCTAATTGTTTAGCTGATCTATAATAACGCATTATAACATTTGGATCCGGAAACAAAGTTGTTAATGCTTCATCTTTACCTGGATAATCAAATTGAGACAATACATAGCGTATTGATTCTAATCTTGCCACTTTTTTATTGTTTGCTTTTACAATAATCCAAGGACAATAGGTTGTATGCGTTTTGCTAAACATTTGCTCTTTATAATACGTGTAAGTGTCCCATAATTCTTGACTTTTTTTATCAACCGGACTAAATTTCCATCTTTTTAATGGGTTTTGCAAACGAGCATCAAAACGAGCTTTTTGAACATCTTTAGAAATTGAATACCAAAATTTTATAATTATAATTCCATCTTCATATAACATATGCTCAAAATCTGGAACTTGCAACATAAACCGATCATATTGTTCTTTAGAGCAAAAACCCATTACAGGTTCTACCACCGCTCTATTGTACCAGCTTCTATCAAAGAAAACCATTTCTCCAGGATTAGAAAGTTCTTTAATATATCTTCTAAAATACCATTGCCCTTTTTCTATAGCTGTAGGTTTAGTTAACGCAACCAAATTTGTAGAACGTGGACTTAAATGCTCAGTGAACCGTCTAATATTGCCTCCTTTTCCTGCAGCATCTCTACCCTCAAATAAAATAACCAAGCGTTTGTTTTCTTTAAATATCCAACGTTGCAACTTTACCAATTCTATTTGTAAGTTTCGCAATTCCTCTTCATACAAGAATGTACTTTCAATTTTTTGATAAGGTTTTTTCTTTTCTTTAATTTTTTTTAATAATTCTTCTCTTGTACTTATATTTTTAAGCTCATCAAGAGAAAATAATTTATTTTCACTCATACTAATAATTCAAAATTAATCTATACTAAATTACAAAACTTTAATGAATTTTAGCCTTAAAAAAAGAAGAGATTAACGAACAAATTTTATATTTGCTTACATGCGTGTTTTTACTTTTTTACTTTTTTTTTGCTTTACTTTATTAAGTACTGCTCAGAACAATTACTCTAAAGAAATTAGTCTCATTTCTGATAATGATTTATATACCTCTTTATATAGAGATGGTTATTACACTAATGGATTATTTTTAACTTTTAGAACTGTTAAAAACAATATCATAAAAAATTCACCAAAGAAAATTTATAAATTTCAAGTAGGGCATATGATGTTTACTGCAGCAAAAGCTACTTTACCTTTTGCAAGCACAAATGATAGACCTTTTGCTGGATATTTTTATGGAGCCTTTGGTATCAATAGGTTTTACAACTCAAATAATATGTTTACTACAGATTTAGAAATTGGAGTTTTAGGCCCAAGTGCTAAAGGAGAAGAATTACAAGATTTTATGCATCGCATATATAATTACCCTAAACCTTTAGGTTGGAAATATCAAATACAAAATGCATTTGCTTTAAATTTTAATGCAAGTTATTTGCGTTTTTTTTCTAATACTAGTTCTAATATATTTGATATTAGTAGCTATAATTCTTTGAAAATTGGTACAGTTTTTACGGCTATTGCTACAGGAATCTATTCTAGAATTGGATTTAAAAGATTGCAACCCCTTTCTAATTCGGTTGCTTTTAATTCTAACCTAAATACATCTTCTAAAAGTTATCGTGAATCTTTTCTTTTTATAAAACCAATGTTAAATTACACGTTATATGATGCTACAATACAAGGAAGTTTTTTAAACAAAACGAGTACTGTTACTTTTGATGTAATGCCTTTTCATTTTTCGTTAGAATTAGGATATCGTTATTACAGAAAGCGTTTTTTATATGGCTATACGTATATCTATCACACACAAAAATTAAAAAGTATAAGAGCTTCAAAAAGCAATAATTACGGAAGTATTTATATTGGGTATTATTTTAAATAAAAAATTAAAAATCGAAATTCTTTTATTTTAAATTCCCGTTTTACTAAATCACTGAAATAAATTCAGCGTAAACAAGTTCAGCGTAAATCATAAGAATGACAATTTTAACGGAAACCTCGACACAGAACGTCGAAGAATTTTTCTCGATTAATCAGTAAAATAATCGTCTTTAAAACCTATTAAATACAACTTTTCTTCTGCTCTGGTTATTGCTGTATATAACCAACGAAGATACTCTACATCAATTCCTTCTGGCAAATATGGCTGTTCTACAAAAACTGTTTTCCATTGCCCACCTTGAGATTTATGGCAAGTCATAGCGTACGAAAATTTTACTTGCAACGCATTAAAGTATTTGTTGTTTTTTACCGCTAGCAATTGTTTGTATTTAACTTTTTCGTGTGCAAAATCCTCTTTAACAGCTTGATATAACTTATTAGATTCTTCATAAGTTAAGGAAGGTGACTCACTAGAAAGTGTATCTAATAATAAAACTGTTTCAAATGGTTTTTGATTTGGGTAATCTATCATTCTAACTTCTACTTCTGCAAAACGGAAATCGTACAATTCTTTTATGGAATTGATTCTTGTGATTTCGCAAATATCTCCATTGGCAATAAAACCTGCTTCAGAAGAATCTTTTAACCAATAGTAATTATTTTTTACAACCATCACATAATCACCTGTAGAAATCTCATTTTCTTGCCCTCTAATTTTTGTTCTAATTTGTTGATTGTATTGATTTGCTCTTTTATTAGAACGCACAATAAAAGCGGTGTCTTCTACTCCAATGTTATCGTAGGCAGAAGTTATTGCATCTTCAATATCATAACCATCAATTAAACGAATAATGTCTGGAAAATGTAAATCGAACTGAAAATCAGTAGAATTATGAAGTAGCAACATTCTTAAATGCGTTGCATTTGCAAGAATTCCAGAATTTTCGTGCTGACGCATTACTTCATCTAATTCTATTTCTGTTACATCTTTATAATACTCTAACTCTAAAGTTCTTGCTTCTAAAGCCGGACTTACATTTAATTTCACTGGAGGCAATTGCGCTGTATCACCAATAAAAATAATTTTACAGTTTTTTCCTGAATACACATAATTGATTAAATCATCTAACAAAGAACCTGTTTCAAATAGTTTTGCATTGCTTGGTCTATCAGGAATCATAGAAGCTTCATCTATAATAAATATAGTGTTGGTGTGTTTATTTGGCTGAATTACAAAATCTATAGAACCGTTTTTCTGCTTTTTCGGGAAATATATTTTTTTGTGAATAGTAAAAGCTTCCTTTTTAGAATACCCAGAAATAACTTTTGCTGCTCTTCCTGTAGGAGCTAATAAAACTGCTTTTTTACCAACTTTCCATAAAGAGTTTACAACGGTACTAATAGTTGTTGTTTTTCCAGTACCAGCATATCCTTTTAATAAAAATAGGGCACGATTATTGTCATCAAATATAAAAAAGGATAATTGATCTAACAATTTTTGTTGCTTAATTGTTGGCTCAAAAGGAAAATTTTGAAGAAGTTCTTTATATAAATCTGCTTTTGTTTTAATCATATAAATTTAAATCTCAAAGATAGGTATTGATTTATGCATAAAAATTTTTATCATTAAAAAAAAATTGTAGATTTGCGAATACTCATTTAAAAACTATACTAATGTTAATTACTATTATTTTCGCTATTATTATTACTGGTGCTTTTGCATTTTTAATTGTAAAATACCTACCGTTAAAATTAAAACCTTTAGTATCTATATTATTGCTTGTACTGGCAGTTTTCTTAACTTGGAAAATATATGATGGTATTATGAAGCCTATTAATTTTGATAAAAACAAAAAAGTTGTTTACGAGAAAGTTATTGATCAGTTAAAAATGATTAGAGATGCAGAAATTGCACATAAACAAGTTACTGGTAAATATTCTAAAAACATTAGTGAATTAATTCAGTTTATTAATACTGCACAATTAGCATTAACTAATACAACGACTATTGTTGAGCAAGTTAATAAAGGAACAAAATCGCAAAAATTAATGGTTGCTGTAGAAAGAAGAGTAACTGACACTATTGGTTATGAACCTGTTCTTTCTAGATTTCAAGGGAGAGATTATAAAAATATGGCTCTAGTTCCTGGAACTGATAAAGAGTTTTCTATAGAAATTGCAACCATAGAAAAATTTACAGGCATACAAGTTGAAGTGTTTTTTGTAAAAGCTAATAAAATTGATGTATTAAAAAGTTTGGATGCATCTCTAATAAAACAAGAATTAGAAAAAAATACTTCAGACGAAATTAAAGGTGAGTTTATTTCTGTTGGTTCTTTAAACGAAGTAACAACTGGAGGTAACTGGCCACCATATTATGATAGAAACGAGGGTGCAAAAGACAATAAATAAAATTATAAAAGACAATTATAGAAAAGAAATATCCATCCAATTTAGTTTGGGTGGATTTTCTTTTTGTATTAGTAATTCTGTAACAAAAGAGTTACAACATTTTACTACGCATACTTTTGAAAATTATATTGCAACTCCAGAATTATTACTATCTAAAATTGAAGAGTTATTTAATAATTATTCGGTGTTAAAACAAAAATTTGAAACCGTTACAATAATTCATCAAAATAATTTATCTACTCTTGTTCCTTCGGCACTATTTAAAGAAGATGAATTACAATTATATTTAGATTACAATATAAAAACACTTACCAACGATTTTATTGCTTTTGATAACTTATCACAATTAGAAATCAAAAATGTCTATATTCCTTACATCAACATAAATAACTATTTTTTTCAGCAATTTGGAGAGTTTGAATACAAGCATCATTCAACTGTATTGATAGATAAATTAATCTTACACTCTAAAAACAATACAGAAAAGCAATTTTTTGTAAATATTGCTGGTTCTACTTTTGATATTGTTGTTATAGAAAATTCGAAATTGTTATTTTATAATTCTTTTTCTTTCAAAACAAAAGAAGATTTCATCTACTACATTTTATTTACAGCAGAACAATTAAAATTAAACCCAGAAAAGTTTTTATTATACTTTATTGGCGATATAGAGAAAAATTCTGAAATCTATCATATAACATATCAATATATTAGAAATGTAGATTTTATCAAATTACATATTCCTTTTTTTGATGAGGATAAAGACATCTCAAATCATTCACATTATACAACGCTACCTTAAATGCGAATTATCTCTGGAAAACATAAAGGAAGAAGGTTATCTGCTCCCAAAAATTTACCTGTAAGACCAACTACAGATATGGCGAAAGAATCTTTGTTCAATATCATCAACAATAACTATTATTTCGAAAATGTAGATGTTATTGATTTATTTGCTGGAACTGGAAATATTAGTTTTGAATTTGCCTCTAGAGGAGCACCAACTATTTATAGCATAGACCAACACTTTGGATGTGTAAAATATATACAAAACACTTCTAAAGAGCTTGATTTAAAAATTAATACTTACAAAAGCGATGTCTATAAGTTTTTAGAAAAAACACCGTTAAAAGCAGATATTATTTTTGCTGATCCACCATACGACTTTAAAGTTGAGCAGTTTTTAAAAATCGCTCAACTCATTTTTGATAGAACTATTTTAAATGACGATGGATTGTTAATTATTGAACATTCTAAACATACCGATATTTCTACACACCCAAATTTTAACTATTCAAAAAAATATGGCGGAAATGTATTTAGTTTTTTTAAGTATATTGAGTAATATTTTAAATAATTACTCAAATAAATTCTCAAAATAAAATTCTAATATTTCTAATTTCTTTCATTTTAATTCAATAATTTCGTGTTAATTTTCAAACAGAAAGAACATAGATTAGCTTGATTTAAAGACGTAATTTATAGAATAAGAGCTTGTATTCTGCAGAGATCTTTGAATAGTTACACTAGCTTTATCAAAAAATAAAGTAAATAGAATTTGGGTTGTCGGAAATGGAACAAAACTAACTTACCAAATAGTCGGGAAACAATATTGGAGCAATCTCTCAGGCTTATTATATATTGATGTCCCAGAAAAAATTCAAGATAAAGACGTAACTGTAATTGCTATTCTTTTAAAAGGAAAAGTTGACTTATATAGAGAAGAAGTGAAAGCCTTAGAAAGTAATTAATTCAGTAAAACTGATAACATATATTTTGTAATAAAAAAAGCTGCTAAAAAAACAATAATTACAATAATATAAATTTTCTTTTGCTTCATGTTACTTACATTAAAGAAGAAATAATTTCTGAAATCGTAATTCCTTCTGCTTCTGCTTTATAATTTTTTACAACTCTATGAGATAAAATAGGAATTGCAACTGCTTTTACATCTTCAATATCTGGAGAAAATTTTCCGTTAATTGCTGCAAATGCTTTTGCTGCTAAAATTAAATTTTGTGATGCTCTTGGTCCTGCGCCCCAATCTATATAATTTTTTACAAACTCAGTTGCATTTTCTCCTTTTGGTCTTGTTTTACTAACCAAAGAAACAGCATATTCTACAACATTATCTGCAACAGGAATTTTTCTAATTAATTTTTGAATTTCTAAAATCTCTTGACTAGAAAATATTGAATTTACTTCTTGCAGCTTATTTGAAGTTGTATTTTTCACAACTTCTACTTCTTCGGCAAAAGAGGGATATTCTAAATTAATAGAAAACATAAAACGATCTAATTGTGCTTCTGGCAAAGGATATGTTCCTTCTTGTTCTATTGGATTTTGAGTGGCCAATACATAAAAAGGTAATTCTAATTTGTAATGATGACCAGCAACTGTAACTGAACGTTCTTGCATGGCCTCTAATAAAGCTGCTTGTGTTTTTGGTGGAGTTCTATTTATTTCATCAGCTAAAATGATATTGCTGAAAATTGGGCCTTTTATAAAAGTGAATTTTCTATTTTCGTCTAGAATTTCGCTTCCTAAAATATCTGAAGGCATTAAATCTGGTGTGAATTGAATTCTTTTAAAATTTAATCCTAAAGCATCAGAAACTGTATGAACTAATAATGTTTTTGCTAAGCCAGGAACACCAATTAATAAGGAATGACCTCCACAATAAACAGAAAGTAATACAAAATTAACTGCATCGGTTTGACCAATAATTACTTTTGATATTTCTTTTTTTAGCAGCCTTGTCTTTTCTACTAATTGTTCAATTGCAGCTACATCAGACATTAATTACTATTTTCTTTTCTCCAATCTTTTTTAAACTCACACTTGCTATATTTGTCGCTAATTTTAATGTAAGTATCTTTTATTTTATTTTTAGACCATTTGGTAATGTTCTCTTCTTTTTTCTTTTGTAATGCTAATTTTTGAACCTTCACGTAATCGTCAACTAAATCTGCTTTATGAGTAATCGTTCTATCTTTCATAAAGATCATTTTATACATTTTTTCGTTCTGCTGAGTTTCGTCATAAAAAGCTTCTGTAATTTCTCCTTTTTTGGTATTGATGACTCTATCATATAAAGAAGGGTCCATTCTTGTTAAATCAAAACGAGTTTCATTTGTATACGGATTTACAATCATTCCCCCACTATTTTTAGTGTCTTTATCTTCAGAATATTTTGCAACAGCTTCTTCAAAAGTAATTTTACCTTCCGTAATATCTATTCTAATTTTTTCTGTTTTTTCTTTTGCTTCTTGAACTTTAGAATCTAAAATTTCTGGTTGCATTAAAATATGAGAAACTATTCTAGTTTTTCCTTTTACTTGATGCAATTGAATAATATGATACCCAAATAATGTTTTAAACGGCTCAGAAACCTGGCCAACATCTAACGAAAATGCTACTTCTTTAAATTCTTTAATAAGTTGACTTTCTTTTGTTACTTCTAGCTGACCACCATTTTGAGCTACTGTTGGATCATCAGAATTTAAAATGGCTTTCATTTTAAAACTTGCGCCTGCATCAATATCTTTTTTAAGTTCGGATAGTTTTTTAATAATTCTATCATTTTCTTCTTGTGTAGGCTCAGCATAGAGAACAATTTGTGCCATTTCTATCTCTGCTTGAAACTCTGGAAGTTCGTTTTTTTCTTTTAATCCATTAAAATAAATTCTAACTTCTTCAGGTGTTACATCAATTCCCTCGTTTATTTTTTGTTGCTCTTTACCTACTAAAACATTTTCTTTTTCAATGGCAAACAGCTCTGTTCTTAAATCATTTAGGTCGTTAAATCCATATTGTTTGACTACTTTTTCAACCGAACCAAATTCTTGTGTAAAATAGGCTAAGTTTCTGTCTACTGCAGAATTTACTTCTACTTCAGTAACTAAAACACTATCTATAACTGCATGATGCGAAAGTAATTTCTGAAGCATTAATTGTTCTAACATTTCACAGTCAGAAATTTTAATTTTTCCTTCGCTACGTTGTTCTATATCTAGTTTGAATTTTGCAATATCTGAGTTTAATACTACATTTTTTCCTATTACAACATCTACACCATCAATTTTCATTTGTGCCTGAGTTGTTATGGTAAACAAAGCCATTATGAAAATAAATACTGGATAATTAATACTCTTTAAAATTTTTGTTCTGAATTGCATCGTTAAGTAACGTTTTTTCTATATCTCTAATTAATTCTAGTTTTCTTTTGTGTAAAATCATTTGTCTTATGGTTGGTGTGATATAGTTTTTAGGTGCAATATCGTTCCGTTTTAAAACATCTTTTACAGCCACCAAATATAGTCCTAAAGAATCTTCTTTTTGTATGTATTTAGATTTTTTTAACAAATATTCTCTTGATTCTTCTTTAAATTTTGGAATTTTTAACAAAACGTCTTCTAATCTAATCCAAGTAGTATCATTTAGGTTGATTGCTTTAAAGTTTAACTCTTGATTTTCTAACGCGATTAAATCATCATAATCATCCGATTTAAAATGTTTTATAATTTCTTTTTTATCTAATAAATTATTTCCAAAATGAAGGTATTTAATTTTAATTAATTCTTCATTTAATCTAAAGTTATTGCTGTTAGAATTGTAATATTCTTCTATTTCATCCTCAGAAATTACAGTATCTAATTGCTGCTGAATTAATCGTTCTTTATAGCCATTTACCAATAAGCTCTGTTTATAATCTTGCACCAATTTATTGTATATTGTATTCTCTTCATTGGTGAGATTTTCTTCTGCTTTTTGCTTCAATAGTTCTTGTACAGCCCAATTATTTATAATACTTCTAACAATAAGAATACTGTCTTTCTTTGATAGGTTTTTAGGAATTAAAGATTCAATATCTTTACTATATAAGTAGTTATTGTTTACACTTGAAATTGGTTTTTCTATTGTATTTTCTTTCTTCCCTAAATCAAAAAATTGACATGAAGAAAAAACTATTAACAGAAAAAAATAAGTAAGTCTTTTATTCATTAGAATTGTATTGTTGAGTTAGTTTTTTTAAAGCTTTCTTTTTAATTTTTACAGAATACTTTTTTTGTAACAACGCTATCAATTCTTGCTCTAAATACTCTTGATAATCATTCATTACTTGCCCTTTATTTTTAGACAATTCTTTAAAAGCATACTTCAATTTATTTTTATAAAAATAGGTTTTTAATCCTAAAGTGTCTTTCACTGATTTATCCCAGACTTTTTGCTGCATTAAATCAAAAACAATCAAACCTTCTTCATATTCTTTTAATCTCTTTGCAAATTCTGGCTCTGTGAATTTTAAATTATCTTTAAAATAAGTTACTATTTCTTCGTTCTTAAAATCATCGAAAAGAACGTCAACAGGTTTATTTCTTCTGTTTCTAATATAATCAAAAAAACGTTCTTGTTTAATTTTCTTATTATTAATAGATAAAATTATTTGCTGTAAAGTGTCTTTTTTTGAAGCTCTTATATCCTTTGAATTAAAAACAATTTTAGCGTCTTCAAACTCCACAATTTTATATTCGCTCTTTAATCTTTTTAAAACATGCAAATCAGACATTCTTGCTCCTCCACTTGCTTTTACTTTTTCTGTTAGTTCCTTTTTCATTTCTTTAAATGATTTAACAGGATATTTTTTTAATAATTTAATGATATGCCAACCATATTGGGTTTTAAAAGGCAACGTAATATCACCTGCATTTTTTAAGTTAAATGATTGCTCTTCAAAAGGTTTTAGCATTCTGCCAATACCAAATTTTGGTAACTTTCCACCAATAGAAGCAGTACTTTTATCATTAGAATACAGTGAAACTAACTTTTCAAAATCAGCTCCGTTTTTTAAACTCGTATAAATACTATCGATTTTGTATTTTCCTTTTCTAGATTGATCAGTACTTAATAAATGTGCTACTTCTACTTCTCCGTCAGACAATTTCAAATCGTTTACCTTAATAAAATGATACCCAAAACTTGTTTTAAACGGTTCAGAGATTTTACCAACTTTTGTTTGATACGCAATATTCTCAAATGGATACACCATTTTAAAAGCAGTAAAATAGCCTATATTTCCAAAATTGTTTTTTACAGATTCATCATCTGAATAGGTAAGTGCAACGCTATCAAATGCTTTACCTGAAAGAACTTCGTTTCTTGCTTTTCGAATTTTATTATACGCAATTAATGTATCAGCTGGACTTTCATTTTCTGATGTTTTTACTAAAACGTGACTCACATTAACTTTATATTTTGTTCTATAATAAGCATCTTTTACCAATTTAGATAAAAAAGCTGTGTCTTGTAAATACGGTGAAATTAACTGATTTTTATACGTTTCTATTTCTCTATTATAAACTCGTGTTTCGTTTAATTTTAAACGATACGCTTCTTTCAATTTTAATTTAAAATTGATAAACAAATCTAAATTTTCTTTGATGCTTTTTTGATCATTATCTTGTATAAGGTTTAGGTTTTTCTCATATACATTTTTAAATTCTAGAACAGAAACTACCGCTCTGTCTACGCTAAATAATACATCTGAATCTTTTTGAGCATAAGAAACAAAAGATGTTATTAAAAAGAGGGTTGTGAAAATTTTAATCTTCATTTGTTTTTATAAATTTATAACGAAATAATTCCTTCAATTTTTTCTGCTTTTCTATAATAAGAAATAACTTCTTTAGAGGAGCTTAATTCTATTCTTATAGAAACACTAACATATTTGCCTGTTTTAGATTTTTTAGCAGAAATATTAGCTAACTTATCCTTAAAAAGTTCTTCAATTTCAACAACATGATTTCCTTTTACTGGTACTATAAATTTATATAAATATTCTGACGGGAATTTAGTTACTGCATCTAAACTATTTTTCAGTTTTAAATAAAAATCCTCTTTTTTACTCATACCAATATTTTTATCAATTTTATTATTGCTGCAAAATTACACTATATTATTATTTTTATAATCAGAATCTGTTATTTTTGCTAAATGCAACAAAAAATTGTACTTATTGGTGGACCAGGAACAGGAAAATCATCTATCTTAAACGAACTAATTTCTAGAGGATTTCATTGCAAGCCTGAAATTTCTAGAGAAGTTACTTTAGAAGCACAAAAAAAAGGAATTGATCAACTGTTTACAACCGAACCTTTATTGTTTAGTAATTTACTATTACAAGGAAGAGAAAAGCAATTTTTAGAAGCTCATAAGTCAACTGAAAAGTTTGTTTTTTTTGATCGTGGAATTCCTGATATACATGCGTATTTAGAGTTTTTTAACACCAAATATCCAGCCTATTTTATCGAAAAAAGCAATACACATATCTATACAAAAGTATTTATGCTTCCACCTTGGAAAGAAATTTACACTTCTGATAATGAACGATATGAAAGCTTTGAACAAGCCGTTAAAATTCATCATCATTTAAAAAAAACATATCAGAATATTGGTTATACAATTAGTCTTGTACCTTTTGGCACAATTCAAGAACGAACCAACTATATTTTAGACTCAATTAAGATAGATTTATGAATAATACTTTAGAAATATTAAAAAAGTATTGGAATCATAATTCGTTTAGAGAACCACAAGATCAAATTATTAATGCGGTACTAGGTAACAATAATGTAATTGCATTATTACCTACTGGCGGCGGAAAATCTGTTTGTTTTCAAATACCGGCAATGCTAAAAAACGGAATTTGCATTGTTGTTTCTCCACTTATTGCCTTAATGCAAGATCAAGTTGATAGCTTAAATAATAAAGGAATTAAAGCTATTGCAATTACTTCTGGTATTTCTCAAGATAATTTAATTATTCTATTTGATACCATTAGGTTCGGGAATTTTAAATTTGTGTATCTATCTCCAGAAAGATTACAATCTCCTTTTATACAAGAAAAAATTAAACAGTTAGATGTAAATTTAATTGCTGTAGATGAAGCACATTGTATTTCTGAATGGGGACACGATTTTAGACCTTCATACAGAAATATAAAAATTCTAAAAGAATTAAAACCTACTGCTCCAATTATTGCCTTAACGGCAACAGCAACTAAAGAAGTAATTGAAGATATTTCTGAGAGCTTAGAAATTAAGAATGCAATTGTCTTTAAAAAATCTTTTTATAGAGACAATTTAGCCTATCAAATTTTTTCTCTAGAAGATAAATTAGGAAGACTTTTACAAATCTGTACAAAAACAAAAGCACCAATTATTGTTTATGTGAGTAGCAGAAATAAAACCAAAGAAATTGCAACTTTTTTAAATACCAACAATTTTAAAACAAGTTATTATCACGGAGGATTATCTTCTACTAACAAGCAAAAATCATTTGATAATTGGATTACTGAAAAGACACCAATAATTGTAGCAACAAATGCTTTTGGAATGGGAATCGATAAAGAAAATGTAAAAGTTGTGATTCATTTAGATTTACCAAATAGTATAGAAAATTACATTCAAGAAGCCGGTAGAGCAGGAAGAAATGGAGGAAAAGCTTTTTCTGTGGTGTTAGTCAATAAAAATGATATTCGCCTTTATAAAGAAAGAATTGAAAATGCGTTTCCAACAATTACAGAAGTAAAAAACATCTATAAAAGTATTTTTTCTCACTTTCAAATTGCTAAAGGAGAATTAATAAATGATGCGTTAGAATTTAATCTTTTTAAATTTTCTGACAAATACAAAATACCTACAAACAAAGTAGCAACAACGATCAGTTTATTAGAAGCAAACGGAATTATTCAAATTTCTGATAGTTATACTAAAAAATCTACGATACAGTTTTTAACAACTAGTAATAAGGTTTTAAAATATTCGAAATCAGATTCTAACACATCAAAAGTAATTCAATTGTTACTTAGAAGTTATGGCGGAATTTTTGAGCAAGAAACAAAAATTAACGAATTTTGGTTAGCTAAAAAATCGAACCTCCTTTCTAAACAAGTTGTTGCAGTTCTAACACAATTACATTCTGAAGAATTACTAGCATATAAAAAAGCTACAGAAAACTCTGAACTATTTTTTTTAGTACCAAGAGAAGATGATAAAACAATCAATAGTATTTCTAAAAATATTCAGAAATACATCAAACAAAAAATAAATAAAGCAACAGATTTAGTTGATTTTATAGAAAATAATTCCGTTTGTAGAAGCATACAAATACTACACTATTTTAATGAGAAGGATTTCGATACATGCGGAATTTGTGATGTTTGTTTGGCGAACAAAAATACCTATCAAGATCTCTCCTCAGAAATCATTAATTATTTAATATTTAAAGAAACAGCAACATCAAAAGAAATATGCCAATATATTTCGAGCAAAGAAGACAACGTTTTAGTAAATTTGCAACAGCTTTTATCCGAAGAAAAAATCGGCATCAATAATTTTAATCAATATTATAGTACCTAATGAGAGATTTACGAATTGTATTTATGGGAACACCAGACTTTGCGGTAACCATATTAAAACATTTAGTAGAAAACAACTATAAAATTGTTGGTGTAATAACAGCTGCAGACAAACCTGCAGGAAGAGGACGGAAGTTAAATGAATCTGAAGTTAAAAAATATGCAGTTTCACAAAATTTAAAAGTGTTACAACCAACCAATCTTAAAAAGCAAGAATTTATTGATGAATTAGCTGCTCTAAAAGCCAATTTACAAATTGTTGTGGCATTTAGAATGTTGCCAAAAGAAGTTTGGAGAATGCCAGAATTTGGCACCTTTAATTTACATGCATCTTTATTACCAGAATATCGTGGCGCAGCGCCAATTAATTGGGCTATTATTAATGGTGAAACTAAAACAGGTGTGACCACTTTTTTTATTGATGATAAAATTGATACCGGAGAAATCATCCTTCAAAAAGAAATCTTTATAAAAGAGGATGAAATTGTTGGAGAATTACATGATCGATTAATGTATTTAGGAGCGGATTTAGTTTCAGAAACGTTACACCTTATAAAAGAAGACAACGTAGTTACTAAAAACCAACCACAATTAGAAGAAAAAACTGCTTACAAACTTTTTCCTGATATCTGCAAAATTGATTGGACAGATACATTAGAAAACATCTACAATAAAATAAGAGGATTAAATCCATATCCAGCAGCTTGGACAACTATAAATAATAATGGTGTAGAAACAACAGCAAAGTTATATAAAGTTTCTAAAGAATTTGCAATACATTCAGATGCTATTGGTAAAATTAGATGCTCAAAAAAAACTCTAAAAGTTGCTGTACAAAACGGATACTTAATTATTGATGAAATAAAAGTCTCTGGAAAGAAAAAAATGGAGGCTCAAAATCTATTAAATGGCTATCATTTTTCATCTAACTCTAAAATGGCTTGACCCCTTTATTGATAAGGTTTAGATGATTTTAGTGTCTTTTTTGCTTTGGTTATTAACAATTTTATATCTTTTATTAACAAAAACAAGGTTTTTAGAGGTCATTTCTTGCACGAACCCTTATTCCTGTTATATTTGTTAAGCTTAGTTAAGCGAAAAATATTTAGATTAATTAATTTTTAAAATTTACAAATCATGAACAAATCAGATTTAATCGATGCAATGGCTGCTGACGCAGGAATTTCAAAAGCTGCAGCTAAAGCTGCCTTAGATTCATTAACTTCTAATGTTACTACTGCTTTAAAAGGTGGTGATAGAGTATCTTTAGTTGGATGGGGAACTTGGTCAGTATCTAACAGAGCTGCAAGAACTGGTAGAAATCCACAAACTGGAAAAACTATTCAAATTGCTGCAAAAAATGTAGTTAAGTTTAAAGCAGGTGCTGGATTAAGTAGTTCAGTAAACTAAGAATACAAAAAAAGGTATTTAAAAACTCTTCTATTTTTTAGGAGAGTTTTTTTATTGCTTAAAAGTTGCTATATTTAAAAAACAATAGCTTTTATTTATGAATTCACTTTTACCAAAAAAAGGTAGATTATTAATTGCAGAACCCTCAATATTAAATGACAACTCATTTAATAGATCGATAATTCTATTAACTGAACATACTAAAAATAATTCTATTGGTTTTATAGTAAACAAACCTTTAAGTTTTACCGTAAATGATTTAGTTCCGGATATAGATTGTTCTTTTCCTATATATCAAGGCGGACCTGTTGAACAAGATAATTTGTACTTTGTACACAATGTTCCAGAGTTAATTCCAGAAAGCGTAGAAGTTGCTAACGGTGTTTTTTGGGGAGGGAATTTTGATGCACTAAAAAAATTACTAAACAATCAAGATTTAAAAATAAGTGATATTCGTTTTTTCTTAGGGTATTCTGGTTGGGAAAGCAATCAATTAGAAGATGAACTTAAAATAGACTCTTGGTTTATTTCAGAAAACAATTTCTCAAATATTTTCGCAGTTGATAATGCAACCATTTGGAGAAATAAATTGCTAGAAAAAGGCGGTAAATATAAAATTTGGGCAAATGCACCAAGTGATATCCAACTAAACTAAGTTTTGCTAATAATTTGTTGCAATTTTAAATTAGCTGATAACTTCTCTCCTATTTCTGTTTTAAATTCTTGTTTCCGATACTTTGTAACTGGCTGAATTCCAATAATAGAATTTGTTAAAAATATTTCATCTGCTTTTTGCATTTCAAATGGTGATATTGAGGTTTCTATTATTGTATAATTTTCATTCTTTTGCAGAATTTCTATCACTTTTTTTCTAACAATTCCTTTTATACAACCTTCTTCTAAAGCTGGAGTTTTAATTTCAGTTCCTTTAACCACAAAAATATTAGCATTTGTTGCTTCTACAATTCCTTTGTTCTCATTAAGCAGCACACAATTGTCTAATTCGTTTTCTTGCATATAAATACTTGCCAATGTATTTAACATTCTATTGGTCGTTTTAATTGTAGAAAGTAACCCTGAATAATTATAGAAATCTTTAAATAAATCAATACAATAAATTCTTTTTGTTTGATAATTATTTTCAGAAAGTTCAATTAAATAATCTACTTCGTTCGTTTTTGGCGCATACAATCCGCCATCTTTTCTATACACAGATAACCTAACACGTAAATTTTTATACTCTAATTGACTAGGAATCGTTTTTAAGATTTCTTGCTCTATAAATTCTAAGGTAAATTTTAGTGGAATTTCCATGCGTAACATTCGCATAGAAGCCATTAATCTAAAATAATGGTCTTCCCAAAAAATGACATTATTATTGATAACATTGATGGTTTCAAAAATTGCATCTCCATATTTAAATGCTCTATTGTTAGCAGATACAGAAAAATCATTCTTTTTAATTAACTCACCATTATAATTCAACATAATTACACTCTTAAAATTGAAAAGCAAAATTACATTAAAACCTCTGAAATTTAGTTTATAATTCTATAAAAAAAGCCTTATAAAATATTTTATAAGGCTTTTTTTATATACCATTTATTTATGCTCCAATTGTATGTTTTAATTCATCAATTTGATTTTCCCATAACATTTTAGATTCATCTACCTCATCTTGATCATCTGCAAAATCCGTTATCATTAAAGAAACATCCTTTGTTATTCCATCAACTTGAATTCTAAATTCAAAATAACTTTCATCTCCTTCACTTTCTTCCCATTTATACTTTATTCTTTCATCTTTTTTACTTGATAAAATAGTTGCTTTTTCTTCAACGCCATCCCATGCAAAAGTCACCACCTTTCCTCTTGAATTTACTTTATCTGCAAACCACTCTTCTAATCCTGCGGGAGTTGCAAAATAAGTATATAACATACCCGGAGAAGCATGTATAGGAAATTCTAATTCAAATTTAATTTTACTCATTTTCATTTTCTTTTAAATGCCAATATAGTTATTTATTCCATTTTAAAAAAATTAAAAACATAGCTTGTAAAAAAACAAAAATACGTTATATTTGCAGCCGCATAATCAAGGCGAGGTAGCTCAGTTGGTTAGAGCGCAGGATTCATAACCCTGAGGTCACGGGTTCAAATCCCGTCTTCGCTACAAAAAACCCAAAACGTTTGTTTTGGGTTTTTTATTTAGGTTAATGCCTTGTAATTTAATTTTTTAAATAGTATAAATTGCAGTTTTAATTCGCTCTTCGGTAATCCAACCACTAAATGATTTATATTCTGCTTCTTAATGTTTTTAGTATTATTAAATACGGTTTTAATGCTGCTTTAGTAGAAATGTTTCTATACCCTTTTCCTCTAACATAGGTAGAGTTGCATAAATTTCTTCAGCTGTTATTTCATTAATTTCTATCATTAAAATTTGAATACTTATTTATGAAGCTTAAAAATACAATGATAAAATATAATTGAAAATTTTATACTGATTTCATTTACTGAAAGTTAGCTTTTAGTAGTTGATTTTTATTCATTTTTATAAAATATTCTATTGCAAAAATAAAAAATGAGCTTATATTTGCAGCTCTATTAACGCGAAAGTAGCTCAGTTGGTAGAGCGTCAGCCTTCCAAGCTGAATGTCGCCAGTTCGAACCTGGTCTTTCGCTCATAAAAAAACCGAAACAAATGTTTCGGTTTTTTTATGCTTTATAAATTCTTTAATTTATTCCCAAAGAGTAATAATAGAATAATTGGTAGTGCTAATAAAGCGACCATTAATGGTTGCTGCATTACTAGATTAGGCATAAATACCAATGCAATAACAAAACCTCCTATTGCGCCACCTAAATGTGCGGAATGACCAATGTTTCCTAATTGTTTTTTCATTCCGTAAATTGAATACACTAAATATCCAACTCCAAAAATATAAGCAGGAATTGGAATTGGTAATGGAAATAACATTAATGTCATGTCTGGATATAATAAAATTGCTGCATATAAAATTCCGGAAACCGCTCCAGAAGCACCAACAGCACTATAATATGGATCTTTTTTATGATAGTACATTGAGTACATATTACCAGCTAATAAGCTTCCTAAATAAATAATTAAAAAACTAATATTTCCCATAATTCCAGCAACAATTCCACCAAACAAATACAATGCATACATATTAAATCCAAGATGCATCCAATCTACATGTAAAAATCCTGACGTAAACATTCTGACTTTTTCTCCGCCTAAAATTTTACCAACCTGAAATTTATATGTATCTAAAAAAACGTACTCATTAAACCCTTTAATAGAGACTAAAACATTGACAATTATAATTCCTAATACAAATTGATTCATTCTTAACGGATATCTACTGCAAACTTAGTATAAACTATCTAAAAGATTGGTTTCTTTATAATAAAATTATATCCGATATTTGCAACTTATAAGCACGTATGCACAAACTCGTTTTTTATTTATCATATCCAATAATTTGGCTGTTTTCTAAACTGCCATTTAGAGTCTTATATATTATTTCTGATGGATTATATTACTTACTATTTTACATTGTTGGATATCGAAAAACTGTTGTTTTAAACAACTTAAAATTATCTTTTCCATCTAAATCAGACAAAGAAATTAAATTGATTAGAAAACGTTTTTTTAAGCACTTTACAGATGTTTTTATAGAAAGTATAAAGAGTTTTTCTATTAGTAAAGAAGAGTTACAAAAAAGATATCATTATAAAAATCCAGAAGTTGTCAATCAAGTTGCAAAAGAGGGTAAAAGCATTATTTTATTAGGATCTCATTATGCAAATTGGGAATGGATTATCTCTACTCCGTTTGTTTTAGATATTGAAATATTTGCTGCATACACAAAACTTGAAAATAAATATTTTGAAAAAGCTATAAAAAATAATAGAACAAAATTTGGATTGATTGGTTTTAAAACGTCTGAGTTTATTAAATACATGATGTCCAATGTTAAAAACAAAAGACAAGGTTTATATATATTGCTAAGCGATCAATCTCCGCAAGTAGAAAAAACATATTATTGGAAAGAATTTTTAGGCGTAAAAGTTCCAATTCATACTGGAGCAGAAATGTTAGCTAAAAAATTTGATTGTGCTGTAATTAATTACAGTTGTAGAAAAACAAAAAGAGGTTATTACGAAATTAATTTTGAAACCATTACTACAACTCCAAAAGAATTTGATAATTATCAAATAATAGATAAATATTTGAAAATTACTGAAAAATTAATTCGCCAAGATCCAGCTTATTATTTATGGTCTCATAAACGATTTAAACATAAAGATAAAGCACCAAAATAATAGCCTTGAGTTTATGCTGAATTTATTTCAGTAACTCAAGGCTATTATTTTTAGTTTGAAAACCATTGTTTTACCAAGGCTTTTTCTATGGATATATGTGATTTGTGCTTATAATCATTATGAACGCTATCGTAGTCATAATCATTTTTCCAATCTTTTACATTTTCGCAAACAGCCTTTAAACCATCACAAATAAAATCTACTTCTATGTCTGTTATTGTTGGATGAATTGACAAACGAACCCAGCCTGGTTTTTCTACAGAACAACCTTCTATCAATTGCTTTTTAATAGCATTTGATCGTTGTTGATCTACATTTAATAAAAAATGCCCATAGGTTCCTGCACAAGAACAACCGCCACGAGTTTGAATTCCAAAACGATCATTTAATAATTTTACAATTAAATTAAAATGAACATCTTTTACATAAAATGAAAAAATACCTAAACGCTTTTTATGAGTTGGTGCTAAAATAGTTGCATTCGGAATTGCCTCTAAACAAGCAAACAATTTCTCATTAATTTCTTCTTCTCTGTTATATATCTTATCTGTTCCCATTATATCTTTTAACTGAACACACAAAGCAATTTTTATAGTTTGCATAAAAGCTGGCGTTCCACCATCTTCTCTCGTTTCTATATCATCAAAATAATCGTGATCTCCCCAAGGATTTGTATAACTTACAGTTCCTCCACCAGGATTGTCTGGTACCAAGTTTTTGTATAATTTTTTATTAAAAATCAACACACCAGAAGCTCCTGGTCCGCCTAAGAATTTATGTGGAGAAAAGAAAATTGCATCTAAAGATGCATCTTCATCTTCTGGATGCATATTTATATTTACATACGGAGCAGAACATGCAAAATCTACAAAACACAATCCGTTGTGCTTATGAATAATTTTTGCAACTCTATGATAATCGGTTTTTATACCTGTTACATTAGAACAAGCTGTAATTGAAGCTATTTTAATTGGTCTGTTTTCATGCTCTTTAATCAACTTTTCGAAACTATCAAAACACAATAATCCTTCATGATTACAAGGAATAACAACAACATCTGCAATAGTTTCTAACCAAGAAGTTTGATTAGAATGATGTTCCATATGAGAAATAAAAACAATTGGTTTTAATTCTTCAGGAACATTTGTGTGTTCTTTTAAACTTTCACAAATCTTTAATCCTAAAATTCGTTGAAATTTATTTACAACTCCAGTCATTCCAGAACCATCAATAATTAACACATCGTTTCCTGAAGCATTTACGTGTCGTTTTATCATATTTCTAGCTTCATGATACGCCAATGTCATTGCTGCTCCACTCGTTGATGTTTCTGTATGTGTATTTGCTACAAAAGGGCCGAAGTCATTTAACAATTTTTCTTCAATTGGTCGATATAATCTTCCGCTTGCAGTCCAATCTGTATAAACTAATTGTTGTGTTCCGTAAGGAGATTCAAATTTTTGATCTACACCAACAATGTGTTTACGAAACTGATTAAAATACTGTTCTAATGATTCCATTTTTTATTAAATTAAAATAATCTAAACCTTCCTCCAAACACAATTGTATTCTCAATAAAAGAAAAACTCTGAGAAGCAGAATCAGATGCGCTTTTTGTTGTTCTAATATCCGACATTTTTATATATCCTGCTTTGACATCAGACTGTATAAAAAAATGCTTCAAGAAAGTAATATTTAATCCAACACTCGCTGAGATTCCCCAACCAGACATATGAAAATTATCATATCTTTCCTTATCTAATAATTTTGTGTTTGATTTTGGGAATAAAATTCCTGCTCCAAATCCTTCTGTCAAATTTAGTTGTAAATTTTTAGAATTCAAGCCAATAAAGTGACTGAAATCATCAAAACGTTTTACTTCTGCATTAATGTAATTTAAGCCATCAGTATGCTCAAAAGTTAAAAAATTTTCAGTTAATGTAATACTCTCATTGCTATATACTTTATCAAAAGATGATCCTGTATTAATGGTTCCATTAATCATCACATTTTGATCTGCATTCATCACGTACTTCATATGATCTACTCCTATTGAAATGGTATAGTTTTCTTTAAAAAAATACCCAATTCTATAGTTTGTTTGCGGAATTGTAATCCTGTCTAATCTAAAATATGGATCGAAACCAAGTTTTGTTGGCCGGTCATTTGCTGTTACGTTTGACAATGTGAAATCATACTTATCTCCTTTAAAACGGATGTCAGAATTAGAATACGCCCCTCTGTTCCAACCCCAATAGGCATAAAACTTTCCTTTGTTCTTTTGTTGGTGTTGATTTTCTTGCTGTGCATAAGATGAAACGATGCTTAAAAGCATAAAAATCCCCACAACTTGTATTTTGATACTTTTACTAGGCAATAACATCTTCTATCTCTTTTATAAATCGTTTCGCCAATCCATCTGCATTTTCTTGCGAAGTGCTTTCTGTATAAATTCTAATAATTGGTTCTGTATTTGATTTCCGTAAATGAACCCATTCATCAGCGAAATCTATTTTTACACCATCAATGGTCTTTACATCTTCATATTGATATTTAGAAGCTATGGTTTCTAAAATCTGATCAACATTTATTTGTGGCGTTAATTGAATCTTATTTTTACTCATAAAGTAACTTGGATACGAATCACGTAGCTCTTTACAAGACATTTTTTGATGTGCTAAATGCGATAAAAATAACGCAACACCCACTAAAGAATCTCTTCCGTAATGTGACGCTGGATAAATAATTCCGCCATTTCCTTCTCCACCAATTACTGTATTGGTTTCTTTCATGGCAATTACAACATTTACTTCTCCAACAGCACTTGCAGTATACGTTCCGCCATGTTTTTGGGTAACATCTCTTAATGCTCTTGAAGATGACAAATTAGAAACAGTATTTCCGCCGCCTAATTTCCCTAATACATAATCTGCACAAGCAACCAATGTATATTCTTCTCCAAACATAGAACCGTCTTCAGACACAATTGCTAATCTGTCTACATCTGGATCTACAACAACTCCCAAATCTGCTTGTTCTTTTACAACCAATTCAGAAATGTCTGTTAAGTGTTCTTTTAAAGGTTCTGGGTTATGAGGAAATTCCCCGTTTGGTGTACAATACAATTCTACACACTCCACATTTAATGCTTTTAACAAGGCAGGAATTGCAATTCCTCCAGTAGAATTTACGCCATCAACCACCACTTTAAAATTAGCGTTTTTAATGGCATCAACATCTACCAATTCTAATTTTAAAACTTCTTCTATATGTTTTTCAATGTAGCCTTTTTTCTTTGTGTACGTTCCTAAATCATCAACCTCAGCAAAAGTATAATCGTCATTTTCTGCTTTTTCTAAAATGATTTCTCCTTCAGCTCCGTTTAAAAATTCCCCTTTTTCGTTTAGTAACTTCAACGCGTTCCATTGTTTTGGATTGTGAGAAGCTGTTAAGATAATTCCTCCTTGCGCGTTTTCCATAGGAACAGCAATTTCTACTGTTGGCGTTGTAGATAATCCTAAATCGATTACATGAATTCCTAATCCTACTAAGGTATTTGCTACTAAACTAGAAATCATTTTACCAGAAATACGTGCATCTCTTCCTAAAACAACAGTTATATTCTCTTTATTTTTATTTCTTTCTAAAATAAAAGCACCATAAGCAGATGCAAATTTCACGGCATCGATTGGTGTTAAATTATCGGCAGTTTTTCCTCCAATAGTTCCTCGTATTCCAGAGATAGATTTTATTAATGTCATTGTCTTTATTATTTTGCTGAACTTGATTCAGTATCTATGAACAAAGATAAATTAAAAGAAGGAAGTTCTAAAGTTTAAAAGTTAAAAAGCTATCATTAATAGTTATTAAAGTCTAAAAGAAAAAAATCAATGAGTTGGATTGTTTACAAAAGCAACAAATATCACCTCAAGCCTAGTCGAGAGGCATCAATAACTAACCAAACTATTATGATTAAAAAAGCGCTACTAAATTTGTTATTCAGAACGCTACTGAAATCAAAACATGTTTTTATAGAAATTATCTAGCAAAGCTAATCAGGAGAAATCCCATAATGAGATTCCTCAATCGTCTAAAAAAATAGACTCATTTCGAAATGACAAAAGAAAATTAATTATAAAAAAAGAAAGTCAAAAGGGATAAATGTTGTCATTCCCAACTTGATTGAGAATCTACAAAAAGCATTAACAAAACAATGGATTCCCGTTTTCACGGGAATGACAAAAAAGAACGTCATTGCGAATTTCCTTGTTATTTCTCATATAAACAAAATTAAATATTCTTAATTTTGTCCGCGAATTAGTTAACCTTTACAATTCCGCACTTGATGCGGAATCCATTTATAAACTCTTTTATGAATTCCCGTTTTCACGGGAATGACAAAAAAGAACGTCATTGCGAGTGTAACGAAGCAATCTCATAAAATAGAGCTAAAAACAATAAGATTGCTTCGTCATTCGTTCCTCATTTCTCGCAATGACGAGATTAAAAAATTACTTCATATAATCATACACAGATTTAGAAATTTCTGCCAATTGTTGGGTTCCTTTTTCAAAATCTTTTAGGTTTTTAGAAAGCAATACTAACACATATTGTTTGCCGTTTGGTGCATATACAATTGCAGCATCATGATGTACGCCCGTTATTGAACCTGTTTTATGTGCAACTTCTACTTCTTCTGGTAAATACAACGGAATCATATCATTCCATTTTTGATCTTTTAAAATAGCTAGCATTGCTTCACAATCTTCTTTTGTTCCCGCTGTTCCGTTTGCAATTGCTTTCATAATCACTAATAAGTCATTTGCTGTGGTAGAATTGCTCAACCCTTTTTCGTAGGCTTTTATATCTTCTACTCCACGTAGCACTTCAATCTTAGACGCTCCTAAAGAACGCATTGTTTCGGTTGTTTTTTTTGCATCAACCAATTCAATTAAAACATTCGTTGCTAAGTTGCTACTAACAGTAATCATATTATACATTAAATCGAAGAGCTTTTGCTTTGTTCCGATTTTACTATAAATTACATCGTCACTATCATCACCAATATCCATTTTATAAATGCTTCCATCAACAATACTTTTAAATTCGTTTTTAAGCAGTATAGAATCGTTTAAATTTAGTTTCCCTTCAGATTGTTGTTTGTACAATTCTATCATCACAGGAACCTTCATGGTGCTTGCTGCATGAAATTGCTCATCAACATGTATTAATATCTGATTATTATCATCAGATAAGTCTAAAAATGCAACAGCAATATCTCCATCAATTTTCGAAATTTGATTTTCTATAGTAACTTTTAAAGTGTCTAAAGAGTTAGGCGTATTTGCACAAGAAATTGCAACAAACAAAAGTGCTGTTAACAATAGTGATTTAATGAATTTAGTCATAGTGGTAAATTTAAAATTGAAGTGCTAATTTAACAAAAAAATGCCGTTGAGATACTGAAATAAATTCAGCACCAGTCAACGGCGTTTTAAATATGAATTAAAAATTAGGTTTATTTACCTTTTTCTTCTTTAATTCTTTTCATATAAAAGATAAAGAAAATAATTGTTAGAATAAATGGAGCTATTGAGGAGCTAATCTCTTTAAATATTGCCTTACCTTCTTTTATATTATCCCAATTGATTTCCCTAAATGAAATTACAAAGATCATGCACATGATTATCATGAAAATAAATGCTGCTTTTTTTGAAATTTTTATCATAATATTTTTTTTACATTACAGAGTGTTGTCCCACACACTTATTCATCCAATTATTAAATGAATAACCCCAAGAAAATAGAGCGAGTCCGCATAAAAATAGGGTAACACAACTACCTAAAGCAATTGTTGCTCCAACTAAAACTATAGACGCTAAAACACAACCTAAAATTCCTTCATCTTCTGCTGAAGATTTTGATAAAAGGTTTTTATTAGTTTCAAAATCTTTATAAAAAGCATTAGGGTTTTTATATTTCATAACCATTACCGTGTTAATGAATAGGTTTTTTTTACTAAACTCTTCTTTACTTAAGTTCATTTCTAGCACTCTTTTTTCAAAATTTAATATTGCTAAATCAATTCCATTATTTTTAAAATCTGACAAGAAAGATTTTGTTAAAGTAACATCTTCTAATGTCATCCATTTGTTTTTAAGTGATAAGCTTAAGATCTCTTTAGAACTAAGTTCTGCTAATTCTAATGCAGCATCTGGTAAATTAAGTTTATTATCCACTTTTGAGTTTACAATATTCAATATTTCTCTATTTTTTTTGAATTTTAGTCATTGATTTATTTAATTGACTTGCTCTCTTTTTTATCTCTTTAGAAATTTCATCTAAAATTGGATTGTTCTTATTTTCATTATACAAAGCATAATCAAATTTATTCGTTTTTACTTCAGTAACTGTATCATATTTAACATCTGTATCATACTGATTACAAGATACAAACAAAAATACAAAAGCCATAAATACTGATAGGTAAGATTTTCTAAAATTTTTCATTTTATTGTTTTTTAAATTAATATTTAATTATAAATGAAATTTTTCACTTATAACAGGATTCATAAAATTTAAAAAAAAGGAATGTGCGCAATTTTTATAAGCATTCTTTTTCTTTTTCATAATATTTTAAAAAACACATTGAGTAGCTACATCAAAGCACCTTCTAAAACATGATAAATCTAAGAAAAAAAAAACGAAAAAACCGAGTTTTACATCACAAAAATTAAAAAACAAGATTTACACCTATAAAAAAATGCCGTTGAGATACTGAAATAAATTCAGCACCAGTCAACGGCGTTTTAAATATGAATAAAAAGGTTGTTTTATTTACCTTCCATTTTCTTTTTTAAATCAGCTAAATCACTAATATCTCCAAGCGTAGTTTTTTCTGCTTCAGCTACTTTTTTAGAAGCTGCTTTTACATTTTTCTTCTCTTCTTCTTTAAAAATAGACGTATGAGAAACTACAACTCTTCTATATTCTTTAGAAAATTCTAATACTTTGAATTGTACAGTATCTCCTTTTTCTAATTTTCCACCATCTTCTTTATCTAAATAACGACTTGGTGCAAAACCTTCTACTCCATCAGCAAATGCTACTGTAGCTCCTTTATCATTCTTTTCAGAAACTGTTCCTTCATGTAAAGAATCTATAGCATAAGTTGCTTCATGTTCATCCCAAGGATTGTCTTGAGTTTGTTTGTGTCCTAAGTTTAACTTACGACCTTCAACATCTAATTCTAAAACTTGAACTTCTAATTTATCCCCTACAGATGTAAAATCTGATGGATGCTTAATTTTTTTAGTCCAAGATAAATCAGAAATATAAACCAATCCGTCAATACCTTCTTCTAGCTCAACAAACACACCAAAATTAGTATAGTTTCTTACTGTACCAGTATGAGTAGAACCAACAGAATATCTTTTAGTAATATCTGTCCAAGGATCTGGATGTAATTGTTTAATACCTAAAGACATTTTACGGTCTTCTCTATCTAAGGTTAAAATTTGCGCTTCTACTTCGTCACCAATTTTTACGAAATCTTGTGCAGAACGTAAGTGTGTAGACCAAGACATTTCAGAAACGTGAATTAATCCTTCAACTCCTTCAGATACTTCTATAAACGCACCGTAATCAGCTAAAACAACAACTTTTCCTGTTATTTTATCACCAATTTTTAAATCAGTATTTAACGCTTCCCAAGGATGCGCAGATAATTGTTTTAATCCTAATTGAATTCTAGATTTATTATCATCAAAGTCTAAGATTACAACGTTTAATTTTTGATCTAATTCTACCACCTCATTTGGATGATTGATTCTAGACCAAGATAAATCTGTAATATGAACTAATCCATCTACGCCACCTAAATCAACAAATACACCATAAGAAGTAATGTTTTTAACAACACCTTCTAGTACTTGTCCTTTTTCTAATTGACCGATGATTTCTTTTTTCTGAATTTCTAAATCAGCTTCTATTAATGCTTTATGAGAAACTACAACGTTTTTAAATTCGTGGTTGATTTTTACAACTTTAAATTCCATTGTTTTTTCTACATATTGATCGTAATCTCTAATTGGCTTCACATCAATTTGAGAACCTGGTAAGAATGCTTCAATTCCGAATACATCAACAATCATTCCTCCTCTAGTTCTACATTTTACAAAACCATTAACAATTTCTCCTGTTTCATGTGCGTTGTTAACTCTATCCCAAGCTTTAATTACTCTTGCTTTTTTGTGAGATAAAACTAGTTGACCTGAGCTATCTTCTCTTTTATCAACTAAAACTTCTACTATGTCTCCAACAGCTAAGCTAGAATTGTAACGGAATTCGTTTAAAGAAATAACTCCTTCAGATTTAGAGTTGATGTCTATAATAGCATCTCTATCTGTTAATCTTACTACGGTTCCTTCAATAACATCACGTTCGTTTACGAAACCTACTGTTCCTTCTAACGCTGTTTCAAATTCTTTTAATTTTGCTTCATCAACTGCTTCAATACCTTCTTCGTATTTATACCAATCAAAGTTTGCTAAAAATTCTTGTGGATTTACAGTCTCTACAACTGTTTCTGCAACAGCTTCAGTAGCTGTTTCTTGTACTTCAGTAACAACAACTTGCTCTTCCGTGTTTTTTGTTTCTTCAGACATTCTGAATTTACTTTGTATCTTATTGTTTTTCAGATTTTTAACGATTAAAACTCTAAGAGTTATTATTATAAATTGTTTTTTTTAACACCTTTTACAAATCTGTTCTCGCAAAAAGGAGTGCAAATGTACAAAATATTTGTAATTAAACAATTGAAAGTTAAAAGATTGTATTGTATTAAAATATTAAGAAAATTGTGCTGTTTACCCTATGTTTAATATGAGAGTTATTGGATAAACTCTTTAAATTCTTTTACACGTTCTCTACTCACAATAATTTCTGTTTCGTTATATGAATTCAATATGATTTTTAATCGGCTATTTGTATAGGCAATAATATCTTTTATAGCTGATATTTGAACGATAAATGTTCTGTTTACTCGAAAGAATTTTTCTGGATCTAATTCGGTTTGCACTAATTCTAAAGCGCCGTCTAACAAATAACTCCTATTGGTATTTGTATGTAAATAGGTTGCTTTATTTTCGCTAAAAAAACACTCAACATCTTCTGTTGAAACAATTTTTAAATGTTGACCAACTTTTATTGTAAATCGCTTTCTATATTTTCTATCAATTGGGTTTACTAACAGCTTTTTAATATCTTCAAAGTTTAATTGAACGTCTGTTTGTTGTATATGTTGAGTTTTATATTTTTCTACTGCTACTTTTAATTCATCTTCATCAATTGGTTTTAATAAATAATCGATGCTATTTAACTTAAACGCTTTTAACGCATATTCATCATACGCAGTGGTAAAAATAATTGCACTAGTAATCGTTACGTGTTCAAAGATTTCAAAGGACAAACCGTCGGATAATTGAATATCTAAAAAAATTAAATCTGGATGCTCGTTGTTCTTAAACCATTCGATTGATTCTTCTACAGAATGCAACATTTTGCTAGCTTTAATGTCTAACTCTTCTAGCATTCTACTTAATCTTCTTGCTGCTGGTTTTTCGTCTTCAATAATTATTACATTCATGGTTTACTAAAGGTTATTTTGTTTATCCATTTCTTCTTTTATTTTACGTTCTTCCCAGTTTTTACCAAAAAACTTATATCTATAAGTACTTACCCCATGAATCGCCAATCCAACTCCCCACCAAAAGAACAAACGATAATTACTCAACTCTGTAAATGCTTCAAATACAGAATCTCCGTAAGAAATATCAACATAAATTCTTCTACCAATAAAAAAACCATTAATTATTACATATACAGCAAAGTGTTTGTAAAAACCCTTTAACTCTTCTACTCTCTTTTTAGCTTTTATGTATTTATCACTCCTGTTTTTAGTTTCCATGATTTCTTTTATTTTTATCTAAAATTTCTTTTAGTTTTCTTTCTTCCCAATTTTTTCCAATAACTTTAGATTCGAAAACTGCTAACCAATGAAAAAACACTCCAATTCCCCAAATAAGCCAAACTGCATACATACCGAAATCAGAAAATATTTCAGCAACTGATTTATCTTCTGTAATTCCATCTACAACTTGAGCACTACTTATAAAAAGATTGACAGTAATATAAAAACCTAAGTGAATGTAAAATCCTTTTAACTCTTCTACTCTCTTTTTAGCTTTTAAATATTTTTTATTTACTTCTGTAGTTTCCATAATTTCTTATAATTTAGAATTACGTTCTTCTTTATCTAGAATTTCTTTCAATTTTCGTTCTTCCCAGTTTTTTCCTATAACATTAAATCCAAATACTCCTAACCAGTGAAAAAAGATTCCAATTCCCCAAGATACCCAAATTGAATATACTCCGAAATTCTGAATTACTTCGCCTAAAGAATCGCCATCATCATCCTGCATTAAACCAAAAATTATAATTCCACTTAAAAATGTATTGACAATAAAGTATACCATCAAATGAACGTAAAATCCTTTTATTTTTTCTACTCTCTTTTTTGCTCTAAGGTATTTAATACCTTCAATATTTTCTTCGTTTCTCATGATTTCTTAGAATTAGTATTCTTAAATGTTTTTTCTATTCTCTTCTTTCATTAATTGGTTTATTGTACGTTGTTCCCAATCTTTACTTAATCCCATAACTACCAACCAGTGTAATGACACTCCAATTAGCCAGCCGAATAATGCAAACCAGAAATAATGAAACCCAGGTACAAACATGATATTGGTTATGATTATAATTGGCATGCTCAAAACAAATACTGCTACATGAATATAAACCTCTTTTATTTTCTCCATTCTTTTTTTTACTCTAAGGTATTTAATGCCTTCAATATTTTCTTCATCTCTCATGATCTAATTATTTATAACGTTTGTATTTCTCTTCCTCATCCATCATTTCTTTAATCTTTTTCTCTTCCCAGTTTCTTCCTAAAAACGGATTGTAATTATATGTATCCATTGCGTGGAAAGTTAATCCCATTCCCCAACCGAACATCGGAAACCAAAACCAGTAAAACTCTGGCACAAACCGTAAATTTATAAATATTAAAAACGGAATTACAATACAGTAACTTAATGCGTTTGCATAAAAACCTTTTAATTTATCTACTTGCTTCTTAGCTCTTAAATATTGTTGTTCTTTATTAAAATTTGAGTCCATGATTTCTTGATTTTTGCTGTTTAATTATTCCCAATTTGATTTTTCATCGTTTTCTTCCATTAGCTCTTTGATCTTTTTGCTTTCCCAATTTCTTCCTAAAAACGGATTGTAATTATACACGTCTAATCCGTGGAATAACACTCCAATTCCCCAACCAAACATTGGAAACCAAAACCAGTGAAATTGTGGTGACGTATATAAGTTAATAAATACTAAAAATGGAATAACGATACAGTAAGAAGCTAAATTTTGATAAAATTCCTTTAGTTTTTCTACCTTTTCTACAGCTCTTACATAGCTTGTGTTTTTTATTTCTTCTGTGTACATAATATTGTTGTTTTTTGTTAATAATGGTAAGCTTACTCTAAAAACTATACCATCATTAGTGATTTCTACATTTCTCTTTGTCAGTAAATGATACCTATCTGTTATATTTCTTAATCCTATTTTTGTGCTTTTACCAATTGCCTCTTTATGATTCACGTTATTTTCTATAATTAAAGCTCCATCTTCTTCAAAAATTCTAAGTTTTAACGGTTTGCTTGATGAAACTACATTGTGTTTTACCGCATTTTCTAATAACAACTGCAATGATAAAGGCACTATTTTTAATTCTTCATTGCTAATTTCTGACGGAATATCGAATTGTATGGCATCTTCAAATCGCATTTGTAATAATTCCATGTATGCTCTTGCAAACTGCAATTCTTCTGAGAGCGGAATTAACTCTTTGTTTCGTTGTTCTAAAACGTACCGATATACTTTAGACAATTTAGTTGTAAAACGTTCTGCTTGTTTTGGGTTTTCTCCAATTAATGATGTTAATACATTTAGGCTATTAAATAAAAAGTGTGGATCAATCTGATTTTTTAAGGATTCAAATTTTGCCGTTTCTGTTTTTGCTACAATTTCTTGTTTGTTACTTTTTTGTGTTTGCGATGCTTTCCAATTGATCATAAATCCACGAGCGTGAAAAAATATTGCAATTGCTAACGCTCCAATAATAGTAAATAAATGCACTAAAAATAAATCTCCAAAGAAAAAATTATCAAAATTCATTCCTAAAATAACTACATACTGCACGTAATGAATTAGTAATACGATAAAGATTGTGTAAAATAATGTAGCGATAACTCCTGCTGTAAGTCGTTGATTTGTTTGCTCAACCCAACTCCATTTGGAGTTTAAATATTCATTAACATAACCGGTTCCTAAACCTAACCCGAATGAATACATTGCTGAGAATAAAAAAACTGTCCCAACCCCTTTTAAGGTAAATTGTTGATTTATAATCACAAATAAGATTCCAAATCCGATAGTTAATTTTACACAAATAATAACATCCTTTTTTAACTTATCTAGTGTTGAACTATTTTTATCCTGGCTCATTTTTTTTATTTATCGTTAGAATTATACTTTTAATAGTACTCTTAAAACCGAATCTCTAAAGTTACATCTTTATCTGAAACTTCAAACTGTGCTTCATCAAAGTTTGGAGGACCAAAGCTCATTGGGTTATTAGAAACTCCATAATCTTCTAATGGCATTCCGTTTGCTTGAAAATCCATTTTATCATTACTATTTGAATCGTGGAAACAAATAACGGCATAATTTCCTGGTGCTACATTTGTAAAGACTACGGTGCTTTTTTTACCTTTTGGAGTACTCGATTGAGTTTGTACAGGTGTTTTCATAAAATCCTCTTTGTTATACAAAGCATAATTTACTTTACCAGTATCACTAGAAACATTGTCTATTGATACTGTAATTGTTCTTTTTTCTGTGTTTGATTTTTTTGCTGTATTCATTGCTGTTTGAAATACAACTAGGATTGCGAAAATTGCTGTGAATACTTTCATGATTTCTTTTTTTATGATACTGAAATAAATTCAGCACAAGTTAATTAGACAACAAAGATGTGACAACAATCTATTTTGAAAAAGTAAAAGAAACCGAATTGTATGTTTTTTAGGATGAATTGTAGAATTCTATGAATTCAACCCTTTTTTATAAGTTGACAATGCTCTTTCTCTAGCAAATTTATGTTCAACTATTGGCTGCGGATACGTAAGTTCATTAAAATCCTTTACCCAAGTATTGATATACTTTAAGTCTTTATCAAACTTTTTGATTTGTTCTGAAGGATTGAAAATTCTAAAATAGGGAGCAGAATCACAACCCGTTCCTGCTGCCCATTGCCAATTTCCGTTATTGGCAGACAAGTCATAATCTAATAACTTATCAGCAAAATATGCTTCTCCCCAGCGCCAATCAATCAATAAATGTTTACACAAAAATCCTGCAGTAATCATTCTTACTCGATTGTGCATATAGCCAGTTTCATTTAACTGTCGCATTCCTGCATCCACAATAGGATATCCAGTTTCTCCTTTGCACCACTTTTCAAATTCGTCCTCATTATTTCTCCATTCAACTTGATTGTATTTACTCTTAAAATTCTCTATTACAACTTTTGGGAAATGAAATAAAATTTGCATAAAAAATTCCCTCCAAATCAATTCACTTAAATAAGTAGCATTCGTTTTTAAGGCTATTTTAATAAGTTTTCGAGTACTTAATAAACCAAATCGTAAATAAGGAGAAACATAGGAGGTTTGATCTCTAAACGGAAAATCTCTAATAGAATCATATTGTTCCAAGTAAGATAAAGTATAGGGTTTTACTTTGATTTTACTCTCTGCAAACCCGATAGATTCCAAAGAAGGAAAATCACTTTTAAATGTATAAAAATTAGGTAAAGGTTTGTTTTCTGATAATAAACTCTCTTTAAATTTTAAAAGCCATTTGTTTTTATAAGGAGTAAAAACGGTATAAGGCAGTCCGTTGTCTTTTACAACTTCTGATTCTTCAAAAACTACTTGATCTTTATACGGAAAAACATCAATGTTCTTTGAATTTAAAAACCGTGTTACTTTTAAATCTCTAGCAATTGCATACGGCTCGTAATCTTTATTATAAAAAACGTTCTCGACAGAATATTCAGAGACTACCTCTTTCCAAACTGATAAAGGCTTCCCTATTTTAACTAACAAAGAGGAATCTAGTTTCTTGAGTTCAGCATCAATATCTTTTAACGTATTGTAAATAAAGGTAATTCTTGCATCGTCTTTTGGTAACGATTCTATAATATCTATATCAAATATAAAAAGCGGAATTACGTTTTCATTTTCTAAAGTCGCTTTGTATAAAGCAACATTATCTTCTAAACGTAAATCTCTACGAAACCAAAAAATAGTCATTTATTTAAAAATAGTATCTAGTACTTCTTCTCTGTATTCAAAAATAGATTGCAATTGTTTTTTTACAAATAAACTTTGTGCAATTGCACCTAAAAATCCAAAGGGTATTTTATATGAAATTTTATCTTTCATCAACGTTTTTCCGTTTGGCAACAATTCAAAGAAATGTTCGTGATGCCACATAGAATAAGGACCAAAACGTTGTTCATCAATAAAGTATTCTTGTTCTTTAACTGCAGTAATTTCTGTAACCCAATTTGTTTTCACAAAAGGAACAGGAGAAACTTTATACGTAATTATTTGTCCTTGATATGCTTTTCTATCAACTTTAGAAGTAATGCTGAAGCCCATTTTTGGTGGCGTAATCTTAGATAAATTGCTTGGAGATGAGAAATAATTCCAAGCTTCTGCTAACGGAATATTTAATTCTTGTGATGCTTCTAAAGTGTAAATACCAGAATGTTTTGAAAATTGAATCATGTATTACAGATGTTTTGTAATCTTTTTACTCATTGGTTTGGTAAGAGAAAAATAATAATCGATTAAACCTCCGTTTTCGTCAACCAAATATTTTTGAAAATTCCATTTTACAGAAGAGCTTTTTACGCCGTTATTTTCTTTTTTAGTTAACCAAGCATATAAAGGGTGTTGATTTTCTCCTTTTACATCAACTTTTTCAGTGATTAAAAAAGTAACCCCATAATTAATTTTACAAAACGATTGTATTTGTTCAGCTGTTCCTGGTTCTTGTCCTCCAAACTGATTTGATGGCAAACCAATAATCATTAATTTATCTTTATACAATTCGTATAACTCTTGTAACCCTTCGTATTGTGGTGTAAAACCACATTCTGAAGCCACATTTACGAACAATATTTTTTTCCCTTTATAATCAGATAAATTGATTTTATCTCCAGAAATACTGTTGATTTCTATATTGTATAATGATTTCATTGTTTCTATTTTTTCTGTTTTACTGATTGTGTTTATGCCTATTAGTAGGCAAATTATATGCATGTATTTCATTTTTTAATTGTATAAAATTATAAATCCGTTTAAACTCGATGCAATTGTTAGCCAAATTAAATATGGTGCAATTAACAGTGTGTACCATTTTAATTGTTTTATATAGTTGAATGTAAAAAATCCTACCAATAACCATAAACTTATGATTACTACAAATCCTAAAATAGTTAAATGCTGATTGAAGAAAAAGTAATTCCAACTTACATTTAATAGCCATTGAACAACAAATATTTTTGCTAAAAATGAATTTGTTTCTTTAAATAACAAAGCAAGTTTTGTCATATAAAAAGAAAAACAAACCATAATTGTTGACCAAGCTGCTCCAAAAACCCAGTTCGCTGGCGTCCAAGGAGCTTGATTTAAAGAAGTGTACCAATTAGAAGTTGGTCCATCATCCATTAAAAAAACTCCAATTCCCAAAGCACCAAAGTTGGCAACTAAAAAAAATAAAAATAAAATATATTTATTTTTCATAATTTTTATTGTTTTTGAAAAAGGTTAGATTTCTTAAGTTTTTCATTTAAAAATACAATCCAAAAAAGCATCGTAAAAGCATAGCCAATATCTTCAATCGGAATAGTAAATAAACGAATTCCTAAATTTTCTGAATTGTTATACCAAACAACTGGTTCTGCAATAAAGCTTCCTGTTAAGATTCCGTTTACCAGTAAAAACGGAATTAAAATAATAATAAATGCAATATAGAATCTTCTTAAAATATTTTTTCCAAAGAATATTGCTGTCAATAAAGTTAATACTAATATCGTATAATTAACAGCGGTATAAGACTTATCTAGATTAAAAAACAATGTTATTGCTACAATAATTAACAATAGAGCTGTAATACTATTTACTGCTTTGCTTGATAGCAATAGGTTCGGCTTAAAATATTCTAAAGAATAATGTATAAAAATGCTTGCATACGGAATGCAAATAAAGAACAACATTTCATCAATTGGCAAACCTGCAATCTTATATGGTAAATGATACTCCGCATTAAAGCCCCAAACACCATTTTTAGTAAAAATAATATCCCAAATAATAAAAAAAGTTGCGACTAAAAATATGGATAAAAAAACAGTTCTCCATTGTTTAATAAAAAGCATCTTTTTATGAAATGAATACAAAAAGGGAATCGTAAAAGAACCTAAATTTAGTAGCAAATATAAATACATTAACCGTTTAATTTTTTAAAATACTTTACAGGAACAAATAACATACCAAAACACTCTCCGTCTGGCTTATCTAAATGTTTATGATGAATTTTGTGTGCCTTTCTTAATCCTTTTAAATATTTACTATTTGTATTTCTAAACCATTTAAATCGTCTATGAATTAACACATCGTGCACTAAAAAATAAGCAATTCCGTAACATGAAATTCCTAATCCTAGGAAAAATAAACTATTTAATTCTGGTCTAATTCCGAAGTAAAATAACAAAATACTTGGTACAGCAAAAACAATAAAAAATGCATCGTTTTTTTCAAATACATGTGGATATCCAGGTTGATGATGATCTTCATGCAAAAACCATCCAAAACCGTGCATAATATATTTGTGTGTACACCAAGTTACACCTTCCATAATTAAAAAAGTAATCAATGTTATTAAAGGAAAAATCATTAAATTAAATTTAGTTTGTATTTTACAAAACTTCTTGCTAATAAATTAATTTTCATAGGGTTAGAAATTCTAACTCTACTTTCCATAATTTTAGAAGAAGGTATTTTTTTCAACTTGTTCAATAATTTTTTATAATATCTAAACGCAATATATACTCCCAATTTAGCTTCAACAGGAAGTTTTAAAATTCCTTCTTTAAATGCAACTTCAAAATCAGCCTCTATTTCATTAATTATTTGATTTTTAGATTCATTAGTTAGAGTACTAAAATCTATATTGGGAAAATAAGATCTGTCTAAATTATCAATATCATCTTTTAAATCTCTTAAGAAATTTACTTTCTGAAGAGCAGAACCTAATCGCATTGCAGCATCTTTTAATTCATCATATTTTTCAGTATCTCCATTAACAAAAACCTTTAAACACATTAAACCAACTACATCTGCAGAGCCATAAATATATGAATCATATTCTTCTTTCGTTTTGTATTCTGTTTTATATAAATCTGCTTTCATACTTTTTAAAAATGATTGTACTAAATCATCTGAAATTTGGCATCGAAAAACAGTTTGCTGAAAAGAATTTATTATAGGATTTAAGCTAATTCCGTCTTCTAAAGCTTCATAATAATCAGCTTCAAACTTGTTAATTAATTTTTCTTTATCATATGCATGAAAACTATCTACAATTTCATCCGCAAAACGAACAAAACCATAAATATTATAGATATCCTTTCTAATTTTTGGCGATAACATTTTTACTGCTAAAGAAAAAGAAGTACTATAACTTTTTGTAACCAACCTACTGCAATTGTTGGAAACTTGATCAAATAATGTTTTCATTCGAATGTGCTTTTATTATTAAATCTGACACAATTTTACCAGAAATTAAAGAAGGTGGAACTCCTGGCCCAGGAACAGTTAGTTGTCCTGTAAAAAATAAATTCTTAACTTTTTTACTTTTTATTTTTGGTCTTAAGAATGCTGTTTGAGTCAGAATATTTGCCAAACCATACGCATTACCTTTATAAGAATTATAATCTTTTATAAAATCGTTTACGCAATATGATTTTTTAAATAGGATGCTACTTTTTACTTCTTGATTTGTTAAAGCTTCTAACCTATCAACAATTTTAATAAAATATTCCTCTCTTAATTCTTCGGTATCTTCTAATCCTGGAGCTAACGGAATTAAAAAAGTTGCTGCTTCTTTTCCTTCTGGAGCTAAATTAGCGTCTGTTATACTTGGAAAACTAACATAAAACAAAGGTTTTTCTGGCCAAGAAGGGTTATCGTAAATTGTTTTTGCATGCGCATCAAAATCTGTATCAAAAAATAATGTATGATGAGAAACATCTTTTAATTTTTTATTTAAACCAACATAAAATAATAATGAAGATGGCGCAAATACTTTTTTGCTCCAATATTTTTCTGAATACTGCCTATATTTAGTTGGTAACAACGTTTCTGTGTGATGATAATCTGCTCCACTTACAACAATATCTGATTTTATAAATAGGTCATTTACTATTAAACCTGTCGTTTTTCCGTTTTCATCCAAGCATATTTTTTCAACATTTGAATCCGTTTTAAATACAACACCTAAACTAGAAGCCATAGTAGTCATTGCCTCTACCACTTTATACATTCCTCCTTTTGGATGCCAAGTTCCTAAACCAAAATCTGCATAATTCATAAAATTATAGAAAGCTGGAGTATTATCTGGTTTTGCCCCCAAAAACAATACAGGGAATTCTAAAATCTGAATTAACTTCTGACTTTTAATTTTTTTACGAACTTGTGTTCTAATGGTTGAGAAAAATTGATTGACTCTTTTAATGGTTACTGGAGTTATTAATTCTAAAGGAGAAATCCCTGGTCTATAGACCAGATCTTTAATTGCGGTATTATAATTAAATTTTGCAGCATCTAAAAAGTCTTTGAGATGCTTAGAACTTCCTTTTTCTTCTTTTTCAAAAGCTTCAAAAATTTCTTTTAATTTTCCTGATATGATGATTGATTCTGACTCAGAAAAATAAACCTGATATGCAGGATCTAATCTATCTAATTCGTAATAATCTGTTGGTTTTTTATCAAAATCATTAAAAAATTTCTCAAAAACATCTGGCATCCAGTACCAAGTCGGACCAATATCGAAGGTAAATCCTTCTTTTTTATACTGTCTTGCTCTACCTCCAGTAGTCTTGTTTTTCTCATATACAGTAACATCAAAGCCCGCTTTTGCTAAATAACATGAAGCTGCCAATGATGAAAACCCTGAGCCGATAATATGAATTTGCTTTTCCATTTTGTTTAACAAATATAGTGATTAGTCAAACAATAAAAAAATATTTATTAAAATTTAAAATTCTTTTAACAAATCTATCAAACTTTCATGAAATACAAATATACTCTTATAATCTTTAGGGTTTAAATTTTTAACTCTATTTCCAAAAGCCCAAAACAGATGCTTTGTGTCCTTTAATTTGGTATCAATATCATTTAAATAATCATTCATAGCCGTATCTACTGGAGCAACTGTAAATGAAGAAATAAAGTTGATTTTAGGGAACATTGCAACTAAAGAATTCAAATTATCTAACGGGATACTTTGCCCTAAATAGATTGTCTTTTTACTTCGTAGGGATAACTCATAATTTAAATACATCAAACCTAATTCATGAATTTCATTTTCAGGTAAAAATAATACAAAAACCTGACTATCATCCACTAATAAATTCTGTTGAATCTTCTCGATGTTAATTTGTATTTTTTGAGAAATTAAATTTGATATAAAATGCTCGTGCGCAGGGGTTAATGTGTTTGTTTGCCACATTAAACCGATATGATCTAAAAATGGGATAAACACTTCTTTAAAAACATCCCTAAATGTTTTATTGATTAACAATTGATTGTACGTTTGATTAAATAAAGCTTGATCAAAACTAAACATTGACATTTTAAATGAGTTAATAGAATCATCTATTAAAGCATTTTTATTTGCTAATTCTCTGGCTATTAAAATAATAGAATCTTCAGATAAATTTGCAATTTTTGAAATCTTATAATTATTATTATTTAATAAAGAAACATTTAATAATTTTTGAAGATTTTTAGTATCGTAATATCTAATATTACCACTTGTTCTTTCTGGAGTTAATAATTGATACCTTTTTTCCCAAATTCTAATAGTATGAGCCTTGATTCCAGATAGATTTTCTAGATCTTTAATTGTAAAATCAGTTTTTATATTGTTCAACTCTGAAATGTTTTAGTTAAACAAATATACAATTTTTGATTAAATATCAAATATAATTGTACTAATAATGTAACAATCTTTACTTTTGAACTACTTATAACCTAAAACTAACAAATTATTAAAGCGCAAAAAGATTTAGAGTCTAAATTTTTACTGGATTTTCAGCAAAATCAAAATATTGTTCACAAAGTATGTAGAATCTACACTACAAGTCAAGATGCGCATAATGATTTGTTTCAAGAAGTTGTTATTCAGTTGTGGAAAAATTACAGCAAGTTTAGAGGCGATTCAAAATTTAGTACATGGATGTATAGAGTAGCCTTAAACACGGCAATTTCTTTATATAGAAAATCAACCCGAAGTATTAAAACTCAAGATATAGATGATTTTACGTATAAAATTAAATCTAGTGAGTACGATAATACTGAAGAGTTGCAATTAAAAGCACTATACAAAGCCATTCATCAATTAAATGATATTGATAAAGCATTGATTTTTTTATATCTAGAAAACAACCCATACAAAGAAATTTCAGAAACTTTAGGGATTACAGAAGTAAATGCAAGAGTTAAAATGAATAGAGCAAAAGACAAATTAAAAAACATATTAAACCCATAAAAAATGGATTTAGAGACATATAAAAAATCTTGGGAAAATCAACCAGCAGAAACAAATATTGTTTCTAGTGTTGATATTTACAAAATGTCGCACTCAAAATCTTCATCAATCGTAAAATGGATTTTTATTATTGGTATTCTTGAGTTAGTTTTTTGGACAAGTTTAAACTTTATAATTCCACAGGAGTATATAGAGGTCTATAAAGATTTTAAAATAATGGAAATGCTAAAAGTAACTACTTATTTACATTATGTGGTGATACTTATATTTTTAGTATTGTTTTACAGAAATTATAATTCAATTTCTATCACTGATAATACGAAAAGACTAATGAATAGAATTTTATCTGTTCGGAAAACTGTCAAGTATTATGTCTATTATAATTTAGGAACTATTATTATTTCTAATGTTGTAGTAGTATCAGTTTTATTAGGGCAACCAGATAAACTGATAAAAGCTATAGATCCAAATGGCTTAAATTTAGAAACCGATACTGTGATTACAACTTTTCTAGTTGCAAGTACAGTAATGGTTTTAATTCTGTTTGCAATTATTTGGCTTTTTTACAGATTTACCTATGGTAGATTACTCAAGAAATTAAATAAAAACTACAAAGAACTCGATAGTTTAGATTAGAATTCAATAAAAAAACTCACTAAAATTAGTGAGTTTTTTTATTACTTTATCGTTTCTAAATATAATTTTTCAACCTTATCTCTAGCCCAAGGAGTTCTTCTTAGAAATTTTAAACTCGATTTTATGGTTGGATTTTTTCGGAAACAATTAATATCAATCATTTCTCCCATTTCTTCCCACCCATATTCGTTGTGTAAATATTCAACAATTTCAGAAAGTTTGATTCCGTGTAAAGGATTATTTGGTTGTTCTTCTACACTCATTTATTTATCTAAATCAGGTAATACATAAGTTTCGAAAATACTTTTCTGCTTCATCATTTTTTCTATCTCCTCAGATTTTCTTGGAGCATCACCAGATAAGTTAACTGGACCGTTTTTAGTGATTAAAATATCATCTTCTATTCTAACTCCAATTCCCCACCATTTCTTATCACACTCACTTCCTTCTGGGATGTAAATTCCTGGCTCCATAGTTAATACCATATTTTCTGCAAACGTTGTATAGTTTCCTGGATCGTGCACATCTAAACCGATATGATGTGAAGTTCCGTGAGGAAAATACATGTGTTTTTCATCCACAGATTTTATAATCCCTAATTTATACAAACCTTCATTAATAATTTTCTTTGCTGTTTGCCCTGGCGTACTAATTTCGCCACCAATAACATATTGAGCAATTCCAGCTTCTTGAGCTTCATACACCAAATCATAAATTAATTTTTGCTCTTTAGAGAATTTACCGTTTGCTGGAATTGTACGTGTAACATCTGCAGTATAACCACGATATTCTGCACCTAAATCCATTAAAACTAAATCGTTGTTTAAAGTTAATTTGTTATTTTCTATATAATGTAAAATACAACCATTATTTCCTGCACCTACAATTGATGGATATCCTTCATATTCTGCACCATATTTTTTGTATACAAATTCGTGAATTCCTTGCACTTCAGTTTCAGACATTTTAGGATGCATTGCTTTCATTATTTCAACTTGTCCCATTGCAGAAATACGAACTGCTTTTTTAAGCAACACCAATTCTTCTTTCGTTTTTACTTCACGTAGCGTTGCCATTAAACCTTTTACAGCATTTATATCAATGTTAGTTGCAAGTTTTATGTTTTTGTCTGAAGCAGGTATTTTATCTGTTGATGTTTGATATGATATTTTTGTTTTAAACGTCTGAATTAAATCATACAAATCTGCTTCATCTTTCTTGTTGTCTCTAACATCGTTATCAAAATCTTTAAAAATTACCTTATCAAATTTTGAAAAATCTATAGAGATATTTGCAAAATCTTTTCCATAAAAAACATCTTTAAAGCCTAATGATTTTTGAACTCCTTCAACACTTAAGATTGGTCCGTTATAAAGATCACCTCTCGCTGTACTTTTTTGCACATAAAACAATTCGTTGTAAGAGCCTTTTGCAGATTGTTGATCTTCAGAAAAAATAAATAAAACAGAATTCTGTTCTTTATATCCTGTTAAATAATAAAAATTTGGATCTTGATGATACACATAATCTACATCATTTGCTCTATTTCTAATTGCATTTGCAAAGAAAACAGCAACTGAGTTTTTTGGCATTTTTGAACGTAATGCTTCTCTCCTTTCTTTATGAAATTCTTTAGATAGAAAATCTTTTCCTTGAGAAAAACTTGCTGTTGTCATTAACAACAAAAGTGAAATAAGTAATTTTTTAGTGTACATTTTTAAAAATTTTTATAAAAGTTGATCTCTCAAATGTACTGATATTTCGTAAAAAAATAAGAATTTATAAGCAATATTAACAAAAGATTAATGAATGTTAAAAAAACTAATTCGAGATAAATAGAAATATAATTCTACATTTTTAATACATTAGCGAAAAATTTTATCAAACAATAAAACAGGTTTAATTAGAATGAAAAATACTGCGCTAACTCACGTACACGAAGCTCTTAATGCTAAAATTGTTCCTTTTGCTGGTTATAATATGCCCGTTTCTTATGAAGGAATTAATGTAGAACACGGAACAGTTAGAAATGCTGTTGGAGTTTTTGATGTGAGTCATATGGGAGAATTCTTTTTAAAAGGAGAAAATGCCTTGGCATTAATCCAAAAAATTACTTCTAATGATGCTTCTAAATTATCTCCAGGAAAAGCGCAATACAGTTGTCTGCCAAATAATGAAGGAGGAATTGTAGATGATTTAATTATTTACATGATTTCTGATGATGAATATATGTTGGTTGTAAATGCTTCTAATATTGAAAAAGATTGGAATTGGATTTCTTCTCATAATGACTTAAATGTTACGATGACAAACAAATCTGATGATTGGTCTTTATTGGCAATTCAAGGTCCAAAAGCCGTTGAAGCAATGCAATCGTTAACTTCTGTAGATTTATCTACTATTAAATTTTACACTTTTGAAATTGCAGATTTTGCTGGTATAAAAAATGTAATTGTTTCTGCAACTGGTTATACTGGTTCTGGTGGGTTTGAAGTGTACGTTAAAAATGAAGATGCAGAAGAATTATGGAATAAAGTTTTTGAAGCTGGTGCTGATTTCGGAATCAAACCAATTGGTTTAGCCGCAAGAGATACGTTACGTTTAGAAATGGGTTATTGTTTATACGGAAATGATATTAACGACACAACTTCTCCTATTGAAGCTGGTTTAGGTTGGATTACAAAATTTACCAAAGACTTTGTAAACTCAGAAGCTTTAAAAGCTCAAAAAGAAAATGGTGTTACACGTAAATTAGTTGCTTTTAAATTAACTGAACGCGGAATTCCAAGACACGATTATGAAATAGTAGATACAAATGGAACATTAATAGGAATTGTAACTTCAGGAACCATGAGTCCAACTTTAGGAAAAGGAATTGGAATGGGATATGTAACCGTAGAAAACTCTAAATTAGATACAGAAATTTTTATACAAGTACGTAAAAACGCAATTCCAGCTAAAGTGGTAAAATTGCCTTTTTACAAAGGATAAAAATAAAAATAAAAAAGCCCAAACAGATACTGAAATAAATTCAGCATAAGGTTTGGGCTTTTTTTATGTTCTTATCTTCTACTATAATTTGGAGATTCTTTTGTGATGGCTACATCGTGCGGATGACTTTCGTTTATTCCGCTTGCTGTAATTCTAACAAACTTTCCGGTTTCTTTAAGTGTTGCAATATCTTTTGCTCCACAATATCCCATACCCGCTTTTAAACCACCTATAAATTGGTGAATACTTTCGAACAATTCTCCTTTGTAAGGCACACGTCCTACAATCCCTTCTGGAACTAATTTTTTAATATCGTCTTCTACATCTTGAAAATAACGATCTTTAGAACCTTCTTTCATCGCTTCTATAGAACCCATTCCACGGTACGCCTTAAATTTACGTCCTTCGTAAATAATCGTTTCTCCTGGAGATTCTTTGGTTCCTGCTAATAGAGAACCTAACATTACTGAATCTGCTCCTGCTGCAATTGCTTTCGGAATATCACCTGTATAACGAATTCCTCCATCTGCAATTACTGGAACACCAGAACCTTTGATTGCTGCTGCAACTTCTATTACTGCAGAAAACTGTGGAAAACCAACTCCGGCTACTACTCTAGTTGTACAAATAGATCCAGGACCAATTCCAACTTTTACTGCATCTGCACCAGCAGCTACTAAAAATTTAGCAGCTTCTGCAGTTGCAATATTTCCTACAACGACATCTAAATTTGGAAACTTTGCTTTTACCGCTTTTAAGGCAGTAACAACTCCTTTTGTATGTCCATGCGCAGTATCAATAACAACTGCATCTACTCCTGCTTTAACCAACGCTTCTGCCCTATCAACAACATCTTCTGTAACGCCCAATGCAGCAGCAACTCTTAAACGACCAAATATGTCTTTATTAGCACTTGGTTTTTGTGTTACTTTTGTAATATCTCTAAAGGTAATTAATCCTGATAAATGATAATTAGCATCTACAATTAGTAATTTTTCAATTTTATTTTCTTGTAAAATTAATTCCGCTTCTCCTAAAGAAGTTCCTTTAGCTGCAGTAATTAAATTTTTAGAAGTCATTACTTCTGTAATAGGTCTATCGTTTTTCTTTTCGAAACGCAAATCACGATTGGTAACAATGCCTTTTAAGACACCTGCATCATCAATAATCGGAATTCCTCCAATTTTATGTTCCTGCATCAACATTTTTGCATCTAACACATTCGCTGTTAAAGGCAATGTAACAGGATCTATAATCATTCCTGATTCTGCTCTTTTTACTTTTCTAACTTCTTGAGCTTGTTGCTCAATGGTCATGTTTTTATGCAACACACCTATTCCGCCTTCTCTAGCAATAGCTATTGCCATATCAGATTCTGTAACGGTATCCATAGCTGCGGATACAATTGGAACGTTAATCGTTATGTTTTTAGTGAATTTTGTTTGGATGTTTACTTCTCTAGGAAGCACCTCAGAAAAGGCTGGTACTAATAGTACGTCATCGTAGGTTAAACCTTCTCCGACAAGTTTTGAATTGTGAGCTTTCATGTTACAATTAACTTATAAATTAATTGCGAACAAATTTACGATTATTAATTGGAATGCTATTGGAATTCTATTTTTTAATTAGCAAGTTTTGTAAAATAAAAAAGGTAGAAGCAATAAAAGTCAACGTCATTAACATTCCAGAAATCATAATTACATATTTAAACCATAAAAATCCAGACCACATAAAATAGATTCCGCCAAAAGTTAAAAGAATTGAAACAAAAGGTTCTATCATTAAAAATGCTTTTAGTTTTTTGTTGATACCAGTTGTAGCAAGAATTCCACCTAATAGAAAAAAGATCACCGAAAGCGACAAAATATGATTGTGCACTAAGATCATTACTTCTTGGCTACTTTTTTTAAATTTCATTACAGTAGCTGTTTCATCTTTTTCGTTTCCTAGATAACGTTCTTCAATTCCTTGTGGATTCGAATTACTTGTATCATTTACAAACCGAATCCCTAAATAGAAACCGATACTTAAGGTTACAATAAAAGCAGCGATTAATAATTTAATTTCTTTTGGAAATTGAGATATAATTCCGTGAATTTGCATCATAAAATCTTATTTTCTTTAAGTATTGTTAAGTTTTTTAAAAAAGTATTAACTGCTATTGTCATAGAATTTGCAGAAATGGTAGCTCCAGAAATTGCCATAATGTCTTTTTTATATTTTAATTGATCTTTAGATGATTTTCCTATAAATTGCTGTAACCAACGCTTACTTCCAATTTCTCCGCCGTAATCTTCTCGGTATATTAAAATTTTAGTTTTCAAAATAATCAGCCCTTTATCCAACAGAATTAAATAATCAAATTCATCTGTTTTACTTGGTGCTTTATCAATATAAGCAAAACCTATAACTTCTTTAGTATTTACAATTTGAAACAAATTAGAAGCTCCAATCTTTTTACCTAACTGGGTATTTACTTCCGCAGGAATTGTAATACTAACTAATTGTAAATTAGATTTTTCAAAAGCTTTAACAAGTTCTTTATCTACTTTTTTTAAGATTCGTTTTGGTAATTGAACTGCAAATAACTGAGTTGTTATTAAGAATATAATTAGAAAGATACGTTTTCTATATTTCATTTTACAAAAATAGATAAAACTAGGACAAGGTTTTTACACCCTATCCTAGCTAACATTTAATAATTTATATTTTTCTTAGAACCAAATTCCAAATCCTAAGTTTAATTGTTTTACTGTTTGAGAACCTGAAATTGCCGTGTTCTTAAATTGATAATCAGCTTTAAATACAGCTCCTGTAGCTACTTTATAAGTCAATCCGAATGTTAATTCATTTCTGTCATAACTTAAGTTTTGTGCTAAATTACCTTCCGTTGATGCATGTGTATTAAAGTCTTCGTAACGAACAAATCCAACTAATTCTTGTTCTTTTTCTTGAGACAGTAAATTGTAAGCTGTTTCTATATACCAACCTTGTAAAGATGAACCTAAATCAGAACCATAATAATTGTTGTATGCTTCACTATCTGTAATATTTGCATGAATAAACTGTCCACGTGCTGTAAAACGTTTATACCCGTAACGAGCATCTAGACCAAGCATTGCAACACCAACATCTGCGCCATCAATATCTTCAATAGATTTATCAGATTGTGTTCTTCCAAAGTATCCAGATAATCCTAAACGTAAACCTAGCAATCCGTAATAATCTAATTTACCTGCAAAGTTTACATTGTTCATTGTAGATTCTGCACCTTTTTGTCTTCCGTTTCTTAATCCGTTTGAGCCTCCTAATAATTTATTTCCGTTTTTAGAAGTAAATCCATTAAACATATACACTTGGTAACGTAAATCTGCAACATTATACTTACCAGAAATTCCTAAACCAATTTCTCTCCAAGTTGTTGGTACAATTGCTCCGTCCATACTTGGTCTTTCAACACCATTAAAAGTTGTTGGCTCATGGTATTCATTAATAATTCCCATTGGCACTAACATTAAACCAGCTCTTAAGTTTATATTATCGCTTAAACTGTATTGTATAAAAGCTTGCTCTATATATACTTCTTTAATGTGTTCAAATTCAATTTCTGTGATAAATTGTGTTCTGTCATTGAATTTATATCCTAATAGCATTACCATTCTATGTACATCTAGTGTTGCGTTTTCGCCAGAAGCTCTATTGTAATGAGTTTCTGCATACCCACCAATTGTTAACCCTTTTTGATTTAAGTTAGAAGATAAAATTCGTTGAGCAGCATTTACCTGTTTCTGAGGATTTATACTAATGCTATCTTGTTGTACTTGAGCTGTTAGTCCGATTGACACACTTAACAAAGTTAAGAATATGATTTTTTTCATTTTTATTTAATTTTTATTTAGATTGATTTAAAATAATGATTTAATTATGATGCAAAAGTAGCACCTCTTTTTAAAAAAAAAAAGCTTATTTAGAATTATTTTAAATAAAAAAGTAAAGAATAAAATAAGTAATTGAAATAGTGATAATTACCTACAAAGATTTTAAATATAAAATTACCGCATTTCTAATATCAAAAGATTTATCAATAGAAATTGGTTGGTAAATTGATACAACATCTTTGCTTTTATCTGATAAAAATGGAATGTCAAATCCTTTTAATAAATAGTCAGAAAAAGCAACCGTATATGTTTTATTTAGAATGATTGGTTTTGATTGCACCAACCATTTGTTTTCTTCTTTTTTTAGATTATAGCGTTGTAAATAGGCGCCTGTACCAGCTGCTTTTTCACCATAATCTAACACTTTTAAAAGTAAACTTCCTTTTAATTTTACTTTTAAAACCGCTCCGCCATAAGGCAATACTCTAAATATATCTACTGCAGTAATATTTCCTTCTAGTTCATCATCAATTCTAATAGAACCGCCATTTACCAAGGCACAATCTACTTTATTATCAAAAGCAAAAGACATAGATTTTGTAATCAATTCTCCTAAATTAGTTTGCTTACTTCTAATTTGTTTATCTCTACCATCTAAAGGAATTTTAGCATTTAAAATAACTTCTTCTGGCGCCTCAATAATCTCTTTTATTTTCTTATTTAAAACAGTTTGCCATTTGTTTACAACTGCACCTACTTTTTCATCTTCAACAATTAATGAATTTATATCTTTTAGTTCTGATTGAATACGTGTTTTTTTTGTTTTCTTATCAAAAGAAATTCTATGAATATAAGCCGTCTTTGCATTTGCATCTGCTTTTGCTACAAAAGAATTCCCTACCGGAACCATCATATTTGTATGTTCATGTCCTCCCATAATTAACGGAATTTCTGGTAACATTTCTAAAATTCTTTTATCATCAGCAATGGTAACATGCGTTAAACCAAAAACAACATCAACTTTATCTTTTAAATTAGTATACGACCGTTTTGCTTCTTCAAAAATATCTTTATACATTACATAACTTCTAGGATTAGAAGGAACACAAACACTAATAAAACCGACTCTAATTGTTGTTCCATCTGCATCTGTAAACTCTTTAATATAGGTTTCTCTTACTGTATTTTGTTTGTTAGAAAACGGGGTTGTTTTTCCGTCTTTATTTTCTAAAACATTGCTCGTAATCCAATCAAAATTACTTTCGTTTAACCGTTTTTGCAAATCATTAGCACTTAAATCGAACTCATGATTACCAAAAGCAGCTAAATCAAAATTCATAGCATTCATGGTTTCTATCATTTGTTTTCCACGAATCCGTTCTCCGTTATAGGTTACGGTTCCTAATAACGACGGATTTAAAAAATCGCCCGCCATTACCAATGTAGTATTTTTGTTTTCTTTTAATAATTCTTGATGTACCGTTTCTACTCTTGCCATTCCGCCAAATTCGCCTCCTTGAATCGGAGCAATTTCATACACATCATTTAATTGCAAAAAGATGAAATCTATTTTTCCATCATCTTGATTACAAGAAAGCAGCAATACTACTGATAAAATATAAAAGATTGATTTTGTGAATTTCATTTTAATATACTTTTTCATTCCTGCGAAGGCAGGAATCTTATTGTTTTAGTTACCTTTTTTTATGAGATTCCTGCATTCGCAGGAATGACAACTTTGTGCTTTTTAAACTTTATGACTTTTAAACTCTGCACCTTTCCAACGTTCCAACTCTACTCAAAAACATCCAAAGCAACATTATATGCGCTTTCAAAACTCATAGGTTTGATTCCTGTTTCTACTTTTTCTGTAGTAAAATAAGAGAGTAATTTTTCTGTTGGCATATTTCCTGTTAGTTCGTCTTTTGCCATCGGACAACCACCATACCCCATCATTGCTCCGTCAAAACGGGTACATCCAGCTTTATATGCTGCATCTACTTTTTCTTTCCAAGTTATTGGTGTTGTATGTAAATGTGCTCCAAATTCAATCTCTGGATATTTCGAAATTAAATTTGAAAATAAATACTCTATTACTTCTGGAGTTGAACTACCAATCGTATCTGAAAGCGATAAAATTTTTACGCCCATATTTGATAACTTTTCTGTCCAATCTCCAACAATATCAACATTCCAAGGATCACCATACGGATTTCCAAATCCCATAGATAAATAGGCAACAACTTCTTTATTAGATGCATTTGCAATATTTAAAATTTCATCCAACGCTTCTAGAGATTCTGTAATGGTTTTGTGTGTATTACGCATTTGAAAGTTTTCTGAAATAGAAAAAGGATACCCTAAATAATCTATTTCTTCGAATTGAGCAGCGTCATTTGCACCACGAACATTGGCAATAATTGCTAGTAATTTACTATTGGTTGATGACAAATCTAATTTCGCTAAAACTTCTGCTGTATCTCGCATTTGCGGAATCGCTTTTGGAGAAACAAAACTCCCAAAATCAATCGTATCAAAACCCACACGCAATAAAGCATTTATATAATCTGCTTTTGCTTGCGTTGGAATAAAATATGATTTTATTCCTTGCATGGCGTCACGTGGACATTCTATAATTTTGACTTTTTTCATTAAGAATCAAAGATAACCAAAGCATTGGATTTTTAAAATAAATACCCAATTGTTTCCAACCACTTTTTTTGTAAATTACCAGCAGTTAGCAACTTACTTTTTTATTTGAGGTACGTTAACATATTCAACAAGAAAAAAACACAATATACCATGAAGAATTTTCTACAAATTTCAATTTTAACATTACTAATTAGCTGTAATTCTACTATAAAAAACAATGCGAATTCAGTACAAGTTTCTGAAACTACTCTCGAAAAACATTTAGAACGTTTAGCTTCAGATGATTTTATGGGAAGAAAACCATTTACTAAAGGAGAAACAATAACCGTGAACTATTTAAAAGATGAGTTTTCTAAATTAGGTTTGTTACCAGGAAATGGAGATAGCTTTTTTCAAGAAGTACCGATGGTTGAAATTACAGGAACGCCATCTGAAAACATGACAATTACTGGAAAAAATGGAACATTTAATTTAAAAGCACTCAAAGATTTTGTTGCTGTAACCAATAAAGCTGTTACCGATGTTAACCTTGAAAATTCTGAACTTGTTTTTGCTGGTTACGGAATTGTAGCACCAGAATATGGATGGAATGATTATGAAGGCATTGATTGGAAAGGAAAAACGGCTGTCGTTTTAGTGAATGATCCAGGTTTTAAATCTGGAGATTCAACGTTATTTAAAGGAAATGAAATGACCTATTATGGTCGTTGGACGTATAAATACGAAGAAGCGGCAAGACAAGGAGCTGCATGTCTTATTATCATTCATGATACAGAACCAAAAAAGATACTTCTAAAAATGTAGTTGCAATGATGCCTGGAACAGACCAAAAAGATGAATATATTATCTATTCTGGGCATTGGGATCATTTCGGAATTGGTAAAGCAATTGATGGCGACTCTATCTATAACGGTTCCGTAGATAATGCATCTGGCACTGCTGGTTTATTAGCAATTGCTGAAGCTTTTAAAAAGAGTACCAAAACAAAACGTTCTATCGTGTTTATAGCTGTTACCGGAGAAGAACAAGGTTTGTTGGGTTCTGCTTATTATGCAGCCTACCCTATTTTTAATCCTAAAAAAACAGTAGCAAATATTAATATTGATGCGCTTGATAGTCCAGGAAAAATGAAAGATTTAACGATTACCGGTTTTGGTCAATCTGAAATGGATGTATATGCCAAAGAAGCTGCGACCAAACAAAACAGATATGTTATTCCAGACCCAGAAGCTGAAAAAGGATATTTCTTTAGATCAGATCATTTTAATTTTGCAAAAATTGGGATTCCGGCTTTATATGCAAGTGGTTCTTATGAAGGTTTTGATATCAGTATTAAAGACATCAAAAAACATAATGACAATTATAGAATGTATAAATACCATCAACCCTCTGATGAATACAATGCTGAAACCATAGAATTAAGTGGTTTACAATTAGATTTACAACTGTTTTATAATGTAGGATTGAAATTAGCAAATGAAAGTTATTTTCCGAAATGGTATGATGGTAGTGAGTTTAAAGCGGCTAGAAATAAATAATTCATGAAATATTTGTGCTAATTACGTAAAAAACAAGATGCAGTTATCGTCTATAATTAGTCAGAATATTTAAAAAAATTATGGTTTCAAAATAAAGATAGCAATTGCTACAAATACCACAATTTGTGTCCATTTTAAATACAATCCTACCTTTTTATGACTTTTAATATACGTAGAAATTGCACCTGCTAAAATTGCAATAGCAGAAAACACAATAAGAGAAACAAGCATAAACAAGAAACCCAATACATAAAATTGTAGTATAGTGCTTATCGTATCACTAAATAAAAAACCAGGGAAAAATGCCAAAAAGAAAATAGACACTTTTGGGTTTAAGACATTCATAATAAAACCTTGCTTAAATAATTGTGTGGTTGTTTTTTTAGCCACATTATCTTCAGAGAAAACAATAGAAGCATCAGATTTATACACTTTAAATGCTAAGTACAATAAATAAGCAGCTCCAAATAATTTAATAGCAAAAAACAACGATTCACTTTCTTTTATAATCAATGAAACTCCAAATGCCAATAAAGTAGTATGTACAATACAGCCAGAAATTAAGCCATAAACAGTCGCTAATCCATACTTTTTTCCATTCACAATACTTTGCGTTAATACATAAATATTATCTGGTCCTGGAGAAACAGCTAAGGCTAAGGTCGCCAAGGCAAAAGAAAGTAGGGTTTCTATCATTGACGTAAAATTAGTCTTTTTTTTATCATTTTGAGTCAAGTGAAACGAAATCTAGAAATCTCTCAAATTAAAGTTACGTGTGATTTTGAAAGATTACTTCTTCATTGCATATCATCATAATGACAGTTTATGGTTGTTTCAAAATAGCTTTATTAATTTTTTTAATAATACTTGGTCCTTCGTAGATGAAACCAGTATAAATCTGTACCAAATCTGCGCCAGCATTCAATTTTTCTAGTGCATCTTCAGCAGAGTGAATGCCTCCTACTCCAATAATTGGAAATGACTTGTTAGAATTATTTGCTAAATATTGAATTACTTTAGTGCTTTGTGCTTTAATGGGTTGACCACTTACACCACCATTTCCAATTTCTTGCAAACGTTCGTTAGAAGCTTTTAAATTATCTCTAGTTGTAGATGTATTAGATGCAATAACACCATCAATCTTAGTTTCTGCAACCAATTCTATAATCTCATCTAGCTGAAGATTGTTTAAATCTGGAGCAATTTTTAATAAGATTGGTTTACTTTGACTACGCTCAGTAACCATTTTATTATTCAAGGCTTGAACTGCGGTTATCAACTCTATTAAATACTCTTTGTCATTTAGTTTTGCATGACTCCCAACATTTGGGCAACTTACATTCAGTACAAAATAATCTACATACGGATGTAATGCTTTAAAAACCTCACAATAATCTTCAGTATAATTTTCTGGTAAAGTAGCAGTATTCTTTCCTAAGTTTCCTCCGATAACAACTTGACCTTTATTCTTTTTTAAGTTGTTGATGGCCGCTTCAATTCCTTCATTATTAAATCCCATTCTATTGATAATTCCTCTATCATTTTTTAAACGGAATAAACGCTTTTTAGGATTTCCAATTTGTCTTTTTGGAGTTACCGTACCAACCTCTATAAAACCAAAACCAAAGTTTGCTAATTCGTTATAGATAACTGCATTTTTATCAAATCCTGCAGCCAACCCAACTGGATTTTTAAAGGTAATTCCGAATAAATTTCTTTCTAATCGTTTATCATTTACTTGATATATACGTCTGATAATTCCAGGAACAAAGGGAATTTTATGTAACAATTTAATTACAGAAAAAGTAAAATAGTGTACTTTCTCTGGATCAAAAAGAAATAATATTGGACGTATGAGTAGTTTGTACATAATTTCTGTCATTCCTGCTTTCAGAGGAATCCATTTTGATTTATTACTTCTATTATGAGATTCCTGCTTTACTAAATCAAGTTTAGCACAAAGTCGCAGGAATGACTTTTACCTTCAAAAAAAAGCTCCAAAAAAGGAGCTTAAAATTTATCTTAAAACAGCTTCTAAGTTTTTCTCAAAAGTTGCTTGTAATTTTTGCATTATTTTATCAATCTGCTTATCTTCTAGAGTTTTATTTTCGTCTTGCAACACAAAACTTACTGCATACGATTTTTTACCTTTTGGCAATTCACCTCCTTGATAAACATCAAACAAATCTACTTCTTTTAACAAGTATTTTTCTGATTGAAAAGCTAAATTGTATATCTCTTTAAACGTTTTTCCGTTATCTAACAATAATGCCAAATCTCTTTTAACTTCCGGAAACTTTGGTAAATCTGTTACCTTAACATTTTTATTACCACATAACTTTAATACATTATCCCAATTTATATCTGCAAACAGCACTTCTTGTTTAATTCCAAATTCTTTTAAAATTGTTCTTTTTACAACTCCAAGATTAACCAACGTAATTTTTCCTAAACTCAATGTAATTCCTTCAGAAAACACATCTGTTTTTGTAGGTGAAGTTTTTACGTTATTAATTCCTAATCGTTCTAATAATGCTGTAATAATTCCTTTTACATAAAAGAAATCTGAACTTTTTGAAGCTGTTTTCCAACTGTCTTTAATTCTGTTTCCGGTTACAAATAAGGTTAAATGCTTGTCTTCTTGATATGTTTCGTTGTATTTATGATATGTTTTCCCAAACTCATAAAGCTTTAAAGCATTATTCTTTCTGTTGATATTATATACAACTGATTCTAACCCACTAAATAATAACGATTGACGCATTACTTTTAAATCACTACTCAATGGATTTAACATTTCTACGTTATTATCTGCGTTTAAGTTTTCTGTTAGCGCTACATAATTTGCTTTCGTTAACGAATTTGCCATGGTTTCATTAAATCCTAATGAACTTAATTGGTTGGCAACAATATTTTCAATCTTAACGTCTTTGTTAGTATCAAAAGAAATAGATGTATTTAACTTGTGAGAAAACTCAATATTATTATATCCATATATTCTCAATATTTCTTCAATAATATCTGCTTCTCTCTGAACATCAACTCTATAAGACGGAATTGTTAATCCCAATCCACCTTCAGTTTCACTATTTATTTTAATTTCTAAAGAAGCCAAAATATTTTTGATAGTTTCTCTTTCAATTTCTTGACCTATTAAACGATTTACATTTTCGTATGATAAGAATACTTGGAAATCTTCAATTTTCTCTGGATAAAAATCCATAATGTCAGAAGCTAAGGTTGCATCTGCGTATTCTTCAATTAATAAAGCTGCTCGTTTTAATGCGTATTTCGTTAAATTGATATCAATTCCTCTTTCAAAACGAAAAGAAGCATCTGTATTCAACCCATGTCTTTTTGCTGATTTACGAATAGAAACTGGATTAAAATAAGCACTTTCTAAGAAAACACTTGTTGTGTTTTTAGTAACTCCAGAGTCAATTCCACCAAAAACGCCAGCTATACACATCGGATTAGATTCTGCATCACAAATCATAATATCATCAGCACTTAATTCTCTTTCAACTTCATCTAATGTTGTAAATTTAGTTCCTTCTTTTAAGGTTTTAACAACAACTTTATTTCCTTTAATTTTTTGCGCATCAAAAGCATGTAATGGCTGTCCTAATTCGTGTAATACATAATTAGTGATGTCAACAATATTATTTTTCGGAGTAATTCCGATAGATTTTAAACGATTCTGAATCCATTCTGGAGAATCTTTTACTTCTATATCGGTAATTGAAATTCCACAATAACGTGGTGCTAAATCTTTATCTACGACTTCTACATCAATCTTTAATTTTCTTTCATCTACATGAAAATTACTTACAGAAGGAGAAATTAATTCGATGTTAATATCTTGCTGCATTAAACCTGCCCGTAAATCTCTAGCCACACCAAAGTGACTCATAGCGTCTGCTCTATTTGGTGTTAAACCAATTTCAAAAACCTCATCTTTTTCTATATTAAAAACTTCTGCTGCTAGAGTTCCTGGTTTTAAATTAGCGTCTAAAATTAAGATACCATCATGAGAACTTCCTAGCCCTAATTCGTCTTCAGAACAAATCATTCCATGACTCTCTTCTCCTCTAATTTTTCCTTTTTTAATTTTAAAGCCTTCACCTTTATCATTATATAAAGTAGTTCCGATAGTAGCAACAGGTACTTTCTGTCCTGCAGCAATATTTGGAGCTCCACAAACAATTTGTACTGGCTCTCCTGAACCTATATTTACAGTAGTTACTTTTAATCTGTCTGCATTTGGGTGCTGAATACAGGTTAAAACTTCTCCAACAACAATTCCTGCTAAACTACCTTTTATAGATTCTTTAGTTTCAATTACCTCTACTTCAAGCCCTAAGTCAGTTAATAATTCACCTGCTTTTTCGGCTTCCCAGTCAATCTTTAAAAATTGTCGCAACCAATTGTAAGATATCTTCATGTTTCTTTTATCAAATTTAAGGTACAAATTTAAGCATTTTATCTGTAATTTTCATTAGTAAAACTGCTCGTTTTAACCTTACTTATATTTATTAATCTTCTAAATCTGTTTCTGATATTTCTTGTTCATCAGAACGAACTTTTCTTGTTCCAGAATACATATCATAACGAACCAAACGACAATCTAAATCTCCGTTTTTAAGCGGAATTTTTTTAGAAGTTCTTAACCCAACATGCTTTAATGCTTCTAAATCTGAAGTAATAAACCAAACTTTACAATCTGGATAACCGTGTTTTAATGTATCCCCTATTTTCTTATAAAACTCAGCGGTATCAATATTTAAACGTTCGCCATAAGGTGGATTAAACAAAATAGTTGTATTCCCAAAAACTTCTTTTTTAGAGTTGAAAAAGTTAACATGGTGTACACCAATAAACTCATCTAAATTTGCATTTTTAATATTATCTTGTGCTTTTATAACGGCAGACGGCGCTTTATCAAATCCCATAATTTTAAAATGAGAACTGCGTATTTTTTTTAACAATACATCTTGAATTAAAAAGTACAAATCATCGTCATAATCTTTCCAGTTTTCAAATCCAAAATGATTTCTATTAATATTTGCAGGAATGTTATTGGCAATCATGGTTGCTTCTATTAAAATTGTACCAGAACCACACATCGGATCGATAAAATTTTCTTCACCTGTATAACCAGAAAGCAATACCAATCCGGCAGCTAAAACTTCGTTAATCGGTGCTATATTTGTCGCAGATCGATAACCACGTTTGTGCAAAGAATCTCCAGAAGAATCTAAAGAAACTGTACACAATTCTTTTTGAATATGCACATGAATTTTTAAATCAGGATGTTTTACATCTACATTTGGTCTTCTGTTATATTTATCTCTAAAATAATCTGCAATGGCATCTTTAGATTTCAACGTAATGTAATGCGAGTTTGTCGTAAAGTTCTTAGAGTTTACAACAGCTCCAATTGAAAAAGTTCCATCGACATCTAAATAGTTTTCCCAATTAATTTTTTGTAAACTTTCATATAAATCTTCTTCATCAAATACTTTAAAAGTTTTGATTGGTTTTAAAATTCTGATGGCTGTTCTTAACGCAATATTAGCTTTATACATAAAACCTTTATCTCCTTTAAAAGAAACGCTTCTAATACCAACTACAACATCTTGCGCTCCTAAATTTTTCAATTCTGTTGCCAACACTTCTTCTAAACCAAACATGGTGGTTGCCACCATTTCAAAATCCTTATTCATATTCATTTTGCAAAAATACATTTTAATTTAGGAATGATTCTTTTATAAAAAACATTTAACTGAATCTCTTAAAAAAGCAAAATTATACTATTAAATTTCAGTATTTTTGTAGCCTTATATTCTATGGACACAAAAAAAAATTGGTTTACATCGTGGTTTGATACACCGTATTATCATATTCTGTATAAAGATAGAGATGATACTGATGCACGTTTTTTTATGCAAAACATTACCTCTTTTTTGCAATTAAAACCCAAAACTCATATTCTAGATTTAGCGTGTGGAAAAGGAAGGCATTCCATTTTTCTAAATTCTTTAGGCTATAAAGTTACGGGTGCAGATTTGTCTGAAAACAGTATTGCTCTTGCAAACACTTTTGCTAACGAAAATTTGAGTTTTATTGAACACGATATGAGAAATTCGTTTGTAAATAAATACGATGCTGTTTTTAATTTATTTACTAGTTTCGGGTATTTTGAAGATGATAATGAAGATATACAAGTACTTCTGAATATAAAAAAAGGTTTGAAAGAAAATGGAATAGCTGTAATCGATTTTTTAAATGTTTTTGATGTAAAAAAGAATTTAATTGAAAATGAAGTGAAATCTATAGACGGAATTGACTTTTATATCCATAGAAAAATTGAAAATGGTTTTATCATTAAAGAAATTGAATTTACTGTTGAAGGTAAAAATCATTCTTACTTTGAAAGAGTTAAATATTTAGATATAGAAAAATTTACCTCCTACTTAAAAACAGCTGAATTAAAAATAAATCATATTTTTGGTGATTATTATTTATCTGCATATGATAAAGAAACCTCTAACAGGTTAATATTTGTAGTGTCGTAATGAATTATTTTTTGCTAATTTTTTCGGTCTTAATAGGTGCTTTGGTGGTTTTAGTTTTTAAACCATCAAACAAAATTACGCGGTTATTATTATCGTTTAGTGGAGCGTATTTATTATCTGTTACCATTTTACATTTATTGCCAGAAGTATTTATTGAAACTAATAATACAACAAGAATTGGAATTTTTATCTTAGCAGGAATATTAATTCAATCTGTTTTAGAGTCCTTTTCTAAAGGTGCAGAACACGGACATATACATGTGCATTTTCATGAAACTAAATTTCCATTATTGCTTTTTATAAGTTTGTGCGTACACGCTTTTTCAGAAGGAATTCCGATTGAAACTGAAGACACAAATTTATTATTGGCTATTGTGGTTCATAAAATTCCGATTGCCATCGTTTTAACAACCTTTTTAATTCATTCTAAATTCACAAAAAACACAGTAGTTATTTTCTTAGGAATGTTTGCTTTAATGAGTCCTTTAGGAGTTTTTATCGCAGATAAAATAGCCTTTTTTTCAGATTATCATACAGAAATTACTGCATTAATAATTGGCGTATTTTTACATATTTCTACAATAATATTATTTGAAAGTTCTGAAAATCATAAGTTTAACATTCAGAAATTTACCGCAATTTTATTAGGGATTTTAGTAACTATTTTTACGATTTAACCTTTAAAATCCAAATCTAGGATTTACAACCGAATTAAACATTGAACCAAAAGTGTAATTAATTCCTGCACTAAAAAAATAGTTATATCCAGATTTTATTTGTTGCTGACGTAATAATATTTCTTCAACTGTTAAGTTACCTGCTGGTAAACTAATTTGATTGTTGGTAATATTATAATTTCCATTCATGTTAAATGAAAAACCTTTAAATAGTCTAACGTTTGTTCCTAAATAAAATGAAAACTCATTCAATGAAGCCTCATGCAAATAACTTTCATAACTAATAGAACCATTTATTGTTCCCCAAGTTTTATTAACGCTTCCTTGTAAACTTAAATCATGATTCCATAAATATTCTTCAAATTGGTTAAATACTGTTTTTTCTAAATAATTAGTGAAACTTGCTCCAATTTTATACGCTAATTTTAGTTGTTGTTTGGTCGATTGTTTATAATTGAAAAAGTTATATCTACTGCAGGAAGAAAACTCACATACAAATCTTTATTATCATAATCAGAGCTACCAGCTCTAGCAAAAAAACCTACAGACCAATGATCACTAACACTAAATGCATTAGAAATACTTGCGTTTTTAGAACTGTTCTTAGAAACAATATCTTCTTGTCCATCAAATTTATAGACAGATTTATTATCATTAAAATTTAACCAAAAAGAAAATTTATTTTTCTCTGTTACTCTTCTTGCAGAAACATTAAAGCTTAAACTTCTACTTTTATAAGTTTCTTGTCCGTTAAAGAATCCATTAGCCCCCAACCTAAAAACCCATTTATTCCATTTATCAACCTCTTCTTTTATTTCATTTATATTTGGCTTTTAAACAGAAATAACAATTTTATCTTTTAATCCAGCTTTTATCCAAAAACGAACTAAACCTAACCTAATATTTTTTAACATTAGTTTTCTAACCTCATCTCTTGTATTATCAGAAGTTGTTGAAAAGGTTATTTTATCCTGAATTTCTTTATAAGAGTTTTGACCAATAAAATTGATTTCATAAAGTTCACCACCACTTCCATTTCTTTGATTTCTAAAAAACAGATTTACATCAGCGTAGTTATTATCTCTTACAAATTCAGAGTACTCTAAGTTCTGTTTCAAATAATTAGTATCACAAAAATCACAAGTGATAAATAAATTTAGTTTAGATTCTTTTTCTTGAGAGAAAATTGGTGAAAGTGTTAGCAATAATAATACAAGCAGTGTACTTCTTTTCGTTAGCATATTTTTAATTTTACGTAACGAAACTACAATTACTGTGCCCTAAAAATGTTAAAAGGATGTCAAAAGAATGTTAAAACACAAAACGTACTTTTAAAACACTGAACTGAAATCAATTAGCAACTTCATTTATAAATTTAATTCGCATTAACCGAAGTTCTTCTTCATCATAATCGCCATCAAATTCGTCTAAAGCTTCTTGAATTTTATCAGATTTAGCTTCCATAAAATAATCAAAAATTTCTTCTTGTTGCTCTTCATCTAACAAATCATCTAAACTATAGTTAATGTTTAATTTAGTTCCAGAAAAAATAATTGCCTCCATTTCTTTAATCAATTCTTCCATGCTTAAACCTTTCGATTTAGCAATGTCTATTAAAGGTAGTTTTCTATCTGTATTTTGAATGATATATAGTTTTAATCCTGAATTTACACCTGTACTTTTTACAACTAAATCATCTGGTCTTAAAATATCATTTTCATCAACATAATTTTGAATCAATTTTATAAATTCAGTTCCATATTTACGAGCTTTTCCTTCTCCAACTCCATGTACATTTGCTAAATCTTCAAAAGAAATTGGATATTTTATAGCCATATCATCTAAAGATGGGTCTTGAAAAACAGCAAAAGGCGGAACACCCAATTTCTTGGCAATATTTTTGCGTAAATCTTTTAACATTGCCATTAGTTTATCATCTAAACCACCAGCATTTCCTTTTGCATTTGTAATAATAGAACTGTCATTGTCACTATCATAGGTATGATCTTCCGTCATCATAAATGACATTGGATTTTTAATAAAATCTAATCCTTCTTTTGTTATTTTAATAACGCCATATTGTTCAATTTCTTTACGTAAATAACCAGAAACTAAAACCCGTCTGATCAACGCCATCCAATAGGTTTTCTCTTTATTTTTTCCAATGCCAAAAAATGGTTGTCGATGTGTTCTATGCGAAGTTAACATCGCATTTTCTTTACCAATTATGGTACTAACAACATCTTTAGCTTTGTATTTTTCTTTTGTGTCTCTTACAACAGAAAGCAGTTTTACAACTTCATCTTGTGCTTCGTGTTTTTTCTTAGGATTTTTTGTATTATCATCTAACTCTGCTCCTAAGCCATTTATTTCATCAAACTCCTCTCCAAAGTAATGCAAAATATATTTTCTCCTATTCATAGAAGTTTCTGCATAACCAACAACTTCTTGCAGTAAAGCATGACCAATTTCTTGCTCTGCAACAGGTTTACTAGCCATAAATTTTTCTAACTTTTCAATATCTTTATAAGCATAAAAAGCCAAGCAATGACCTTCTCCTCCATCTCGTCCAGCTCTTCCAGTTTCTTGATAATAACTTTCTAAACTTTTAGGAATATCATGATGAATTACAAACCGAACATCTGGTTTGTCAATTCCCATTCCGAATGCAATTGTTGCGACAACCACATCACAATCTTCCATTAAAAACATATCTTGATGTCTAACTCTTGTTTTAGCATCTAAACCTGCGTGATATGGAACCGCTTTAATTCCGTTTACTTGTAAAACTTGAGCTATTTCTTCTACTTTCTTTCTACTCAAACAATAAACGATTCCTGATTTACCTATTCGTTGTTTTACAAAACGAATAATATCTTTATCTACATCTTTCGTTTTTGGTCTAACTTCGTAAAATAGATTTGGTCTGTTAAATGAAGCTTTAAAAGTTTTAGCATCAGGAATCCCCAATGTTTTTAAAATATCTTCTTGTACTTTTTCGGTAGCTGTAGCAGTTAAACCAATTATAGGAACATTATCTATTTCTTTGATAATTGTTCTAAGGTTTCTATATTCTGGTCTAAAATCATGTCCCCATTCAGAAATACAATGGGCTTCATCAATCGCTACAAAAGATATTTTTTGAGTTCTTAAGAAAGTTACATACTCTTCTTTTATTAAAGATTCTGGGGCAACATATAACAATTTTGTAATTCCGCTTTCAATATCGCTTTTAACTTGAGCTACATCTGTTTTATTCAAAGAAGAATTTAAAACATGTGCAATACCTCTATGCTCAGAAATACCTCGAATTGCATCAACTTGATTTTTCATTAAAGCAATTAAAGGAGAAACAACAATTGCTGTTCCTTCGCTCATCAAAGCTGGTAATTGATAGCACAACGACTTTCCTCCACCAGTTGGCATGATTACAAAAGTGTCTTTTCTTTGTAAAATGCTTTTAATAACTTCTTCTTGTAAACCTTTGAACTTATTAAATCCGAAAAATTTCTTTAACGGCACATATAAATCAATTTCATCACTCATCTTTATCAATCAGTTGGGGAATTTATTAATGTATTTTTAAAAATCATGTTTTGGTTTGAGTCTATCAATATTTATAGTAAATTTGTAGTAGTAAAAAAAAGTGTTTTCTACAATATTTTAAAGATATAACTTTTTTTCTTACTATTAAAATTATAAAACCTTGAAAGATTTTAATTCTATTATTACTACTGCAAAAGAAACAATTCTTATAGAAAGTAGTGCTATAGCTAATTTAGCAAATTTAATTGATGACAATTTTGAAGCATCCGTTAAATATATATTAAATTCTAAAGGAAGAGTTATTGTTACAGGAATTGGAAAAAGCGCCAACATAGCTACAAAAATTGTTGCAACATTTAATTCTACTGGAACTCCAGCTATTTTTATGCACGCTGCAGATGCAATTCATGGAGATTTAGGGGCCATACAAAATGATGATGTTGTTATTTGTATTTCTAAAAGTGGAAATACTCCAGAAATAAAAGTTTTAGTTCCCTTGATTAAAAATTACGGAAATAAAATTATTGCAATTACTGGTAATACAGATTCTTTTCTTGGAATAAATGCAGATTTTACTTTAAATACTTTTGTAGAAAAAGAAGCCTGTCCTAATAATCTAGCTCCAACTACAAGCACAACAGCACAATTAGTAATGGGCGATGCTTTAGCAGTTTGCTTATTAAAATTAAAAGGTTTTTCTAGCAACGATTTTGCAAAATATCATCCTGGTGGAGCTTTAGGAAAACGTTTGTATTTAAGAGTTTCTGATTTGATAAAAAACAATGAAATTCCGAAAGTTGATAAAAGGAGTAGTATTTCTAAAGTAATTATAGAAATTACCGAAAAAAGATTAGGAGTTACGGCAGTTATTGAAAATAATAAAATTGTTGGAATTATTACTGATGGAGATATTCGTAGAATGTTAAGTAAATCTACAGAAATAAATTCTTTATTAGCAAGTGATATTATGTCTAAGAATCCTAAAACAATATCAATAAACGCAATGGCAATTGAGGCTTTAGAAGCTTTAGAAAGCAACGAGATCACACAAATTTTAGTTACAAACGACAATACCGATTATTTAGGCGTTGTACATTTACACGATTTAATTAAAGAAGGCATTTTTTAAATGAGTGATGAACCAAAAGAAATGTCCTTTTTAGGACATCTAGAAGAATTACGTTGGCACTTAGTTAGGAGTACCTCCGTAGTATTTGCTTTTGCAATTGTACTTTTTATTTTTAAAGAAGAAGTCTATGACAACTTTATCATTGCTCATACACATTCTGACTTTGTTACTTACAGGTTTTTCTGTCAAGTTTTTACAAGTGTTGGTATAGATAGTAGTTTTTGTACTATTAATATTCCTAATAAACTACAAGCATTGTCTTTAACGCAGCAATTAATGAGTTCTTTATGGGTTTCATTAATTTTAGCCGTAATACTTACGTTCCCTTACTTATCATGGGAAATGTGGCGTTTTATTGCTCCAGGATTACACAAAACAGAAAGAAGGAAATCAAGAGGTTTTTTATTTATTGCTTCCTTATTATTTTTTATTGGAGTTTTATTTAGTTATTATGTAATTATGCCAATGTCTGTATCATTCTTTTACGGATATCAGATTAGTAAAAACATCGTAAATAATTTTACACTAGATTCCTATATCAGTTTATTTACCAATACAATGCTAGGTGTTTCGTTAGTATTTGAACTACCTGTTGTTATTTATTTCTTATCAAAGTTAGGCCTGATAACGCCTTCTTTTTTAAGAAAATATAGAAAGCATGCTTTAGTATTAGTATTAATTTTATCCGCAATTATTACACCGCCAGATGTTGCGAGTCAAATAATTGTTTCTATTCCAATATTAATTTTATATGAAATCAGTATTTATATTTCTGGTTTTGTTGAAAAAAGACAATTAAAAAATGCCAAATAAAGTTCAAGAATTTAACGAATATCGTCAGAAAATGAACGATAAACTCTTAAGCAACGATAATAAAGTTATTAAGAGAATTTTTAATTTAGATACCAATGCTTATAGCGAAGGTCATTTATCTGTAAAGACAAAAGAGCTTTTAGGTCTAGTCGCTTCTACTGTTTTACGTTGTGATGACTGTATTGCTTATCATTTAGAAACAGCGTATAAAAAAGGTGTTACTAAAGAAGAAATAATGGAAGCTATGTCTATTGCTACTTTAGTTGGAGGAACAATTGTAATTCCGCATTTAAGAAGAGCATACGAGTTTTGGGAATCTTTAGAGCAAAACGATTTATAATTAATTTAAGAGTTCCCTAAATCACAATTAGTATATTTGAAATATGATATTAAGAGCAGATAATATTGAAAAAATATATGGAAGCCGAAAGGTAGTTCAAGGAATCTCTTTGGAAGTATCTCAAGGGGAAATTGTGGGTTTATTAGGTCCTAATGGAGCTGGAAAGACCACTTCTTTTTATATGATTGTTGGTATGATTAAACCCAATGCTGGTCATATTTATTTAGATGATGAAGAAATTACAAATGACCCAATGTACAAACGTGCTCAAAAAGGAATTGGATATTTAGCACAAGAAGCATCTGTTTTTAGAAAATTATCTGTAGAAGAAAATATTATGTCTGTTCTAGAATTTACTGATAGAACTAAAAAAGAATGTAAAGAAAAATTAGAATCTTTAATTGAAGAATTTAGTTTGGGGCATGTTCGTAAAAATAAAGGAGAATTATTATCTGGTGGAGAACGTAGAAGAACAGAAATTGCGCGTTGTTTAGCTTCGGATCCTAAATTTATTTTATTAGACGAACCTTTTGCTGGAGTTGATCCGATTGCTGTTGAAGACATTCAAAGTATTGTTGCACAACTTAAAAATAGAAATATTGGTATTCTAATTACCGATCATGATGTACAAGCAACATTGGCAATTACAGATAAAACTTTTTTAATGCACAACGGAAGCATTCTTAAAGAAGGAACGCCAGAAGAATTAGCTGCCGATGAAACTGTACGTAAAGTGTATCTTGGCAAAGATTTCGAGCTAAAAAAGAGAAAGTTTTAGCATTGCACGCAAATGTATTAAGTTTTTTAAAACAAAGCTTGTGTAATAAATTACTATTAAGTGACTTTAACGACAATCTGTTACTATAAAACTACTTGTCTTTTCGAAATGAGTCTTTTCCTGACGATTGAGAAATCTCATGAATAATAACTCAAAACTTAGGATTCCTCCTCATACTTCGTTCGGAATGACATTCTGATTATAAGATTTATCTTTGTACTTCAATCACGTTCTGTTAGCCGTTTATTTATAATTTAGTTTTCTGCCAAATTATGTTGAAGTAAAACTAAAAAACAAAATGTATTGAGAACTAAGCCTTCTTTTCTGTTAAATTACTTCCAATAGATAATACTACATATAAGATTATCACTAACGGAATTGCAAGTACTTCCAAAAATAAAATCATTAGTATAGAAACGAATAGAAACACATATTTTAATATGTTTTCATTTACTTTATAATTCTTAAATTTTAATGAGAATAACGGAATTTCTGCATTCATTAAAAAACTTAACACTAATGTTATTCCAAATAATAAATAATTATTTTGTATCAAATCAATAAAAAACTGATTGTCAGAATATATCGGAATTAATGGTAAAGAAATCACAAACAGACTCATTGCTGGTGTTGGCAATCCGATAAAAGAATTGGTTTGTCTTGTATCAATATTAAAATTTGCTAAACGGTAACAAGCTGCTAGCGTTAATAGCAAACCAAAATAGGGTAAATATCCAGTACTAAAAGAAGCTATATTTAAAGTGTCAGCAGATTTCTCAAATAAATTCAATGAGTTTTCTTGCAACAAACTAAACATTACAATTCCTGGAACAACACCACTTGTAACCATATCTGCTAAGGAATCTAGTTGTTTACCTAAGTCACCAGAAACATGTAACATTCTTGCAAAAAAGCCATCCAAAAAATCAAGAATAATTCCGATTGTTACAGATAATGCCGCCATTTCAAAATTACCATTCACAGCAGCAATTGTGGCAATTGTACCACATAGTAAATTTCCTAAAGTAATTAAATTCGGAATATGTTTTTTCATTATGTTTGGTTCGTTTTATAAAGCGAAAATAAGAAAATCAATTTGCTCTTATTTCAATTTCTTTCTTTTTTTATCATCTTTGTGATTCAACGTGCTTAAAAAATTGTTCAATGCCAATATTTAATTCAGATTTTAATCCTTCTTTACCGTTTAGAAACGGACATTTTAACACGATGTATCGTCCGTTATTTATGAAAGAAACAACTATGTATACTCGCAAACGTATTTTTACTTGGGATAACGATTTTATCGATTTAGATTTTTCTAAAACAAACTCTAACACGTTGGCAATCTTAATTCATGGTTTAGAAGGAAGTTCTGAATCTAAATACATGATTTCTACAACAAACGAGTTAAATAGTAAAGGAATAGATACTGTTTCTCTTAATTTACGTGGTTGTAGCGGTGAAGATAATTGGTTGTTAGGAACCTATCATAGTGGTAAAACAGAAGATGTTCATTTTGTTATCAATCATATTTTAGAGAATTATTCTTATGAAAACATTCTTATCATCGGGTTTAGTTTAGGAGGAAATTTAACCTTAAAATATATGGGCGAATTTTCAGAAACACTTTCACCAAAAATAAAAGGCGCTATTGCAATTTCAGTTCCTATTGATATTACTAGTTCTGAACGCGAAATGGATAAACTAAAAAACAAACTCTATATTGAAGAATTCTTAAAAACCATTCGATTAAAAGTATTAGAAAAATCTTTTAAATTTCCAGAATTTAAACTAGACAAAGAAAAACTTTTTAAAGCTAGCCGATTTAAACATTTAGAGCATTTATATACGGTACCGGTTTTTGGTTTTAAAAACCCAGAAGATTATTGGGAAAAAGCAAGTTCAAAACCTTATTTATCAAAAATACAACAACCTACTTTATTAATAAATGCTAAAGATGATTCGTTTTTGGGAGCAGCATGTTTTCCTTATGAAGAAGCTGTAAATTCAGAGTTTTTCTTTTTAGAAGTTACAAAATATGGTGGTCATGTTGGATTTATTTCAACTTTTAAACAAAACGAAAGTAGATGGTTAGAAAAGCGAATTAGTCGTTTTATTGATGAAAATATTCAAATCAAGATAGAACAAACAATATCTTAGGTTAACAATGGTTATTAAAATAGGATTTTGGATATTTGTAATTAGCAACCAACTATTTTGAAAAAAAATTATTTATTTCTTTTTTTATTCTGTTCACTCCAATTAACAGCACAAACTTTTAGAAATTATTCTAACGAATTTTTAAATATTGGTGTAGATGCAAGAGCTTTAGGAATGAGCAAATCTGTTACAGCAACAAGTAATGATGTAAATGCAATTTATTGGAATCCAGCAGGTTTAATGAATTTAGAAGATTATCAAGGTTCGTTAATGCATGCGTCTTATTTTGCTGGAATTGCAACTTATAATTTTGCCGCAATTGCTTTACCAATTGATAATAAAAGTGCTATCGGAATTTCTATCATTAGGTTTGGTGTTGATGACATTTTAAATACTACAGAACTTATTGATAGTCAAGGAAATATTAATTTCAATAGAATAAGTCTTTTTTCGGCTGCAGATTATGCTTTTACATTTGCCTACGCTAGAAACTTAATTTTTAAAGACATGTATTTTGGTGTAAATACTAAAGTTATAAGAAGAGTTATTGGTAATTTTGCTTCTTCTTGGGGATTTGGATTTGATGCTGGAATTCAGTTTGAAAGAAATAATTGGAAATTTGGTTTAATGGTTCGAGATATTACAACAACGTATAATACTTGGAACATTAATACTGTTGAATTTGATAAAATTAAGAACTCTATTCCGGGTCAAAATCAAGAATTGCCAGAAACCACAGAAATTACAAAACCTAAAATACAACTTGGTGTTGCACGAAAATTTAGAGTAGCAAGAGATTTTCATTTGTTAGCAGAAATCGATTTAAACATGCGTTTTGCACAAACTAATGATATTGTTTCTACTCGTTTTATTAGTGTTGACCCTACCTTTGGTTTTGAGTTAGATTATACAGATTTGGTATATTTACGTGGCGGAATTGGAAATATCCAGAATACAACGCAATTTGATGGAAGTAAATCAGTATCGTTACAACCAAATTTTGGAGTTGGATTTAAATACAACGGAATTCAAGTAGATTATGCGTTAACAAACATTGGAGGTGTTGGTAACGCATTATACTCAAATATTTTTTCAATTAAAATTGAGTACAAATTTTTTAGAAATTAATGCTGATGAAAACAAAATATACTTCTTTATTTCTGATACTATTTGTAATACAGCTTACCTTTTCTCAGTACAAACAATTATCTGAAAAAGTCGAAATAAGTATCATTACTGCAGGTCCAGGAAAAGTATTGTACGAAGGGTTTGGTCATAGCACAATTAGAGTAAAAGATATTGATTTTGATATTGCTTACAACTACGGAATTTTTGATTTTGATGCTCCAAATTTTTACTTAAACTTTACCAAAGGAAAACTATTATATAAATTAGAAAGTTATCCTTTTCATTATTTTGTTAGAGGCTACCAAAGAGATAAACGTTGGATAAAAGAGCAAATATTAAATTTAAATCAATCTGAAAAACAGCAATTTTTTGAGTATTTAGAAAACAATGCAAAACCAGAAAATGCTACCTATTTATACGACCCCTTTTTTAATAATTGCGCAACGATTATAAGAGAAATAACTGAAACTATTTTAAAAGATAAAGTTTCTTTCAAAGAAAATCATATTGAAGAAAATCAATCTTTTCGACAATTAATGAACAAAGAAATACCTTGGAATACTTGGGGTAGTTTTGGTATAAACTTAGCTTTAGGTAGTAAATTAGATAAAGTTGCCACAGCAAAACAATACATGTATTTGCCAGATTATGTATATAGCGGATTTAAAAATGCAACGGTAACTCGAAATTCAAAAACTAAAAACTTAATTAAAATAGATCGATATATTTTGAAGTTTAAAGAATTAAAAATTAAACCTTCTTTTTTTAATCCTTTATTAGTTTTTACATTGATATTATTAATCGGTTCTTTTATTACTTATAAAGATGTAAAAAGAAAACAAAGAACAAAATGGTTCGATTTTCTGTTGTTCTTTTCTACAGGAATCATTGGTTTAGTTATACTTTTTTTATGGTTTTTCACCAATCACTCTACGACTCCAAACAACTTGAATTTTTTATGGGCTTTTGTTCCTAACTTAATTATCGCATTTTATATTGTAAAATCTAATCCGAAGTTGTGGATAAAAACATATGTAAAAGCACTTATTATTTTGCTTCTAATTGTTCCGGTAATTTGGATTGGAAAAATACAGGTACTACCACTAGCAAGCTTGCCTTTACTACTACTACTTTTTATTCGTTTTTTGTTTTTATCAAAAGGTTTATTGCCCTTTAAAAAATAGTATTATAGAAATCATTTTAACCAGTATTTTAAAGTCTAAAAAAAGTGTTTGCATAAGGAAAATTAACTTGCGCTCAACCTGTTAAACCCGAACGAATAAGATGTCTTATAGCATAAAAAGGAATGCTTTTTTTTAATTCTTCATTCTTAAAATATACGTATTTAAAAAATATAGCTAATTTTAAGAAGTTTTAATAATTCTTACACTATATAAATTCATATTTCTTTACTTTTGAAACACGCAAACAAAACCAACAATGAACAAGCAAATTATAGAATGTGTCCCTAATATTAGTGAAGGAAGAGATTTAAATAAAATACATGCAATTGCAAACGTTGTAAAAGAAGTCGACGGAGTTAAATTATTGGATGTTGATCCAGGAAAAACAACCAACAGAACCGTTATTACTTTTGTAGGAGAACCAAAGAATGTAATTGAAGCCGCTTTTAGATTGATTAAAAAAGCAGCAGAGATCATTGATATGAGTAAACATTCTGGTGAACATCCAAGGTTTGGAGCTACAGATGTATGTCCGTTAGTTCCGATTGCTAATATAACGATGGAAGAAACTGCTAATTTTGCGCATCAATTAGGAAAACGTGTTGGAGACGAATTAGGTATTTCTGGATATTTTTACGAGAATGCGGCAACTTCTAGCCAAAGAAAAAATTTAGCAACAGTTCGCTCTGGCGAATATGAAGGGCTAAAAGAAAAGTTAACTAATCTTAATTGGAAACCAGATTTTGGCCCAACAGAATTTAATCAACACGTTATTTCTTCTGGTGTTACTGCTATTTCTGCACGTGATTTTTTAATTGCCTATAATGTAAATTTAAACTCTACTTCTACTCGTAGAGCAAATGCAATTGCTTTTGACGTTAGAGAAAACGGAAGAATAAAATTAGTTGATGGAAAAAATGTGTTTGACAAAAATGGAATTCCAGAAAGAATTCCAGGGAAATTAAAAGCTGTAAAAGGAATTGGTTGGTTTATTGATGAATATGGCATTGCACAAATTTCTTATAATTTAACTAATATTAGCATTACATCAATGCATGAAGCTTTTGAAGAAACTGTTTTATCTGCTACAAGTCGTGGTTTAAGAGTTACTGGTTCAGAATTAGTTGGATTGGTTCCGTTGCAAGCAATGTTAGATGCAGCAGATTATTTCTTAAAAAAACAAGAACGTTCTTTAGGAATCAGCGAAAGCGAAAAAATAAAGATTGCTGTAAAATCATTGGGTTTAGACGATTTAAAGCCTTTCAATCCGCAAGAAAGAATTATCGAATATGTAATGAATGCTGATGCAGACAAAAAACTAATTGACTTTACGGTTAAAGATTTTGCTGAAGAAACAGCTTCAGAATCTATGGCTCCTGGCGGAGGAAGTATTGCTGCGTATGTTGGTACTTTAGGAGTTTCTTTAGGAACCATGGTTGCTAATTTATCAGCAAATAAACCTGGTTGGGATGATAAATGGGAATACTATTCTCAATGGGCAGAAAAAGGACAAAAATATAAAAATGACTTATTATTTTTAGTGGATGAAGACACCAATGCTTTTAATAAAATTATTGATGGATTCAGGTTGCCAAAATCTACTGATGAAGAAAAATCAATAAGAAAACAAGCCGTTGAAGAGGCTACAAAATATGCAACTGAGATTCCGTTTAAAATAATGGAAACTGCTTCTAATTCTATGGAAGTAATGTTAGAAATGGCAAAAAATGGATTGCAAAATTCACTTTCTGATGCTGGTGTTGGAGCATTATGTGCTAGAACTGCCGTAATTGGAGCTTATTTTAATGTACGTATCAATGCAAAAGATATTAAAGATCGAAATTTTGCTGATACAATTCTTTCTAACGCAAAAAATATTTATGAAAAAACAATTGCTTTAGAACAAGAAATGATGACAATTATTGATGCAAAAATTTAATCAATGATAGAAGTTTCTATTATTCCTTTTGAAGAAAAGTTTGCAACCCTTTTTTATGATTTAAATATTGAATGGTTGCAAAAATACTTTTATATAGAACCTTATGACGAAAAAGTTTTGAGTAATCCAAAAGCTTTTATAATTGATAAAGGGGGTTTTATCTTTTTCGCAACTTACAATAACAAAATTGTTGGTACTGTAGCTTTAATCAACGAAAAAGAATGTTTCGAACTAAGTAAAATGGCCGTTTTACCAAAATATCACGGACAAAAAATTGGGCAGCAACTAATAGATTATTGTATTGAGTTTTCTAAAAATAAAGGATGGGAAAACATTATGTTATATTCTAATAAGATTTTAGAACCTGCCATTACTTTATATAAAAAGGTTGGATTTAAAGAGGTTGAATTAGAAAAAGATGTGTATTATGAAAGAGCAAATATTAAAATGAAATTAAGATTATAATAAAAAACTTCCTTGTTAAATTGGTTTTATAGAGATTGAATTAGAAGCTGAATCGCATTATGAAAGATCTGATATTAAAATGAGACTTGACTTATAAAAGGTTCTGAAACAAGTTCAGAATTAAATAAAACTTTGAATAGCTAATTCGTATCCTTTAATTCCAAAACCAACTATAACCCCCTTTGCATTCGGAGCAATATAACTTACATGTCTAAATTCTTCTCTTCCATGTACGTTAGAAATATGCACTTCTACAACCGGAGTTTCAATTCCTTTTACCGCATCGCCAATTCCAACGGATGTGTGTGTATATGCCGCAGCGTTTAAAATAACTCCATCATAATCAAAACCAACTTCGTGTAATTTATCTATAATTTCACCCTCAATATTAGATTGAAAATATTCTAATTCTACTTTGGAAAATTGTTTTTGTAGATTTTTAAAAATAGTTTCAAAAGTATCTGAACCATAAATTTCTGGTTCTCTTTTTCCTAATAAATTTAGGTTTGGTCCGTTTATAATGATTAGTTTCATAAAATATTTTAAAGTTGTAAATATATACTTTATTTTTAGCTAATGAAATGGCAACACGCATTAAAAGATTATCAATTATTTTTAAAGATAGAAAGGGGTTTAACTAAAAACACCATTGATAGTTACACAAGAGATATTCAAAAATTGATGCTCTTTTTAGAAACCAATGAAATTGTGGTTTCTCCTATTAAAATTGACACTAAAATTTTACACCAATTTCTTTATGAAATTGCTAAAAAAATTCAAGCCACCACACAATCGAGAATTATTTCTGGTCTTAGAAACTTTTTTGATTATTTAATTTTTGAAGATTATCGATCTGACAATCCAACAGATTTGATTGAAACTCCAAAAATTGGAAGAAAATTACCAGACACATTATCAGAGAATGAAATAAATGAGTTGATTAACGCCATAGATTTAAGTCATCCTCAAGGAGAACGAAACAGAACTATTCTAGAAACCATTTATAGCTGCGGATTAAGAGTTAGCGAAGTAATTACTTTAAAAATTTCTGATTTATTTTTTGAAGAAGGCTTTATTAAAGTTCTTGGAAAAGGAAATAAAGAGCGGTACACTCCGATAAATTACAATACTCAGAAATATATTGCTTTTTATATAAAAGACATTAGAAGTCACATTTCACCTAAAAAAGGGTATGAAGATACCTTGTTTTTAAATAGGCGTGGAAAAGGGTTAACCCGTCAAATGATTTTCATGATTATTAAAAATTTGGCGATACAAATTAATTTGAATAAAAAAATTGGACCACATACGTTACGCCACTCTTTTGCTACTCATTTATTAGAAGGCGGAGCAGATTTAAGAGCCATACAACAAATGTTAGGGCATGAAAGTATTACCACAACAGAAATTTATGTTCATTTAGATAAAACGTTTTTAAAAAATGTGGTAGAAAAATACCATCCTAGAAATTAAATCTACTTTATAAAAGAAAAAGGTTTCCCAATAGAATCTGAAGGTATTCTAATATCTAAAATTTTTGCAATAGAAGCAACTACTTGATTTGTATATAATTGTTCTTCTGATAAAATTTCATCTTTAGCTTCTATTTTGTTACCAAAAGCAATTACCCAAACTTGATCTGTATTTTTTATAGAACTCCCATGATCTCTCCAAGTGTTTAAAGGCTCCGTTCCTCTACCATGATCTGTTGTAATTATAAAAGTAGTTTTGCCTTTATAAAATATATCTTGTTGTGTAAAGTTCCATAATTTTTTAATGAAATTATCTGTTCTATTTGCTGATTTTAAATAAAAATCATATTTTCCATCATGTGCAAAATCATCAGTTTCTCCGTAAGAAATATACACCAACTTTGGATGTTTCTTTTTTAACGTTTCTACTGCAAATTGATGTGTAAAAGCATCTAAGCGAACACTTCCCCAAGGACTAGGAATTTCATCTTGTAATTCATTTAAAAAAACTTCTTTTTCCGATAAGTTTGCCCCTTTTGCTTTTCTGAATCCTGCATTTACATACAAACCACTTCTTTTTTCATTTATGATGTATGGAAAAACATCCCAACTACCAAAAGCAGCTACTTTTCCTGAATATATATCTGTTTTTTCTGCTATCTCTAAAATAGTTTTATTAGGGTTTGGAATTTTGTCATTACTATTTATTCTTTCATCATCTGCTTTACCCGTTAAAATTTCGTTATAACCCGGATAAGAAAAATGCATTCCATTCGTTAAATTCATTTTGCTTCCCTTCCAACGATTTCCATGAATTTGTCCTGTTTTAGAAACTTCACTCCAAATAAAAGGGAATAAAATCTCTCTTCTTTCCATAGCTGTTTCTCTCCAAAATTCTTTTTTTAATTCTTTTACATCATTCACATACTCATCATTACCTACTAATAAAGAATCAGCTCCAGAAAATAGTTCCTGCCATCGTAAACCATCTAAAGTTATTATAAAAACTTTTGATGAATTATCTTTAGCTATCGATTCTTCTTGTTTCATATTTGGTGTACAAGAAACTAGTATCAATAAAAATATTGCTGTTATACATTTTATACTTTTCATTTGCTATACTGTTTTATTGAATATGTATTGTAAAGAAAAACTTCTTAAATTAAACGAACATTAATTAAAGGTTAGCTTATTAAATGCGAAATTAAAAAAAGCTTACGATTTCATTTACTAAAATACGTTTTTTAAATAACAAGGTAAAATTAATTAAAGTCACTAAAAAAAACCTTGAAGATATCTTCAAGGTTTTTGTTTTTTACGTAAATAATTTATTTATTTTGCGACGCTAACGGCTCTAGTTTCTCTAATCACCGTAACTTTAACTTGACCTGGATACGTCATGTCATTTTGAATTTTCTGTGAAATTCCAAAAGATAATTCAGCCGCTTTTTCATCACTTACTTTGGTGCTTTCCACCATAACTCTTAATTCTCTACCAGCTTGGATTGCATATGCTTTTTGTACACCAGTAAACCCGAAAGCAATTTCTTCTAAATCTTTTAAACGTTGTATATACGAATCTAACACTTGTCTTCTTGCTCCTGGTCTTGCTCCTGAAATTGCATCACAAACCTGAACAATTGGCGCAATTAAAGTTTTCATTTCAATTTCGTCGTGGTGAGCACCAATTGCATTACATACCTCTGGTTTTTCTCCATACTTTTCTGCCCATTGCATTCCTAATAAAGCATGTGGTAATTCGCTTTCTGCATCTGGTACTTTTCCGATATCATGCAATAAACCAGCACGTTTTGCCATTTTAGCATTTAAGCCCATTTCTGCAGCCATAATTCCACATAAATTTGCAACTTCTCTTGAGTGTTGTAATAAATTTTGCCCATAAGAAGAACGATATTTCATACGTCCAACAGTTTTAATCAACTCAGGATGTAATCCACTTATTCCTAAATCGATAACCGTACGTTTACCAACTTCAATAATTTCTTGTGTAATTTGATTTTCTGTCTGTTTTACAACTTCTTCAATTCTTGCTGGATGTATTCTTCCGTCGGTAACTAATTTGTGTAAAGACAATCTTGCTATCTCTCTTCTAACTGGATCAAAACAAGATAAAATAATTGCTTCTGGAGTGTCATCTACAATGATTTCAACACCTGTAGCGGCTTCTATAGCTCTAATATTTCTTCCTTCTCTACCAATAATTCTACCTTTTACATCATCAGATTCTAAGTTAAAAACTGAAACACAGTTTTCTACGGCTTGTTCTACTCCAACTCTTTGAATGGTATTTAAAACAACTTTTCTAGCGTCTTGCTCTGCCGTTAGTTTAGCTTCTTCAATTGAATTCTGAATAAAAGCCATTGCATCTGTTTTAGCTTCTTCTTTTAGTGTATTAACTAATTCTGTTTTAGCTTCTTCTGCTGATAAACCTGAAATTTGCTCAAGCATATCTACCTGTCTATGATGCATCTTATTTAAGTCGCCTTCTTTTTTTTCTAAAAAGTCTAACTTATGCGTAAAATCTGCTTCTTTTTGTTCTAAAGAACTGTTTAATCTTTTGCTTTTATCAACCTCTGAAGCTATTTGAGACTCTCTATCGCGAATTCTCTTTTCTACTTCAGACATTTTCTTTTCTCTATCTAATATTACTTTTTCATGCTCAGATTTAAGTTCAAGAAATTTTTCTTTTGCTTGTAATATTTTGTCTTTTTTTAGAGATTCTGCATCAATTTTTGCTTCTTTAAGAATTGTTAATGCTTCTTTTTTTGTATTGTTTAAAAGTTTTTTCCCTTTCGATTTTTCTATTGCTTTTGCAATAATAAATCCTATAACTGCTCCAACCACACTAAGTGCAAAAGAAAGTATCATTCCATCCATAATTTTCTATTTATATATAAAAAAGCCTACATCAATTGTTTTTTTAAACTCCATTATGGCATTTATAGGACTAACTAATTGATTAAGGATCCATCTAGATACTGAAATGAATTCAGCAATAATGGCTTGCTTTTACAATTAAGACTCATCCTTCATAATTGAATAGTGTTGAGTTTAATAAACTTATACTAACGTAGGCAGTGTATTTTAATTTTATTTTAATGAACTTACCCTAAATGAGATTGTAACATTTCATTTAGTTTATTTATTTTTTCTAAAGCTTTATCTGTATTGTCATTTATATCAATTGACGAAATTTCTACTTGTGATGCAAAACGCAATGCGCACATTGCCAAGACATCTTGTTTATCATTAACAGCATAATTTTGTTCGTATAAAGAAATTAAGTGATTAATATTGGTTGCGGCTTTTCTCATCCCTTCTTCTTCTTGGGTGTTTTTAACACTTAGAGGATATGTTCTGCCTGCAATTACAACATTAATTTTTAATTTATCTGACACTGTTAATGAACTTTTTTATTCGCTTAATTGAACAATACATTTATCGATTTCTCGAATTAAAGCATTTATTTTGAGTTTTGTTTCTCTTGTACTATTGTTACTGCCGTCAATAGTTTTTGCAATTTTAAGAAGTTCAAAATCTTTATTTTTATCTTCTATAATTTGCTGATTCATATTTAATTGAAGTTGTAATTTACTTGCATTTTGAAGAAGAATTTCATTTTCTTCTTTTAAAAATTCATAATTAGCTAAAAGTGTTTTTAACCTATCGTCTAATAAATGAATTGCCTCTAGTATTTTACTCATCAATTTTCTGAATCGAAACTATTACAACAAAGTTAACATTCTGAAACCTAAAACACAAAAAAATATACTCTTTTTAAATTTTATTTTCTAAACAACTGTTAACTAGGGTTCTAAAATTTTGGCTTTTATCTGCTTTAATTTTTTAGTATTTTAGCTAAAAATAGATATTTGAGACATTTCACAATTATAATACTCCTCTTTTCGACCTCAATATTTTTCGGACAAAAAAAGTATCCAACGAAATATTTTAGAAATCCTTTAGATATAAAAACTATTTTGGCTGGTACATTTGGCGAACTTAGAGGTAATCATTTTCATGCTGGATTAGATATTAAAACTCAGGAAAAAGAAGGCTTAAACGTATTTGCAGCTGCAGATGGTTATGTTTCTAGAATTAAAGTAGCACTTTGGGGATATGGAAAGGTAATTTATGTAACACACCCAAACGGTTATACAACTGTTTACGCTCATTTAAGTAAATTTGGTAAAGGAATTGAAGAATATGTAAAAGCAATTCAATATAAAAAAGAAAGTTACGAAACCGGAAATATTTTTCTAAAACCAAATCAAATTTCTGTTAAAAAAGGGGACGTAATAGCATACTCTGGTAGTACTGGTGGATTTGTTGCTCCGCATTTACATTATGAAATTAGAGATACAAAAACAGAAAAAATTATCAATCCATTATTGTTTGGCGTAAAAGTAAAAGATACAATTGCACCAAAAATAAAAGGCTTGTTTGTATATCCTTTAGTAGATTCTTCTCGAGTTAATCAATCTATAAAAAAATCTTTATTAGCCTTTAAATCTGTTGGAAACAATACGTATACAACAAATAGAATAACAGCAAATGGACCAATCGGCTTTGGCGTTCAAGTAACTGATCAATTAAATGGGGCGTATAATAAAAACGGAATTTACAGCTTAGAAATGATAGTAAATGGACATAAAGTATATCATCATGAGCTAGAAACTTTTTCGTTTGCTGAAAGTAAATACATCAATCTTTTAATAGATTATGAAAATTATGCTCGTTTTAAAAATAGATTTCAGAAAACGTATAAAGAGAAAGCTAGTAAATTAAAAATTTATAAAGAGTTACTTAATGATGGAATTGTAAGCATAAAAACTGGTTTTGATTATCGAGTAGAAATTATTGCGGCAGATTTTGAAGGCAATAAAACAATCATTAGGATTCCGGTAAAAGGTATTCAAAGCAACACTGTTTTTAGAAAAGAAAAAGACACAACTGCTTATAAAATTATTGCAAATAGATTTAACAAATTTAAACAAAATGGAGTTAGTGTAGCATTTCCTAAAAACACATTTTACAACGATCTCTATTTAGATTTTAAGGTTAAAAATAACATCGCTGAAATACATAATACTAGAATTGCTTTAGATAAAAACTACACTTTAACTTTTGATGTTTCTAAGTACTCAGAAGATGAAAAAAACCAACTGTATATTGCGGGTATTAACAATAAAAAATATCCTTCTTATCAAAATACTAGAAAAAAAGATGATACATTCTTTACGACAACAAAAACTTTAGGTAATTATACTTTACTATCTGATAAACAGAAACCTACTGTTTTATTGAGTAATTTTAAAAACAAACAATGGATTACAAAATACAGTGAGATAATTGTAAAAATTGAAGATAAAAAATCGGGAATAAAATCATATAGAGCAACCTTAGATGGGGAATGGATTTTAATGGAATACAACTTAAAAACGAAACAATTAATCTATCAATTTAAAGACAAAAAATTAGTCGGCTCAAAACATCTATTAGAAATTGAAGTAGAAGATAATGTTGGAAATACGAATACACTTAGTGCAACGTTCTATAAAAAAGAATAAATTAGCCTTTTAAAAAAAATACCTAAGTGAAAAAATTGTTGCTGTTTCTATTAATCATTCCTTTTGCACTTTTTGCGCAAAATACTACAACCTTAAAAGGTGTTGTAACGAACAAGCTAAACTGGCCCATTAAAGATGTTGCTGTTTCGTATTTAAATAGCGGAACCACAACAGATACAAAAGGGTATTACGAATTAACAATTCCTGTTAGAAAAACCATAGAAGTTGTATTTAGCCATGTTTCTTATCTAACACACACTCAAAAAATAACCTTAAGAAGTAAAAGAATCCTTACCTATTCTCCTGTTTTAATCTCTTTAGACAATAAACTAAATGAAGTTATTGTAAATACTAAAACAAATGAGGCAAAAGGAATAAAGATGATCGATGTTACCAAAGTAAAACGATTACCTGGTATTAATGCTGGTGTAGAAAATTTATTAATGACGATGCCTGGCGTAAACAATAACAACGAATTAAGCACGCAATACAATGTTAGAGGCGGAAATTTTGACGAAAACTTGGTGTATGTTAACGGAATTGAAGTTTACAGACCATTTCTTGTTCGTTCTGGACAACAAGAAGGTTTGAGTTTTATCAATTCAGAAATGGTGCAAAATATTCATTTTTCTGCTGGTGGATTTCAAGCAAAATATGGCGATAAACTTTCATCAGTTTTAGATATTACGTATAGAAAGCCAACAACATTTAAAACAACAGCAGAATTAAGTTTGGTTGGCGGAAGCGCAACCATAGAAGGGCTAACTAAAAATAAAAAAGGAAGTGCTATTGTTGGTTTACGCCACAGAAACAATAGTTTATTTGTAAATAGCAAACAAATTGAAACCAATTACAAACCTAGTTTTACAGACATACAAACCTACGCAAGTTATCAGATAAACGATAAATTAAATGTAGATTTTTTAGGGAATTTTTCTCTAAACAACTACAACTATACTCCTATTTCTCGTAAAACTCGTTTCGGAACGTTGGCAGATCCTATTGAATTAATTGTGTTTTATAGCGGACAAGAAAAAGACAAATACATTACTAGTTTTGGCGCTTTTAAAGCGGATTACAAACTCAACGAAGAAATTATACTAAATGCTACTGCATCTTTATACAATACGCAAGAAGAAGAATATTTCGATATTTTGGCTGCTTATAATTTGGGTGAGGTAAATGGCAATTTAGGTTCAGAGAATTTTGGTGAAGTTGAATTTTCAACAGGAATTGGTTCGCAATTAAATCATGCGAGAAACGATTTAGATGCGCTAATTACCAATTTGCAACTCAAAGGAATTTATAAAAAAGACAACAATCAAGTAGAAGTCGGAATTAAATATCAACTAGAAGATATAAAAGATAGAATTATAGAATGGGAAGTGATCGATTCTGTTGGTTTTGCAATTCGTCCGCCACATCATAGCATTAATAAGCAACCTTACGATCCGTATAAAGGAGCATTACAACCCTATCAAAGTATTAGAGCAACCAATAATGTAACGATTAATCGTGTTTCTGGTTTTGCGCAGTTTAGCAGAAAAGATTTCTGGAACGAACATCAAATTTGGTATAATTTCGGAATGCGTTTTCAGAATTGGAATGTAAAAGGAAACGGAACTACAAAAGAAAGTCATTTTATTTTTAGTCCAAGAGCACAATTTGCCATCAAACCAGATTGGGAAAAAGATATGTTATTTCGTCTTTCTGGCGGGTTGTATTATCAACCACCATTTTATAAAGAGTTAAAAGATAATTTGGGAACTATTCATCCAGAAGTAAAAGCGCAAAAATCTATTCATGCAGTTCTTGGAAACGATTATAGTTTTACCATGTGGAATCGTCCATTTAAACTTACCACAGAGATTTATTACAAGTATTTAAGCAACGTAAATCCATATACAGTTGATAATGTTCGGATTCGATATCAAGCAAAAAATAACGCGACTGCGTATGCAACAGGAATTGACATCAGACTAAACGGAGAATTTGTTCCGGGTAACGAAAGCTGGATTAGTTTAGGATTGCTAAAAACACAAGAAAATATTGACGGCAAAGGTTTTATTGCTAGACCAACAGATCAACGTTTTAAATTAGGAATTCTATTTCAAGATTATGTGCCCAATTTACCAGATTTAAAAGCCTATTTAAACTTGGTGTACAATTCTGGTGTTCCTGGCGGCTCTCCAAGTTATGCAGATGTGTATCAATTTCAAAGTAGATTAAGCGCTTATAAACGTGCAGATTTAGGCGTTTCCTATGTTTTTGTGGATGCCAATAAAAAAGCAGCTCATAGTTGGCTGCGTAACTTTAAAGAATTAACTGCTGGCTTAGAATTGTTTAATTTGTTTGATATTAACAATTCTATTACCAATACTTGGGTGCGCGATGTCTATTCTAAAACCATGTACGGAATCCCAAATTATATGACTGGACGTGTTTTGAATTTCAAAATCGGAATGCAGTTTTAGTCCAAATTGAACATCTTTCTAGTTCTCTACTTTTTAGTATCTTAGTAACTTCTGTAACACTTAAAAAATTAAAATACTGTAAGTCAATCAAAACCAATTATCATGAAAAGAGTTCTACTACTATTTTTTGCTTTATCATTTATATTTATTTCTTGTGACAATGAAAAAGTTATTGATGTTTCATCTGAAATAAACATTATCGAAAATGGTTTGTTACCAACCTATCAAGCTAAAGGAGATTCAATTATCACTTATAATATTTTAGATAGAATGAATCACTATAAAGTTCCAGGTGTTAGTATTACTATTGTAGAAAATGGTAAAATAAGATGGGCAAAAGGCTATGGAATGGCAAATACCGACACAAAAACCAAAGTAGATATAAATACCATTTTTCAAGCCGGATCTATTAGTAAACCATTAGCAGCATTATCAGCTTTAAAACTGGTTGAAGAAGGAGCACTTGATTTAGATATAGATGTAAACACCTATTTGAAAGATTGGCAAATCCCTGCAAATAAATTTACAGCAATAGAAAAAGTAACACTAAGAAGATTGTTAACTCATACTGCAGGCATGACCGTTCATGGTTTTCCTGGTTACGAACAAAAAGATTCTTTCCCTACTATAACTCAAGTTTTAAATGGTCAAGGAAATACCCCAAAAATATTTGTTGACACGATTCCGAATAGTATTTGGCGCTATTCTGGCGGTGGTTATACTTTAATGGAAAAAATAGTGGAAGATACAAGTAAAAAGACATTGGAAGTTTATATGGCAGAAAACTTTTTAACTCCACTTGGCATGAATAATAGTACATATGAACAGCCTTTAAGTATAAATAATCACACCAATGCAAGTGCAGCATATAATTCTAAAGGAGAGATTGCAGAAGGTTATTGGAATAATTATCCTGAGCAAGCTGCAGCCGGCTTATGGACTACTCCAACAGATTTAGCGAAGTACGCTATAGAGGTTCAACAAATAGTAGCTGGAAAAGAAGACGGAATCTTATCCCAAAAAACGATTGACCAAATGCTTACAAAGCATAAAAATAATTGGGGTTTAGGTCCATCTTTACAATGGGAAAAAGATTCACTTATCTTTAGGCACGGAGGGAAAAACAGAGGTTTTACCAATGAATTAATTTCTTTTGCAAACAAAGGAAGTGCTGTAATTATTATGACTAATGCAGATAATGGCGGGAAATTAATAAGTGAAATCCTTAGAGCAGTTTCTAAACAATACAACTGGGAAATAAACAAGCAAAAGGTTATCGAAACAATTGAAATTCCTATTGAAAAGTTGAATAGTTTGACTGGAAAGTATAAACTTAATTATCAAATAGATGGTATTGGTGATTATTTGATTGATGTAAAGATTGAAAACAACAAATTAGTTGTAAACGACTCGAATAGCGGAGAAGTCAACATTTTAAGCGCAACTGAAGAGTTTGCTTTTATTGACATTGAAACTGGAGCAAAAGTAAAGTTCAATACTGATAAAACTTCAAAAACAGTAGTCTTTAACGGCAGGTTTACGTTTAAAAAAACAGAAGATTAATACTTCAAAAGGAATTACAATATCTGAGCAGCGTGCTCTTTGGTTTTCACTTTGGTAATTATGGCTGAAATAATTCCGTTTTCATCAATAACAAAAGTAGTTCTGTGAATTCCGTCATATTCTTTTCCCATAAATTTCTTTGGTCCCCAAACACCAAAAGCATTAATTACAGTTTTATCTTCATCAGCCAATAAAGGAAAAGGCAATTCGTGTTTGTCAATCCAATTTTGTTGTCTTTTAGCAGAATCTGTACTTGCTCCTAAGACTTCATATCCTTTAGACAGAAACGTTTGGTAATTATCTCTTAAGTCACATGCTTCTGCCGTACAACCTGGCGTACTTGCTTTTGGGTAAAAGAACAATACGAGTTTTTTTCCTTTATAATCAGAAAGTTGAATGGTGTTTCCTTGATTGTCTTTTGCTGTAAAGTCTGGAGCTTTATCTCCTATTTTTAGTGTCGTCATAATTTAGTATAAAAGTTAAAAAGTTGAAAGTTAAAAAGTAAAAACTATAATTGAAACTTTATTAGCAATAAACTTTATAAACTTTGTACTTTTAAACTTTACAACTCATAATAAATGACCAAACAAGAAAAAGTAGATTTCGTAATTAAAACATTACAACAAACGTATCCAGAAATTCCGATTCCGTTAGATCATAAAGATCCGTATACATTGTTAGTTGCGGTGTTATTATCTGCACAATGCACCGATGTTCGTGTCAATAAAATTACGCCTATTTTATTTGCGAAAGCAGACAATCCGTTTGATATGATAAAAATGTCGATAGAAGAAATCAAGGCAATTATTCGTCCGTGTGGTTTATCACCCATGAAAAGTAAAGGCATTTATGGGTTGTCTAAAATATTGATTGAAAAATACAATGGAGAAGTTCCGCAAAGTTTTGAAGGATTAGAAGAGTTGCCAGCAGTTGGACACAAAACAGCAAGTGTTGTGATGAGTCAGGCTTTTGGGATTCCTGCTTTTCCGGTTGATACACATATTCATCGTTTACTATTTCGATGGAATTTAACCAACGGAAAAAATGTGATTCAAACAGAAAAAGATGCGAAACGATTGTTTCCAAAAGAAATCTGGAACGAGTTACATTTGCAAATTATTTGGTACGGACGTCAATATTCTCCTGCTCGTGGTTGGAATTTAGAAAAAGACATTATTACTAAAACTATAGGGAGAAAAGCTGTGTTGGAGGAATATTATAAAAAAGATTCAAGAATAAAGACGTTTAGAAAATAGACTGTTTTGTCATTCCTGTAATTTATACTGAACTTGTTTACGCTGAATTTATTTCAGTGATTCAATAAAACAGGAATCCATAGGAGAAATAAAAAAATATTTCGAGGGTTTTTGAACACTTATTTTCCTCTTTGGGGAAATGTCTAAAAGACAAAGGGGATACATAAAAAAAGCCTCAACTGTTCGTTAAGGCTTTTCTCTCTTAATTCAAATTCAATTCAATGAAATGGTCCGATTTAGTTTTTATAACTTTTAACGATTGGGAAAAGTTAACTAAAAATTGAATTGTTTCTTTTCTAGGTTGCTCCCTAAATTCAGGAGACTTTTTAGAGTAAAGTTGCATCATATAAACTATTTTATTACTTGATTGTTAACTTAATAACGATGCTTTTTTACTTATAGTATTTAATTCACTAAAATAATTTTATTTTTTTCGATTAGTTTTCTTAAATTGATTAATGCATACCGCATTCTTCCTAACGCAGTATTAATACTTACGCCTGTATTTTCTGATATTTCGTTAAAACTCATATCATTATACATCCGCATTATCAATACCTGTTTTTGTTCTTCTGGTAATTCATTTATCAGTTCTCTAACATCTTCATGAATTTGCTCTTTGATCATTTTTTTCTCTGCATTTAGCACATCGTCTCCTAACACAGAAAAAATATCGAATTCATCTGTATTTCTGAATTTTGGCATTCGGTTCGATTTTCTAAAATGATCGATCACTAAATTATGAGAAATACGAACAACCCAAGGTAAAAACTTACCTTCTTCGTTGTAATTTCCTTTTTTTAAGGTTCTAATTACTTTAATAAATGTGTCTTGAAAAATATCTTCGGTAATGTCTTTGTTTTTAACTTTACTATAAATAAAACTAAATAAACGCTGTTGATGTCTCTTAATTAATATTTCAAGAGAATGCTCATTACCATTAATGTAATTGCTAACTAATTTGCTGTCTGGGGTTAAAGTATCACGTATCATAAATTACTTTTAGAAAGCAAGCTTGCTTTCTGGTTTCTATTGTTATTAAATAGTTAAAGTAATTTTAAGCTATACGCACGTGGGTTTTAGTGAATTAATATATCAAATATGATGATAATATTTTACAAATACAAATAAGTTGCTTTTTTAAAATGAAATTTATGTTTTTCTTCTCTTAGAAAATGGTATTTTTAGCGCTTGTTTTTTTAGAAATGAAATTAGACCTCAATAGCGTAAATCCAAAAGAAAATATCATAATTAAAGGTGCAAGATTGCACAATTTAAAAAATATAGATGTTGTTATTCCTCGTAATAAATTAGTGGTTATAACTGGTTTATCTGGCTCTGGAAAATCTTCTTTAGCTTTTGATACGCTGTATGCAGAAGGGCAACGCCGTTATGTAGAAAGTTTGTCTTCATATGCACGTCAGTTTTTAGGAAAATTACACAAACCAAAAGTAGATTATATCAAAGGGATTGCTCCTGCAATTGCCATTGAGCAAAAAGTAAACTCTACAAACCCAAGATCTACGGTTGGTACATCTACAGAGATTTATGATTATATGAAATTGCTGTTTGCCAGAATTGGTAAAACCTACTCGCCTATTTCTAATAAAGAAGTAAAAAAAGACACGGTTGCAGATGTCATCAATCATATAAAAAAATATAAACTAGGTTCTAAACTATTGTTATTAGCTCCTGTTTATTTAGATAAAACAAGAGATTTAAAAACGATTTTAAATATTTTTTCTCAACAAGGGTATGCTAGAATTAAAATGGGCGATTCTATTCTTAGAATAGAAGATTTTTCGATAGATTCTTATAAGAACGAAACCTTGCAATTGGTTATAGATAGAATTATTTTAAAAGATGATGAAGATTTTTACAACCGATTAGCAGATGCCTTTCAAACTGCTTTTTTTGAAGGAAAAGGAACATCTATTATAGAAAATTTAAGCAACAATAACGTTGTTGAGTTTAGCAATAAATTTGAGTTAGACGGAATTACATTTTTAGAACCAAACACGCATTTATTCAGTTTTAACAATCCATACGGAGCTTGTCCTGCTTGTGAAGGTTATGGAAATGTAATCGGAATTGATGAAGAATTGGTGATACAAAACACCGGATTATCCATTTATGAAGATGCCATTGTTCCTTTTAAATCAGATTCGTTTAGTAAATACAAAGACGATTTAATTACGCATGCTTTTGAGTTTGATATCCCTATTCATAAACCTTGGTTTGAACTCACAGAAAAACAAAAAGAATTAGTTTGGTCTGGAAACAAAAGTTTTAATGGAATTCATGATTTCTTTCAAAAATTAGAAGAAAAAAGTTATAAAATTCAGAATAGAGTGATGCTTTCTCGGTATCGAGGAAAAACAAAATGTACTGTTTGTAACGGAAAACGTTTACGAAAAGAAACCAACTATGTAAAAATTGACAACAAAACAATTTCTGACTTAGTTACTTTACCAATTGATGAACTAGCAGATTTTTTTAGTACAATCAACATAAATAAGCACGACTTACAAATAGGAAAACGGTTATTAACAGAAATCAATAATAGAATACAATTTCTATTAAATGTTGGTTTGAGTTATTTGACATTAAATAGAGCTTCTAATTCACTTTCTGGAGGAGAAAGTCAACGAATAAATTTAGCCACTTCTTTAGGAAGTAGTTTGGTAGGTTCTATGTATATTTTAGATGAACCAAGTATTGGTTTGCATCCAAAAGATACAGAACGGTTGATTGGTGTGTTGCAAGATTTACGTGATTTAGGAAACACGGTTATTGTCGTTGAACATGATGAAGATATCATGAAAATTGCAGATTATATTATTGATATTGGACCAGAAGCAGGAACTTTTGGAGGAAACGTTGTTGCCGAAGGAAGCTTTAAAGATATTTTAAAATCAGATTCGTTAACGGCTAAGTATTTGAATGAAGAATTAAAGATTGAAGTTCCTAAAACACGAAGAAAATCAACCAACTTTATTGAAGTTATTGGAGCAAGAGAACACAATCTTAAAAATATTGATGTTACTTTTCCGTTGAACAATCTTACGGTAATTACTGGAGTTTCTGGAAGTGGAAAAAGTACGTTGGTCAAAAATATTCTATATCCAGCAATGCAAAAGAAAATTATTGGTTACGGAAATAAATTAGGTCAGTTTACAGAAATAAAAGGCTCGTTTAACAACTTAAAACACATTGAGTTTATTGATCAAAATCCAATCGGAAGATCATCACGCTCAAATCCTGTAACCTATATAAAAGCCTATGATGATATCCGAAATTTATTTTCGAATCAGAAATTGGCAAAAATTAGAAACTACAAGCCAAAACATTTTTCTTTTAATGTTGAAGGCGGTCGTTGTGAAGTTTGCAAAGGTGATGGAGACGTTACGATTGAAATGCAATTTATGGCAGATGTACATTTGCAGTGTGAAGCCTGTGATGGAAAACGCTTTAAAAAAGAAGTATTAGAAATTACTTTTGTCGGAAAATCAATTGATGATGTTTTAACTTCAACCATTGATGATGCAGTTGCATTTTTCGCAGAAAATGAGCAAACAAAAATTGTTCAAAAATTAAAACCGCTGCAAGATGTTGGTTTGGGTTATGTACAATTAGGGCAATCTTCTTCTACGCTTTCTGGTGGAGAAGCGCAGCGAATTAAACTAGCATCTTTTTTAGTAAAAGGAAATACAAAAGACAAAGCCTTATTCATTTTTGATGAACCAACAACAGGTTTGCATTTTCATGATATTAAAAAATTATTAGCATCATTTAATGCGTTAATTGAAAAAGGGCATTCTATTATAGTAATTGAACATAATATCGAATTGATAAAATGTGCCGATTATATTATTGATTTAGGTTTAGAAGGCGGAAAAAATGGTGGAAATTTGTTGTTTCAAGGAACACCAGAAGAATTAGTTCTTGATGAAAAATCGTACACAGCAAAATATTTAAAAGAGAAATTAGTATCTTAACGTCGTTCTTAACTTTTTACCTATGTAGTTTCTTAGTTAGAAGCAATTTTAGGTGTTTCTATTTTATCAAATAAAACGAGAAGACTAGGTGTTTATGGTATTGTTTTAATGCATTCTATTGTTCTTTATAATGTTATTGTATTTAGGATATGGTTTTAACGTAATTCCTTGGAATTTACAAAATATTTTAAGTGTCTTAATTATCTTTTAGACTTTAAAAACAACTTCATTTACAGAAATATTTACCTATTCTATTTCCTATCAAAAAGGATTGATTTTAAAGATTCTGATAATGAGCTTCCAATATTAAAATCTCAAGAAGCAATTATGGATTTTATTGAAGCTAACGAAGATCTTTCAAATGAATTTAATACATACAACATTGCGATTGAAAAATTTAGATGGAAAACATCTGTAAAAGAGGGTGAATTAGTTATTAAAGGAATAACGACAGTGTTATGCATTTTAAAACCACTTATTAAACCTTACGGAGATTTACAATATATGGAGCCAGAAATTGATAATCTGCGCTTATACAATGTAAACTAAACAAAAAAGGCTATTCAAATTGAATAGCCTTTTTAATTATTATAAAAAATAGCACTCCTACTTGTTGTGTACTTTTAAAATTCTGTCAATTCGAGTGAGTTTTACAATTAAAATGAGTGAAATTTGTGTCGAGAACAAGAATTTTATTTATAAACTAGTTCTCGATATATATTTTTTATTTCGATTTGTTTCACAAGCTACTTTTCAACTAAAATGTGTTTTGATTTCAGCAATACTCAATCTGACAAAAAAATCACTCGAACTGACATTGAAACTTCTATTTTAATTCAAAATATCCAACGGATTATTTCTTTATTTTTTTAAGAATAATATCTATTGCTTTGTCTAATTGTGGCGATTTATTTTCTAATCTTTCTTTAAAATTTTTACCTACATACACATCTGGAGAAACTCCATTTATTTCTAAATCTTTTCCATCTAACGTATAACAACCCCAAGTTGGTAATCTATAGCTAGAACCATCAACCAAAGAACCGCTAGTTGTAAAAATAATCCATCTGTACGTTTCTGTTCCTACAATAGTTCCCATGCCAAGTTCTTTAAATCCTGCTGCAGTCATTTCTGCATCAGATAAAGATTGCTCGTTTACTAATAAAACAATTGGTTTATCTCCGTAACTAAAATTAGATTGACTTGTTAGTTTACCTTCTCTATATTTCCAATTTAGATATTTTTTTTGTCTTAAGAAGTTTAAAACGGCATCGTGTACATTTCCTCCGGTATTAAATCGTAAATCTAAAATTAAACCCTCTTTATAGGCTTCGTCGCTAACTAAATCGTGATAAAATTTGGTCAGTTCACCGCCAGTCATATTTTTCATATGTACATAAGCAATCTTGTTGTTCGATTTTTTATCTACATAAGATTGGTTGTTGTCTTGCCATTCATCATACAACAACGTGCTAATTTCGCTGTAACTTATTGGGTGAATATTCACATCAAATTCGCTCCCTTTTCTTGCAAATCTCAAACTGATTTCTGAGTTAAATTTAGGGTTTGTAAAATAAAATTCTCTATTGTTTCTTATGTCCACTTTTTTACCATTTACAGCAACTAAAACATCGCCTTTTCTAAGGTTTTTTCCTCTAACATCTGTAGGGCTTTCTGAAATAATTCTTTCTATTGTATACGGATTTTCATTATCGAACAAAATCCCTGTTGCCAACGTTTGTGTTCCATAAAATACTTCTTCTTCTTTTCCGAATGAATTAAAACCAAAATGAGATGTATTTAATTCTCCCAACATGTCATTAAAAATCAATCTTAAATTTGCTCTACTTGAAACGTTTGGTAAAAATTCAGCATACGAATCTCTTAGTTTTTGCCAATTCTCTCCATGGAAGTTTTCATCATAATAACTTTGCTCCATTCCTGCCCAAGCCTCGTAATACATTTGCTCAAATTCATCAGATAAAGATTTGTTAAAGTTATGATTGATAGAAATTGGCTTTAATTCATTAGCTTCTAAATTTATAATACTAATTGTTCCTTTAGACAATACATAATGCTTTTTTTTCGAACTCACTAATTGATATCCAAAAAATGGAGAATCGCTTAGTTTAACTGTTTTATTTTCTTCAAAAGGCTCAATGGTTGTTTTCCATATTTTATTTTTTCCTTGATCGTGATTTGATAAATAAATAACATGTGTTTTTTTACCATCTTTAATAATTGAAATATTTCCTTGACTACCAAATTTTGGACTGATTTCGGTTAATCTATCCATCAAGCCTTTTTCGTTTATGATTGTTGGCTCTACTTCTTCCTTTTCATCTTCAGTCTCTTTTTTATCTTTGCTTATTTCTACAAATAAGGCATTTACTTTATCAATCTTAAATGGTTTTTCGTATTTATCTAAAGCCATTTGATACACTTTAGGGACACCATTTCCGCCACCTGGAAAGTTTGGAGCTGTTCTTTCTGATGAAAAATAAATATATTTTCCGTCTGGAGACCAATGTGGATCAGATTCAGAAACCTTAGTTTTTGTGAGATTTATTGATTTTTTTGTAGCAGTATTATATACAAAAATATCTGTTTCAAAATCTCTATATGCATTGTAAACAATGTGATTCCCATCTGGAGAAAAATATGGATTCGCATTATAAAAAGCCCAGAATTCATCTTTTACAATTAGGTCTGTTTTATAATTGTTTAAATCAATTAAATACATGCCATTTCTTCCACTTAAATACACACCTTTGGTTCTGTCTTTATTTAGTGTAAGTTGTCTGTTATTTTGTGTTGTTGTTGTTAATTGTCTTGTTTTAAAAGCGTTGTTTGCACTTGTAACAAACCAATTATAATATCCGTTTACAGATCTAGAAAAAAGCAATGAACTATTATCTTTTAACCATTTTACTTCTTGTACAGCTTCTTTAGGATTTGTTTCTATTTCTTTTACAAACTTTCCTTCAACATCAGATACAAATAATTTTCCTCTAGAAATAAAAGCCATTTTTTTTCCGTCTTGTGAAACATCAAAAAATGTGATATTTCCTTTAACATCAAAAGATTGTTCTTGTTGAGTTGTAGAATTATTATTGATATTTATATTTAATTTTTTTGAAGAATTTCTATCAACATCATAAACATATAATTGATACTCTTTTCTAAAAACAACTTTTTTGCCATTAGCGCTTACTTTTGGCCACATGATTGAAGTAGAAAAATTAGTCAATCTTTTTTTAGATCCATTATCAAACCTATATAAATTATATTCTCCTTTATATTCATCCGATTGAAAATAAACAGTTCCGTTTTTATCAATCGTTGCTCCGAAATCTTTTCCTCTATACGTTGTGTGTTGCGTATATTTTTTAGTTTTTTTGTTGTACGATTTTATGTCTGGATTGTAGTCTCCTTTATACCTTTTTCTGTGTGCAAATCTTGAGCTTTCCCAAGATTCATTAAAATAAATATCACCTGTTTTTGGATGTTCTACAACATTATGAACTGTATTAAAATAATGTTCAAAAGTTCTTTTTGGCGTTCCACCATTAATATTTACTGTGTAATTAGACATAGAATTATATCTGTTTGATGTAAAATTTATGGTCTTACTATCCCAATTCCAAGAAGAAACTGCATCATTACTTTGATAAAAGGTAAGTTGCTGTATTTCACCACCATTTAACGGCATAATATACACATCATTATTTCCATATTGATTACTAGTAAACGCCAACCATTTTCCGTCTGGAGAAACACTTGGGTCCGTTTCTACTCCTTGCATGGCAGTTAATCGGTATGCTTCTCCTCCGTTAGAAGAAACTTTCCATAAATCGCCTTCATAACTAAAAATAACATTAGCTGCGTCTGGAGTTAATGTAGGTTTTAAAGTGAAATGTACACTTTCGCTTTGGGAATATATTGCTATTGAAAACAGCAATAAAAATGTACTTATAAAAGATTTCATAATTCTAAAGTTTAGTTTGAAGTGTGAATTTACTAAATTTTAAATAATATCTTTCTTCTAGAAATGTTAAAATAATTTTATGGCACAGCAAATGGTTGTTTTATAGTGTTCAAGTAAATTAATAATGACTTTTTTAGACTCATAACTTTCTTTTTTTGTTTTGTTTTGCAGTATCAAGTAATGCTCAGAAAATAAATTTTAAAAACTATTCAATTATAAACGGATTGCCACAATATGATATAGTTGATGCAGTTTAAGATACTGTTGGATATCTTTGGTTTGCAACTCAAGGTGGAGTAATTGCTCGTTTTGATGGAAATAATTTTGAAGTCTTCAGCCAAAAAGAGGGATTGCTTTCTAATTTCACAAATTCTCTTTTTTTGAACAATGACAGTTTGTTTATAGGAACAAACTTACTCGATACAATCTTCCCATCCTGCACTTCATATAAGGTAAATCCAGAGCGTATATTAACATATTCTCATATTTAAATGTATCAGGGTCTGCCACCAATACGTTTTGAAACCTTTCTGGTTCTGAATCCAAATCTTTTTTCCAACGAAAAAGTAGGTTGAGAAGGCTCCCCTTTTCTCCAGCGGTAATCAGTATCAGTTTTAAAAAGGTAGTTTTGTTAGATCTACATTTCCACCAGAAATAATTATTCCAACTTTTTTATTTTTAAACTTCTCTTTTTCTCTAATAACAGCTGCAAAAGCAACAGCGCTAGAAGGTTCAATAATAATTTTCATGCGTTCATAAACTAATTTCATAGCTTCGATAATTTCTTCTTCAGTAACTCTAATTATTGAATTTACATGTTTTTGAATAATTGGAAAATTGTGATTTCCAAGTTGGGTTTTTAAACCATCTGCAATCGTATTTGTAGTTGTATTGGTTTCAATTTTTCCGCTTAATAAAGATCGATACGCATCATCAACTTCAAAAGGTTCTGCTCCAATTACTTTACAATTCTCAAGAAAAGAATTTGCATAAAGTGATGTTCCTGCAAGCAAGCCACCACCACCAACAGGTGCAATTATAAAATCTAATTCTTTCACGCTTTCTATTAATTCAAAACTCGCTGTGCCTTGTCCATAAATTACTTCTAAATTATTTGAAGGATGAATAAATGTTGCGCCAGTTTCTTCTTGAATTTTTAAAGAAGCTTCTTCCCTAGCCTTTAAAGTAGGTTCGCAAATAGTAATTAACCCACCATAACCCAAAGCAGCTTCTTGCTTTACCCTTGGTGCAGAAGAAGGCATTACTATATACGCTTTAACGCCTAAGTTTTTTGCCGCTAAAGATAACGCTTGCGCAAAATTTCCTGAAGAATGGGTTACAACTCCTTTACTTTTTTGCACATCGGATAATTGTAGAATTGCATTGGTTGCGCCTCTTATTTTATAAGATCCAGCTCTTTGAAAATTTTCGCATTTAAAATACAAATCTGCATTTGTAAATGTATTTAATAGTACGGAAGTTAAAACTGGAGTTTTATGTATAAAGGGTTGAATCCTTTTTTGGCAATCTAAAAGCATTTGTTGAGTCATAAAAACAAAATTACACTTTTATTTCTCTTTTTTTACCAAATTAATAAAAGTATAGCTCTATATAATAATAAGTACAAAAAAATCCCTCTCATAATGAGAAGGATTTTGCTTTTGGGTGGAAGACGGGATTCGAACCCGCGACCCTCGGTACCACAAACCGATACTCTAACCAACTGAGCTACAACCACCATATAATTGCGGGTGCAAATATAAATTATTTTTTAATTCTCTACAAAAGAAAACTTAAATTAATTTATCTAAATTTTGTACAGCTACGTAACGTTCTGTAGTAAAACCTTCTGCAGATTCTACACCAATTAACCTACCTAAATCATTTGCTCTATAAGCAATACTTTCAATAAAATTTTTACTTGTTATAGGTGTTTCTGGTTCTTTACTATTTGGATCAAAAAACTGAGAACTATATGCCTTTACAGATTCAATTTTTGCATTCATAAAACCAGTAACATTAACCACAAAATGAGGTTTACTGTTTTTCCATTGAATATAATGATATACTTGTTTTGGTCTCCATTTTTCTTGAGATCTTCCATCAAGTTGAGTTTCAATTTTTATCAATCCACTTAAAAAACAAGCATCAGAAACCAGTTTACTTCCCTTCGAATGATCAATATGTCTATCATCAACTGCATTACACAATACAATTTCCGGCTGATATTTACGAATCATTTTTATAATTTCTAACTGATGTTCTTTGTCATTTACAAAAAATCCATCAGCAAAAACTAAATTTTCACGAACAGAAACACCTAATATAGTTGCTGCATTTTCCGCTTCTTTATCTCGTAAATCAGCAGAACCTCGCGTTCCTAATTCACCTCGAGTTAAATCTACAATTCCGACTTTTTTACCTAAAGAAACTTCTTTGGCAATCGTTGCTCCACAACCTAACTCAACATCATCTGGGTGTGCACCAAAAGCTAATATATCTAGTTTCATTATTTCATATTTAGTCATTACGAATGAGAAACGAATGAAGTAATCTTTTAATAAAAAAGAGATTGCTTCGTTCCTCGCAATGACGGTTATTTTTTAGTTTTATCCTTGATTTGTCATTTAGAATTGAGCTTAAAAACGATAGAAAAATAAGATTCCTTCTCATTAGCTTCGCTAGTTGCGTTCTATCAAAATATATTTTGATTTCAGTAGCGTTCGGAATGACATAATTTATTTTATTTATTGCTAACTCTCTTTAATTTAAAAGTGACTCTCTCTCTACTGATAACTTATTTACTGCAGACTGTTCAGTGCTTGCTCAATATCAGCAATTAAATCTTCTGTTTCTTCAATACCAACAGAAAAACGAATTAATCCATCTTTTATTCCTTGATTTTCTCTTTCTTCTGGACTTAATAATGCGTGTGATGTTTGAGTTGGGCTTAACATGGTACTCTCTACTCCAGCTAAACTCATAGATGGTTTTATCAACGATAAATTATTCATAAAATCCATTGCATTAATATTCTCTTTTAATTCAAAAGACAGCATTGCTCCAAAATACTTCATTTGTTTTTTCGCTAATGTATACGATGGATGCGATTTTAGACCAGGATAATACACCTTAGCAACTGCTTCATTTTTATCTAAGTATTTTGCCATTTTTAAGGCATTTTTACTTTGACATTTAACGCGTAAATTCATCGTTTTTAAACTGCGTTCTAACATCCAAACAGTAAAATCACTTAAGCTTCCACCAAGATTTTTTGCTACGTTCCAAATTTTATTAATATGTTCATTAGAGGCTGCAACAGCTCCGGCTAAAATATCAGAATGTCCGCCCATATATTTAGTAGCAGAATGCAACATAATATCAATTCCAAAATCAGTTGGTGTTTGGTTAATTGGTGAAGCAAATGTATTGTCAATCATTGTTACAATTCCGTTTTTTGTTGCCAAATCTGCAACTGCTTTCATATCAGTAATCGTTAGCAACGGATTAGACGGTGTTTCTATATACAACACTTTGGTGTTTTCTTTGATTTCTTTTTGAAAAGATTCAATTGATAAGTCTTTAGTAAACGAATATTCAATTCCGAATTTATCAAACTCTTCTACTACAAAATTATAGGTTCCGCCATACAGGGTTTGTTGCAATACAATATGATCCCCTTTGTTTAAAAACGCTAATAAAGTTGTACTAACTGCTGCCATTCCAGAACCAAAAATCAAAGCATTTTCGGTCTTTTCTAAGGCTGCAATTTTCTTGCACAGCATTTCTTGGTTTGGAGTATTAAAATATCGTGGATACCGTTTTATAGCAACATTGTCAAATTCATACGAAGTTGACATATATATTGGTGAAATTGCTCCTTTAAATTGCTCATCTTTTACTTCACCAATGTGAGTACAGATTGTGTTTATTCCTAGTTTATTGTTGTTTTTCATTACCTAAAATTTAGTTCGGCTAATTTAAGAAAACAATTATACATTTATGGTTTTATATAGAATATTTCTAATAACTAAAAATATACATAAAACGAACATTTAGGGTTTAGATAAATTCAATATCTTCGCTTTTATGATTTCGGTAGTAATTCTTGGTAACGGAAACGTGGCGACACATTTATATAATGCTTTTTCAAAAGCGTCAGCTATAACTGTGATACAACTTAATTCTAGAAACCCAAAAAACATCACCAATACTGATGTTACCATAATTGCTGTTTCTGACGATGCCATTCAGCAAGTTTCTCAATCAATTAGCAACAGAAAAGGGTTACTTGTTCATACTTCTGGAGCTGTTGATATTAATGCTATTGTTACTGAAAGAAAAGGTGTTTTTTATCCGTTACAATCCTTTACAAAAAATGCAAAAATCGATTTTAATAACATTCCGTTTTGCTTAGAAACATCTAATTCTGATGATTATCATTTATTAGAAAAGCTAGCAAAATCTATTGCTAAAAATAGCTATCAAATCAATTCAGAACAACGAAAAAAATTACATATAGCCGCTGTTTTTGTCAATAATTTTACCAATCATTTGTATAAAATTGCAAACGATATTTGTATAAAAAACAATGTTCCTTTTGAAATTTTATATCCGTTAATTGAAGAAACTGCAAAAAAAGTACAATCTATTTCTCCCGAAGATGCTCAAACTGGACCTGCAAAAAGAAACGATGTGCAAACCATTAAAAATCAGTTAGAAAATTTAAATTTGCAGCAGCAAAAAATATATCAATTGCTTACAAAATCTATCCAAGAAAACTAATTATGGAAAAAAGTTATAAAGAATATTTATCGCAAATAAACACACTTATTTTTGATGTTGACGGCGTTTTAACAAACGGTATGGTTACTGTTTTTCCGGATGGAGAACTGGTTAGACATATGAATATTAAAGATGGATATGCGCTAAAAACAGCTGTTGATAAAGGGTTAAATGTGTGTGTAATTTCAGGTGGAAATAATGAAGGAGTAAGAACAAGATTAAAAGGATTGGGTATAAAAGATATTTACTTAGGTGCACATGATAAAATTAAGCAATACAACGAATTAACAAAAAAATACAATTTAAAACCAGAGAATGTAATGTATATGGGTGATGACATTCCTGATTACCCGGTAATGAAATTGGTTGGAATGCCTTGTTGTCCTAATGATGCGGCCCCTGAAATTCAGAAAATATCAAAATACATTTCATACAAAAAAGGTGGTGAAGGATGTGCTAGAGATATTATTGAACAAATTTTACGTGTTCAAGGAAAATGGAGTGAAAATTTTGATGCTAAATATGATTAATTGCAAATTCGTTTATTGTTTTAATTGTTTTCAAATCTCAATTCTAAAACAGCATATCGCTTCGAGTGATTTTTCTGAAGAATGAAGAAAAATTGTATTGAGAAGTCTTATAAAAAATAAACTCATAACTTTCTTAGTTTTTTTTCTCCAACATCGGCACAAAAGAAAAATCGCCCAATTCATGCTTTTCAAATTCTTTGGCAGATTTACGAATAAACAAGGTCATGATTTGAGTGGTTTCTCCAATAGGAATTAACAACTTACCTCCTACTTTTAATTGACTTAGCAATGGTTTCGGCACAAAAGGTGCTCCAGCGGTTACAATAATTTTATCAAAAGGAGCAATTTCTGGTAAGCCCTTATAACCATCACCAAAAATTAATTTCTTTGCTCTATATCCTAATTTTGGTAAAAATAAAGACGTTTTTTTAAATAATTCTTTTTGACGTTCTATAGAATACACTTCCGCTTTCATTTCTAATAAAACAGCTGTTTGATATCCAGAACCTGTACCGATTTCCAACACTTTGTCACCAGGTTTTATTTCTAATGCTTGTGATTGAAAAGCAACTGTATAAGGTTGAGAAATGGTTTGTTCTGCTGCAATCGGAAATGCTTTATCTTGATAGGCATGTGCTTCAAAACTAGAATCAATAAACAAATGACGAGGAATTTTACGTACAGCTTCTAACACTTTTTCATCTGTAATTCCTTTAGCTTCTAATATAGTCGCTAACTGTTTTCTAAGTCCTTGATGTTTATGAGTATCTTTCAATTCTAAATAAAATTTGAAGTTCTAAAAGTAGTAATAAATCTAAAAAAATAGCTATAAAAGTGTATCTTTGTTCACGATTATTTTCTAGCATTTTTCTTTGCTGAAAATCAACATTTAACACAAAAAATATATTTATATGCTAAAAGTAGGTGTTCTTGGCGCTGGTCATTTAGGTAAAATTCATCTTAAATTATTACAACAATCAGATAAATACGAATTAGTAGGGTTTTATGATCCATTTACAGAAAACGCTAAAAAAGTAGCCAAAGAATTTGGGTATGTTTTGTTTGATTCTGTTGAAAGTTTAATTGATCAAGTTGATGTAATAGATATTGTAACTCCAACATTATCTCATTTCGATTGTGCAAAATTAGCCATAGAAAAAGGCTGTCATATTTTTATTGAAAAACCAATTACAAAAACGGTTTTGGAAGCAGAAGCAATAAGAACATTGGCTAGTCAAAAACACATTAGAGGTCAAGTTGGTCATGTAGAGCGTTTTAATCCTGCATTTACAGCAGTAAAGGACATGATTGAATCTCCTATGTTCATAGAAACACATCGTTTGGCTGAATTTAACCCAAGAGGAACAGATGTTCCGGTTGTATTAGATTTAATGATTCATGATATCGACATCATTTTAAGTGTTGTAAAATCAAAAGTAAAAAATATACACGCAAGTGGTGTTTCAGTAATAAGTGAAACTCCAGATATTGCCAATGCAAGAATTGAGTTTGAAAATGGTTGTGTTGCTAATTTAACGGCAAGCAGAATTTCAATGAAGAATATGCGTAAATCTAGATTCTTTCAAAAAGATGCTTATATCTCTATAGATTTTTTAGAAAAAACTGCAGAAGTAGTGAAGATGAAAGATGTGCCTGAAACTCCAGATGAGTTTGCTATGATTTTACAAAATGCTGAAGGCATTAAAAAACAAATTTATTTTGATACTCCAGAAGTACAACCTAATAATGCCATTTTAGACGAGTTAGAATCGTTTGCTGATGCCATTGAAAATGATACCACACCAATTGTAACCTTATCGCAAGGAACAGAAGCATTACGAGTTGCTCAACAAATAATTGATTGCTTCGATAATTAATATTAAAAATTTATACATGAAAAACATCGCTGTAATCGGATCAGGAACTATGGGAAACGGAATTGCGCATACATTTGCTCAATATGGATTTCAAGTTCAATTAATAGATCTTTCTGAAACTAATTTAGCCAAAGGAATTGCAACTATCACAAAGAATTTAGATAGAATGGTTGCTAAAGAAAAAATTTCTGAAGCTGATAAGAATCAAACCTTAAACAACATCACTACGTATACTTCTATTAAAGAAGGTGTAAAATATGCAAGTTTAGTTGTGGAAGCTGCAACTGAAAATGTAGATTTAAAGCTGAACATTTTTAGAGAATTAGACAAAGTTTGTCCTGAAGACACAGTTTTAGCGACAAATACTTCTTCAATTTCTATTACACAAATTGCTGCTGTTACAAACCGACCTGAATTTGTGATTGGAATGCATTTTATGAATCCTGTACCAATTATGAAATTGGTAGAGATTATTAGAGGCTATAATACTTCTGATGAAGTAATGAAATTTATAGTTGAGCTTTCTAAAAAAATTAATAAAATTCCGATTGAAGTAAATGATTACCCTGGCTTTGTTGCAAATAGAATCTTAATGCCAATGATTAACGAATCTATAGAAACAGTGTATAATGGTGTTGCTGGAGTTAAAGAAATTGATACGGTAATGATGCTTGGAATGGCGCATCCTATGGGACCATTACAATTGGCTGATTTTATTGGATTGGATATTTGTTTGTCAATCTTACATGTATTATACGACGGATTTAAAAATCCTAAATATGCTCCATCTCCGTTATTAGTAAATATGGTTAGAGCAGGGAAGTTAGGTATTAAATCTGGTGAAGGTTTTTACGATTATTCAGAAAGCAGAAAAGCAGAAAAAGTAGCGAAGCAATTTGCATAAATTAGTAAAATTTGTCATTTCGAAAAGAGGAACGATTCAGAAATCTGCTAATTATTTAGTACGTTCAAAAAAAATATTTAAAAACCTAAGTATCTTTCTACAAGTTGGTTTAGGGTTTAGCTATATTGATACAGAAACAGAACGTTTGGCTAAAGGTTTTACTTTTATTGAAAACGAAAATTTAGGATTATATTTTCAAATCAACTCAAAAACTTCTATTCATTTTTTTGGTGGATTAGGACATGTTTCTAATTTTAATTTTCAGCTACCAAATAGCGGATATAATATTTTTAGTACTGGTTTTGGAATTCAATATTCTATAAAATAAAAAGAGGAAATTTCTTTCAAAATTTCCTCTTTTTATTAAGTTATAAGTTCTTAATTATTTCTTCCTCCTCTATTGTTTTTGTTTTCATCGTCTTTAGATGCTTTGTTCCAAATTTTAATTTGATCTTCTTTAGTAACACCTGAAAGTATTTCAACATTTACGCCATCAGAAGTTCCTAATTTTACCTCTTTCTTTTCAAATTTATCTCCAACTTTAACCTCTACGTAAGGAGCTTCTGTTTTTTTATCGAAACGCAACAAAGCTTCTTTAATGGCTAAGACATTTTCTTTCTTCTCTAAAACAATATCAGCATTTGCGCTATAGCCTGCTCTAATAAAGTGCTTATTATCTAAGGTTACATCCGCTTTAATTTTAAATTGTACAGCTCCTCCTTCTTCTGTTCCTTTTGGCGCAACAAAGTTTAAAATAGCTGGAAATTTTTTTCCTTCAATGGCACCTAAAGAAACTTCTATTTTAGTTCCTACTTTAAGTTTGCTTACTTCAGACTCATCAACTTTTCCTTCAAAAATCATTTTTGTCATGTCTGCAATACTAGCAATGGTAGTACCAGCATTAAAGTCGTTTGTTTGTGTTACTTGATATCCTTTTTTAACCGGAATTTCCAAAATCATTCCTGAAGCGGTAGCTATAATGTTGGTATTTGTTGTGGTTCCTAATCCAGCTGCAGAACCTTTTTTAATGATTTCTAAATCAGATTCAGAATTTGACAAATTTAATTTTGCATTATCAAAGTTTAATTCTGTGGTTTCAAAATCTTGACGAGAAATCACTCCTTTATCAAATAATTTTTTATTTCTATCAAAAGAAATTTTTGCATTGTTAAATGATAATTGCGCAGATTTAACTCTACCTGTTGCACTGTTTAATGAAGCAACATTAGGAACAACTCTAACCGTTGCAATTAAATCTCCATTTTTCACAACTGCTCCTTCTTCTACAAATACTTCGTTGATAATACCAGTAATTTGAGGTTTAATTTCTACTTCTTCTAATGGCACAACTTTTCCTGTTGCTACTGTTTTTTTAACAATTGTAGTATTGAAAGCTGTCTCAGTTTCAAATTCTATAATATTTTTTTTGTTCTTCTTACCGAACCAAATAAGTGCGGCTATAAAACATACTCCTATAATTGCTAAAATAATTTTTGCTGTTTTACTCATAATTGTTAATTGTTTATTCTTCTCTTAATGCTTCTATTGGTTTAACTATTGTTGCCATGTAGGCAGGTATCATTCCTATTAAAGTTCCTAATATTACTAACAATAAAAATGCTAATAATATGATGGGGATATTCACTGTTGGATTTATCAAAACTGCATCATCTCCACTTCCAACCATTTTATCTAATCCAAATAATACTAATGCTCCAAAAACGATTCCTAACATTCCTGCTACAGTTGTTAAGAATACAGATTCTAATACAATTTGTCTTCTAATACTAAGCGGCGTTGCGCCAAGTGCTCGTCTAATTCCGATTTCTTTTGTACGCTCTTTTACTGTGATTAATAAGATATTACCAATTGCAAAAACTCCTGCAATTAGTGTTGCAATACCAACAAACCAAGTTAAAAATTGCATCCCTGTTAAAAACCCAGTTACTTTTCCTATTCGTTCTCCTAAATTTATACTACCAAATGCTCTTTTATCGTCTGGATGAACATTGTGTAAGTTTTTTAAGGTTAATAAAATATCGATTTCCATTTGCTTAATGTCCACTCCATCATTGGCCGTAATCATCATCCAATCTATTTTATTTCCGGTATTATATACTCTTTTAAAAGTTGTAAATGGAATGTATGCAGTATCGCCGTCAATACCTATTAAAGATTGTTTATAAACACCTACTACTTTATAATTAATACTATTTATCTTAACAAGTTCACCGATTGGAAACTCATTCTTTTCAAATAATTGTTTGTACATTTCTTCAGAAATAACACATACCTTTGAAGTTGTTAAAATATCGTTCTCGTTTAAGAAACGCCCGTACATTAACTCTTTTTTCTGAATTTTATCTAGTACAGGATAATCTCCACTAACCTGAAAAGTACCTGTTTTAATACCTTTTACAATTAAATTAGATGTTTGACTTCTTGGAGCAAGTAATTTTATTTCGGTACTGTACTCACTTTTTAATATTTCTACATCCTTTAAGGTTAAACTAAATCTACGATTTTTTTGAAATCCTTTAAAAGGAATTTCGGTAGCTCGTGGAAAAACAAATACGCTATTGGTAGCAAAATTTCCAAAAATTTTATTGAAATTATTTTCTATCCCTCTTGCTGCACCTAATAATACAACCAACAAGAAAATACCCCATAATACACCAATAATTGTAATTGCTGTTCTCGTTTTATTTTTACGGATACTTCCGTAAATTTCTTGCCATGTATCTGAATCAAATAAAAACTTCATAATTAATCTGCTCTTAATGCTACAATTGGTTTAATATTCGCTGCTCTTTTTGCGGGAACATATGCTGCAATTAATCCTGATGCTATTAGAACAAGTGTTGCTACAAAAACTATCCACGGACTTACACTTGGGTCTTTGATAAAATAATCTTTTTCTAAACTATCACCAATTAACGCTAAAATATAAGTTCCTAATGATAGCCCTAAATACCCCGCAATTGTTGTAATTAAAACAGATTCTTGTACAACCATCATAATTATTGATATTGGTTTCGCACCTAAAGCTTTTCGTATTCCAAATTCTTTGGTACGTTCTTTAATAACAAAAATCATAATATTACTAATTCCGATTATCCCTGCAATTAAAGTTCCGGATCCAATAAAAATAACAATAAAGTATAATGCAATTACAAAAGTTCCAACACCTTTATTTGCTTCTGCCATATTTCTTACTGACAACGCGCTTTGATCATCTGGATGGATGTCTAATTTTTTTCTTAAATCGCGCTCTATTTTATTTCCAAAAGCTATGGCTTCATCTAAACTTAAATCTGGGTTGTATCCTATGTTTATTTGATTAATGTAATCATTATTCCCGTAAATCATTTGAGCAGTTGTAATCGGCATATATGTTAATCGCTCTTCATTATCTCCTCCTTCGTCAGAAAAAATACCAATAATTTGATATGATATTCCACTTACATTTACACGTTTTCCTAAGGCTGGTTTTTCACCAAATAAATCTTGTTTAACCAAGCGACCAATAACAATTACTTTGGCTTTCTCTCTTAAATCTCGCTCATTAATATATCTACCTTCATAAATAATTGTTTTTTCTAAAAACTGATGATCTGGATGTACCCCACGCAAACTATAATTATCTTGTTTGTTTTTATAAGATATGTTTACACTTCTATTAATTCTTGCAGTTAAGTATTGAATTTTAGGATCATATTCTTCTTTTACAAAATTATAATCGTCATTTTTTAACTGAATTCTTCTACCTGTTTGTAAACCTTTAAAAGGTTTCGTTGTTTTTCTAACCAAAACAAACATTGAATTTTGGGCATCATCTACAAAGGCATCTTTAAAAGTATTACTTAAACCATTTACAACTCCAAACAATAAAGTAAAAAGTAAAATTGCAAAAGCAACAGTAAAACCAGACATTACAGATCGTAATTTGTTTTTACTAATACTTTGAAAAATTTCTCTCCAACGATCTAAATCGAACATATTAAACTGCTTTTGCTTTGCTGGTTAATTCGTCACTTATAATAACACCATCTTTTAAACGGACAATTCTTTTGGTTTGTGCAGCAACCTCTTCTTCGTGGGTAATTACAAAAACAGTCATTCCTTCATCGTTAATGTCTCTCAGTAAATCCATGACAGAACCTGAAGTAATAGAATCTAAAGCTCCTGTTGGCTCATCAGCTAACACAACTTTTGGTTTAGTAACCAAGGCTCTTGCTATTGCTACACGCTGTTTTTGACCTCCAGATAACTCATTTGGTAAGTGATTTGCCCAATCTTTTAAACCAACTTTACCTAAATATTCCATGGCAACTTTTAAACGTTCTTTTCTTGGAATACCTTTATAATATAATGGTAATGCAACATTTTCTAATGCTGTTTTATAGGAGATTAAATTAAATGATTGAAAAACAAATCCTAAAAATTTGTTACGTAATATCGCAGCTTTCTTTTCATTTAATTTTTTAATTAACTGACCATTTAAAAAATAATCTCCTTCATCATGTTCATCTAAAAGACCTACAATGTTTAATAATGTAGATTTTCCTGAACCAGAAGACCCCATAATTGAAACAAATTCACCTTCTTTAATATGTAAATCAATTCCTTTTAAAACATGCAAAGAATCTTTTCCCATTGGGTAAGATTTGTGTAGCTTTTTAATTTCTATCATTTTGATTAGTTCCTTTTTTTGGCGAAAGTAATTATTGTACTTTTTTAAGCTATTAATGTTTTGTTAAATATTAATTTCAGCAAACATTTCAATTTTCTTATTACTTCTGTGTATCTGACGTCTTAAAAGAAAATTTGTTACAAGGAATCCAAAAAAATTATGGAAATTTGTAAAATATTTTTTCTAATAATAATTATTTTTGATGAATCCATTTGATAAACTACCTAAAAACAAGCAATTAGTACTTTTTGATGGAGTTTGTAATCTTTGTAATGCTTCAGTTTTAAAAATTATAAAAAAAGATACGCATAGTATTTTCTTGTTTGCTTCTCTTCAATCAGAAATTGGGAAAGAAATCACCAATCATTTTAAAATAGATGCACAAAAAATAGATTCGATTATTTTGGTTGAATCTAATACCAACTATTATATTAAATCTACCGCTGCTTTAAAAATTGGAAAACATTTTAGTGGATTTTGGCAACTCTTTCAAATTTTCTGGGTTTTACCAACATCTTTTAGGGATTTTTGTTACAATTATATTGCAGAAAACCGTTATAAATGGTTTGGCAAAAAAGAAATTTGTATGATACCAACACCAGAAATAAAATCTAAATTTATAGACTAATGAATACCATAAAATGTGTAATTTTTGATATGGATGGAGTTATTATCGACTCTGAATTACTACATAAAAAAGCATATTACGAAACATTTATTTCTTTAGGTTTAGATGTTTCTGAAGAATTATACAAAACCTTAACTGGTTCATCTACTATAAATGCATTTCAGAGGTTAATTGCTCATTTTAACTTAAATGAAAATCCGAATGAGTTGGTTTTACAAAAGAGAAAGCGTTATGTTAGCTTTTTTGAAAATGACCCTACATTGCATTTGGTAAAAGGTGTTGAAGAAATCATTCACTATTTCTATGATAAAGGAATTACATTAATTTTGGCTTCTTCTTCTGCGATGGTAAATATTGATCGGGTTTTTAATCGCTTTGATCTAAACCAATATTTTACCGCTAAAATTAGCGGAGCAGATTTAACCGAATCAAAACCGCATCCAGAAATTTTTGAAAAAGCAGCTGTTTTAGGAAATACCCCTAAAGGAAACTGTATTGTTATTGAAGATTCTGATAATGGCGTTAAAGCTGCAAATGATGCAGGAATCTTTGTTTATGGATATAGAAATCCATTAGCTGCAGGTCAAACGTTAAAAAATGCAGACAAAGTGATTACCCATTTTAGTGAGTTAAAAAAATTCATTTAATTTTTATAAAAGCCTTAAAATGGTATTGCATGTTTTAATATTAATCGTAATATTGCAATGTATTAATAAATAAGCAAATGGGAATAACAAAGACAGAAATATTTACGGATCAACAAAATGAAATTTCAGTGTTTGCAAAAGTATTTGGTCATCCAGCTAGGGTTGCAATTTTACAGCATTTATTTAAAATAAACGCTTGTGTTTGTGGTGATTTAGTAAATGAAATAAAATTGGCGCAACCCACAATATCACAACATTTAAAAGAGTTGAAATTGTTAGGTTTAATTAAAGGAAATGTAGAAGGAACAAGTGTTTGCTATTGTATTCATCCAGAAAATTGGACAAAAATGAAAGAGGTTATGTTTCATTTTTTAAATCAAGATCTATCTAAAAAAGAAGATTGTTGTTAAATACATATAAAAAATAAAATTATGAGAGTATCAGAAATTAAAACTGCTTTAAATACATTAGATACAATTGCTTTTCAATTACCAAACGGACAGTTAGTTCCAAATCATTTTCATGTAACAGAAATAGGGAAAATAACTAAAAACTTTATTGATTGTGGTGGTACAGTTCGTAAAGAAGAAGTTGTTAATTTTCAGCTTTGGGACGCAAACGATTATGACCATAGATTGCATCCAGAAAAATTAGTAAATATTATTAAGCTTTCTGAAGAAATATTAGAAATTGGAGATTTAGAGATTGAAGTTGAGTATCAAGGTGAAACCATTCAGAAATTTGGATTAGATTTTGACGGAAAATACTTTTTTTTAACTACAAAACAAACAGATTGTTTGGCTAGAGATAAATGTGCCGTTCCAACGGACAAATTAAAGTCTCCAGTTTTAGAAACTTCAAGCTCATGCTGTTCACCAACAAGTGGTTGTTGTTAATTTATCAAACAAAAAAATATTAAAAATGCCATTATTTAATAAAATTGAGAACGTTATTTCAACTTTAAATGTTGATACAGTTACAAGCGAGCGGAAAAATGTTTTACAGCCTTTAATTGATTATATCAAAACTAAAATTGCTGATGATAAAGAAATTCGTTTAAATTTTATTTGCACGCATAATTCGCGTAGAAGTCATTTATCGCAAGTTTGGACACAAACAATGGCATCTCATTTCAATATTAAAAATGTATATTGCTATTCTGCTGGAACAGAAGCTACTGCTCTTTTTCCGATGATAGTTGAAACATTTCAAAATTCTGGGTTTAAAATAAAAGTAGTTGCAAAAAGCAACAACCCAATTTACAACATTTCATATTCAGAGAGTGAACAACCAATTATCGGGTTTTCTAAAACGTTGAATGATACATTCAATCCAACTTCTAAATTTGCAGCTATAATGACCTGTTCTCAAGCTGATAAAGAGTGTCCGTTTATCTCTGGAGCAGAAAAACGAATTGCAATTCCTTTTGAAGACCCAAAAACATTTGATAATACACCTCTACAAACTGAAAAATACAACGAAAGAAGTTTACAAATTGCTACTGAATTATTATACGTTTTTTCTCAAATAAATTATTAAAATGAAAAGCACTAAAAAATTAAGTTTTCTCGATCATTATTTAACCCTTTGGATTTTTATAGCAATGATTATAGGTGTTGGTTTAGGATATTTTGTTCCTTCTTTTCCAGTAACAATTAACTCTTTTAGCAGTGGAACTACAAACATTCCGATTGCAATTGGGTTGATTTTAATGATGTATCCGCCTTTAGCAAAAGTAAATTATGCGTTGCTGCCTAAAGTTTTTAAAAACACAAAAATCTTATCAATTTCACTAATTCTAAATTGGATAATTGGTCCTGTTTTGATGTTTATTTTGGCAATTACGTTTTTGCGTGATTATCCAGAATATATGGTTGGTTTAATTCTGATTGGCTTAGCACGTTGTATTGCAATGGTGTTGGTTTGGAATGATCTTGCTGAAGGAAGTAGTGAATATGGAGCTGGATTAGTTGCCTTAAATAGTATTTTTCAAGTCTTTGCGTATTCTTTTTACGCTTGGATTTTTATCACAATTCTTCCCCCTTATTTCGGATTTGATGGTGCAATTGTAGATGTTTCTATCGGAACTATTGCCCAAAGTGTTGCTATTTATTTAGGAATTCCCTTTGCATTAGGAATTTTAAGTAGATTGATTTTAGTGAAATTAAAAGGCGATAAATGGTATACAGAAAAGTTTATTCCAACGATTTCTCCAGTCACATTAATTGCCCTTTTATTTACCATTATTGTAATGTTTTCTTTAAAAGGAGAATTAATTGTAGAAATACCAATGGACGTTTTAATTATTGCTGTTCCCTTACTTATCTACTTTAGCTTGATGTTTGTAATCGGGTTTTTCTTTACAAAAGCAACTGGAGCTTCATACGATAAAACAACTGCTGTAGCATTTACCGCAGCAGGAAATAATTTTGAATTGGCAATTGCTGTTGCGATTGCAGTATTCGGATTAAATTCAGGACAAGCTTTTGCAGGAGTTATTGGTCCTTTAGTAGAAGTACCTGCGTTAATTTTATTAGTTCGTGTTTCATTTTGGTTGCGAAAAAAGTATTACAACTAATTACTTTAAACTTTATAAAATAAAGTGTACCGTTTTACATGCGTTGTTGTTTTATAAATTTAACCACAACCCTACTTTTCAATTGGTAAATATGGTAAACTTCCCCATTCTGTCCATGATCCATCATAAACAGAAATATCTTTATATCCAGCAATAGTAGCTCCTAAAGCCAAAACACAAGCCGTAATTCCTGAACCACAAGAAAAAATAAGTTCCTTATTATCTGAATTTACTTTCTGAAATAAGTGTTCTAATTCTTCTTTCGGTTTTAATGCTGAATTATTTAAAAGTGATGAATGAGGTAAATTTTTAGAGGTTGGAATATGACCGCTTCTTATTTCTTTTCTTGGTTCTGGTTCGGTTGCATGAAATCTACCAGAAGAACGAGCGTCTATAATTTGTTTAGAAGCATTTGTGATTGATTTTAATACAACATCAAAATTGATGATTTTTTCTGACTGATAATTTGTTTCAAAATCACCAAGTTCAAAATTATGAATTTGCTTTTTTTCTATTGGATAATTTTCTTTTTCCCATGCTGGTAATCCTCCGTCTAAAACTGCGATGTTATGAAATCCCATTGCTTTAAACAACCACCAAACTCTTGGCGAAGAATAAATTCCGTGTATATCGTAAACCACAATACAAGAATCTTTATTGATTCCTAATTTTCTTGCTTCCCTTTCAAAATCTTCTGATTCTAATGCAGTATTTGGAAACGCTGCTCCTTGAATTGAAAATACTTTTTTTATATCAAAAAAACGAGCAGTTGGAATCTGGTTTTCTTCAAGATTACTTTTATCTTCTTGTTGAGTTACTTTCGGAATTGTGCCATCTAAAACGATTAAATTGGTTGCATCTTTATGTTGATACAACCAATTTACCGAAACCAATGGTTTTTCTATTTGCAATAAACTACCCAATTAATTATTAAATTTGTTCTACATTTTTCTTTAACTCTATCATTCTTCTTATCACTCTAATTGGTAAGCTATTTAGCAATAAAATTAGTTCCTTTTTATTTTTTATCTACGTGATAATTATCATCCCAATTTTGTACATGAGGTTCTCCTAATTTTCCGACCGATTTTGCAACTAACATAGAAACAGCTGCATCTCCAGTAACATTTACTACGGTTCTACACATATCTAAAGGTCTATCAACAGCAAAAATTAATGCCAATCCTGCTTCTGGAATACCAGCGTATCCTAACACTCCAACCAACATTACCATTCCTGCTCCAGGAACTGCTGCCGAACCAATAGATGCTAAAGTTGCTGTAGCAATAATTCCTAATTGAGTTCCAAAAGTTAAATCCATACCAAATGCTTGTGCTATAAATACTGCTGCTACAGCTTGATATAAACTAGTTCCGTCCATATTAATAGTAGCTCCAATCGGTAATACAAAACTTGCAACTTCTTCTTCTACTCCAATATGTTCAGTAACTCTTTCCATTGTAACTGGAAGTGTTGCTGCACTAGAACTTGTAGAAAATGCTAATAATTGTGCTGGAGACATTGCTTTCATAAAAGAGCTTGGACTTCTTTTTGTGACTACAAAAACCAATATGTTATAAATTACAATCATTATCATTAAACCTACAATAACGGTTACGGCATACCAACCTAGGGCTTTAAATAAATCTAAACTTGGTGATTCTACAACCAATGCTGCTAATAAGGCAAATACCCCATAAGGAGCAGCTAACATAATTAAATCGACCATTTTAAGAATGACCTCGTTAAATCCGTCGAAAAATTTCTTTACCGTTTTTCCTTTTTCTTCAGGAATTAATATCAATCCAATTCCAAAAAATACAGCAAAAAAGATTACTTGCAACATGTTTCTGTTACTTGTTGAAGCTGCAAAAATATTTTCTGGAACTAAATCTTCTAATGCTTGTAAGGGTCCGCTATCTTTTTGCTTAGCGGCTTCATCTTTATACTTTGTAGTGTCTGTACTATAACTTTCTACCATTTCTGTTCTTGTAGATTCGGTAATTTGTTTACCTGGATTTATAATATTTACTAGAACTAATCCAATAGAAACAGCAATTACAGTAGTTACAATATAAAGACCAATAGTTCTTCCTCCCATTTTTGAAAGTTTAGAAATATCCTTTAAATCTGAAACTCCTTTAATTAATGCAGCTAAAATAAGCGGAATTGCAATCAATTTTAATGAATTTATAAAGATGGTTCCGAAGGGCTTAATCCAATCTTTAACAAAGTCTTTTCCAAAATCGAAATTTGTCATAATAAGAGCAAAAACAACTCCTAATAACATTCCCAATAGTATTTGCCAGTGTAGTGCTAATTTTTTCATTTAATAGAATTATAGTTATAGTTTTGAAAGATAAAAAAAATAAAAACCAACATCCAAATTTCTGAACGTTATTTTAGAAATCTACTTGTTTAAATTTTCTATAACTAGAATCATATTGTATTTTTGTCGCATGGTTTTAAGAATGGAGAAATTAAAAAAACGTTGGAATTTAACTTCTAATTGGCAAGTCTTTATTATTCTATTGGTGTTTTCAGTTACCGGATATAGCTCTTTAATGATTGCCAAACCAATTTTAAGTTTTGTTGATTTAGATCAGGCAACTACAAATCCTTGGTTTTATAGGTCTTTAAGAGTTCTCTTAATTTTTCCTTTTTATCAAATCTTAATCGTTTTTTATGGCTGGCTTTTCGGGCAATTTACCTTTTTCTGGAATTTTGAAAAGAAAATGTTGAGAAGATTAGGGTTTAAAAGAATCTTTAACTACCTAAAAAAATAATGAAATTCACTTCATTTATAGATATCATACATCATATAAAAACTGCTAAAATTGGCGGTTTAGAATCTCAGTTTAGATTGGCTCCTAAAATGCGTTTAAATTACAATACTGAAAAGATTGCTGCTAGTAATCCTAAAAGAGCTGCTGTTTTAGCCTTGTTTTATCCAAATAAAAAAGGTGAAACCTGTTTTTTACTTACACAAAGAGCACGTTATAAAGGAACACATTCTGCTCAAATAAGTTTTCCAGGAGGAAAAATTGAAAAAACTGATAAAAATTTGAAAGAAACTGCTTTAAGAGAAGCATTTGAAGAAGTAGGTGTTATCAGAGAAAACATTACCGTGATAAGAGAAATTACAGATGTTTATATTCCGCCTAGTAATTTTTTAGCAACACCTTTTATCGCATTTACGGAAGAAAAGCCTTTTTTTAAAACAAACCATGAGGTTGAACATATATTTGATGTTTTAGTAAAAGACCTTTTAGACGACACAAATATTACAACAATAAATATTACAACTTCTTATGCAAAAAATATTGATGTACCTTGCTTTAAACTAAACGATTATATTGTTTGGGGAGCAACAGCAATGATTCTTAATGAAATTAAAGAATTATTAAAATAGTATGTTCCTATATTCTTTTGTATTTTAGCAATCAACAACTAACAAAAATAAAACCAACTATTAATGCCTTTATTCAAAAGAAATCCTTTTGGACATATTCTTTTTTTAAAAAAATGGATTATTCGAATTTTTGGAACAATTTCTCATGGTAGATATAGACGATTTAATAATTTACAGATTGAAGGCTCAGAAATTTTAAGAAATTTACCTGATAATAATGTCTTATTTGTTTCTAATCATCAAACCTATTTTGCAGATGTTGCGGCAATGTTTCATGTATTTAACGCTTCTTTAAAAGGAAGAGTAAATACTATTAAAAACATTGGGTATATCTGGAATCCAAAATTAAATCTTTATTTTGTTGCTGCTGGAGAAACAATGCGATCTGGTTTATTGCCTAAAATATTTGCATATGCTGGTTCTATTTCTATTGATAGAACCTGGAGAAGCGAAGGGGAAGATGTGAATAGACAGGTAAAAATGTCTGACATTTCTAATATTGGAAAAGCATTAAATGATGGCTGGGTAATTACCTTTCCACAAGGTACTACAACTCCTTTTAAACCCATTAGAAGAGGAACTGCACATATCATTAAAAAGCACAAACCTATTGTTATCCCTATTGTTATTGATGGCTTTAGACGTTCTTTTGATAAAAAAGGTTTGGCAATTAAAAAACGTAATGTATTACAATCTATGGTTATTAAAAAACCATTAAAAATAGATTATGAGAATGATGATATTGCAAAAATTATTAAGAAAATTGAATTCGCAATTGAACAACATCCTTCTTTTTTAAAAGTAATAACACCAGAAGAGTACGCTAAGCAAGAAGAAGAGTTGAATAAAAAAAGAGAGTTTTGGAGTTAAAAATATAAAAAAGAGAGCAACAAATGTTCCTTCTTTTTTTATTTAAATTTATTACTGTTACTTCCCTAACCAGGCATTCATCATCCAAATTGTTTTTTCTTGTTCTGCAATAAAATTGCTCATCATAGAATTTGTACCTTCATCATTAGCATCACCAGATTCATTTAAAATTACTCTTTCAATTGATAACAATTCTGAAAGTGAGTTTACAATTATTTCAATTGCTTGTATATCATTAGAAATATTTTTTGCTACAGGAACTTTTGCTAACGAAATGTATTCTGAAAAGGTGTGCAATGGCTTTCCTTGTAGTGTTAAAATTCGTTCTGCAATCATGTCGATTTTTAATTGTGAATCGTTATAAAACTCCTCAAATTTTACATGTAACTCAAAAAAATTCTTCCCTTTAATATTCCAATGTAAACCTCTTAAACTTTGATAATATATTTGAAAGTTAGCTAACAAAATATTTAATTCATTCCCTATTTTTACTGTTTTCTCTTTATCTAACCCTAATAGTGTTGTGTTCATTTTTACATGTCCTTTTTTAATTCAATACAAATTTACAACAACATTTTAATCAAAAACTATAAATATTATTGATAGTTTTAATATCTTTATCAAAAATATTGATAATATGACAATTACACAATTAAAGTATGTGCTTTCTGTAGCAAAATATCAAAATTTCACAATTGCTGCTCAGCACAGTTTTGTTACGCAACCAACATTGAGTATGCAAATACAAAAATTAGAAGATGAGCTAAAAGCTAAAATATTCAATCGGTCTACAAAACCAATAGAATTAACAGATATTGGAAAAAAAATTGTTGAACAAGCAAAAATTATTGTGGATGAAAGTACACGAATTACAGATATTGTACATCAACAAAAAGGGTATATCGGTGGTGAATTTAAATTAGGAATTATTCCTACAATTATGCCTACATTATTACCGATGTTCTTACATAATTTCACAAAAAAATATCCAAAAGTAACGTTGATAATAGAGGAACTAGCAACCGAAGAAATTATACGAAAATTAACTGACGGACATATTGATGCTGCCATTGCTGCTACTCCATTAGAAAATGAAGCCATTAAAGAACGCCCTTTGTATTATGAGCCTTTTGTGGGTTTAATCCCTAGAGATCATAGATTATTTAGCAACAAAACTATTACTGTAGATGAATTAGAAGTTGATGATCTTTTATTGCTAGAAGACGGTCATTGTTTTAAAGATAGTGTTCTTAATTTATGTCGAAATTACAAAAGTAATTCTATAAGAAATTTTCAATTGCAAAGCGGTAGTTTTGACACCTTAATAAAACTCTCTAAAGGAGGTTTAGGAATGACATTACTTCCGTATTTACAAACGTTGGATTTAAGCGAAAATGACAAACAATTTTTAAGAGAATTCACTACGCCTCCACCTGCAAGAGAAGTAAGTTTATTGTACCATAAATCGCAATTAAAAATGCAATTAATTGAAGCGTTGAAAACTACAATCGATGGTGTTATAAGAGGTGCCATTTCCTTTTCTGATGTCAAAATTATTAGTCCGCTGCAGAAGAAATAGTTTTTTTACTGTCTGCTCGAGTGCTGTCGAGAACTAATAAAACCTTTCGTAAGCTACTCTTTTATGTTCAAACTAAAATGTTTTTTAGTTTGAACATAATGCTCTAGGAGACATTAAAAATCTTATAAATACATTTTTTCTCGTTGTTCTTTTAATTTTGAGTCAGATAAATAATCATCAAAAGTAGAATATCTATCAATAACCCCTTTTGGAGTGATTTCTATAATTCTATTGGCAACCGTTTGTGCAAACTCATGATCGTGTGTAGAAAACAATATAGTTCCTTTAAAATTTATTAACGAGTTATTTAAAGCTTGAATTGATTCTAAATCTAAGTGATTTGTTGGTTCGTCTAATTGCAAAATATTTGCTCTTGTCATCATCATTCTAGACAGCATACACCGCACTTTTTCTCCTCCAGACAACACATTACATTTCTTTAATGCTTCTTCTCCACTAAAAATCATTTTCCCTAAAAATCCTCTTATAAAAACTTCTTCTCTTTCTTCTTCTGTTTGTGCATATTGACGTAACCAATCTACCAAATCTAATTCTGCATTTTTAAAATACTCAGCATTTTCTAGTGGCAAATAAGATTGGGTAGTTGTTACACCCCAATCAAAAGAACCAGAATCAGCTTTTTCTTTACCATTTAAAATTTGATAAAAAGCAGTAATCGCTCTAGAATTTTTAGAAATAATGGCTACTTTATCTCCTTTATTTAAGTTGATATGAATATCATTAAACAAATATTCTCCTTCAAACTTCTTTGCCAATCCTTCTACATTTAAAATTTGATCTCCAGCTTCTCGTTCACTTTTAAAAATAATTGCTGGATACCGTCTGCTTGATGGTTTAATATCATCAACATTTAATTTCTCTATCATTTTTTTACGAGAAGTTGCTTGTTTAGATTTTGCAACATTTGCAGAAAAACGACGAATAAACTCTTCTAACTCTTTCTTTTTATCTTCAGCTTTTTTGTTTTGTTGTGCTCTTTGTTTTGCCGCTAACTGACTAGATTCGTACCAAAAAGTATAATTACCAGAGTAGTTGTTAATTTTACTAAAATCGATGTCAGAAATATGTGTACAAACTGCATCTAAAAAGTGACGGTCGTGAGAAACCACAATTACTGTATTATCATAATTTGCTAAGAAATTCTCTAACCAAGCAATGGTTTCAAAATCTAAGTCGTTTGTTGGCTCATCCATAATTAACAAATCTGGAGTTCCGAACAAAGCTTGCGATAATAACACACGTACTTTTTGTTTTCCATCCAAATCTTTCATCAATGTATAATGCAGCTCTTCTTTGATCCCCAGATTAGACAACATTGCTGCAGCATCAGAATCTGCATTCCAACCATTCATTTCCTCAAACTTTACTTGTAATTCTCCAATCTTTTCTGCGTTTTCATCAGTATAATCAGCGTACAAAGCATCCATTTCTTTTTTGATAGTAAACAATTCTTTGTTTCCCATAATTACAGTTTCTAATACCGGTATATCATCAAAAGCAAAGTGATTCTGAGATAAAACCGACATTCTTTTTCCTGTTTCTAAATGAACATGACCAGAAGTTGGATCTTGCTCACCAGCTATTATTTTAAGAAAAGTAGATTTTCCTGCACCGTTTGCACCAATGATACCGTAGCAATTACCTTGCAGAAATTTTGTATTTACTTCATCAAATAATATTCTTTTACCAAACTGAACGGATAAATTTGAAACTGAAAGCATTTTTGTAATTTTAAAATTTTGGCAAAAGTATAAAATTTATAGGTATTTTAGATGTTTTCAGGGTTAAAAATGGAATAAATATCTTTTGTAAATCATCAAACTAAAAAAGTAAAATAAATATTTTATAATGACGCTTTTTTTTATACTTTAACAACGTATTAACAAATTTTTGAAAGATGTATATGTAATTTTGTCAATAGTTTAAAATGAATAAATGAATCGGTTTTTTAAATATTATTTTTTACTTGTAACTGCTATTCTAATTGGAAGTTGTACTTCTTCTAACAAAGAAAAACTTACCTATTTTGGTGGTAAAATAATACATCCAAAAACAGATTTTGTGTTGTTGTATCAAAATGATAAACTTATTGATAGTTTATTTTTAGATAAAGAAGATAAATTTATAGCTAGTTACAAAAACTTTAATGAAGGCTTTTATTACTTTATTCACGGTAATGAAAACCAATACATTTATTTTGAACCAAACGATAGTATTTCTATACGTTTAAATACTTGGGATTTTGATGAATCTCTGGTATATAGCGGTATTGGAGCTGAAAAAAACAATATGTTAATCGATTGTTTTTTAGAGAACGAAAAAGAACGTTATAATCAGACCATTTATTCTTTTTATGGTTTAGAATCAACTGCTTTTAAAGAAAAATTAGATTCGTTATTGAATTTAAGAAAGAAAAAAATTGACGATTTTAAATTAAGACAAACTAATTTGCCAGAAAGCTATTCTAAAATTTTAGAAATAGTTGCTAAATACCCACTTTATACAAGATTTGAAAGGTACCCTTCGAAAAATAAAGATTTTCATAAAGCTACTGAATTACCTAAATTAGATGCTACCTTTTTTGATTACAGAGAACATATTGATTTAAATAATAGCGATTTAATGTATTTGAAATCCTATACACAATACATTGTAAATAGATTTTATAGTAATGTGTATGCGCAAGGTTACACCAATAATTCTAATGAATTTACGGTGGCATTATTAAACACCATTAATGATAATATTACTAACGAAAAATCAAAGAACACCTATTTAAGGCAAATGGTTATCAATGCTTTTTTAGACAAATCTAGTTGTAATATTAATAAAGATGCTTTTTACACCTACTTTAAATTAAGTTCTAATGTTGAAGATAAAAAGGAAATTCAGCGCTTAATAAACGATATAAAAAAATTAAATGCCGGAAATCAATTACCAGCATTTGATATTTTAGATTTTAATAACACAAAACACAATATTAAAGGTTTAGTAAAAAACAAGAATAGTGTTATTTATCTTTGGAATCCTAGTTTTATTAGTGAAGAATACTTACCCTCAAGAATTGATTATTTATCTAAAGAGTTTCCAAAACTTAATTTTATTGGCGTAAAAATTTCTTCTAAAGCAAATGAAAAACCTGTAAAAGGAATTGATATTAAACAACAATTCTTCATCAATTCAGAAAGTAAAGCAAACGAATTTTTAACAAGCGAATTACCAAGAACCTTATTAGTAAATAAGAAAGGCAAAATTGTTAATGGCTTTGCTTCTATCAGCAGTTCTACAATTCACAAACAACTAAAGACTTTACAAAAAGACTAATTTTTTAGTTTTATCTATATTATTTAACGTACATTTGCACGTTTTTAATTTTAAGAATTAAAAATTGTTAGATAGTTGTTACCCAGATTATAAGTAACAGATTCTAAAGCGTTTTATAAACCGAGTTTACAGATACTGGCGTCTGTGAATTCACAATTGTTCACAGCATGTCAACATTTTTAGAGTTGGGGCTTAGAGAAGAAATCTCTAAAGCCTTAACTGATTTGGGTTATGAAAACCCTACAGTAATTCAAGAAAAAGCAATTCCACAAGTAATTGCATCTTCACAAGATTTAAAAGCTTTTGCACAAACGGGTACTGGTAAAACAGCTGCTTTTAGTTTGCCTATTTTACAACAAATAGATGTAAATAGTAAAGAAACACAAGCAATCATTTTATCACCAACAAGAGAACTAGCAGTTCAAATTGGTAAAAACATTGAAGAGTTTGCCAAATATTTAAAAGGCGTAAAAACAACTACCGTTTATGGTGGAGCTAATATTGATGAGCAAATTCGTTCATTAAAAAAAGGTTCTCAAATAGTAGTTGGAACTCCAGGAAGAACGGTAGATTTAATTAAGCGTAGAGCGTTAAAATTAGAAAACATTCGTTGGGTGGTTTTAGATGAAGCCGATGAAATGTTAAACATGGGTTTCAAAGAAGAGCTAGATAAAGTGTTGGGTGCTACTCCAAAAGAAAAACAAACTTTATTGTTCTCTGCAACGTTTCCAAAAGAAGTAGAAGCAATTGCTAGAAACTATATGGATAATCCTATAGAGATTACTTCAGGTGAAAAAAACAAAGGTACTGATGATGTAAGTCATGAATACTATGTGGTTAACGAACGTACTCGTTATGAAGCATTAAAAAGAATTGCTGATGTAAATACAGACATTTACGCTATTGTTTTTTGTAGAACTCGTAGAGAAACTCAAGAAGTTGCCAATAACTTAATAAAAGACGGTTATAGCGCAGATGCGCTGCACGGAGACTTATCGCAAGGACAACGTGATGGCGTTATGGATAAATTTAGAAAGAAAAGTATTCAGATTTTAGTAGCAACAGATGTTGCGGCTCGTGGTTTGGATGTTACTGAATTAACTCACGTTATCAATCACAAATTACCAGACCAAATAGAAAACTATACACATAGATCTGGAAGAACTGGTAGAGCTGGTAAAAAAGGAATTTCGATTGTTTTGGTAAACAGCAAAGAGAAAGGAAAATTAAGTCCGATAGAAAGAATCATTAAACAGAAATTTGTACAAGCGGATATTCCTAGCGGAAAAGAAATTTGTCAAAATCAATTAATGCATTTAATTGATAAAGTGCAAAATACTGAAGTAAATACAAAACAAATAGAAGAATTTTTACCAAGCATTTATGATAAATTAGATGGTTTAGATAGAGAACAATTAATTCAGAAATTTGTATCGTTAGAATTTAATACGTTTTTAGCATATTACGAAAATGCTGCAGATTTAAACGATTTAGCGTCATCTAGAGAAGATTCTAGAGATTCTGGTGGTAGAGGAAGACCAAGAGATGAAAATATGACACGTTTCTTTATCAACTTAGGTAGAAAAGACGATTTAAATCCTGCACGATTAATTGGTTTAATTAACGACCAACGAATTACAGACAATATAGAAATTGGTGCGATTGATATTTTAGACACTTTCTCATTTTTTGAATTAGATAAAAACTTTGAAGGACAAACATTAAGTGCTTTTGAAGAAAATGATCCAGAATTTAACGGACGTGGTGTAAATATAGAAATCACTAAAAAAGAACGTTCTGGCGGCGGAAGAGGCCGTGGCGGAGATAGAGGTGGAAGAAGGTCTTCACCTAAATCTGATGGCGGTAGTTTTGGAAGAAAACGTAGCGAAGGAAGTTCTTCTTCTCCAAGAAGAAGCGGTTCTTCTGATAGAAAACCAAGAGCTGGCGGAGACAGACCAGACAGAGCTACAGCAGACAAAAAAACTGGCGGCTTCGGCAGAAGACGTAGAGAAAGATAAAATACATTATTATAAAGCAAAAGCGTATCTGTAAAAGATGCGCTTTTTTTATGCAATAAATTTGCTATATTTGAGATGCTATAAAAAGAACAAACTTCTATTATCTCATTTTTTTTTCTGATATACAATATTTGTTCTCTTTAAGAATAGAACTTTAATCTTAAAGAGTATAAATATGAAAAGTAGAAAAATTAAATTAATCAACTTATTAAAAATCGGAATTGTTCTTTTTGGATTTTTTTCCTATTAAGTAGTTGCGAGAAAGATGAATACTCACTCATTCAATCAGAAATTACTAGTGCTAAAAATTGGTTTGAACAAAATCATAGTGTCCAAATTGAGAACAATAAATATTATAAAGGCAACATAAACTGGAACAAAGCACAAGTTTTGAATGAAGTAGTTTACATACCATTACTTAGTGTTAAAAATGAAATTATCCTTTCTAATGAAAAGAGTGAAATTAAAGATAAAGTATATTTTTACCCTTACGTTTTATTAGTGAAAAATGATGAAACTCATTATATAGAATTATTTCAGGTTTTCATCAATAAAAAAATGAGTGATTTTAACATTGTAAATACTCTTGAATTACCATCTATGAGCTTTGATGAAAAAAATACTTTCATTGAAGGTTCGTTTAAATCTACTAAACCTAATAATCAGTTTCAAAATAAAACATCTGCTTGTGAAATTATAGATTGGTTTATAGTAACAACATACTCAAATGGAGCAGTAACCGAAGATTATGTGGGTTCTTCAGCTTCATGTAATGACCAGGGTTTATTAGAAGATGGTCTTAGTACCGGTGGTTGGTGGTGGAGCTCAAACTTATGATGACTGGAATAAACTAACAGATTGCGAAAAAGATTTTTTTAAATCTAATCCAACAACAGTTTTTAAAGTTACTCAGAATAGGCAAAAGGCACAAAATGCAGCTTTTAATAGATTTAAATGTTTAAATAACCAAGGGAACAATGTTTTACATAACAATATTGGAGATGGATATAGACATGCATATTTTTCTGCATTAAACACCAAAAGTATTGGATATTCAAATGCTCAAAAGTTAGGAAATGCACATGAATGTGATACTCCTGCAAATCAATTAAGTGAAAAAGTTATGGATCTGCATAACAATTCTTGGGGTTATAATTATTCTTTATCTAATGCTTTTCTTACAGAAGAAAAATTCTATCAAGATTTTATCATAGCTTTTAATAACGGTGAAATTAAAATTTTAAAAAATTGTAATTAAATGAAAAAAATAATATTAATATTAATAGTCATATTTGTTTCATGCAACAAACCAAATAGGTTGAAAAAGCATGAAAATAAAATTAAAGAAACTTTAATTAATCAAAAAACAAAATCTCTTACCCTAAGTCTTGATACTATTTCTTCATTTCAATGGGATGAGCTTTTAATAGCAGGTCCATATACAGACTTAAATAAAATTTCAAATTATCATTTAAATGGTATTCCCAATACAATTAAAAATTATGATAATTTTATTTTGTTAGTTTTTTTAAACAAAAAAAAGGGAATAAAATATATAAATATTGATAGATCTTTAATTCAAAATGATATTATTGATGGCTATAAAATATTTTCAAAAGATAATAGTAATATTATAATAAGAAAGTAATAAAAAGCCTCAAACATTTAGTTTGAGGCTTTTTTTATATTTTGTACAACTACTATTCTTCCATCATAGAAACCGATATTTTTTTATAGGTTCCGTTTTCTAATTTGGTTCTAATACCTGAAAATGCTGCAATAGTTACATCAATATCTTCTTGTGTATGTGTTGCTGTAGGAATCAATCTTAAAATAATTAATCCTTTTGGTATTACAGGATACACAACAATAGAACAGAATACTCCGTAATTTTCTCGTAAATCGTTTACCATCGCCATAGCTTCAGGAATATCCCCTTTTAAGAATACTGGTGTAATACAGGTTTGCGTAGCTCCTAAATCGAAACCAGCATTTTTTAAACCGCTTTGTAATGCGTTTGTGTTTTCCCAAAGTGTTGCTTTTAATTCTGGCATTGTACGCAACATATCCAACCTTTTTAATGCTCCTTTAACCATTGCCATTGGTAATGATTTTGCAAACATTTGAGAACGCATATTGTATTGTAAATACTGAATTACATCTTTATCTCCCGCAAAAAAGGCTCCAATACCAGCCATAGATTTTGCGAAAGTTGCAAAATACAAGTCAATTCCGTCTTGAACGCCTTGTTCAAATCCAGTTCCTTTTCCGTCTTTCCCTAAGGTTCCGAAACCATGAGCATCATCTACCAACAAACGAAAATTGTATTTTTCTTTTAAAGCTACTATTTCTTTTAAACGACCTTGCTCTCCTCTCATTCCAAATACTCCTTCAGAAATAACTAAAATTCCGCCGCCAGTTTGAGCTGTCATTTTAGTAGCACGTTTCAAGTTTTTTTCAAAACTTTCCATGTGGTTATGCTTATATACAAAACGTTTTCCTGCATGTAAACGAACACCATCAATAATACAAGCGTGCGTATCCATATCATATACAATAATATCGTTTTTAGTAACCAACGCATCAATGGCAGAAACCATTCCTTGATACCCAAAGTTCACCAAATAAGAAGCTTCTTTTTCTACAAACTCAGCACATTCTTTTTCTAGTTGCTCATGAAAAACAGTATGACCAGACATCATTCTTGCCCCCATCGGATATGCCATTCCGTATTCTAGGGCAGCTTCTCCATCAACTTTCAACACTTCTGGATGATTTGCCAATCCTAAATAATCATTAATACTCCATGTAATAACTTTCTTTCCGTTAAAATACATTCTGTTAGAAATAGGTCCTTCTAACTTCGGGAATACATAATATCCTTCAGCTTTATCTGCCCATTTACCTAATGGTCCTTTATCTCTTTTTATTCTTTCAAATAAATCTTTCGTCATGTTTTTTATCTTCAAATTGAGAATGCAAATTAACTGCTTTTTTAGGAGTAAATCAAATAAATAAGTAGTTGAATACCCGTATTTCAAAATTAAAATAACAAAGTTTTATTTCTATTATTCTAAAAATCCTTGTTTTTCCATCCAAGAATCTTTGTAAATTTTATTCATATATTTAGAACCATGGTCTGGAAAAACCAACACCACAACACTATCTTTGGTAAATATATTTTTGTTGTTGTATTGTATTGCTGCTTGTATAACTGCACCGCTTGTGTACCCAGCAAATATCCCTTCTTTAGTTACTATTTCTCTGGCTTTAAGCGCAGCATCTTTATCGGTTACTTTTTCGTAGTGATCAATAATGTCAAAATCTGTTGCAGTAGGAATTAAATTTTTACCCAAACCTTCTATTCTGTATGGGTAAATATCATCTTCATCTATTTTTCTAGTTTCGTGAAAACCTTTTAAAATAGAACCGTACGCATCTACACCTAGTATTTTTATTGCAGAATTTTGTTCTTTTAAGTAGTTACCAATTCCAGATATGGTTCCTCCTGTTCCGCTTGCAACAACTACATGCGTGACTCCCCCTTCGGTTTGTTCCCAAATTTCTGGACCTGTAGAATGGTAATGTGCTTCGCTATTTAATTCGTTAAAATATTGGTTGATATAAATTGAATTCGGAGTTTCTTTATGGATTTTTTTTGCAACTTCATAATAAGAACTAGGATCATCTGCAGCCACATTTGCAGGACATAAATGTACTTCTGCTCCCATTATTTTTAACATGTCTATTTTATCTTTCGATGTTTTAGAGCTTACAGCTAAGATACATTTGTAGCCTTTTACTATTGCAATCATTGCCAACGAAAAACCTGTATTACCAGAAGTAGTTTCTACAATGGTATTTCCAGGTTTTAAAATTCCTTTTTTCTCAGCATTTTCTATAATATAGGTTGCTATTCTGTCTTTTGCAGAATGCCCAGGATTAAAAGATTCTAATTTTGCATAATAAGAACCTTTTAAATTAGTTGTAATTGAGTTTAACTGAACTAAAGGTGTTTGACCAACGAGTTCTAAAATGTTTTTGTACTTCTTTTGATTCCTCGTCATTATTCAATTTTATTCTCTAAATCTAAGATAAACGCATATTCTCTTGCTACTTCTTTTAAGGCGTCAAATCTTCCTGAAGCTCCACCATGACCAGCTTCTAGATTTATATTCAATAATAAAATATTATCTCCTGATTTATATTCTCTTAATTTGGCAATCCATTTTGCTGGTTCCCAATATTGCACTTGACTATCCCAATAACCTGTTGTAATTAACATATTAGGATATGCTTTAGTTGTAATCTGATCGTAAGGCGAGTAACTTTTCATGTACTCGTAATATTCTTTATTCTTTGGATTTCCCCATTCGTCAAATTCTCCAGTGGTTAACGGAATACTTTCATCCAACATCGTAGAAACAATATCTACAAAAGGAACTTGCGCTATAATACCATTATATAATTCTGGATTCATATTTATAATTGCTCCCATTAACAATCCGCCAGCAGAACCGCCCATTGCGTATAAATGTTTTGCAGAAGTGTAGTTGTTTTTTATTAAAAATTTAGAACAATCTATAAAATCATTAAACGTATTTTTCTTATGTAATAATTTTCCATCTTCGTACCAATCTCTTCCTAGGTATTCGCTTCCTCTAATATGAGCAATTGCGTATATAAAACCTCTATCTAACAAACTTAACCGCACGGTACTAAATCCGGCTGACATTGTTGCTCCGTAAGAACCGTAAGCAAATAACAACAATGGTGTATTTTCATTTAGTTCTGTATCTTTTCTGTGTACTAAAGAAACAGCCACTTTTTTTCCATCTCTTGTATCTACCCAAACACGCTTACTTGTATAATTATTTTTATCAAATTTTCCTCCAAGAACTTCTTGTTCTTTTTTGATTTCTTTTGATTTATCGCTCATATTAAAATCAATCACAGAACTTGGTGTTGTCATTGAATTGTATGAATAGCGAATTATTTTTGTATCAAAATCTGGATTCGAATGTACACTTACAGAATACGTTTCTTCATCAAAAGGTAAATAGTAATCTTCTGTATTGTCCCAACGTTTAATTCTAATAGTGTTTAATCCATTAGTTCGCTCTTCTAAAACTAAATAATCCTTAAAAATAGACATGTCTTCTAATAGGGTATCTTCTCTATACGGAATAACATCTGTCCAATTTTCTTTTGATGTTTTTGTAATCGGAGTTTTCATCAACTTAAAGTTTGTTGCTCCGTCTTTATTCGTTAATATGTAAAAATGATTTTTGTAATGTGCAATATCATATTCTAAATTACGCTCTCTTTTTTGGATAATTTTAAACGTTCCATTTGGCTTATCAGCTTCTAAAAATTGATATTCAGAAGATAACGTACTATAAGAACCAATAATAATGTATTTGTTTGATTTTGATTTTGTTACAAAAGTTCCGAAAGTATCGTCCTTTTCATGAAACACTTCTACATCTTCAGATTCATCAGTTCCTAAAATATGTTTGAAAATTTTATAGCTTCTTAATGAAACTGGGTCTTTTTTAGTGTAAAATAACGTTTTATTATCATTTGCCCAAACCGAACCACCATTTGTATTGGTGATTGCATCTTTGTATACTTCGCCAGTTTTAATATTTTTTATATGAAGCACATATTGTCTTCTACTAATTGTATCTACAGAAAAAGCAACTAACTCATTATTTGTACTGACATTTAATCCGCCTAATTGAAAATAATCGTACCCTTTTGCTAACTCATTTACATCAAATAACAACTCCTTTTTTGCATTTAAAGATTCTTTTTTACGAGTATAGATTGGGTATTGTTGTCCTTTTTTGTATTTTGTGATGTATAAATATCCATTATTTTTATACGGAACAGATTCATCATCTTCTTTAATTCGAGATTTCATTTCTTCGAATAATGAAGTTTGAAAATTATTAGTATGCTCAGTTATATGGCTGTAATAATCGTTTTCTTTATTTAAATAATCAAGAACTTTTGTTGTTTGTTCGTCTTTTATTGTAGCCGTTTTTTGCTCATCAGACAATCGCATCCAAAAATAATTATCTATTCTAATATCACCATGAGCTTCAATTTCAGTAGGAATCTTTTCTGCTAATGGTGGTTTTATGCTGTTATTATTCATTAAATCGTTTTTACAAGCGGTTGCAAAAATAAGGCTAAAAGCTGTAGTGTAAAACAATATTTTTCTCATTTTTTTATATTTTTTTATCAATGTTAAAATACTAATTTTGTCTTTGATAGAAAATAAGAATAGTATGTTTGGAGATATGTCTGGAATGATGAGTAAATTAAAAGAAGCTCAACAAAAAGTAGAAGAAACAAAAGCTAGATTACATCATGTACTTATTGATGAAAAATCTGTAAATGGCAAAATACAAATAACTATTACGGCAAACAGAGAAATAAAAGCTGTTAAATTTGATAAAAGTTTACTAAACGATGCTAAAGAATTAGAAGATTGTTTAATTGTTACGTTAAATAACGCGATTGAAAAAGCTACTGAAATAAACGAGCAAGAATTAGCAATTGCTGCAAAAAGCGGAATGCCAAATATTCCTGGAATGGATCTTTTTAAATAAAATATTTTTTACCTTTTAATAAGTAATAAATTACACTAAAATTTGTTATTTTAATAGAATACATATTATAAAAAATCATGAATAAAAAAGAAAAGAAACCTACGTCAATTATTAAAAAAACAGCAAAGTGGTTTTTCAGCATTGTTTTACTTCTTTTAATTTTATTAGTTACTGTACCTTATGTTTTTAAAGACAAAATAAAAACAATGATTGCTAAAAGTATTAACGAAAAAGTGAATGCTACCATTTCTTTTGAAGATGTTAATTTAAGTTTATTAAGAAGTTTTCCGCTTGCTAATATGTCAATTTCTAAACTAAGTATTATTAATAATGCTCCGTTTAAAGGCGACACCCTTTTTTATGCAAATGAACTTCATTTAAAAATGAGTGTTAGAGAATTATTTAAAGACGCTTCTGAAGCAATGGATTTAAAAAGTTTTTATGTAAACAAAAGTGTTCTAAACATTGTGTTTGATAAAAATGGAAATAAAAACTTTGACATTACAAAAGAAGCAACTACAGCAACTAAACAAACAAAAAGCGAGCCTTTTTCATTAAATATAGAGGAATACACAATCGATAATTTAAATGTTGTTTACACTGATAAATCGTCTAATCTAAGCGTAAAAATAAGCAACATCAATCATTCAGGTAAAGGTAATTTTAGTAAAGATGTGTTGGATTTAAAAACAACTTCAAAAGCAACTATTTCTGCTGAAATGAACGGTTCTAACTACTTAAATAATGTTGCGGTTTCTTTGGATGCAGTTTTAGGAATCGATTTAAAAAATAATACATTCACTTTTAAAGAAAACAAAGGTTTTATCAATCAATTGCCCTTAGAATTTGATGGTTCTATTCAATTAGTAGAAACTGGACAGTTATATAATATCAATTTTAAAACTCCAACTTCATCTTTTAAAAATATGTTAGGTTTAGTTCCTGCCCAATATGCTGGGAATTTAAAAACGGTAAAAACAGAAGGAGATTTTAATATCAACGGAATTATAAAAGGAACCTATTCTGAAAACACAATTCCTACTTTTGACATTTCATTTAAATCAACGAATGCATTATTTAAATATGCTGACTTACCAAAATCGGTTAAAAACATCAATATCAACTCAAATATTGTTAACAAAACTGGAAAGATAAATGACACCTATGTAACTGTAAACGATTTAACTTTTAATATAGATGATGATGCTTTTAATGCTAAAGGAACTTTAGTAAACATCAATAAAAATCCAAAAATTAGCTTAACCGCATACGGAACAATCAATTTAGAAAATATTACAAAAGCATATCCAATAAAATTAGAAAAACAACTTTCAGGTATTTTAAACGCGAATGTTTATACCGTTTTCGACATGAATTCTGTTGAAAAAAGAAACTATGAGAACATTAAAAACTCAGGAAAGATTAGTCTTAGCAATTTTAAATATGAAGGAAAAGAAGTTGCCAAACCATTTTTAATAGACAAAGCTTCAATTATCTTTACACCTAATAAAATACAACTAAATCAGTTTGATGCCAAAACAGGAAAATCTGATATTCATGTTAAAGGAGAGTTAGATAATTTTTATGGATTTTTATTTCAGAATCAAGTATTAAAAGGCAATTTTAACTTGAATTCAAATTATATAGAAGTTTCCGATTTTTTATCCCCAACAAAAGTAGTTACCAAAGAAAATAAAACGATTGAAGCTATTAAAATTCCTTCGTTTTTAGACTGCACAATTAATGCCAAAGTTAAAGAAGTTCGGTATGATAATTTAACCCTATCAGAAGTAAGCGGAAACATGATTATTAAGGATGAAAGAATAAACCTTGACAATCTTAAAATGAATCTTTTTGGAGGGAATATTCTTATGTCAGGAATTGTTTCTACCAAAGAAAGTACACCAACTTTTAAAATGAATTTAGCGTTAGATAAATTAAATATCTCTAATTCGTTTACTCAAATTGAAATGCTTTCTTCTATTGCTCCGATTGCCAATACAATTGATGGTAAATTAAATGCGACAATAGCATTAACTGGTTTTTTAAATAGCAATATGACGCCAGATTTATCTAAATTATCTGGAGATCTATTCGGACAATTAGTGGATAGTAAAATCAATCCAGAAAAATCAAAAATACTATCAAGTCTAAATTCTCAAATGAATTTTTTAGATCTTGATAAACTAAATTTAAATGATTTAAAAACTCATATTTCTTTTGCCGATAGTAAAGTAATCGTTAAACCGTTTCAGTTAAAACATAAAGACGTCGTTTTTAATATTTCTGGAACACATGGTTTTGACCAAACAATGAATTATGCTATAAAAGCTGAAATTCCTGCAAAATATTTAGGAACTGAAGTCGTTGGTTTCCTTAATAAATTATCAACTAAAGATTCTCAAGAAATTAAAAATATTCCAATCAGTGTTGATTTAACTGGTAACTTTAAAGACCCTATAATTAAAACTGATTTAAAGAAATCAACAAAAAAATTAGTAGACAACCTTATTGAACAACAAAAAAACAACTTGATTAATAAAGGAAAAGGATTGTTAAATAATTTATTCAAAAACAACTAAACACATTGCTTTACAAATTAACTCTTCAAACACAAGACTACTTGTTACCTTGTTTAAATAAAAAACTTTTTGGAATTGAATGTTTAGGTTGTGGTTTTCAGCGCGCATTCTTGTTTTTATTAAAAGGCAATTTCATGGAGGCTTTTAAAATGTATCCAGCAATTTATTCGCTATTAATTCTTGGTATATTTGCGTTGTTACATTGGAAATATAAATTTAAAAAAGGAAGAAAAATTACGATTGCTCTAGCTGCAATTAATCTTGTGATTATTGTGGTGAGCTATATTATAAAAATGAACTCATAAAATGGAAAAACAACCTTTACAATATGGTGCTTTAATTTATATTTTAGCACTTTTATCATTGCCATTGTGTTTATGTGGTGGATTTGGAATTATAACAGCCGGAATTGCGTATTACTTAGCAACAACAGAATTAAAAAAATTCTATGCAAACCCAGATGCATATTCTAACCAAGATAGTATATATACTGCCAAAATTATTTCTTTGGTTGTATTAATACTAAATGCGCTGTATTTAATGTATGTTGCTTATATGATATACTCTATAGGATGGAATGAATTGATGAAGCAATCAGAAGAACTGATGAAAAACTATCAACAATAAAAAAGGAGCGATTTTCATCGCTCCTTTTTTTATTTAAATTTCTGAATTCTAAAATTCAGATATCGTTTTTTTAATTATAGAAATACAATCTCTTAATTGAACTTCATTCATCACTAAAGGCGGTGCAAAACGAATGATATTTCCATGAGTTGGCTTTGCCAATAAGCCATTATCTCTTAGCTTCATACAAATATCCCAAGCTGTTGAGCTTTCTTCAGTATCATTGATTAAAACTGCATTTAATAATCCTTTTCCTCTTACAGATTTAACCAGCTTGTTTACTTTTGCAAATTCAGATAATTCAGCTCTGAAAATCTGACCTAAAGTTTCTGCGTTATCTGCTAAATTTTCTTCTCTAACAACCTCTAAAGCTGCAATTGCAACTGCAGCTGCAATTGGGTTTCCTCCAAAAGTAGAACCGTGATTTCCTGGCTGAATTACATTCATTATATTGTCATTAGCCAGCACTGCCGAAACTGGATATGCGCCACCACTCAATGCTTTTCCTAATATTAAAATATCTGGTTTTACCTTTTCGTGATCTACGGCTAACATTTTTCCTGTTCTTGCAATTCCTGTTTGAACCTCATCGGCAATAAACAACACATTATGTTTTGCACACAACTCTTTGGCTGCACTTAAATACCCTTCAGAAGGAACATATACTCCCGCTTCACCTTGAATTGGCTCTACTAAGAACGCTGCAATGTTTGTGTCACTTTCTAAAGTTTCTTCTAACGCTTGTAAATTATTGTATTCTATTTTAATGAATCCGTTGGTAAACGGTCCAAAGTTTTTACGTGCTACTGGATCATTAGAAAATGAAATAATAGTCGTTGTTCTTCCATGGAAATTGTTTTCACACACAATAATTTGCGCTTCATTTTCTGCAATTTCTTTTACTTCGTACGCCCATTTTCTGGCAATTTTCAGCGCTGTTTCTACAGCTTCTGCACCAGTATTCATTGGTAATAATTTGTCATAACCAAAAAGCTCTGTTGCAAATTTCTCGTACTTACCAAGCACATCATTATAAAATGCTCTTGAAGTTAATGTTAGTGTTTGTGCTTGTTGCACCATTGCTCCAATAATTTTTGGGTGACAATGTCCTTGGTTTACTGCAGAATATGCTGATAAAAAATCATAATATTTTTTACCTTCTACATCCCAAACATACACCCCTTCTCCTCTACTCAATACCACTGGAAGTGGATGATAGTTGTGTGCTCCGTACTTGTTTTCTAGTTCGATCGCTTGTTGCGAAGTTAATTGGTCTAAAACAGTCATTTGTTTTTCGTTTTAAATGTTTATAATTAAATAACCATTCCTGTTCTACCTTTATCCTTTCAGTAAAAACTGAAAATTCAGCGTGGGAAAGAAATCATCCCCGAAGTTTTACAAAAGTAAATAAAATAATTAACTATTTGAATACTGATTTTGTAGAGGCATAGGCGTTCCTTTATCCTGAAGGAATTCAGGACCAAGTCGCGCTTTCCACTATATCTTTTTTGGTTTTGTCATTGCCAACAAAGTTTTTAGCTTTCTGTGGAAATATGCTTATTAAAAAGAGATTACTTCGTTCCTCGCAATTGTAAAGGTTAACTAATTCGCGGACAGTTTTGATTAAATTTATTAGGAGCAAGACCGTTTAAACTTTGATGCGGTCTTTCCTGATTATAATAGTACAAATATTGTATTATTTCTTCTTTTAAATGTT